>ENA-OPRK01000484-OPRK01000484.1-human-gut-metagenome-genome-assembly--contig:-NODE-484-length-24582-cov-3.455824_pt1 | contig 24582 bp, 29 predicted proteins | sample MGYA00241793_ERZ501877 | MGnify/ENA primary metagenome ERZ501877 (study PRJEB25962, sample SAMEA1966253) | human gut metagenome | biome: human gut; feature: human-associated habitat; material: faeces... | reverse complement strand
TCATTATTTTAATATTTATATATTAATATATTAATATATAAAACTCAACTTATCAAGACCGATATCGCTTGTATTCTCCAAAAAAGAAAAATCACCCCACGAAAACCCTAGGCTTTGCCTAGCCCCAAAGCCATTTTGGGGTGGGTTTTCCCTTATGCTCTTTACCTAGCTGTCGCCAAAGCTTCTACGTGGCAGCCACTGATCATTGAATTACAAAAAAACAGCACGAAGAACTTTTGTTCTTAATGCTGTTTTTTTTATCCCTTTTAGCACAATTCCTCTAGTATCCTACTACAAGCCAATGCAAAATCATCGTAAAGGCTGTGATGAATGGTAACGTGTATAATAAAATTTCCTGTAAGATATCTTTTATTTTGTTCATTGCTCTACCTCCTGATCATGCAATCTTTTTCAGTGCTTCCGACGGCTCAAACCGGAAGATAAAGCCATGTTTGAATTTTGAGTAATAACCGCCTAAATCTTTTACGGCTTTGTTGATCCTTATATATTCATCTTTTGTCAATGTCTCTTCGATTCTTACAACCCAAAGTTCCGACCCATCACGTGTATCCTCTCCATGTGTAATTTTGAAAGTATATGTGTTCTTTTCCTCGATTGCGGTGCTGTCTGTTTTTTCCGGCTGTTGCCTTTGCCTGTCCTGTTTTACCGGTGCTGTGCTGCGATTTTTAATTCTTGCTGTCTTCGGTACAATTTTTATATTTTTGCCATTGTCCTGACAACATCCAAAATAATAGAAGTCAACATGGAAATAGTCCATCATCCCATCACAATCATGGTAATTATAAGATTTCACAAAATTGTCTACATCCTGAATAACCGCCCTCGTAGCTTCATTCAAGACATTTTTATATGCATTCGTTGAATCTCTAATGATTTTTTCTTTTTCTTCTCTTGATGCATTTAGAAAATTCATTCTTTCATCAACAACCCAATTCCATGGAAATAAACTTTTTCCAATTTTTTCAAAATCATCATTTGTCAATTCTTCAAACGTTTTATAGATTGGAATCGGGCTTTCTTTTAATGTTACATGCAATTCCTTACACATGGAAGCATAGGACGTTCGCACGCTAAACTTGTAAGTCGGATATTTTTCTTTTACGTATGTTCTGACAATCTGAGCAACTTCTTTTAATGTTCTGTTCCAACTGTGATTGCTCCCCTCCCAGCCAAATTCTGTGTAGAACTGACTTCTAACACTGTCCGCCGTTTCCTTTACTGTTTCATACACTTCCGTTTCTTTTCTGTTTTTCCAAATAGGAAAAAGGGAATCAAATTGTACATTGATTTCTTTCATAGCCTCAACATCTCCACCGTTGTCCGGATGATGTTTCTTTAGCAGTTCTTTGTATTGTTTTTTTAACTCTTCAAAACTCTTTACATTTTTAAAATATTTTGTCATAATATAAATATCTCCTTTCTTGGGGTGCCGGTTTCGTTTCATTGCTAGTGTTGGCGATTCCGGCTTTATTATTTGCTTTTTTTCTATATTTATATTATACTATATTTGTATTTTTATTTCCTTTGTTTTTAGGATTTAACACACTTAATTTTTCTTTTTTGAAGAAAAAACTTGTTGCCAAAATGGCAACAAAAAAAGAGCCTTTCAGCTCTGTACACCTTCAAGTTTTCTTTATTCTGTTACTAAATTATTTAGGGGACAAAATTGTCCCCTATCTTTTTAGTCCCAATTTATAGAATCATGTGATACTGTTCCGTGCTGAGCAATGCTTTCATTTGCCCGTTCAATTGCCTCTATTTCATCCGGCAATGCTTTATCTTCCGGAACAAACCGAACCAACACTCTAAATATTGTTTCTGTGTCACTCTCATCAATTAAATCTATTAATCCTTTTAACATTTCTTTACTCATTCTCAACGCCTCCTATAATCGCTTGTATACCTGCCCTCTTGGTAAAACATCCTTTATGATTATTGTATCATTTATTACCGAAAAAATAACTCGCAAATCTCCAACTCGTAATCGGTAATCATCTTTAATTCCTTGTAACTTTTTTACATCACCCGCCGGAAGTTTCTCAATTGCTATCTTCAACCTCTGTTTTGTTGGTCTATCCATTTTACCAATGTGCTTCGCAGCCTCTTTTTCATACTCGATCCGCAACTTGACACCTCCTTTATTTTCCTATCAATACTTTAACATTTTTTTTCTTTAAAGTCTATTCTCTTTACAGACTTCCATTTATTTTTTGGAACTGTCCGCTATCAGCAGACAGCTCCTGACACATAAGAGATGCTTTTACAAGAATATTTTTCCCTCTTCTATCGAATAATAATATGCATGGTCTGAAAGCCTTTCTTCCTTGCTTACTTGTGTTTCATTCACTTCTTGTATCATAATGTCCATCATTTCTCTATCTATATCTGCATAAGACGGAACAATAAGCACTTCATCAATGCTACTTGGAATAATATAAAAATTTTGTTTTAATTTTTTGCCAATCTCTTCTAAAATTTCTATTCTCAAAATTGCTGTAGCCCCCCAAAACTTTTCTTTGTTTGTAAGAACATACATAATTTCCTCTTCACACGATTTTATCAATCTTCTCTTTTCTTCTTCATCTATTGGCATCTCTTCAAATATCTCTATCATGTTATAAAACTTATATTCGAATTTGATTTCCATGTTTTTTAATGCCAACTCATATAATTTTTCCTCTCTTAAAGGTATCATTTTCAAAATATCATTTGTGATTAAAATTGTCATTCTTTCACTTTTATCTTTTAGCTCTCCGCCATCTAAATAATATATAACAGACAAGTCTAAAAAAGTCTTATGCGGTACTCTTTGCAACAATTGCACGTTACTGTCCGTATGTATTAATTTACAAATTACATTTTCCTCTCTTCCCACTTTCTCTAAAATCTTTTTGCCACTGAAAGGAACGTCCCTGTGCTCGTTATACACTTTTATTATTTCCTTTGCGATTGTTTCAATCGAGCAAATTTTTTGTTGATACTTATAAAAAAATTCTTCCAAATATATTATTGGCAAAATCTCTTTTTCCCCCATAATAATTCCGACTCGCACAACACCATTATTTTTTGTGGTTTCGCATAATCTTACATCCTCTCCTGTTCTTCTTTTTACCTCTTCCAATACACTTTTTTGAAATTCTTTGTAATTCATTTTCCATTCTCCTTTTCTTATTGTTTTGTTTACAATATAATTATATTATATTAATTCCTAAAGTGCATCTTTTCAGAGATAATTAGAACGAAACTTTTTCTTTTTTGGGGAAAACTATTTGCTTTTATTATGCCAATATAGTATTATATAAATAACCTTTTAAGGTTGTTTTTGTTTACAAAATAAAAGCCTTTGGAACAGTTCTCCATTGGCTTTTATTCTACTATCAGCTCCACTATGCTCTTTTCTATATTCTATTGCACTTCCCTTTTCCCCAAAAAAGAAAAATTTTTATTCGATATAATCCACTCCCTGCTTTTTTGCTTCTTTTATTCTTCGGAATAAGGTTGATCGACTTACACCTAATTCTTCCGCTACTTCTTTCGCAGTCAATCCATTTTTCAACCTCTTTAATTGAAATTTTCCGTTTCAACTTAATTGACTTTGCCCCAGCCTTTCTGCTTTTTATTTTTCTTATAGTCTCTTTGTCATAACGAATTTTCAAGAAGTTCTCTCCAGACTGTTCTTTTTCAAAAGAAGCATCCGCTCCCACATTTTTTAATATATCGTTCAAAATTTCCAGTCTTTTTATCTCTTCACAAGAATTTGTTATCTTTATTTCAAATAAAATTTTATCCATAGCTTTCTTATCTTATCGTTTCACAATTAATATTGAGACTGTTTATAGACAAAATAAAAAGCGTCTCATTATTAATTATGAATCTCAATCTTTTTCCCCTCTTTCTTTACAACCTTATACCACTTCCCACATTTTGTGCACCTGTATCTATAAATACGTCCAACAACACGCTGAAAATAGATATTGCCACATCTACAACTTTGACGTTTTCCGCAGTCATCTCTTAACATTACCTTATCCATAATTCTCCTTCTTTTACATAGGGGACAAATTTGTCCCCTAGCTTCAAATCCTGTCCTTTACTTTTTAATTCCATCTAATATCTCTTTTACTTCTTCGCTTGTCAGGGTTCCTTTCCTCTGCAAGTTTTCAGATATAGTTTCAACCATTGTTCTATTTTCTGAAAGAATCTTCTTTGATTCATTCCAAAATTTTTTTGATAGTAATATCGTTTTTTCTTCTAACTCTCTATCTAGCAAAGTTTTACTTATGCTTGAATCTGTCATAACAATATATGCTTTGATCCATTCTGTGGCTTGAGGAAAATCACTGTCTTCACCTATAAAACTTCCTATATGCATTTTATCAAGCAGTATTTCTTCTGCAATAGCTCCCGCATACTTTATTAAAATTCCTTTCTTCACTGCATTTGCATCCTGTAACTTTTGCACCATTACAACTCTAGGCTGTATATCAGATAGGATCACTTGAAAACTATCTATTTCCATTAAATATGCCATTACTGCATGTCCAGCTTCGTGGACGGAAGATACTTTCCTATTATATTCAGTAAGCGTATCATTTTTGTTTTCACTTCTGATAACTCGTTTTGCATACCCTAATGACGTTCCAGTGATAACGTTATAATCATCATCCGAAAACATTCTTTTTGTTATTTGATACACGCAAAGCAAGGATATCAAAGAATAGCAGATTACTAAGACGTTTCGTTGAATCAGTTCTTTTGTAACAGGGACTTCTTCGTTGAAAAAATAGAATAGTAATACTATTCCGCATGACATCAAAAAACATTTCATAATATTACAAAAAAATCCAAATAATTTTCTCATTAAAATTTCTCCTTTTCCGCTCCAGCAAAATTATAATCATATGAATGGAAAAAATCTCTTGTATACTATTCTTGCTTTATATTGAGGGAACAAATTTGTCCCCCATCTTGCGGCACCTTTACTCTAGTCCTCACTGCCAAACAATTCCGCATGTGCATTGTTATATACAGCATACTCCGGATATCGCAATTGGATTGCCTGCCAAAAGAATGGTGCATATTCACAAGCGAAAAGCTCCTCTACACTGTAGCGACTGCATTCCTCAAGCTTTCCCTTTGCATCCTTTTTTTGATTCACTGTAGGAGTTCCATTACAGAACAAGTTAAATGCCATACGTACCACTTTCAAGCTGCCACTTGTCTGCCAGCCCTCCTGCAGACATTCCAATCTAACGCAATGAATTTCTTCATCAAAAATATTTTCAAAATGAAATCGCGTATCTGCATTTACTCCAAGGCAATAGTATAGTGCTTGATGATATACATCTTTAAATTTTGCATTTTGCATTTTTTCCATATAAAACGCCTTATGTTTTTCACTGATAAATTTTATATTTTTTTCTGCCATAATCCTCTTCTCCTTTTCTTATCGCTGCATCACGTCCATTTTGGCCGGATGCAGCTTCATCTATCGTATGTTACCTATCGCTCACTTTATGAGAATGGAAGTTCTTCATCAATTCCATCCGGAACATTCATAAATCCATCCCCTGCAGGACCTTCTTCGTTCATGCCATATCCCTGACTTTTTTTACTCTCAGCAAATTCCTGTTCTTCTACAACAACATCTGTTGTGTAAACTTTCACACCGTCTTTATTCGTATAACTTCCTGTTTGGATACGTCCAGTCACAGCAATCTTTACGCCCTGATGTAAATACTTCTCTGCAAATTCTGCCAGCTTACCAAAGCATACACAACTGATAAAATCCGCCGTTGCATCTCCCTCTCTCTTAAACCGACGGCCAATGTATATCTGGCAACCGCACTTGCATTCTCTCCTTGTGAATATCTCACTTCCGGCTCTCTTGTTAAACGTCCTATCAAAATTACTTTATTCATGTTTCGTACCTCCGCTTTCTTTTCGTCTTTGTTTTATCTTTAATATAATTATAATATATTTATACTTTAAATTCATCAAAAACACTATTGATTGCACATATAATTTTTCTTTTTTGGGGAATATTTCTTTTATTTTTTATATACGTTTCTTTTTTGGCAATATCTTTTCATCTCCACAACTTGCTTGAAAAGCTCCTTTATTGTTTCGGAGCAAGTAATGTCAATTATGGATTTTATATAAATTAAGATTTTATATAAATATAGATTTACTCTGTCTTAAAAAGTGTCTACAGCCCTCTATTTTCAAGGGTTTTCCTATTTTACACATGAAGTAAAATTGTAAATATTTCCCACTTTTCCTCTTTATATCTTGAAAAAACTTCTCAACGGATTCCTGAAATTTGAAATTCCTCTAAAAATCTACCGTGATATTTGAAAAATTTTTCTACAATGACTCAAAAAAAACAGCCTCCTTCCCGATGCTGCATTGTTTTCCAAAATTTTTCTCTTTATTTTCTCTTTTATTTTCATTTCTGTATCATTTCTTTTACGCAAACTAGAACTAAACTCAACTGTTCTTTTTCTCCAGTAAGTATAGGTTCTTTTGCTTTATGCAACTCCAAGCTCTTCTCTTAATAGCTTGTGGAATAAAGACGCTTTCAGTCTCCGTATCCATTTTTTTGGATTTAATACCCTATCATTAATGATCAGGAGCATTTTAGGGAAAATGTCCAACGGGTTTATAAAGCTCTCCCACAGACGTTTCCGATAATTCAAAAGCAATTGCAAGATGTCTTTATACTCCTTTTGATCCGGTTGCTTGATTTTATTTCTTCTACATGCAACTTTCATCAAATACTCGTATGTCTGTTTATGTTCCGACTGTACTACCTTCTCTGAAAATTGTTTTCTCAATGTGATCAGATACATTCCATCCTTAATTCCAACATAAAAGTACAGCTTCAGCATCTTCAGATACGTCTGAAGTGTTCTTGCGTTGATATTAAGAAGTCCTCTCTCCATACTTCCATCTTCAGCTACTGTATTTGCATATTTTTTGATAAAATTCTCACGCTTAATTCTGTGCGTGCGAAATTTCCCTGCTTCATTGATATTGAGCAAATCCATGATCAATAGTTTTTGAGCCGGTTTTAATTTTTTCCAATTTACATCATAAAAAAGTTTTTGATTTGTCCGGATATATGGTACGTTTCCTGTCTTATAATCTCGATCTGTATAAGAAGTAAAATCATTTCCACACAAAACAATATCATAGTCCTTCTGTCCTTTTGTCACTTGGATGATACCCTTTTGTGCAAGGCTTTTTTTACAGTCATAGAATGCCTGCACAGAAATATCCATTTTCTCGCACATTTCTTTGTAATGCACCCCAAAGGCTTCCCCACGCCCATTCTGCAGGTGGGTAAGTGCTATAATAAAATCAATTTCATTCCCGGTAAGCTCTTTCTCAAATAGGCTGTGAAATACGTCTAATTTTATCCTTTGCATGATTTTCTTCTCCTTTCTTTTGACAATTGGTATTTTTTATGATATAAATATATTAAATATAGATGTATCAGATTTCACAGTCATACCTTTTCTGATACTTATCTATATGGAACATTTATAAAAACGGAGTAGGCTTGCTGGCTTGGGCTCCGTTTTTTGTTTTCTATAATTCCATTCCCATCATGGGAGTTGTTGCTGCTACTTGCTGGTTTTTACTTATTTCCTGTTGCTGTAGCTGGTTGAGATAATTTTCCGTCCGGACTGCCTTTTGTTCCTGACTTTCTTCACACAGTTTCAATTGTAATATGGGAAGTGTTTCATCCAATTCATAATGATTTTCCTTCAGAAACAAATTCATCTGTTCTATCTGTTCATTTGATAGCAAATGCTTTTCATATGTATCATCAAATGTCATTCCTGTACAAATGTAAACTTTATCTCTTTCTTTCCACACTGCTTCTTCCAGTTTTTCTCCTCTATATTCAATTTTTACCATTAGAGTATTTTGATCTTCCCTAAATCCTTCTACAAGGAGTTGTTCTGTTGCTTTTTCAGCTTGTTCCACCGGCGCACGCTCAGCCTGCTCCTGCTTTACTTTATCTACTTCCTGCTTTATTTCTTCTGATACCTGTTTTTGTTTTTCTGCAGGTTCTTCCGAACGTAACGCTCCTGACCTCACAAGAGCTTGGCGCTCCAGCAATTCCTCATACGGAAGTTTCTTGTACATATTAGGAATCCGTTTTTCTACTTCCTGTGGGGCAAAAAACATTGTGTTTTGCTTTGTAAGTGAAACTGGTATTAAGTTTCCCTCTGTATCCAGTTCTACAAGACGATATTGATGTTTTCCATTCCGCACACGGAATCCCTGCTCTTCTATTTGTTTCGTGCTCTGAATTGCGCAATAATGGATTTCCGGAAGTCCTTCTTTCTCTAAAAAAGAAAGTTCTTCCACTGGTTTGAATTTCTTGGCATAATTCATTAATGCTTCATTCCAATCCTTTGCGTTTTCCGGTACATGACAATGAATCTGTTCTGCAGACATCCCTTCCCTTTTTAGGAGTTCTTGTATATGCTGCATGCTTTCTACTCCACTCAAATCATGGTCTTCCGCCAAATGAACTTCTTGTTTTGGATATTCTTTTAGAAGATTTAATATTGGTTCGTATTTTCCTGTTCCTCCTAATGGCAGATAGTCATATGCTTTCCAGTCTTTTCCCTGCGCTTGTAAAATAGTCATTACGCTCATCGCATCGATGACACTTTCTGTTACGATCAATTTTTCAGACTGATTGTTAATGCAAAAACCTTTTTTATAGTCACATCCCTCCAGATCTCCGAGAAAACGTACATCCGAAAGAGTGCCTCGAAGAGAAGCAAAATTGGGTTTGCCTCCTGAATCATAGGCAACAAATACACAATTCCCATTCACATCCTGATACAGCATTTTCCGGTCTACAAAATCCTGTACAATCTCCGGTGCAATATACCGGCTTTTTGTCAGATAAGCGTACACCCTTCTCATGTTTTTTCCTCTCTCCGGTAAGATTAACTCTTGTTTTACCAATTGTTTTTCTTTGAGCTGTCCTTTCGGCTGCGGTGTGTAGTGTTCGGGAATATAAATCCGTTCTTTCAATTCTTTTAATGCTTCGTGCAGATCTCCATTATGTACAAATTCTGCCGCAAATCCTATAATAGAATCCCCTTTTCCGACCCCCGATTTTCCCGGTATGGAATTTCTCCAGTAATAGTTTTTTGTTGTATCAATACGTACACTGTCATGTTGTGCAAGGGTATAATACCTTCCTTTCCGAATCAAGGTAAATCCATGCTCTCTTGCATACTCTGTGATTTGTACCTGATTCTTAATTTCGCTTATCAACTCTTCATTGCTAATCCTTGGTTTTCTCTCCTTCTGTTCTGCAGGTCTATTGCCAGCAACAGACGCCTCTTTTTGCGGACTTTCCAAATATACTTCCAGTGTCTCTTGCACTTCCGGTATTTTTTTTCGACACAGTTTATAAGTCTGATTTAAAACGGCAAACAAAGACTGTTCTGGATTCATCTCCTTAATCTCTTTCCAAGAAGATGCAAGAAAATCTTTTCTCGTTTGTGTACTTACAATTCCGAAATGATTTTCCAACATCATTCCAAAGGCAACTTCCTGAAATTTTGTTTCCGGATTTTCTTGTAAATATTCCAGTTCGGAAATTCCGTGGCTGATTTGATAAATCAATTCTGAAACTGCCTTTTCGCCTGTTTCCTGTAATGGTGCCGGCTCTTCTTTCTGCATCGCAGAAAGCTGTTCTGCATAGGAAAGCAATCCCTTTACCATTCCTGGATACATCTGTTCTGAATATCCTATTTGATAAAAATTCTTTCGAGCAAGCACTGGGCAGGTTGTCTGAACAATATCAAATACCGCTTTCACTCCGTCATGCTTTTGCTGAGTGACACTTTCTATCTCTCCTGCCTGATATCTAATTTTTTCTTCCTGAGATGCCTGTTCAAGCGGTACGAGGTTCCCATCTATTTTGAGCAGTGTTGCTTGATATGGTACGTACACCTTAATCCCTTTTGCTCCCCTTTTTACTTGATACCCTGCATCATTCCAAGCAGAAAAACTTTGACAGTAAACTGCTTGCGGATTTTCTCGATAGATAAGTAAATTGTTCTTCAGGCTGTATCGATAGAACCGACTCCCAAATTCCAAAAAATCAGCGATTCGTTCCGGTTCTTTTTCCAATGCATCCAGCATCTCTACAATGTTTCGATCCATTTGTTTTTGCTGCATCTTCTCATCCCCTGTCTGTTCTAATTTGCATATATTTTTAAAATCTCTTTCTGCTCTGTTTCTTCTAATTGATTCAATGGTTTTAATAAATCACTTTCTGCAAGTGTTCCAATCGGAAGCTCATTTTCTTCGCAATTCACAAAATAAAAACTTCCATTTTCATCTTTTACAATGGCTTTTCCCTGATAATATCCGATAGAAAGATATAACTTATGAAGTACCTCAAAATTTTTCGGTTCTTTTTTATATTCCATTTTCATCTCTCCTTTTCTTATGCTGCATCTGGTCCATCTTGGCCGGATGCAGTTCTTACCCTCTAATTAACTTTTGTCCCTCTGTTAAAACACCACCAAGAACTTGAATCAGCTCTTGTCGAATCTCCGGATAAATCAAAGCAATCAATCCAATTGCTGCAAGAACAAATAACATGATCAATGCTGTAATTCTGATACATCTTCCCATTGTTCTTACAAGGAACTTTCCCATATTATTTCGTTCTACAATTCGGACATTTTCGTTTTGTATTCCATATTTTTCCTGTAATTTTTTCTGCTTCTGATTTTCTTCTTGTTCTATCCGGATTTTTTTTACTAATGATTCCTTATACTTTGCCATCTTTTTCCCCCACCTAGACTTTTTTCCAGCGAGAAAATAAACTTCTTTTTTCTTTCTGCGGCTTTTCTTTTTCTTTCACCGGAAACAATTTTTCAAAAGCCGGGTTATGAACATATTCAAATTGATCCGGGGAATACACTGTAAAAAATGTCCGTTCTGCTTTATTTTCCATAAACTCCAGTACGTCCTTTTTCTCACGTTCGGAAACAAAATTAAAAACGTACATTATGTCTGAATAATATTCATTTCTTAATATCGTTTCTGTTTCATCCATCTCTGATGCTGTCGTTCCACTCACAAAAATCCGGACATCTTTTTCTAAAAATGAGGTTTTATTAAAATCTGCGTTCATGTACGTACCGAAATCATAAATGTAATAGTCATATTCCTGTTTTAACACTTCCGGAAGATTTTCCGGCTTATAAAACATGTCCACATTTTCAAATCTAACCTTTCCAATATTTGCATCATGTTCTTCCGCATAGAAGCGTGCTTCATGTTTCTGTACAAATCCAGTATCATTTACTTCCAGATAGCAAGCCCGGTATCCTTTGAGCTGCAAATATTTTACAAGCTGGATTGCAAACGTAGTTGTTCCTATTCGTCTGCATACCCCGGCAATCCCAATTTTAATTCCCGGTTTCAATTCCTCTTGTGCTTCTGCTTCTTCCTGATACGGATTTGTTTCCGGCTCTTTATAATATCCATACAGACACCGTTCTAATTCCTCTCTCGCCTCCGTTTGACTTACAGCGAATATATAATATAAAATCCCTTGATTTTGAAGCTCCTGGATAATTTTACTTTGTCTGTCATATCCTGGAGCATAAATGATTACTTGACAATTTTTTGCCCCCTCTATCCGTTTGATTTCTGCCGCTACTTCTTCTGCAGAATCAACATACTGCTCAATATCAAAAATCAGATACTCGCATTGTCGACTTAAAATATCATTTAGATGATTCTTGATCGTAAGGCTTCCTTGCAAATATTCCAGTTCCATCTCTTTGATTGCTGCTGTTTCCTGTGCAAAAAATCCTCGCTCCTGCGAACCTGCAAAAAGTATCATTTTTTATCGCACCTCTCTTTCCACAAAAAAGAAAATTAATTATTTTAACTCAGTAATTTGTTGCTGAATATTTTTTGTCCTCTGCACAATGGTTTCTATTTCTTTTTCTATTTCTGCAACCTGATTTTGATTGACTGCGATCTGATTTTGCGCTTTCAAAATCGTATCTTCCGCCTTTTGCGTTTCTTCCTCTGATGGATAGGTTGCTTCCTTTAAAGATGTAATCCGCTTTTCCAGTTTCTCATTTTCTACCTCATAGGCTTTTATTTTCTTCTCTTTTTCCGCTATTTGCGCATCATCATATGTAATCTGTGCCTGAAGGCGTTCTTTTTTACAGTCATTTTCAGTAACCTTAACCGGAACTTTTCCGCGCTCTATCTCATTTACATTTGTATAAAATCTTGTAGCTTTATTTTCTTTTCCAACTCGAAAAGAAATCTCTTTCCAAGCCTTTGGTACCTCTTCGATGTGCAAAAGTACAAATTCTGAATCTTGATACATCACTTTCATTTTTAATGTTCCACCGTTTCGTTCAACCGCCTCAAAATCTAGTTTTTGATCTAATACTTCCTTATTTTCCAACTCGATAATGACCTGCATTCGGTTTGCCTTTTCATCATATCTCCACTGCGTCAAATAAATATCGTATGTTTCATATACCAGTTTCTGATAATACGGCGTTGCGCTTTTAAGCGTTGCGATATCCGGAAGCCATAATTTTGAAGTAAAGAAAACAAAGTATCCCACAACAATCACTGCAAGAAATCCTACTAATGGAGCACTTTTCTTTCCGATCCGTTCTTCCCTTACTTCTCTTACCTTTCTTGTTTTCAAGTTATCCCTCCTTCAGCACACGCTCCATGGCGCCGACCGGAATAAAATTTTCAAACACAACGATTGCTTTGATCTGCATTTGATTTGCATATTCTAAACATCGTGTTATAAATTCATCCTCAGATTTTTCTGTCGGCTGAATGATTACGATCATGTCTGTATCTTTTCCAATTTCATCCTGTATACAAATATATTCTTTATAGATATCCTTCGCCTTTTCTTGAAAGAACTCTTCTCTTCCTTCTTCACAGCATATGTAAAGATTTTTAATTTCCGCCATTGTCATTCCCTCCCTGTTCCGTATTGTATTTCAAATCCAAACCGCATCTGATCACTTTCCTGGTATGTATCACAGACTGCTTTTATCGTAAGTGTGTCAGATGTATCTGTTCGATAATCAATATCAAAATATAAGTTTCTTTCATATTCATTTATAATCTGTATCGTGTCCGGATGCAGATTCACTGTTGTAACTGTTTCAAACCCTTTTACATAGAGATACTGTTTTACTTCTTCTTGGAAACGCTTCCAGTCTTCTTCTCGTAACCATGCGAATTTTTCCGGATACTCTTCATATCCTTTAAATTGCACTTCCACTTTTCTTTCTTTCTTTTCTTCTGAAGGAAGATTGTCTTCTGGTTTATCCTGCATATTGGAAATCCGGTTTTCGTTCCATTCATGGATTTCTGCTTCAGGAATAGGTTCTTCTGAAACATGAAACTCACCTTTTTGTGATTTGTTTGAAGAGTTTGAAGAATTTCGGTTTCCGCAAAAGTTTAGTAAAATCGCAACTCCTACAAGTAATAAAAGCAAACTGATTTTTGTTCTATTCTCTTTCATTTCCCTCTCCTTTTAAATATTTGTCCGGATTTACCGGAACTCCATTTTCTTCTACCTGAAAATGCAGATGATTTCCCGTAGACTGTCCAGTAGATCCGACCTCGCCGATCTGTTGTCCTTTTTTTACCGTATCCCCTGTTTTCACAAGCAACCGGGAGTGATGCATGTATTTTGTTGTCAAGCCGTTTCCATGATCGATCACTACCCAGTTCCCAGCACTGTCTGACCATCCTGCAACGGTAACTGTTCCATCTGCGGCAGCAAGGGTAGGGGTTCCTGCAGGAGCCGCATAGTCATTTCCTTTATGTCCTCCAGTTTCAAATTCCCGGATTTCCCCAAAATAGCTGGATTGATATGTCATTCCCGGACAAGGATGGGTAAACATTCCAGTTCCAATTTCTCCCAAACCGTTTTCTAAGTCTGCCGAAGTCATATAATTGAACCGATAAAGATTTCTGCTTTTCATCACTGCGATTACCTTACTGACATATGCCGGGTCAGTTGCATATCCTGACTTCCACAATGCTGTAATAAAACTGTCTGCATCATAATGTCCGGTCACAGGGTCTCTTTTACAGGCGGTCACATTATCTACATAAGGCTGCCTTGTAAACTTATTTCCCCAAGCAAGCATACAGTCTACATAGTTTGCAAATGTAGAAAATTCCGCTGTGACTGTGCCCCATGCCTCTTCTGTCCGCATCACGACTGTTCCGTTTTCTTTATAGCAATGTGCCTTTTGACCAAGACAGTTATAATATGGCGGATTAGCAAGTTCCGAACCATCTGCCCCAGCCTCTAATATCATCTGACCTAACACCACAGATGCCGGATATCCAGTCTCATTCATCATATCGATGGCAGCTTGTACCATCTCTACAGTAATCCATGCCGGAAGCCCTTCTAAATCCGATTGTGTAATCTGTTTGTTTGCTTCCTCACCTGCAATTGCCCTCACAACTTCTTCAATTAAAACGGAAACAAATATGATTCCCAAAGTACCAATCGCAAAGGATATGCCCGAAATCAACAAGTATTTTTTTACTTTTTTCTTAAGCATTGTTTTTATACACCGCCTTTGAACAGACGTTTATCTGCTTCTGATAAGTACACCTTAAATTCAATGTTCTGATCTCCCGAAATGCAAAGAATGACTTCTCCACGCTGTAGCCTTGGAATCTTTTCTTTTTGCGAGTATGTAAGCACATTATTAAACACCCGGTCAATAATCGGAAGCACATTACTGTCCTGATGGAAGATGAACTTATACTGTGCCAGTTCAAAAATAGTTTTTAATTGCTTTTCTCCTTCTTTGGTACTTCCATCCGGAACATAATCCCGGATAGATTGTGTAGCAAGCCACAACCCAGTAAAATATTTCGGACCTTCTCTTAGATAAATTCCCAAAAGCTCTAATGCAAACAGTTTTTGAGCATTTACCCATCGATGGCTCTCATCTACAAGCAGCAACGTATGTGTGACATCTTCCAACGCAATTTTTTCGCTCTCCCATAATGTTTTCATAATACTTCCATTTGTAATAGATTCATCCCATGAGATGCACAGGATATTGAATAGCTGCAGATCAAATATGGACGAATCCATATCTTTTAATGCCGTCACATTATACGATACTACTTTGACATCCATCAGATTATTAATGGATGTATAGCCATCAAATAGATAGCCATAAGTATCTACCAAAATCCGAAGCTGGTCTTTTACCCTGTCTAAGTTGATTAATTTTCGGTCAATCAAAACTTTTTCTTGTTCTGTGTATGTTTTTGACAATATCTCAGAAATCATCTCATTTACTAACTCTAATAAATCCCGGTATCTCGGATAACTTTTTGCCGGAAGCCCTGTGATCTGCTTCTGCCGTTTTGCATCCCTTGCATAAGGAATCAGGTCGTATCTGCCATATAGCGCTTCCACGGCTTCAATATACACATTTACTTCATCCGATTCCGCCTCCGGTTTTAAAAATCGATAAGACTTTCTCAATTTTGATAAGTGTCTCGTATAACTGATATTCTCGTTGTCTCCTGCCTTAAAAATCTCAAGTAGATTAATGATCCCATCACTTCCATCCATGTTTAAAACTCTTCCGCCAAGTTCCGTTGCCAATGCAGAATATTCTCCGGTAACATCAATTACCCTGACGAAATCCCCCCTTAAGGATCTGTCTTTCATCTGATTTTTTAAAAGTGTAGATTTCCCAAATCGCATATTTCCCATTGCTACTGCAGATGCATTTACACGGATTGCATTTGTCGTAAACGCATCAAATGTTACGTTTCCTCCACACGCAGTTTCTCCGAGAAATGATCCAAATGGGTCTTCCAAGCTGCTAAAATGGAACGGATTTCCCGCCGCAATAAGCTGTGACTTCATCGCAAATCCTGGAAGTGTATGAGTTTCTTTCATCTGCTCCTCTGCACTTTGATAAACACTCTTCCATTCTTTTCTCGTTTCATTTAAAAATACAGTAGCCCGATAATTATCCCCCTCTAATGACTTGATTACCTTTGCTACAGAGTTCTCCAGCTTTTGCTTTGTCGATTCCGCTGCAAAAATACGAATAGCAACAGCTTTAATTACTTCTCCCATCGAATTGATTTCATCATAAAGTGCTTTCATTTCACTTTCCCTTGCAGCTGCATCGTAAAAATCTTTATATTCTTTTGCAAACTTTTTTCTTGATCCCTGCTCTTCAATAGAACGATTCAGATTCTTTTTTACTTCATTCTGATCCTCATTGTGAATACTGATCGTTACAATCGTATTTTCCTGATTGCACGGATTCGTCAGCCAATAATCATCCAGTACTTCCGGATAATCATAAATGTGTACACAAGCTTCATAGCCTGTTCCTGTTCTTGAGTAAGATTCATAGTGCAACAGGTCGCCTGCCGGGGATATTTCCTGTAACAATTGTTCATCCTCAACAATCTCTATTTTCTCTTTCTCTCTTTTTCGCCATTCCTTCCACATGATTTTCTCTCCTACTAGGGGACAATTTTGTCCCCTTCTCAAAATATCCGTGAGTTTTTATTGCCCAATTTATATAAAATCTGTCTTTTTTTCTTTTCGGGGATTTCTTTCAGTATTTCCATTCCGGTTCTTCTTTCCTCTTCCGGAACAATTCCCAAAATACTGTCAATCAGTCTTATAGATTCTTTTCTTTCATTGTCATCTGCAAAGAAAACCTGAATAAAAAATTGCTTTGTAACTGCATGTTTTTCCCGATACTCTAATTCCGCAAGTTTTCTCTTTATCATTTCATGGTACAGGGGATTGGTGTTATTCCGCATTCGTTTTTTCCAATACTCCTGTTGTGTATGCGTATTACAGGGAAACATCATGGATATGATTTCAATATCCAACCCATAGATCTTAAGGAATTTCGCCCATTTAAAACAATCCATTTCAATCTCATCCACATCTGAATTTACCAAATCCCTTGGAATGATCTGATAAAGATTGCTGTAGCTTCCATTCTCCCGCTGAAAACATTTCTTTTGTTTATCATATCTTCGAATTGGAATATCTTCCCTGATATCCAAAACTTCTTGTTTCTCTTTCTTCTTCATGTTTTATCTCCTTTTTCCGAAAACCAATTACTTTTTTGGGTTTTAATAGGTATAATGCAATCGCCTGATATATCCGGCGTTTCGGATTCCCAACTGCCGGAATCATCAAACATATGCCAATCATTCCGGAAAAAATCAAATATGGTATCTGCAGATACTCATGTACATTTTCTTTCAGGTTCAAACAGAGAAATATCCAAACGGATAAAAACACAAAATCCTGAAGATATAATTTCCAAATCACTTGTGTTTCCGATTTAATCTCTTTTGTAACCAAATACCTCATTTATCGTTTCTTTCTCCTTTCTGTTTCCGGAAAATCAGACTTTCCTCTTTCTTTTCTTTTTGGGGAGTTTTCTGCATATTTCCTCTGTTCCTGCATTGGTGTTCTCTCTCTCATTGCAGACGTACTTGCTCTATTTACATCTGCATGATTTGAAACCTTCCTACTGTCCGTTTTATTTTCCCATTTCTCAAACATATTTTTCGGCTCTTCATAAGTGAATGGCTGCTTCCTGTTCGTCTGTTGTGATTCAAATCCATTTGTCTGCTTCTGATCCGCCGCATGCATATCATTCACATTATTCTTCTCCGGCTTTTCTTCCTGATCAGAAAAAGGTTCTTTCGATGTCACTTCTCCTGCAGATGTTAAATTCTCTGTTGTCCCTTGCTCTTCCATTCTGGAAACTTGCTCTGTCCCATGCTCTTCTTGCTCCATGTTCTGATGTGCATTTCATCAAAAGAATTTCCTTGCCGGTTCTCCATTCCATCTGCTCCCTTTACATTTTCTTCCATCTGCTGAGTACTGTTTGAATTTTGGTTATGATCACCGTTCTGTTCCATTGACTGCTCCATGTTTTTAAAGCTGTTTCCTGCAGTCTTGCCAGTTCCACCGCCTTGGCTTGTTGCCTGCATATTTCTCATCGCATCTCTTTGCTCTTTCATCATGTGGAACTGTCTCGCCTGCTGGACAGTTTGTCCTGCCCCTCGCATCATATGATATGCAGCAATCAATTTGCCTGTCATGCTGCTTAAGCCAGCATCTACACCTGTTAATTTTTCTATGATATTCGCTCCATCAATGACACACCAAGCAATAAATAAAATGATGATTCCCCTTGCCAATCCGTTAATTTCTGTCTTGGAATTGACGTATTCCACAAAAAGAAAATAGGATTTCAAACTAATTGCCGTAAAACAGAGCGCAAAATAACTATCTCGAATACTCTCCAATATTTTTACCACTTTTCTTGAAGAAGAAAGGTTCGCAGCATATAAACCAACTAGAATACGACTTACAAAAATTTCATAAATCACTCTTGTATTCTTATATGCAAGACAGATATAGATCAAAATTGCTGCAGCTGCAGTTAAATAATATGTACCATAGTGAAACGTGTACCGGTAATAATAGGTATTTCCGAAGTCTGTCCATGCAACTCCGTCTTTGGCATCTATCAAACCATATTCCCCATTTCCTATAGGCATCAACCGTTTCTTTAAAATGCTTTCTGCATTTTTAGACAATCCATCTGTTCCCGGATCGAGTATTTCACCAATATTGATGTAATCTACGTCCGTTTCACTGAAAGACGTACTCTGTGGGATTTTTCCTTTACTATTCAAATTTTCCAGTCCAATCTTGGAATCAATATAGTAAAGATCATACAAATTGGTACGGATTAATTCTGTTCCGTTAACCGTACTTCCCCCGGATAATGCTGCATCTTTAAAAGCAATGGAAAATCGGTTCAGTTCTGTAAAAATGGTTGTCGACGCCGACATTACTACCATCAAAATCGAAACACTGTGGATTACATTATGCTTTTTGTTCTTCCCAAACATATACATGAATCCAAGAATGACAAGAGAAGCCATCATAATTGCCTGTATCAGTGGTTTGTAATCACTCAGGTAATTTTCTAAAACAGACCATCTTGTAATATCAATCAGACCAAACGTCCAATCGTACAGCGTAATGCAACAATCAAGTAACAGTGACAATCCCTTTACCAACAGCCATCCTACTGTCCTTACTGCGGTAAGGATGATATCATTCGTACTGAAAAAATCAGAATTTAATTTTAAAAATTCTATAATCTGTGCTTCTGACATAACGCCTCCTATCCTGCTTTTTGGAGCGTTTCCAAAAAGAGTGTTTTCTGTATCTCCGGAAGTTCTATCCGGTTTAAACAATCTGTAAATTCTGCAATTGTCATCTCTCTTCCAATTCCATATTTTTCCTCCATATCTTTTCCAAATGCGTTATAAAGCAATGGTTCTAATTCTTCATAAGCCGGAAAGTCAGACAGCCTTTGCACTTTGTTTCTGTCTGCCTCCTGAAACATCTGAAAACTTTTTGCAATATCCCATACCCTTTCATCTAGTCGGATCCCCACCCGGCTTTCTTTGCAGATATCCATAAAATTCACATCATTTGGATGCGGATATGTTTCTTTTGGAAAATATTCATATGCATACCAAAAATACCTTCCATTTTCTACAGAGTTAAAAATAGGTCTTGGTTTAATCTTGTTTCCTTTTAAATCTCTTCTCTTTGAACGCCGGAAGATAACAATCTCACCTTCCTGAAGTTCCATGAGTTCGTTGTGATTTAACAATGGTCGTTCGTCAATGGATTCCGTATAATATTTATGAAACGACAACTTGCTTCCTGCTCTCTGCACGTTTACAATTGATTTGCTACCGAGCATATTCGAGAAACTTTTTGAGGTTTCCTCTGAGTTTGTCTGCAGATAAAAGTGATTTCCACAATTTCCTTTGATCGTTTCTGCAATCTGTTTTCCATAAATCTCTTCTAGCTGTTCATAATTCTGTAAATACAAGTCAAACGAAATATTTTGTCCAAGTCCCATTGTCGTCATTATTTTCATCAACTCAATATTCGGCATATTTCCTGCCTCGTCCAAGATGACTTTTACCTGCCGAGCACATTTTCCTTTTCCATCATCACACATCTTTCCAAGTATATAATACATCTGCCGGATAAAAATGGTTGGCAATTTATAAAGCGAGCTATCATAGGATGGTGTTGCAAGAAATACTGCAATTGGACGTTCCCCGAATCCAATCTCTTCCATATCTATACTGCTCTCTGCCGTCATCATTGCGACATTCCGAAGGGTAAAGATATCTAATTCTCTCAGCATTTCTGAAAAAACTCCTGCTTTCGTTTTTCCCGGAGCAACTTTCACGCCTAAAAACTTCATTCTTGCCCGATCATCCACTGGACGCTGCTCAAAGTAAACATCCAAAAGTGTACGAGTTCCAGTTTTATTAACAGGCTTTTCTACTAATTTTCCAAAATTTATTAAAATGCTGTAAAAATTAATGGTCTTTTCATTATCGTTCCGATAATGAAAGGGATGTTCTTTCTTTGCTTCTTCGGTCAGATAAGACCATATTTCATATCGTTTCTGATTTTCTTCTTCATCTGCCCGGAATGCATCTATAATACTTGCAAGTATCATCGCGCTACATAATGCGGCAGCTGCACTGACAAAGTACACCATATCGCCTTTTGCTCCATCCACATCAAAAAAAGAATGTGTCAAAGAATTTACAACCTGTTCTGCCATATCATAATCTTTCTGCTTATAGAACTTCACTGCAACACTAAGTAAATTAAATCCCATGGAATACTTGGGATTAGATGCATTTAGCAGATATACTTTATATCCTCTTTTTTCCAACGCTGAAGCAAATACTTTATAATGCTCCAGCTTGTTATCATTTATAATCACGCTTGGTCGAAATTCAGCTCTTGAATAACTCTCTATACTGGACTTTACAAGTGTCTCTCCTTTTCCGGAACGTGTGATTCCAAGAATCAGGTTATTCACAACCGAATCATCTATATAAAATGTCTCACCGATTCTAGAAATTAAGATGCCCGGATTTCCCGGATAAGGAGTTTCAAGCGGCTCAATCGCCTTATATTGCTGCTTAATCTCATCTTCGTTTGTAAATCGAGAGACACCTTTTTGTCCTACATTAAAATGTGTTTCAGACCAGGATAACTTGATTCGGATGACCAAAACAGTATCCAGTATTACCAAGCCGATCAACACTATTCCTACTTCCTGCATGGTTACTTCCGTTAAATTCGGAATCATATGTACAAGCGAAAATATTCCTTCTAAAGTACCATGTCCAAGCAAAATGGATGGAAGCTGTTTCAATAGATGGATTAGATATGTCCCGCCTAATATTACAAATAGATCTAACACGATCATCAATACGGTAAGTACATAATTATTTGACAAGAAGTATTCCAATTTCATTGTCCGCCCCTTATCTTTTAAGGGATTGACCAGTTCATTTTTCCATTTATTTTTTCTCATATTTTTTCCTGTTTTTTGTAAGGGGGACAAATTTGTCCCCTTGTTTTTTCTAAAATCCAAAGCTTGCTGCAATATCCGTCGCCCAGCTTGATCCTGTATAAATCAAAGCTGCACCGATAATCAGCCAGAGCACATGCTCTTTTGCCCATTCCTTTGCTTTATGTCCCGGCGCAAGAAAGGCAAATCCCATAATTACAATCACGACAAATATAGCTGTTACTCCCAAAGGAATCACATTTTTATTTACAAATCCCTCTATCATTGTCTTAAGTTGCTGCATGTTCCTGTTTCTCCTTTCTCTTCTTCGCAAGTATCATTAAAATTATTATGATTAAAGCCACACCAACCAAAATTCCTACTCCTGCAAGTATGTAAGATAATTGGTTGTCAACTTTTTGATAAACTGCCGTAGCTTCTATCGTGTAATTAATATCTGTTTCGCTGTCCACTTCCTGCTCTCCTTGGTACAACGCAGTTTTCACTATGTGTGGTGTAGTAATCTCACCTTGATATTCGGCACGATATACCGGAACAAGTTTTTGAATATTTGCACGTGCATCTCGACATACCACACCATCTGCATTCGTGTAAATATCCGATGTATAGTATGTGTTTTTTACCTTGCCATCTGTCCCAAGCCCTACGGATGCCAGCAGTTGTTCTTCATATCCCTGCAAAGGAGCGTTTGCTCCTCTGTCGTTTGGAAATACCAATCTCTGCCATTCAATTGCATTCCGGTCGTATCCTTGGAATGTAATATCAATATCAGAATCAATCCAAACATGGTCTATAAGACGTACTGCAGAAAGGCTACATGTTACCGTTTCCATTCCCCCCGTTTTTTCATTTTTCACAGAAACCTCTTTCGTCTGTGGCGCAGACGAATGTGAAATCTCGTATTGATACTCATTGTAAGCTGATACACTTTGTTTATAAGGTTCACTTTCCTGTTCTGTAATTTCCTTCAATTTATAAACGATTCCATCTACTGTTTTTTCTTCCGGAAATTGATATTCGCTTCCTTTCACAATCGGATCAGATTTTTCGGTATACTCTACTACTTTCTTCTCCTTTTCCGGTTCTGACGTAAGACTTTCATATGTCACATTCTTTAGCACATATTTATTTCCATCAAATGTTTCTGTTTCCGGAAAGGATTTTTCTTCCTCTTTGTCTTTGGTCTGATATGTAATTGTCTTTTCTCTGATGTCAGTATCTTTTGCCTGTGTTGGAAAAGATACTGTACCAATCAATAAAAGTCCCAGCATACCTGCCAGCCATTTATTTCTCTTCATAATTTTTCTTCCTTTTCTGATAAAAAAATGCCAGCATAGTTCCTATAAGAGTAGCTCCTACAATTACTCCTGCCATGCAAAGAGCAATATTAACGTTATCACCAGTTTTTACATGATCTCGTTCACTATCCGGTGTGTCTGTGATGATTTTCCCTGGTGGAACCGGAGTGTGCTTTGGAATCACTTTTACATCATAGAGCATGTCTCCTTCTTGCTCTCCCCACGTAGGGATTGCAATCAAAAGCGGTGTGATATCATCGTATCTTTTGTGTTCTGAAGCATATAAAAGATACACTCCAACATCTAAATCTTTTATGATCGCTTTTCCATCCGCATCTGTCGTGCAGCTTCCGTCTGAAGTTTTGTAAGCGCTTAACTCTAAAGCTGCCTCTTCTAATTGCTCCGCTGTCTCAATTGCGTTTAAGTCTATCCCGCTTCCTTGATAAGCCTCCAGCAGCTCATACTCTCCGTCTACAACGTCCGCTACCTTTGCATATTCAAAAACGACATCCTCTTTTGTTGTTCCAACTCCGCCGTCTGTCAATTCTATTTCAATGCTTCCCTCTTCCTCTGTTTGGACTGTCTGCAGTTCATTCAGTAATGCTATATTTTCATTTGCAGCCGATACCGGAAATGTACAAATTATCACCGAAAAAACCAAAGGAAGTAATTTTTTAATCTTTTTGTGTTTCATTGCTGCTACGTTTCCCCCTTTTCTTTCTTATCATGCTTCCAATTCCTACAACCAGATATAAAAATGGAAGTGCTGTAAAGACCAATTCCCGAAAAGACATACTTCCCGGTACAATTTCTTGTTCTTGTTTCTCTGTATAAGGAATCCGTTCGCCTGTGACTACCAGCCGCTTGGTATTCAATCCGTATGGCGTACATGTGATTAGGGATACCAAATCTTTTTCCACCTGTATCCTCAATCCTTCCACATCCTCCGGATGAACGATTTCAATTTTCGTTACCTCATATGCCAACTTTTCGCCACAAACTGTTAAGAAAAATATATCACCTTGTTCCATTTCATCCAGTCTTGTGAAGAGCTTGGCGTTTGGAAGTCCCCGGTGTCCGGTTAGAATACAGTGTGTATTTTCTCCCCCAACCGGAAGGCTGCTTTCTTGAAGATGCCCTACCCCATTTGCAAGAATTTCTTCTGTACCGTGATAGATTGGAAGGTCGACGTTAATCTTAGGGATAGAAAGCGTCCCCATCACGCTTGTTCCCGATAAATTCAATTGACTTTGATAGCTCTCCTCTTCTAAAATCCCCTGCTCAATATCTCCAATCAGTACGCCGTTAGTCTGCCACAGCATTTCATTATACCGCTCTGCCTCTCCAAGCATTTCCTGAAGCTTCTCTTCGCTGTTTGCCTCTATATTTCCCTGATACGTCTGAATCACATTCTGCTGATGCTTTCTGTCTATCAGACTAGCAAATGCAGGATATATGCAAAGAAGCAGACCTGTTACAAAAAGAACACCCGTAAGCATCTTTTTTCTCTTTTTAGTTCTCGTCGTTTGATTTTTTCTGTCGTTTTCCATACACAAATGCTCCTGTCACAAGTGCTGTTCCTGCTGTGAGCATCAGAAGCATCATAGAAGAACCAGTTACCGGAAGTTTCTTTCCAACCTTGTTAATGACTGTCAAGTTTGAAGAACCTTCACTGCAAGCCAAACGCATGAATGTGCTCCTCAACCACACCATATACTAAATTCAAAAAT
>ENA-OPRK01000476-OPRK01000476.1-human-gut-metagenome-genome-assembly--contig:-NODE-476-length-25229-cov-2.282792_pt1 | contig 25229 bp, 39 predicted proteins | sample MGYA00241793_ERZ501877 | MGnify/ENA primary metagenome ERZ501877 (study PRJEB25962, sample SAMEA1966253) | human gut metagenome | biome: human gut; feature: human-associated habitat; material: faeces... | reverse complement strand
GATGTATTGAGGGAATATGAAAAGTCCCCATCTGATTATTATATAGATTATGATGCTAAAGATAAAATTGTAAAAATAATTAAAAAATAGAGAAGTGAGAGGAGTATTATGGGAAAAGTTTTATTTTCAATGAATTTTATAGTTTTATATTATTATTTATTGATATAAAGGAGGGAAAAAATATGAGGATTCGAGAGCCGCCTAATAATACGACATTTGGAAGCAGATTCTACTTGCTGGAAAATGCCGTAAACTAGGGGTTTGGGGAGCGTAACTCCCCAAGTAGAGAATAATTAAAAGAATGAAGAAATATCAAAATTATTAAAGGAGGAAAATTAATGAATTTAAAACATGTAATACCAGATATGGAGAAAACATTTGGAACTCTGGAATTTGCCGGAGAAGGAGAAGTTGAACAGGGTCGGGTAAATAATCGTATGACTGTTATTGGTCGTACATATAATCTGTTTTCTGAGGTGCAGAAAGCAGATGATGTTATGGTTTTACTCCCTGCTTCGGTGGGAGAGAAACATTTTGAATTTGAAGAAAAGGTAAAACTGGTAAATCCACGTATTGTGGCAGAAGGATACAACATTAATGGTCGTGGATTTACAAAATACAAAATGTTGGCAGATGACATGGTAAAAGCGTAAGAAGGAGGAAAATATGAGATTACCAGAGGGAATTGTAGTAGATAAAGAAAGGACGTTTGGGCAACTAAAGTTTTCGGCATTACGCCGGGAGGTTCGGTTGACAAATGAGGATGGAACAGTATCAGATGAAATTAAAGAACGCACTTATGATCTGAAATGCAGGGAACAAGGCTGCATGATTCAAGTTAGTATCCCGGCTGATGTGCCTGTGAAAGAATACGAATATAATTCGTTTGTTGAATTGATAAATCCTGTTATTGATACCGTTGCGAATGCAACATTTAGAGGTGCCGATGTTGACTGGTATCTAAAAGCGGATGATATTGTTTTGAAAGGAAAAGGGCAGAATAATTCAAATCAACCACCTAAAAAAGAGGTGTCGGGAAAGAAGGAATAAAAAAAATGAGTAATATTATAATCTTGGATCAATATATCAAGGATTTTGAAAGTGTTGTGTTACCAGAATTTAAATCTAGGGCAGAAGAGTTGCTCTATGATGCTGTGGAAACTTGTGATCCGGGTGAGAATCTTGAAGTTTCTGTAGAAAGCGATATGTGTAAGGATCACATAGAGCATATTTTTCGGTTTTACGAACAGCCAGACGAAGAAACAGGCGGCCTTGTAATCTGTTATGGAGGATTTTATTAAAAAAATGAGATTTTTTGCAAAAGGAAAGCGGATCAGGATAAGAGATAAAAACCTGATCTTTTCTTTTGTCTTTTTTTTGCTATCTCCTATCTTCCTTAGCGTTTTTTTGCTATTGAATTGGTGGCAAATTTCGGATTTTAGTGGGATTAGTTTGCATAACTTGGACCAGATCAAATGGAATATCAATTTTCCGTTTGTCCTTTTTTCTTTCTGTGTGACTGTACTTGTCTGTGTGGCGGTTGCATGGTCTTATCATTATTTTCGGATAGATCAATGGAAACAACGGGTGCATCGTCAGGAAATAGCCCGGATGTTGCTTCAAAATGGATGGTATGAATCAGAGGCGGTACAGTCTCAGGATTCGTTTTTTAAAGATCTTCCGGGCGGTAGTAAAAGCAAAGAGAAGATTACATATTTTCCCAAAGTCTATTATACGCTGGATAATGGAATTATCCGAATTAATGTAAGAATCACGATGGGAAAATATCAAGATCAACTTTTGCATTTGGAAAAGAAATTGGAAACGGGGCTATTTTGTGAGTTGATTGTAAAAGAACTTAAGGAATCCTATGTGGAGTACGAGCTTTTGTATGATACGATTGGAAGCCGGATCAGTATAGAAGAAATGGAGATTTCAAACGGCTGTCTAAAATTAATGGATAATGTTTACTGGGAATATGACACATTGCCACATATGTTGATTGCTGGAGCGACTGGAGGAGGGAAGACGTATTTTCTTCTTTGTATCATTTGGATGTTACTTCATACAAATGCTGTGTTGACGATTCTTGATCCGAAAAATGCCGATCTTGCCGATTTGGAAACGGTTCTGCCAGATGTTCATCACAGGAAAGAAGAAATGATTTCTTGTATTGAACACTTTTGTGATGAAATGCTAGAAAGGAACGAAGCAATGAAGCGGATGCCGGGTTATAAGACCGGGGAAAATTATGCCTATTTAGGCTTGGAGCCACATTTCCTCGTCTTTGACGAATATGTGGCTTTTATGAATTTGTTAGGGAATAAGGCAAGTATGCCAGTAATGGAGAAATTGAACCAGATTGCGATGTTGGGTCGGCAGTCTGGTTATTTTATTATCTTAGCTTGTCAAAGACCAGACGCAAAATATCTACAAGATGGGATGCGTGACCAGTTCAATTTTCGTGTGGCATTAGGCCGCATGAGTGAATTAGGCTACTCCATGATGTTTGGAGAGCAGGATAAGGATTTCTTTTTCAAGCGGACAAAAGGCCGTGGATATGTAGATGCTGGAAATGGGGTCATTTCTGAGTTTTATACTCCGTTAGTCCCAAAAGGATATGATTTTTTAAGGGAAATCGGGAAATTACAAAGACAAAGAGTCGGACAACACAAAGAAAGGATAGAAGAATGATCGAAAAGAATGTGGAATTTCTAAAAATCACAGTTGGGTATTTGGATACAGAAGAAAGGATGTGTGGTCTTTGCGTTAATTACGGGCAGTTTGCAGAAGATATGTATAAGATTATGGATTCCGAAGTTTTACAATGCCTGTTGACTTATGCTGGAAGTAAGAGTTTGAAAGAATATTTCTCTGACAACGTGCATGATCTTCTGGCGGAAGTATTGGATAAAAAAGGGGAATTCTCTGATCGGTTTTATTTAAGATTAGGGGAAGCTGTTTGTGATTTTGAATTATCTTTTCCCAATCAAGACAGCGATCTTTCCAAAGAAGAGAAGAAAATTTTGGAAGATGTTGATGTGATCTTGCGGTATCTTAGGGTCCGTATGTAAGTAAATAGGTAGCACAGGCGGCACAGGCGGCGTGCGAAGCGGAAGCCGTAGGTGTCGCCTGTTGCTGGTGCGGCTTGCCGCACCAGCAAATTAAAACCCCCGGACACTAACAGGGGGGTACAAATGCAACTGTCAACAGTCTAAAAGTCCTGTAAACATCAGGGCTTAGAGGACTTTTTCAGGGTGTCAACAAGAATGCCTCTAGTTGACACTTTTTTTTTAATTGAGAATTGGGAGGTATGAATGAATGCATGGGTACAAGAATTTAGAAAAAAGCGTCTTGATTACGGTATTTCGCAAAGCAAACTTTCCGTGGCACTAGGAATTAGTCGACAGTACCTAAATCAAATTGAAGGTGGAAAAGCTGTTCCACCGGATGATACAAAAAAAGTGATGGAAGAAATTTTGGAAAGGTTTAATCCAGAAGCGTCGCTGACACTTCTTTTTGATTACGTAAAAGTTCGATTTCCAACGACGGAAGTCGAATGGATCATCAAAGAAATTTTGAAACTGAATATTGATTTTATGGTGCATGAAGATCATGCACCAAACAATTATCAAGAAAGTTATGTTATCGGAAATATTTTTATCATGGCATCGGATGATGTAGAGAAAGGAGTGTTGCTAGAGTTAAAAGGAAAGGGATGTCGGCAGTATGAAAGCTTCTTGGAAGCACAAGGCCGATCGTGGTTTGATTTTTTTCAAGCTTGTATGTCGGTTAAAGCCGTCATGAAACGGCTTGATTTGGCGATCAATGATATGACCGGGATCTTGAGTGTACCAGAACTGACAAGGAAATGTCAGGATCGTGAGTGTATTACAAGGTTTCGTACCTTTAAGTCTTATCGCTCCGGAGAATTGATTAGAAACAGAGAAGAAGATCGTTTGGGAATGGGAAATACACTCTATATTGGATCCTTAAAATCGGATGTTTACATCTGTTTATATGAGAAAGATTATGAGCAGTATATCAAGTTTGGTATTCCCGTAGATGAAACGCCCATCAAAAATCGGTTTGAGCTAAGACTTAAAGATGATCGGGCACAGCATACTGTAGAGGATCTTTTATATCGTTACGATCTGGAAACAACAGTCTTTTCAATTATTAATTATTATATCCGGTTTATAGACCGGGATGATACAAAACGCCGGGCGGATTGGAAAACGAATATTCGTTGGGCGTGTTTTATTGGAGAAAACCGGGGAAAGTTAAAACTTACAACTGCCCCGGAACCATACACATTGGATAGGACAATGAATTGGATTGCTAGACAGGTAGCTCCGACTTTAAAGATGGTTTTAGGTCTGGATGCCATACGGGAGACAGACCTATTGAATGAAATGGTAGAACATGCGGAATTGACAAAGAAGCAAAAGAAAATATTGGAACAGGAAAAAGCCTCCATTGAGGAGGTGATTTTAATGTAGTTGAAAAATGGAAAATTAACGTAACTAAAAATTAATGAGATAATAATAGAAAGGAAATAGAAAATGAATTTTGGTGCAAACATTCAGAGTTGGTTGACTAGTAATTTACAGCCTTTAGTGTTAGTTGGTATCTCTGTTATTGGTGTTTATCTACTTTTTAAAAGAGAGATGACGAAACTTTTGGGGTTTGGCGTTGTTGCTCTTATTGCGGTAGGTTTAGTATTCAATACGGCGGGCGTAAAAACATTGTTATTAAATCTGTTTAAGAAAATTATAGGATAGAGGGGGAAGTAAAAAATGGATCAGGAATGTCGAATTTATCCTGAATGTAAGTCTATGGAGGAGTTGGCTTATCGAAAACTTATTATAGATGGGGAATTAGGAGATATTCCGGATCCCATCCGAAAATACATAGATTATGCAGACTATGGAGATTTCTTGTACCGAACAGGAAATTATGAAGTAACAGACTATGGAATCTGCGAATATAAAAGATAAGCCAAAACAAAAAAATGAGATTCCCCCTATGGGAGATGGGCATAGGGGGTAGGGGGTGAAGGAATGGTACAAAAGTAATTTATTTAAAATTTAATTGAGAAAGGACGGAGTTGCGGCCGCATAGCTAGAGAAAAAATATGGAATAGAAAGAAAGGGGAAAAAGTGAGAGTTTGTTTAAAAAATAAAGAAAGTAAAGATGAAACAGGGACATGGTTTGTGATGCCTACGAATGTCACAGCAGTTGAATATATTTTAGGGAAAGGAAGTTATGTAGTCGTAGATACAGAACTTCCTTTTTTCTTGGAAAAAGGGGAATATGATTTAGAGGAATTAAATCGTGCATGTGAACAAATAGAATCAATATCGGATTTTATTCCGATAGAAGATATTGAAGAAATAAGGAAAAAGTGGTTCAGTAATATTTTTGAGTTGCTGAATCATGTTGATGAATTAGAATATTATCGATGTTGTAGGTCGATGTGGGATGTGGCAGAAAGGATGCTGGAAACTGAATTATCGGAAGCCCGGAGGAAGGACATTGACTTGGATGCTTATGCAACTGATCTGGAAGCAGAAAGAGATTTTCTGATTACAGAAACAAGTGTCATTGAAAGGAGAAAATAGTTGAAAAAAGTAAAAAGTTTTACGAATATATGGAGTGTAGAAAAAGTTTTATATTCTATTAATGATTTTAAGCTTCCTTTTCCTGTTACATTTAGTCAAATGGCGTGGTTTGTGGCAATGTTTCTTTTCATTATTATGTTAGCGGATGTGCCGCCATTCTCCATGATTCAAAATGTTTTGATTAAGTATATCTGTCTTCCTGTTGGGATAACGTGGTTCATGAGTCAAAAGGCTTTTGATGGGAAAAAACCATATCGTTTTATAAAATCGGTTTTTTCTTATTATCTACAGCCTAAAGTTACCTATGCGGGGAAAGCGGTCAAATTAAAAAAAGAAACTATGAATGAATCAATTACATATGTAAGGAGTGATTTATATGTTCCCGATTAAATATATTGAAAACAATCTGATATGGAATCAAAGCGGTGAAGTCTATGCCTATTATGAAATGATTCCATATAATTATTCTTTTCTTTCCTCGGAAGAAAAAGAACAGGTTCATAACAGGTTTCGTCAGTTGATTGCTCAGCAACGATCAGGAAATATTCATGCGTTGCAGATCGCTACGGAATCAAGTATCCGGGCAACGCAGGAAAAATCAAAGGAATTAGTTACATCCGCATTATCGGATGTGGCAATGGAAAGAATTGATGCTCAGACGGATGCGCTTGTTGAAATGATTGGTGATAGCCAAGTGGCGTATCGCTATTTTTTTGGGTTTAAGTTGGTTTTAGATGATCAGGAAATGAATTTGCAAAATTTCAAGGAGACTTTTAAGGAGACTATCCGAGATTTTATAGGCGAAGTAAATAGGAAAGTTATGGGTGATTTTCTGAGTATGAGCGACAAAGAAATTCGCCGATATTCAAAAGCTGAAAAACTTTTGGAAAATAAGATTGGAAGGAGATTTCAGTTCCGAAAAGTTACCAAAAATGATATTGGATATATTTTAGATCATCTTTATGGTCAGGTGTCGGTGCCATATGAAGAGTATGAATATTCTCTTCCGAAAGAAAAACTAAAAGGGGAAACGCTTGTAAAGAGGTATGATCTTCTACGTCCATCCCGATGTCTTATAGAAGAAAAACAACGGTCTATGAAGATTGTGGGAGAGAAACAGGAAACTTATGTTTCTTGCTTTACAATTTCTAATATTGTTGGAGAGTTAGAATTTCCGGGATCGGAAATTTTTTATTATCAGCAACAGCAATTCAATTTTCCGGTTGATACTTCTATGAATATAGAAGTGATAGAAAATCGAAAAGCACTTACAAAAGTGAGAAATAAAAAGAAAGAGCTTAAGGATCTGGATGATCATGCCTATCAAAATGATAGTGAATCATCTGAGACAGTAGTAGAAGCTTTGGAGGATGTTACCGAACTGGAAACGGATTTGAATCAGACAAAAGATTCTATGTACAAGATTAGCTACGTGATCCGTGTTTGTGCAGACAGCGAAGACGAACTCAAAATGAGATGTGATGAAATTAGGGATTTTTACGATGATCTGGAAATCAAACTTGTTCGTCCGTTTGGCGATATGCGAGGCTTGTTTGAAGAATTTATTCCAGCAAGCAAACGTTTTGAGGACGACTATATTCAGTATGTCACTTCTGATTTTATCGCAAGTCTTGGGTTTGGTGCAACGCAACAGCTTGGAGAAGATCATGGAATCTACATTGGGTACAATGTGGATACCGGAAAAAATGTCTATATTCAGCCAGCTCTTGCGGCACAGGGAGTAAAAGGTTCGGTAACGAATGCATTGGCTATGGCGTTTTTAGGTTCTTTAGGGGGTGGTAAATCGCTCTCTGCTAATATGATTATGTACTACGCCGCATTGTTTGGTGCTAAGGTTCTTATTCTGGATCCAAAATCCGAGCGTGGAGGATGGATAGAAAATCTTCCGGAAATCAGGGATCAGCTAAATATTGTAAATTTAACATCAGAGCAAAAAAATCGCGGACTGTTAGATCCTTATATTATTTATGAGGATCGAGAGGAAGCAAAGAATCTTGTGGTGGATATTCTCACTTATTTAACAGGAATTTCCAACAAAGATCCTGAGAAATTTCCGATTTTGATGTCCGCTATCCGGGAAGTCACGGACAGTGAAAGACCAGGGCTTTTAAGCGTCATTGACGTATTAAAAAAACAAGGGACAAGAGAAGCGTCCTTGATTGCAACGCATATAGAAAGCTTTGCGGACTGTGCTTTAGGAATCCTTTTGTTTTCATCTGGAAAGGTAGAAGGGTCTATCAGTCTTGATAAACAGCTAAATGTTTTGCAGGTTGCTGATCTGATACTCCCGGAACCGGATAAAGAAGCAGATAGTTATACAATCACGGAGGTCCTCAGTATTGCAATGATGATCGTCATTGCATCGTTTGCGTTAAACTTCATTCAAGAAGACCGCTCTGTCTTTAAGGCGGTGGGTTTAGATGAAGCGTGGAGTTTCTTGCAGGTAACACAGGGAAAAGCACTTAGTAATAAACTCGTCCGTGCAGGACGTGCGATGAACGCAGGTGTTTATTTCATCACTCAGAATGTGGATGACCTTTTGGATGAAAAAATGAAAAATAACATTGGAATCAAGTTTGCGTTCAGAAGCACAGACTTGACAGAGATCAAAAAAACATTGGAATTTTTTGGACTTGATCCAGAAGATAAAGGAAATCAGGAACGACTTCGGAACTTGGAGAATGGTCAGGCATTAATGCAGGATTTATATGGACATATTGGAGTCATTCAATTTCATCCGGTCTTTGCAGATTTGTTCCATGCGTTTGATACTCGTCCGCCAGTGGAAAAGGGGGCATGATAAGTGAAGAAAAAGAAGGTATTGAAAATCCTTGGAATTATCATTGCTGTTGCAATTGGTATTGTGATTGCTTTGGCATGTTTGGGCAATGTTGCCCAGGCGGCTGGACTGGTTGATTCTACGATTGATAAAAACCATGCGTATTCTCGTTATGGACTTGATAATTACCAGCTTGATTTCTATGTAGATACGGGATGGGATTGGCTTCCTTGGAACTGGGGAGACGGGATTGGAAAAAGTGTCATGTACGGCGTGTACATGATTACAAACTTTATTTGGCGTTTGAGTTTATATATCTCGAATGCTACGGGATACCTCGTTTCCGAAGCGTTTAAATTAGATTTTATTACCAAAATGGCTGAGACGGTTGGAAAAAATATTCAGACACTTGCGGGGGTTACAAAGAAAGGAATTTCTACCGATGGTTTTTATGCTGGATTTTTATTGTTCTTTATTGTGATTGTGGGTGCTTATGTGATTTATACAGGGCTTTTAAAGAGAGAAACAACAAAGGCGGTTCATGCAGTGGTCAATTTTGTTGTTGTGTTTTTAGTGTCTGCGTCATTTATTGCTTATGCCCCTGATCTTATCAAAAAGGTGAATGGTTTTTCTACGGACATAAGCAGTGCGGCATTAAGTTTAGGAACGAAAATCACAATACCGGATAGTTCTGTAAAAGGAACGGACAGTGTGGATCTTATCCGGGATAACTTATTTTCGATCCAAGTCCGACAGCCGTGGCTGATCCTTCAGTATGGTTCCACGGATGTAAAAAAGTTAGGAAAAGACCGGGTGAAAGAACTGGAATCAACCAGTCCAAACAAAAATGACGGAGAAGACCGGGAGAAGGTTGTAAAAAAAGAGATTGAGGAAAAGAAAAATAATAATTTAACAACAACGCAAGTAGGGAATCGGCTGGGAACTGTGGTATTTTTGTTTTTGTTTAATATCGGAGTTTCTTTTTTTGTAGCTTTATTTGCCGGAATGATGATTCTTTCTCAAGTTTTGTTCATCATTTTTGCAATGTTTTTACCGATCAGTGCTCTTTTGTCTATGATCCCTGGATATGAGGGAACTGTCCGAAGAGGTGTTGAAAAGTTGTTTAATACGATTATGAGCCGGGCCGGGATCACGTTAATCATTACGGTTGCATTTAGTATTTCCACGATGTTTTATTCGGTATCGAAAAGCTATCCATTTTTTATGACAGCATTTTTACAGGTTCTTACCTATGCAGGTATCTATACGAAACTACCTGATATTCTGGGCATGTTTAAGCTGGAAAACGATGGACAACAGACAGGAGGAAGAATTTTCAGGAAGCCACAAATGTTTTTGCGGCGGCAGACACGACGTATGGAACGCAGGCTTAGAAATGTTGTTACCGCAGGTGCGGCTGGAGCCGTAGGAGGTGCTGTTGGAGCCAGCCTGAGCAGACAGGAAACAGGAGGAAAACGAGATAATGTAGGGGCACGGACTGGACAAAAAATAGGTGCTGTCTTAGATACGCCGCAAAAAGTTGTTGATAAAGCAAAAATGGCAGGAGAGAAGATCAAAAGTGTTCCTACACAAGCCAAATATGCGGTTTATAGCAATGTAGAGAACTTGAAAGAAGGTATAAAAGAAGAGCCGAAAGAACGTAAAGAAAAAAGGGAAGAAAAACTTCAAAACCATCGTAAAACGGTTGGAGAAAAGCGCCGGGAAATGGAACAGAAGAAACAAAACCGGAAAGAAGAGCCACAGAGAGAACAAGTCCATAAACGCCCGGTAACGTCTTCGGAGCAGATGCAAAGTAAGAATCGGAATCGGGGAAATGTCCCTGTAGGAGAAAAAAACTCTTCTCAGGATTCTGTAATGAAAAATGAACAGAGAAGACAAAATGTTTCAAACGATACTTCTACGGGCAGAGGAACTTCTTTTGTAGAAAAAGAAAGAAGTAGAGAACGTGCTTCTGGTAACTTTGCATCAAAAGAATTGAATAAGGAACGTTCTTCTATTAATACGGGGCATCAGGATAAAACAAGTCAGCCGATGCCAAGAAGACAGAATAGAGGGAGGAATAAGCAATGAAAAAACTTGGAAAAGTTGCTGGTGCTACTCTTCCTTTTTTTGCGCTTGTTTTATTCATGTGTGTGCTGGTTGCAGATGATGATGATGATTCTGGTTCTTCCAGTAACTTTGGGGCAATCGGGATTTCACAGGAAGTTGAAGCCCGCCGTCCTATGGTCCAAAAATATTGTGACAAGTATAAAATATCTGAATATTGCGATCTTGCACTTGCACTTATGATGGCAGAGAGTGGAGGAAGAGAACCAGACCCGATGCAGGCCGCAGAAGGAGCCTATGGTCTGTATTGTTTGGTAACAAAAAATAAAAGCGGCGGCCATGTTCAAGGGCCAAACGGAATTCCGACAGGCCATGCGGAGTGTTCGATTAACGCCGGGGTACAGGAATTAAGGGATGCCCTAAAAAAAGCGGATGTGGATTCTCCTACGGATATCGATCATATCAAAGTAGCGATTCAGGGATACAATTACGGTATGGATCGCTGGATTGCATGGATTAAGAAGCATGGTGGGATTTACACTCTTGCACTTTCAGAACAGTATAGCCGGGAGTGTATGCCCGCCGGGGCGAAAGGAACCCCGAACCATGCGGAAAAAGTCATGCGGTATTATTCCACCAGCACTGGAGATTCTTCCGCAGAGGTTGGGACGCTGGAAGGGAACTGTGGTCTTAAGGTTGTGTACTATAATCAAGGAGATGCCGCATGGTGGAAACTTCCATATGGTACTGGAACAATTAAAAGTGGCGGCTGTGGGCCAACGTCAATGGCAATCTGTATTTCCACGCTAACCGGAAAAAAAGTAAATCCACGGCAGACATGTGCTTGGTCGGAGAAACATGGATACTGTCAGGGAAACGCAACGATGCATGCTATAGTTCCGGCACTTTCAAAGGAATATCACCTAAAGTGTAAGGCAGTGAAAAAAAATAAAAAGCAGGTGATCAATGCTTTAAAAACGGGGAAATTAGTTGTGGCTCTTATGGGGCCAGGACATTTCACAAATAATGGGCACTTTATTGTGTTAACGGGAATAAAAGATGGAAAAATCACAGTAGCAGATTGTGGATCAAGAAAAAGAACGCAACAGACATGGAGCCTTGATCTTATCGCCAGTGAAGCCAAATCTGATGCCAGTGCCGGTGGGCCATTTTGGATAATTTCAAAATAAAAGAAAGGAAATGTGTAAATGAAAAAAATAGGAATAGGGATTGTGGTTTTGGTGGTATGTGTGTTTGTTGCCTGTACGATATGGAAACCAAGAGAAGAAAAAAAGACAAAGGCAACGACTGAAATAGCAACAGAGGATGAAACTATGACGGAAGCACCTGTAGAGACAACTACAGAGGAAGAATATACCGAAGCACCGCATGACACTTCGGATTGGGAGGTACATAAACCAGCAGATACCAGCCCCGATACCGGAGCACCGATTGAATAGGAAAGGAGCTTATATGAAAGGCATAAAAAAGCAAAAAAAAGAAAAAAAGCAGAAACCGGAAAAAGTCCGGGTAATGAAAGTTGGGGTCCACAGAAAATCAGTAATTTTTCTGTGGATTCTTTTGATTTGTAGTGTCGCTTTTGGAATCTACAAGAATTTTACTGCGATTGACATGCATACGGTGCATGAGAGGAAAGTAGAAAAAGAAAAACTAGTGGACACAAACGGGATAGAAAACTTTGTTCGAAACTTTGCAGAAGCGTATTATACGTGGAGTGCCGGAGACAGCGGCGTAGGTGATCGTTCGGAAAAGGCAGGAAAGTTCTTGACAGAAGAACTTCAGACCTTGAATGCGGATGTGTTAGGACAAAAAGTTTCTACGTCTTCCAGTGTGAAAGACGTGGAAATTTGGTCTGTTTCGCCGTCCGAAAAGGACAATGAGTACAAAGTGATTTTCTCTTTAAAACAGGAGATCAAAGAGGGAAGTAAACAAAAGGAAGTATCTTCTGTATATCGTGTGGTCGTGCATGTAGATACAAGTGGAAATCTGGTCATTGTTCAAAATCCAACGATCAGCAGTGTGCCGGAGAAAAGCGGCTATCAGCCGGAAATTGCGGAGGTAGATGGATCAGTCGATTCCAAAACTTCACAAGAGGTAACAGATTTCCTTAAAACATTCTTCAAACTGTATCCACAAGCACAGGCAAAAGAACTCAGCTACTATGTCAAAGGGGATGTTTTAAAACCTGTGAATAAGGAAAGTTATTCCTTTATGGAACTTTTAAATCCGGTGATACAGAAAGACGGAGAGAAGATCAAAGTTTCTGTGGCGGTCAAATATCTGGATCAGGAGACAAAGGCAGTACAGATCAGTCAGTTTAACTTGAAGCTTCAAAAGGATGGGAACTGGATGATTGTAAGGTGAGGTTAAGATTCTCGCCGATAGAAGTAAACAATGACCACAAGCAAAAGAAATAGGAGATAGCCTCCTAGTAATGATGTTAGGAGGTGCTCCCACTTTTCTTTGTAATAAGTAGTTTTAAGAGAGATGAACAGGAAAGAAGCAGAAGTAAAATTGAAAATGAATTTTTTTAAAAAAGAAAGAAGATTCATGGAAAGGAACTCCTAAATGGACTTTATTTATTTTGTTTTAGGTTTTTTTTTGATGCCGGCTGTGTTATATGCACTTAATAAATGTTATGGACCGCAGAAATATCAGGTGCAAATTTATTTTGAACATTTTGAATCAGTAGAAGTTGTATTATCTTCTGAAAAGTTATACGAAAATTCTTATCCTAGTATAACAGAACTTCTGAAAAATGAAAATATGATCCATGGGGATTATTTCGTTTACAAAAAAGAAGAGGAATGGATTGAAATTCCTATGAGGGAGGTGACACAAATAAAAATGAAAAAAATAGGTGGAAAGGTAACAAAAGAAAGTGATTGTAGTTTCACAGAAAAAGCAAAGATACTATTTAGAAAAATTTGGACAAAGAAATAAGAAGATTTGTTTGAATTTTTTAAATCGTTGGATTTGTGTCGGAAAGTATCGAAGCATTATGAGGACTACACAAGTCATGAGTGAACTTTATGATGCTTTTGTTTCCGGGGAAATAGAATTTTATATGCCGGAGGAATGAAGGAATGAATATGGTTGAGGGAGATTTGATCGAATTTGCAAAAGAAGTTATGAAGATGCATCAAAAAGCACTTGGAGGTCGCTGGGAGGAAGGAGCGATTCACAGTGCTTTTTGTGATTCTAATGGAGATTTTTGTATTCAATATCAAAGCGGGAATATTTATCACTATGAAGTCACTCCCTATTTTGAGGCTGAGACAGACAAGGAGTTTTTAGACCTGGAGTGGTGGTAGAAAGGAGATTGTTTAAAAGAGGTAATCATGATTAGATGGGATAAACGAATGAGGGAAAAAGTAGCCGGAAAATGTTGTCCGGTCTGTGGAAAAGCAGTAGATGAAACAACACAAGGTTTGGAATACATACGAACAAGACAGCGAAAAGATGTTTTTATTCACAAGGATTGTATCAAAAAATGGAGGTGAAAAAAAATTGAAACAAGCAAAGAAGCTGACAAGGAAACAGAAAGAGATTGTTTCGGAACATCGGTTAAATCCGGGAAACTGGATGGCCTTAGAGGATTCTAAGGACTGTTTAATTATTTGGCATAAGAAAACAGGAACGGTAAAGAAAATAAGAAAGGAGGATGTATGGAACACTTTTTAATAGAGTTGTTAAAGGGAATTCGTTTTATTGTACAGATCTTTAGTCGTTTGTTTCAACGTGTCATGAATTGTTTTTCTTTTGCTGTTTTGTTTTGTGTTGTTTGTCAAAATGGATGGCTTCCATGGCTTGTAAAAGGGAATGTTTCAGCAGAAGATTTTCAAAACTTTTTTGCTAGTGTTTTGGTCATATACTCAGTAATTTATGTTGTAAAGCTCCCGTTTTTTTTAATTCGATTGGGTGAAGGAGGTTTAGACAATTAAAAAGGAATATCGTAAAAATATAGCCAGAAATATAAAAGAATATCGGCAACGAGAAGGAATGAATCAAAAAGAATTTGCGAAAACCATAGAAATGAATTATCAAAACTATTCTCAAATGGAGCGCGGTTTATATTTTCCATCATTAAATAGGCTAATGGATATTTGTAAAACATTACAGATTACACCGAATGACTTATTATTAGAACAGATGGATAATGAGAGTAAAGAAATGACATTAGGTGATGTTTTTGTAGGTAATACGAGAGAAAGGAGACATTCTATGAGATATGATGTAAGGCCTGTTGTTTGTGATTATGGAGTGTTTGAAGATGGACGATTAATATTGATTTGTAACTGTAGTAAAAACGCATTGCTGATTCAAAAAATTTTACAAACGGATTGTGAAAGAGAAGTATATGTAGAAGAAAATAAAAAAGGAGAAGAAAAATGAAGAAAAGAATGATGATGTTGGTTATGGTATGCATGATGATGTTTGGAAGCGTATCTGTGATGGCGGCTCCGAAAAAGGTGACAGCAGAAAAACAGAATGTAGTGGAATGGGTAAAAGAAGCGGCTGATTTTTCAAAAGACACTGCAAAGGAACGTCATGTCCGGTATATGGGAATTGGAGCGATGGTATTTTCAGCACTTGGAGTTTTTGTTCTTGTTCCTCTTGCAAAGCGTCATGTTGCAAAAGGTGTCGGAGGGGAAGAAGAAGACGAAGAATAGGAGAGCAAAAAAATGAGTGAAAAACAATTAGCAGGGTTAAGGCCGGAACAGTTTGGCCCATTGCTTCCCTTTGTAGAGAATGACCAGATTACAGACATCAACTGGGCCAATGGTCAGTTGATCGTTGACGATGTGAAAAAAGGTCGTTATCTGGTGGAAAACGTTCATTTGACGGATGAATTTTTGAATCAGTTTTCCAGCCATGTTGGAAACATTCCATCTGTCAATGCAAACCTGACTTCTGTGAATCCTGTCGTGGAAGCGGAAGGGAATGGGTTAAGAATAGAAATTGTCCATGAATCTGCGGCAGTCAATGGAAAGACTATCTCGATTCGGAAGTCTCTTCCGTATGCGAAACTTACGGATGAATCTATAATCAAAGACGGTTACTGTACAAAGGAAATACAGTATTTTTTAAAAAGTATGGTTTTGGCACAGGTAAACATAGCGATTGCAGGACTTGTGGGAGCTGGAAAAACAGAGTTGTTAAAGTATTTGACTTTAACGATTCCGGCGATGACCAGAGTGGTCACGATTGAGGATAACTTGGAAGTACATTATTCCAAACTGAATCCGGGGAAAGATTGTGTGGAATTAAAAGTAAATCCTTCCTTTGGTTATGTAGATGCACTTGTGACTTGTTTAAGACTTCGGACAGACTGGATTCTTCTTTCGGAAGCCCGGAGTACGGAAGCAAAGTATCTGATTGAAAATATTTCTACGGGAAACAACTGCATCACGACGCTTCATGCGGATGATGCTAGAAAAATCCCGGTCCGGCTCCGAAACATGATGGATGATCCAATCATTGGGGAGAAGATGGAAAGTGATACTTATAGCTATTTGAATCTTGGTATTTATGTTCGGCGTAAAATGTTGGCAGATGGTCGTATTATTCGCCGAATCGAACAGATTGTTTGTTTTGGAAAAAACCAGGAAGATCGCAATGTGTGTCAGTTGATCGTTAACGATGGAAAGTTGATTTCCAGAGACTTGACAGAGGAAATTGAAAAGAAATTGAAACGGGTAGGGATTCAGAATCCATTTAAAAATCCTTATCCACAGATGGAAGAATTTATGAGAAAGGAGTAGATATGGGAAAAAAGAAAGGAAAGAAAAAGAAGAAAAAAATCAGTACCTTGCAACTGCTTAATTTTAAAAATCTTCAGACGGAGATTTATGGATATGGTTATGAGTATACGTTTACAAAGTATGTCAGCAACCTGTTTTTGTATCTGTTTGCAGTTTTCTGTTTTGGAAAACTGTATCAGTTGGAAATTAAATATATCCTGATTTTGTGTGCAATTTTCTTTTTGCTTCTGCCACGGGTGTTTTTATCTGAGTTCAAACGCCTGCATGAGCAGAAGCGGTTTGATGATACTGTAAAATATATGCGCCAGCTAATCAACTGTTACGATCGGGAGCCGCACAAGATTCTGCCGGCGTTAAAGGAAACGAGAAAGGTTTTTCAGGAAGAAGAGCCGATGTATGAATGTATTACAAAAGCAATTCAACTGATCGAGACAAATGTCGATGATCCTGACATGTATCAACATGCTTTTAAGATCATAGAAAAAGAATACCACTGTGATGAAATCAGGCGGCTTCACTCTTATCTAATCCGGGTGGAAGAAGAAGGTGGAAACTTCCATCAAATGCTTCATATTCTTTTGAATGATACGATCCGATGGCAACAGCGGGTTTATAAATTTCAGAAGGATAAACAATGGCAGAGAGTCCTTGCCGTTGTCATGATTTTTGTTTGCATGATTTTAGGCTTGGCAATGTCTATCATGTTCATGCAGTTAAGGGATCAGATCAATATTTTTAAGGAATTGTCTTACCAGATATCACAGGCTCTTTTCCTTGGATGTTATATGTTTATCTTTGCAAAAGTACAACGATCCACAGATTATTCCTGGCTTACAGTCGCAACCAAGGGAAATACAGAACAGATCAGCCGGGATTGGGAACTTGTTCGTCATATGGATAAGAAAAAGGAACGAAAACAGGCAATGTTGAAAACGTTGATTTCGGTTCCTTTTTTTCTTGCAGGCATTTTTCTAAAAAATGTTTACTTAGGGATTGCTGGCGTAGGAATTGTTTATTTTATGCTGACCAGTCCAGCAAGAAAGTTAAATAATGCAAAAAAACGGTTGAGAAAACTTGTGGAAATGAAATTCCCGGTGTGGCTGACCAATGTGATTTTATCTTTGCAGGGAAAAAACCTGTACTTATCCATTAAAGAGTCTTTAAACAAATGTCCGTTTGTTTTAAAAGACGAAGTAAAAAAGATGCTTTCTGAAATGGAAGAGCATCCAAAATCCAGTCTTCCGTTTGACCATTTCGCCAATGAGGTGACAACACCGGAGATTCAAACAGCGATGGGAAATCTCTATAGCATTGGTGACAGCGGGGAAAATTCTGACCAGCTGGCAATCTTGATTGAAAACAATAATCAGTTGGTTGACCGGGCGGAAAACTTGAAAAATGAAAACAAGGTAGCGCTTTTTGGCTCTAATATGTATATCCCGTCGTTTGTTATGGTCATGCAGATCGGCACGATCATGATTATTTTGTGTATGGGATTTTTAAAGATGATGTTAAAAGCAGTATAGGCAGGTGATAGAAGTGAAATTAGACCGGATCATACAGGAACTAGCGGAAAATGGGATTGGAATTGTTTTTGGAGCAATTCTGATCGGGGTTTTTAAAGTACTTTGTGACTCACTATAGGGAGGTGTTTTATGTGACGCAGAAAGAGATTATGGAGCGATCTAATGAAGAAATAACGATAGATGAATTGCAGGAAATGGAAGAGTATTGTGTGGATCTTTGCCGGACAGATTGTTTAGGAAGCAGTGGTTCTCACAGAGGGTGTACTTGGTATTCTCTTAGTTTTTTGAATGGAGAACAGGTGGATGTTTTTGTGAGAGGAAAATATGAATAAAAAGGAGATTAAAAATGGAAGATGAAGAGATCAGTGAGGTAGGCTCTATGGGGCTTAACGTTTTTGTGACAATCTTGTTTGTTGCCTTTTTTTCAGGGGCAATCCTCTTTTTGAAACACTCAGGGCTGGACTTTTTAAAAGCCCTGTGTGGGTAAGGAGGGCGTATGAAACAAGTCATAAAGCTGGTAAAACAAGCGACGGTGGAACTTGTGGTTGCGGGGATCATTCTTGCCGCATTTTGGGGCATTTTTATGTATCAACTGTCAGACCAGAGTAAGATAAATGATACTGTGAAGTCAAAAAGTAATCAAGAACTGCTGGAAAGAGGGTTTCCGGCTATTACAGCAAAGAAAACAGTAAAACTGGAAGTAAAAAAAGAGGATATCGTGGATGCCCGTACTTTTGCTAAGGCAGAGGATCAAGAAGACGGCGATTTGACGGGTCAAATCAAAACCTATCTTGTAACGGTAGAGGATGGCAAAGAAAAAAAGACGCTGTATGAAGGAAGCAATTTAAATACGGGATCTTCTGTTAAAGAGTATTCCATTCTCTATGTTGTAAAAAATTCAAGGGGATTAAAAGATTCCAAACGTCTAAAACTGTTACTTATCAATATGGATGGGATATCCTCAGAAAGGTAGAAAGGAGGAATTATGAAGCAGATTATGTCACAGGTTACAACCGTATTGTTTTTAGTGTTTGTTGCTTTTTTCTTCCTTTCCATCCTGCTTACCGGGGCAACCGTCAGTGAAGCGCAGAAGTTTCAAACGGAAGCAGTGGAAGAGATGCAGGCCAGCCATTTTTCATCAGAAGTTATAGATGAATGGCTTTTGAAAGCAAGAGAAAAAGAGTATACCTTAACCGTTACAAGTGACGGTTTTTACGAAGACCGTCCTTGTTATCGGCTGGAATTAAAATATCCAATCCAGATTTTCTTTTTCCGGTATCAGACGAAAAATGAGTTGGAAGCTTATGCGCTCTAAAGGAGGGATAGAATGGACAATTTGCCAAAGGCCATCATTGTTTTTATGGGAACGATTCTGTTTGGCCTGTTTTTGGTTTCTTACAGCAATACACAAGTATCGGTAAACAATGCAAAGAAATTTCAAGCGGCGATGTCCCAAAAGATGAAAGCCGCTGATTTTTCAGATTACATCATACAAGAGTGTAAAGAAGAAACAAGGGAAGCTGGATATGAAGCATTGGAAGTAACAAAAGAAAGTGACGACTTGTTCGTTGTTACTCTAAAGTATCAGGTCAAAAATACGTTATTTTCCGCTGACAAAACATATGAGCGAAAAAGCTATGTTAGATTGGCACAATCAAGTGAGTAGAAGAAGGAGGTAAGCTATGGAAAAAATGTCTATGACTTCAATAACATCGTTGATTTTAAAAGAATGTGAAAAGGGTCACATTCTTTTATTTGATTCAAAATCAGATTATAGAAAAGGGTCTGTAAATCAGGAGGTGCTATGATACTGGATCGTGAAGAAATAGGGAGAAGAATTTATAAGATCAGGAAAGAGAATGGTTATACGTTAGAGGAATTTGGACAGATAATAGGAGGTGTTACAAAAGCGTCTGCTTTTGCTTGGGAACATGGTATTCATCTGACAAAAGAAGAACGATTAGAGAAGATCGCTGATCTTGGAGGGATTTCTCTTTCTGAATTACTTTTTGGTCACCCGGAGAGTTGTTTTAAAAAGAAGTGCTTTGATGTAGAACACTATGGAACACTTATAGATGATTATGAGAAGGAATGTGCAGGAAAGTGGATTAGACAAAAAATTTACGTTTATGAAGAAAAAATGTATTTGGAAACATGGTATAACGGAGATCGAATTCAATTTGTAGAACTGTGGTAACCAGATGAAGGCTAAAGATTGTAAAAATATTTACAGTCTTTTTTTGTTACAGAAAACAGGAGGAATTATGAGGATTCGTGCGCCGCCAAAAAAAAACACGACACCTGGAAGCATGTTTCACTTGCTGTAAGGTGCTGAAACACTAGGGGTTTGGGGAGCGTAACTCCCCAAGAAACAAAAACAATAGATTCATAAAGAAAAGGAGAAAAGAAGAATGGAGAAAATCATAGGAGTAGTAGCAGAAAGTGGAGTAGCAGTATTTGCTGGAGTGTTTCTTATTGGAGCAGTGACAGCAGTCTTGGGACCAGCGGTTCAGACAGCATTACAGACAATGATCACAACAATTACAAACAAAGCAGTATCAGTATCGTAAAGAAAAGGAGATAGAAAAACATGGAAAAAATAATTGGGATTGTAGCAGAGAGTGGAGTATCCGTATTCGCCGGGGTATTTTTAATCGGAGCAGTAACAGCAGTTCTTGGACCAGCAGTCCGGGACGCTTTAGACACGATGATTACAACAATCGTACAGAAAGCAACAACAGCTTCATAGAAAGGAGCGGCTATGAAAAATGCAATCATTGGGTTGATCGTGGTTGTCCTTGGACTTCTTACCATCGTTGCATTTTCAAAAATGTCCAGTACCAGCACCAGAGACACGGAACTTAGTACTTGTGTCTCTGAGGCGGTGAAGAACACGATGGATGGAACTTCGGAATTTCATTCCGACGCAGAAATGGCGCAGGATTTTGAGCGCAATTTAAAAGCAGGAATGAACTCAAAAGGAAAAATAAAAATCATCTATTATGGTGTGGATTATCAGAAAGGGTTGTTAGATGTGGAGGTGGTACAGACCCATCAAATGGATGGGAAAACAAAAACGATGAAATGTCGCAAAACTTCTGTTTTGGAAGAAAAGGAACGGTGATGTAAAGATGAAAGGAAAGAAAAAACAATGGTGGAAACGGCTTTTGTGTATAGTTTTGGGATGTACCATGTTACTTCCGGGGACTGTTCCAGTTCTGGCATACAGTTCCGAAACAGCGGACTGGAAAACTATGAACAAGTCTGGGAAATTTTATTTCCAGATCAAGGGAGACGGGAAAACCAGTAAAGTCTGGATTAATGTAAAACATTCTAAGGATATTGGATGGGACTATTTTACGAATAACTCATCCACATGGACCTGCTCCTTATCTGGAACGAACAACCATAACATCAAGCTGAAGGTAAGCAGTGTAAAAACAAAGCAATCTTCGGACAATGCATATACGGTTTTTGTATTTACTTTGTCTTATACTCAGTCTGCACACTATAAAAAGAGTTCAGCAGACTATGACAAGCCAGACGGACTTAGATTAAACTATCGGGAGTATACAAAGGACGGGGGTGATGGTGACATTACTTCTGACGCTCCTTTGGTTCATAGTAATACAACTAGGAACATTACCATTCAGGTGAACTCCCGCTGTATGGGCATTAATAATACAGACAGCAAAGGTGGAAATAAAAAACTTTATACAGGTTGCGGAACGACGCTTAATTTCACTCGTCCTAATCGAACGGTTACATTTTCTAATGGTTATGGAGGAAATGTAGCAACAAAGACGGTTGCGGATGGGGCTTATGTAACTGCTCCGGGAAATCCTACACGTTATGGTTATAACTTTACAAGCTGGACGGGGACTGTAGGGGCAATCGTCTGTGCGAACCGCACACATACGGCACAATGGACACCATGGCGACACACGGTAGCCTACAACGCCAATGGAGGTACAGGAACGCCGGGAAGCCAGACAAAAACCTATGGACAAAGCCTAAGCATTAGCCAGACAACGCCGATTAGACATGGCTATAACTTTAAGAACTGGAATACGGCTCAGAATGGCACCGGGACAGCCTATGGAAAAAACAGCAACTATGCCCATGACCAGAATGGCGGTACAGTTACATTGTATGCTCAGTGGAATCCATGGAAAGGAACGATTGCGTATAATGCCAATGGTGGCAATGGGGCACCGGGAAATCAGACTAAAATCTATGGACAATCCTTAACTTTAACAGGAAGTGTACCGATTAGGGCTGGTTATGAGTTTGTCTGCTGGAATACAAAACAGGACGGAACGGGAACTTCTTATCTGCCGGGTCAGATATATGGTGGAGAAATAATCAAGGATAATGATACGATTCCTTTATATGCCCAGTGGAAAGAAATCTATCGGGTACAGTATGAATCAGCGGAAGATGCAAAGGGTGATGTCCCAGAGCAAGTACAAACCGTAGAAAAAGACGTAAGGCTTCAGAAAAATAATTTTGAAGTATCAAACGCAAAATTCATGAGTTGGAATCTGTTTAAATCAGGGATAACAAGTCCTAAAAAACATGCAGAAGGTGAGACAATGTCTTATGAACAGTTACGGGAAGAATCTGATAATTCTGTAAAAGGCACGGTAACCCGGATGTATGCAAAAAGTGTTCAGATGTCCAGTCAGCCAGCATCCGTAAAAAGCATGGCAGGAAGTATTCTGCCAACCAATGATTTTACAATGCAGGCTCAATGGGATCGTTTTCCTGAGTTATATCTGAACGATCCTGTTACTGTATTAGAGAATGAAAAAGTAACAGGTAAAGATCTAAGGAAGCTAATTAAAATTTGTACTGATAATGAAGATGGCGATATGTTAGACCATGTAAAACTTATAAAAATAGAATATGACAAATCTTCTATGGGATATCAGCCAGAAACAAAGACTTTTGATAACATACCAGAAACGGAAACCATTGATACTTATTTCAAACATTTGAAGAAAGATGAAATGGTAGATATTCATATCACCTTCCGGGTAGAAGACAGTGCTGGAAATGTGACAGAGAAAAAAGGAATTGTTCATGTGAAGTATAATCATCCTCCAGTGATCAAGGCTCATGATCTTGGCTATTTTGACCAAGAACTGTCTGATGCAGAAAAAGTATTACAGGAAATTCAAAAGAATCCGGTAGTGACGGATAAGGAAGATGATGAACAAGGTAAAAAGCTGGAAGCTGTAATTTGTGATCCTGAAAAGTTTGGAAAGGAAGAAGTGAAAAATCTTCATCGTGGAACGCAGGCAATCATTTATTCAGCGACAGATTCTTTGGGAAAAACAAGTACCTTGAAGGTACAAGTTTACATTGCTGGAAGTAATCCTTATGAAAATGCACCGTTGAGATATAGCCGATTCATTAGTAAGAAATTTTTGAACACGTTGGATGAAAACAGTCGTTGGAGAACGAAAGAAGAGTACAAAGAAGCCTTGGAGACTTCTTTGAATCGGACAGAACCAGTCATGACAGTGGAGTTTCAGTCAGGAAGTACAAACTAGAAAGATGGGGCGGTAAGTTGCCGTCCCTATTTCTTTTATTTTGAGGAGGAGATTTATGAAAAAAGTAGATCGTAAGAAGTTGAATCGTGTGTTGGATGGTTGTTGTTTTGTAATAGACTGTCTTCTTATTTTTTGTTTTAATTTGGTACAGTTGTTCGGAATGGGAATGTATGCGATTGGTGTTGTGTTTTATTCGGCGCATATATCTTTGTGGGGAATTTTGTTTTTAATATTTAACGTAATTGTCATTTGTGTTATGAGATTTTTTGTGGTTAATTATTTGCCATCAAAAAATCACGAAAATAGAGGAGGAAATATAAAATGAATTATCTTGTATTATTTATCATGATAGTAAGTATTTGTTGTACGATGTATGACTTAATAAAAATTTTTTGTATGTGCTTGAGGCAGTTGTTCATAAAAAAGTATCGAACAGAGAATATAGCAAGCGTGATTTTTAATATGATGATGTATGGAATTTTCCTTTTATTTTTTTCTTTCATATTTTTTTTATTGTTAGTAGGTGAATCAGATTTTTCTTTGGGTGAAAACTTAGTGTCAGCAATACTGGTTACTTATATTTATGTGGGTATTTATCGGACTCTTACTGTTTGTCTTCGACCAAGGGAACAAGAGTTTCATAATTTAAAAGAATTTATGAAAATATTTTTTATTGATTTTATTTATGTGCTTGTAGGATTGAATATAAAATTCCATAAAAAAATATGTTAGCAAAAATTATACTTAGTATTGTATCTCTTAAATCTTTATTTTCTAGTAAAGTATAAGGTTTATGGAAGAGCAGAGCAATAAATAAATGAATAAAAATTTTGATATAGTCACGAAGAAGTAGTATTATAGTCGCAATTTGGAACATAAAGTAAAAAAAACACGCTGGTTGTTGTCTGACCATAAAGTCCAGGAACTTCTTAAGAGTGTGTATATTAAGTGAAGTATAAGACTTAGAAGCAACAAGATAGTCACTATAATTGCTAGGTGCAAATAAGTTTAGACTTCCAATAGTGAGAACTGTAATGGAAAAGAGAAAGTAAAATATTAATTATAAGGTTATTGTTGTATATAAATTGTTTTTTATTTGATAAAAGTGTAGTAAGGAAAAACATAAAACAGTACATAAAACAAAAAAATATAGAAAATTTCTATATTGATTAAACCAAAACATAAGCCTTTGCAAGAATATTACTATGTTTAGTAATTATAGTAGAATAATCGTTGTAAATTGAATTTGAAATATTGACTTGTTGTATTTGTGATTGATTGTTGATAATAGGAAGATCATTGGATAATGATTTAATTTGGATAAATAATTGAATAATAGTAGCTAAACTTCCTAATAAAGTAATTATACTTAAAAATGTATTAAAATAATAAAGATTCATAAAATTTTACTCCTTTTCATATGATGTTAAATTTTTTTGATTTAATTGTCAAGAAAAAGTCTTTAACATGGAATAATGAGAAAAAAATACATTAAATGAAATTCCTTAAATGTTTATATGGATAAATCACTTTAATAAGAGATTTATGACTGAAAAATAATATATAATAGAAGAAAAATATATAAATATAATCATTTAAAAAAGAGAAAATAAGATTGACTTTTTTGTATAAATATGATATAATAAAAACAAAAAAGGAATTTTTTATATGATACAATATAAGATAGATGTAATAAAGGAATTAAAGAGAGTAGGCATTAATACCACAGTAGCAAAGAGGACAGGAGTCTTTAGTCAGGTAACAATGCGTAGATTTAAGGAAGGAAATACCGCAATCTCTATTGGAGCATTAAATCGTTTGTGTTGTATTTTGGAGATGCAACCGAGAGACATTTTAAAGTTTGTAGA
>ENA-OPRK01000472-OPRK01000472.1-human-gut-metagenome-genome-assembly--contig:-NODE-472-length-25696-cov-5.158769_pt1 | contig 25696 bp, 27 predicted proteins | sample MGYA00241793_ERZ501877 | MGnify/ENA primary metagenome ERZ501877 (study PRJEB25962, sample SAMEA1966253) | human gut metagenome | biome: human gut; feature: human-associated habitat; material: faeces... | reverse complement strand
AATAAGCAAAGATATTTTTTCCACAATAGTAACTTATTTATATGGTAATTTACAAAATATAAGCTATTTTTACATGACTTACAAAATATAAACAGATGATGTACCGTATTTTGCTTTGTCAAAAATTATGATGCGCCGCTCCTTGCAGGGGAATCAGCTGGGAGTGAATCCTTATACGCCAAAACCATGTGTGTATCCAATCAATATTATAATAGCTGCTGCTATGCGCATTCCCTGTATAGCTTTTTTCCTCTAAACAAGTGATGCTTTTCGGATAAACAGGGTTTATGAAAAACATCAAACCAGTCAAAGCTCAGGCAAGATTATAAAATATATCCGTTTCTAAATAAAAAGAAGCAATGAATCCTGCAAGTATTACGGCAGCACAAATAATTGCCTGAAATTTCAATATCATATTCATGGTTTCCTCCTGCCAATTCTCTATTTTTTGTCTTACATTGTACCATAATTCCAATAGCGTGGAAATACATGATTTGGGATGATGATTTCTGGTCGTTCGGATACACGGCTGAGGTAGAATCGACCAAAACAAGTATCAAGGGGTGTGTTACCTATTTGTAGAAAAGTAAATGCCAATTCCGGGAGACAAGATAGTAACATTCGGCTATCCCTCCGGCCAAGAAAAAGGCCCCGATATTTCAGGACCTTTAGATGGTCGAACTGTTTTATTATGAGGAAAAAGAGTGATATGGTAAGATTTCTGTTTCAAAGGAGATGTGTTCCGTTATCTTCCTATGTCTGATGATGTGGTGGCAGAAAATTAGGATAAAGCACTTGCGGGTGTAGCTGGAAGGCCCTTGGTGTGACGCCAGATATTCTTTTAAAGGTATGAGCAAAATGGGCGTAATCATAGTAGCACAGAGTAGTTGCTACTTCACTAGGAGAAAGCCCGGCACGAAGTAGCAGTTTTGCTTCTGAGATCTTACGCTTATGGATATATTCAATTACACTAAGACCAGTTTCTTTTTTAAATCTGGAGCTTAAAGTTGCTTCTGAAACAAAGAAAGATTTACTTATGTCACTCACCTTTAAAACGGTATAAAGATTTAGCCCAATATGCTGCATCACGGATTTGACCAAAGGGGAAAAATCCTTGTTAACAAAATGATGCATAAGTTCTGTGAAGTGGATGATGGCACAGTCCCGAACATATAAAACATCGATTAATTTTTCCTTTTCTTCTATCAAACGTATGTAGAAATTTCTCAAACGATAAGTATCAGAAATATCATATCCCGATTGGATGGCTAAGGAGGATAACTTTTCCAAAATAATGATCGTATAGTTTTTTTCGGAGCGAAGAGGGGATTCGGCATTGTCTGGTATCACACTGTTGCTTAACTCTGCCAGGCTCTCTCGAAGTTGTTTTGTGTTGCCGCTTTGAACCAGAGCAAGGATCTGTTCTTCATACCGATAGGTATAGTAATCTGGTTGGAATGCCCTCCAATCATGTTCTTTCAGTTTTTCCTGTGTTAGTAAAAACTTATTTTTGCAGACCTGTAGATGCAGATCTTCCGAATAAGGACACTCTGAATTACCACTAAATAAAAAATTCAAATGAATCAGAAAATCCCGGACATCCCCAAGAGAAAAATATGGCAAAAGCTCCAAATACTGAGAAAGAAACAATTGCAAATTTGAGTCTTCCGTATAGGAATGAACCCGATTTTGAATTATCGTATTAGTAAGACGCGATGTTGTAAAAGGTCCAATGATTAGAATGGTATCAGAGTAGGAATATGTGATAAACGCCTCATCTAGTATACCTGAAAAGAGGAAGGTAGAGGAGGGATCTGAACAACAGTATTGGGTAAAATCATAAGGAAGCACCTGGACCCGGTCTGCAACAAAAAGATGCTCCAAATGAAAATCCTGATTGAACACATAGATGGGCAGATGCGATATTACATGAACCGATTTTATTAGTTTGAGTAATTTGTTCTCCATAAAAAACTCCCTGGTATGAATCTCTTTTGTTTGAATTTACTGTGTGGTTTGTAATATTTTATAGATTCAAAGTTACAAAATATAAACATTAAGGTAGGAAGTGGTATGAGTTTAGCATATGATTCACATTAAAATCAAGTTAAGGAAAAATAAAAATATGGATACGTACATAAAAGTGAATAAATTTACAATCTTTTTTTGATAAATATCGTTATAATGCATCTGTAAATAAATGAAATCAGCTATATATTTTGTGGCGTTGCATATCGATTGTGTATGGTATGCATTAACATTATAGCTTTGTGTGGGAAGAGGTGGGAAGGAGTTCTACATGCAGTTAACGATGACCACGGATTATGCATTGCGATGTATGCTGTATCTGTCAGGCAAAGAGGGACTATCCAGTTCACCAGAAATTGGAGAAGCGGTGGGAATTAACAAGATATTTGTCCAAAAAGTGCTACGTGTTTTGCGCGATGCTGGAGTTGTTTCCAGTACACATGGCGGTACGGGCGGATATAGGCTGGCTAAGAAACCAGAAGAAATTGTACTGCTTGATATCATCCTGCTGTTTGAAAAGACGATGAAAATCAATCGTTGTCTGGAGCCGGAAGGGTATTGTGATCGATATGAAACGTGTCCGATGCATGCCTATTATACAGAAGTACAAAAGACATTGGAAGATTATTTTGGACGAGATACCCTCCAGGATGTGATAGACCATGGGAAAATAAAGAGGAAAGGGGTGATACATGATGCAAAAGAAAGACAATGTGATACAAAGTGTTTATTGTAAGTTTGCATGGGGGGGGGGTAGAAAAACGAGGCTCATAATAAACGGTGGTGAGTAATATAAAGAGAGGATGTAAAAATTATGAAGAACAGTTTGGACCCAAAAAGACGAAAGATGAAAAGGGCAGGACAGAAGGCGTGCGCATTTGTATTAAGCCTTGCGATCATAGTCCCTTCCGCGGAATTGCCGTCTTATGCTGCTGTGTCGTATAGGAATAGCAGTGGTAGTATTAGCACACGTGAGATGGACACAACCAGTCATTTCACGGCAAATGGAATTGAAGAATCGGACTTACGATATGCTGGTACTGTTTTTGATAAAATAGGGCAGGATGGAACGATTTATCTAACGCATTCTAAATGGACAAAGTTAGGACAAGGTTGGGACAAAGATGACTCGAATCGATTTGCAGGAAAATTTATATTAAGTTTTTCCAATGATGAGTTTTATAAACAGATTGACAGAGTGATACTTGATAACGTTAGTCTAGAGAAGGTGGATGATGGAGCTCTTTGGATGATTTCCATTATGGATGCGCCTTTGAAATATAATCTGATAGGCGTTGTAACCAATCATGAGATAAAGATTACACTGAAGGATGGAAAAAAACTGGAAGATCTGGGACTTTCGGAAGAAAAAATTTCATTTAATAGTTTATGGACGAAGCACAACGGTGCGATTGCCCAGGAAAGTGTCAGCAATGGATTTATTCTTCAGGATAATCCAAATGTGAGAAATGAACAAGAGACAGGCTTTACGGCAGGGAGAATGTCTCAAAAACTGATATTTGATGCAGAATCCATGTCAATCAAATCAGTACATAGTTTTAAACCGGATGAGAACTTTTTGCAGACTGATTACGGTTGGGTTCTTTATATAAAGGAACAGATGCCGGCAGAGTTGGCACAGTACCTTGATAAAGATGAAATATATATTTATGCTTCTGATATAAAGGGAGAAGCAAACATAGTTAAAGAAAAATTTAAAGTAAATATCGATGCAAATGGGATGGTGGATACCAGTACGGTTCCAGAATTGAGTATTGTAAATAATGATACAAAGGAACAATTGGCTGAGGCAAGGACAAACTTAGATAGGATCTTTTTTGGAACCTTGGGCTCTAGTAGGCAATATACGATTTCCTACAAACTACGGGATGAGGTAACCTTAGAACGGTTTGCAAGGGAGTTGAATGAATATGTTAAAACTGAGAAAAAACGTGTATTGTTTGAACATTGGCTGGAAGCAGATTATTTGAATGAGTCAAATCAAAAACTGCTCCATAAGCCGGACGGAGGAGCGGCACCAAAGCAATTAACCAATTCCTATTCAAATGCGTATTTGGATACAAATGATACGGATCAGGATGGCCTGTTTGATTTCGTTGAATGGCAGATTGGTACAGATGCCCAAAAAGTAGATACGGATGGAGATGGTGTACCAGATGGAAAAGAATTCATGGAGGACGAAACAAAACCGAACGATGCGAAGGATTACTTGGTTTCCGTTCCGACCTTGGATACAACTTCCTTTGATCCAACAAAGGAAACAATGATTTCGGGTAAGGTCGAAAAACCACTTCAGAAGGATCCGTCAGATGCAACAAAATTGCTCGATATCACAAATCAAGATGCTGGGGATACAGTGGTAAAGCTTCAGGGATATGATGAGGCGTCAAAAACTTATACCCAGGAAGAATACGGCACTACAAAAATCCCCTTTGCGGATCTCCAAACGGGGAATTTTACAATCATTGTTCCTGCGAATATGGTTCCAGAAGGAAAGAAAGTAGTATTGGTGGCATATAGCCCGAATGGTGAAAATCCTGTTATGGGAACACCGTTTGAGTTTAAACAAGGTGATGCTGAGAAATATGAAGCAACGGGAGGAACACTGGATAAGAAGTATGGAGAAACCGCTACCGCAGATGAGATTAAAGGAAAGGTGACGACAACTGCTCCGGAGAATAAGGTAAAGACGAAAGAGGTAGTAGGGGATATTCCGACCACCGGAAAGAACCAGAAGGTAAAAGTCAAGGTAACCTATGCGGATGACAGCTTTGACGAAGTAGAGGTAACACTGAATTATGGAACGGCAGCTGAGAAATACACCCCGGTAGGGCAGGGAGTGACGGTGGAAAAAGGAGGAACACCGGAAGCGTCAGATGGAATTAAGAACAAGACAGACCTTCCAACCGGAACAACCTATAAATGGAAAGAAAAGGTGAATACGACCGATCCAGGAACGAAGAAAGGGACGATTGTAGTTACCTATCCAGACCAGACAACGGATGAAGTGGAAGTCGATGTTCAGGTTAAGGAGACCAAAACGGATGCCCAGACCTACGAAGCAACGGGAGGAACGCTGGATAAGAAGTATGGAGAAACCGCTACCGCAGATGAGATCAAAGGAAAGGTGACGACAACCGCTCCGGAGAATAAGGTAAAGACAAAAGAGGTAGTAGGAGATATTCCGACTACCGGAAAGAACCAGAAGGTAAAAGTCAAGGTAACCTATACAGACGACAGCTTTGATGAAGTAGAGGTAACGCTGAATTATGGAACAGCAGCTGAGAAGTATAATCCGAAGGTAGAAGATGAGACAGTAAAGACAGGAAGTGATATTGACCTCACAGATAATGTGACTAACCTGGACGAACTGCCGCCAGGAACAAAAGTAAAGGACGTAACAGAAAATCCAATTGATACCTCGAAACCAGGCGATCATACTGGAAAGGTGGAAGTTACTTATCCGGATGGCAGCAAAGAAACAATGGAAGTGCCGGTGAACGTTGTTGATAAGACGGATGCAGAGCGATATAAGCCTCTGACAAAACGGGAACTGATTGAAGAAGGACAGACCTATGACTTAACGGATAATGTAAAGAATATGGGCAGCCTTCCTAAAGGAACCACGGTAGAAGATGTAACACCAGAAGGAGATATTGATTCGGATACGCCTGGAAATTACACAGGAACCATAAAAGTACTTTATCCGGATCATTCCAGTGAGACCGTAAAAGTTAAAGTAAAAGTTAAACAGAGGATACCTGATGCAAAGAAATATGATCCTGAAGTTGTGCCGGAAATAATCTACGCAGGTGAACTGGCCGATTTGTCGGATAACGTGGTGAATCTGGAAGAGGAACTGCCGGATGGTACGGTGGTAACAGACATCACAGAGTATGGAGAAGACGGAGTCAATCTGGATAGACCTGGAAAATATAAAGGTAGAATTGAAATTGAGTATCCGGATGGTTCTACAAAAGAATTAACAGTACCCATACGTGTTCTGAAAGATGGCGATGTAGCAACACCAAGCGAAGCAGGAAAGGCAACGCCGAGTGAAGCGGGAAAGGCCACAGACAGCGAGGCAGAACGGACCGATGCCAGCAAGTACAAACCGAAGCCGAACCCCATTGTAATCGACCAGGGAGAAACATTTGAGCCGGAAGATGGAATTAAAAATAAGGATGAACTTCCGAAGGATACGGAATACAGTAATGAGACACCGGATGATGTAGATACATCGAAAGATTATAAGGCCATTATTGTTGTGACGTATCCAGATGGCTCCGAGGATAAAGTAAAGGTTCCCGTTACGGTACGTTCGGATCAAGCGACTCCTAGTGAGGCAGAAAAAACAGATGCTGGTAAATATGAGCCGAAGCCAAATCCCATCGTTATAGATAAGGGAGGAACATTTGAGCCAGAAGATGCGATTAAAAATAAGGATGAACTGCCAAAAGGAACAAATTACCGTGACGAGACCCCTGGAGATGTAGACAAAACAAAGAATTATACCGCGATTATTATCGTGACGTATCCAGACGATTCCGAGGACAAAGTAAAGGTTCCGGTAACCGTAAAACCGGTAGCATCTGGCTCAAGCAGTTCAGGCAGCTCGGGAGGCGGACGTTCCGGTGGAAGCTCTGGCGGAGGTTCTAGTTCCAGAGGCAGAGTTGTGAGCAATGATAGAATTTATGAGAATCCGGATATGAGTGTAACGACAGGCTCACTCCAAGGGACATGGACTTTGGTAGATGCAAAGACCCATAAATGGACGTATACAACTTCCTCTGGTGTCATGGCGAAAAACGGTTGGATGTTCATTGGAAATCCCTATGCGAAGGATGAGGAGGGGCGATTCAACTGGTTTAAGTTTGATGCCAATGGAATCATGGAGTTTGGCTGGATTAAGAGTCAGAATGGAAAGTGGTATCACACCCATGCGGTATCAGACGGAAATCTTGGTATGCTTCATAAGGGTTGGTATTATGAACCAATGGATGGAAAGTGGTATTACCTGGATGAAAAGACCGGAGCTATGCTTGATGGCTGGGTTCCCCTGTCAGGAAAGTACTACTACTTCACGGAAGCGCCTCTGGTTCCAGAGCAGACCTATTTCCAGAGAGAAAATGGTTATTGGTATTATGACAATCATAATAGAAGGCCTTACGGCTCGATGTATCAGAACGAGATGACACCAGACAATTACTTTGTGGATCAGAATGGTGTCTGGGATGGAAGGAAACATTAGAATCCATCTGATTCCGCTATGAGATTTTAGCTGGAGGGTGCTGCTGTTTGTGGCACCCTCTATGCTTGTATTAGAAAGAAGGAGAGATGCATGGGGGTGAGCGGAAATGCTGTGGTTTCACAACGGTTGTATCCATGTCGCTGTATGGTCTGGGGATAGTGCTGTTCTTTGGGATTACAAGGATATGCTGCGCAGCGTTGCACAGCGTAACCATTATAAAATTGATGTGGTTCTTACAAAGAGCAAAGAGGCACTTTTGCAGAGTATTCGTTTTTTCAGCAAAAAGCCCCATTTGATTATTATAGCAGATTCTTTGAATTCGTATCAATATCGAATGTTTCTGGAGCAGCTGGAACGGCGAAGAAGCCGCGCGAAGGTTTTTCTGATGGGAACATGGAAGGTGCCGGAAGGGTACGAGAAGATGGTAATGGCTGTGGAACACAAGGTAAAACTGGAACGGTATCTGGAACGAGAAATGGATTGGATAAAACGCAAACGATTATGGGAGTTATTTAGAAAGGGGTATGTGACAAAATGAACAAAAGACAATTAGTCAATCGCATGTCAGCAGAAAGTGGACTTACAATGAAACAGAGTGAAAAAGCGTTAAATGGGCTGATGGATGTTATACATACCGAATTATCTTCCGGAGGAACTGTCTCATTGATTGGATTTGGTGTATTTCGTGTGACAGACCGGAAGTCCAGAATGGCGCGAAATCCAAAAACAGGAGAGGAAATGGAAGTAAAGGCCAGAAAAATCCCTGTATTTAAAGCGGGTTCAAATCTGAGACAGGTAGTGAACAGCAGGTAACTGGATGGAAGGCACACAAGCGGAGCCAGGACTCCGTTTGATTAGAAAACGGGAGGAACCTTTGATGAAGACAGTGATTGTAGGAGCAAATCATGGAGGAATTGCAGCAGCCAATACGCTTTTGGACCATTATCCGGATCAGCGGGTCGTTATGATTGACCAGAATACCAATATCAGTTACCTGGGGTGTGGAACAGCCCTGTGGGTTGGCCGTCAGATTGACTCGTATCAGGATTTATTTTATACAAAAAAAGAAGATTTTGAAAAAAAGGGAGCTTCCGTCCACATGGAGACAACGGTAAAAAAGATTGACTTTGAAAGAAAGGTTGTTTTCTGCGAAAAAACGGATGGAAGGACGTTTGAGGAATCCTATGATAAGCTGATTCTGGCAACGGGTTCTCTCCCTATTGACCCGAATCTGCCAGGGCAGAATCTGGAGCATATCAGTTTTCTGAAGCTGTTTCAGGACGGGCAGAACGTAGACCGCTTAATCGGCCGCATGGATGTGGAACATGTAGCCGTGATAGGAGCGGGATATATTGGTGTTGAGATTGCGGAAGCGGCAATCCGAAGAGGAAAAAAGGTTAAGCTGTTTGACATTGCAGACACCTCTTTAGCAGGCTACTATGATGAATGGTTCACGAAGGATATGGACCATCTTTTGGAAGAAAAGGGAATTGAGACGCATTTCAAAGAACGGGTTCTCGCATTTTTGGGTACAACATTTGTGGAACGGATTGTAACAGACCATGGAGACTATAAAACGGATTTGGTAATCAGCGCCATTGGTTTCAGACCGAATACCGTGCTGGGAATGGATCATTTGAAGTTATTTAAAAATGGAGCATACTGTGTGGATTGTCATCAACAGACGAGTGATCCAGATGTATATGCAGTAGGAGATTGCGCTGCGATTTATTCCAATGCGTTGAAGAAAAAAACATATATTGCATTGGCAACGAATGCGGTACGTTCCGGGATTGTAGCGGGTCATAATGTGGGAGGAACCGCATTGGAGGAGACTGGGGTTCAGGGCTCCAATGGAATTTCCGTATTTGGTTATCATATGGTTTCCACTGGATTGAGCGTAAAGGCCGCGCAAAAAAGCGGGCTGGATGTCATCTATACGGACTTTGAAGATTGGCAAAGACCGGGTTTTATGAAGAAAAATGCGAAGGTAAAAGTTCGTATTGTATATGAAAAGGACTCACGCCGGATTGTTGGGGCCCAGATGGCATCAACTGAGGATATATCGATGGGAATCCACATGTTTTCTCTGGCGATTGAACAGGAAGTGACGATTGATCAGCTAAAGCTTTTAGATCTCTTTTTCCTTCCTCATTTTAATCAGCCTTATAACTACATTACAATGGCGGCCTTGTCTGCGAAATAAAGCACGCAGAGATATCAATGATTCAAGAAAGCAGGAAGAGAGGCCATCTCAGCGTCAAATGCAGGGAACTCTCTTCCTTATAACAATGCTTCTCTGCCCGGGGGGATTTCCCGTGACAGCATAGAGAAGCAGGGTTTCATATAAGGTGGTGTCTGGGAACATGCTGAGCGAGATAATGGACCGTTTGAACCTGTGGCATTATGAAGATGAAGATGACCGGGAAGAGGGATCGTTTTTTTGGGGAAACGGAATGGAAAAGAACGAAGAAAATTTCCTGTTGAATATAGTAACCTATAAGCCGCAGACAATGGATGATGTCCAAGAGATATGCGACCGATTTTTAGATGGAGATGCGGTGATTCTATCCTTGGAGCAGGCAGATGGAAAAAATGAGGAGCGGATTGTGGATTTTTTATCAGGGGCCATCTATAGTCAAAAAGGAAATATCCAAAAGATATCCAATCATATTTATGCGATATCCCCAGAGGATGTGGGGTTATTTGAAGGGTAAAAACACAATCTAATTAGCAAGTGAAAGAGAGCTCTTCTTCCAAAAGATCTGAAAGGAGAGATGCACCGGGAGCTGGGCGATTTAGGGAGAAATAAGAATGCAGTTTAAGGCAACAGGTGAAGTGAAGATAAATATAGCAGTATTGGCATATAGCAATAAGCTTTTATGGGATTGCAGAAATTTTTTATATGCTTTTATGGACAAAACAAAGTGTAATCTGGGGATTACATTAACGAAAAATGTGGATGTTATCTTTCGCGGAATGAAATTTATGCCAGGCGGATTCGATTTGGTGGTGGTAGCGGATATTTTTTGTGAAGAAAAATATGATGAATTTGTCAATACCATTACAAAAGATCCCAATCATACAAGAGTCTTCTTTTTTGGAGAGGAACACAAGAAGGTTAAAAGAATGGGGAGAATGATCACTGTATCGAGTAAAGAGCAGTTGGAGAAACAGTTAAGGAAAGAGATTACAGGATTGCTGTTTGGAGAGGCAGATATAACCTATAAGGGAACATAAGAAAACGGTTAAGTCGGTTAAGCGAGAGGAACGAAGGGATGGGAGAAAGAATATTGCGGGATAGATTAGAAACGCTGCATCTGAAGGATTTAGATAAGTTTGACAGAGCGGCTATTGTTCTGCTCTGTATCCATGGAGTGTCGGCTCATGGAGTGTATGGAGAAATTTATAATCATAATTTCAAGGAGAATATTCCGTTCAACGGGATTGGAGATATGGTATTAAAAATAGATCAAATCTGCAATTGGCTGAATACCCCAAGAGCGACAACAGAACCACGTTTTTTTAGCAGGGAAATGGAGAAACAGTATAGGGAATCCTATTCAGACTCTCCTGAGGAAAATGTGAACGCAGATAGTGAGGTTAGTGGAGGCGAGATTGATTACGAACGGGTAGCAAATGCTAAGGAGTTGCTTGTGATTTGGGTGAAATATAGGCAGAATGCCAGTTTGCAGGGAAGTGTGAGAGGAAAACTTACAAAAGGGATTACAGTACATTTTAGAAGTGCGTTGGAATTAATGCGGATGATTAATATGGTAGAGAAGTAGCCGGGATCGGAATGAGAAGTGGTTTTTAAACAGACAACGAAATAGGAACATTGGTAATGAAAACATACAAAAGAACAGAAAATGCAAGAAAACAGATTTCATATATCTACCTGGATGTTGCAAAAATGAGTGATTTCTTAAGCAAACTGCAGATCCAAGCAGAAAGTGAGTTTGTGAATCAGGAAAATTCTTATGAATTGACGGATGAATATATCGTTTTATTTCAAGGTATCACCAAAGCAATCGAAGAGTGCCAGCAGATCGGGAAAAAATTAGAACGGTTGAAAGAGGAAATGAAGGAGAAACAGAATTTGTGAGTCTCTGAATGCTTTTGAAGCGAGGCCGATTGGTAGAAGGAACCTATGGTATGTTCAGGTTATAAGGGGGAAAGAAAAGAAGTTTTGTGAACGGCTTGGAGAGGGTGACATCAGGAGTGGCTGATGCAATCATTAGGCAGTTGATAAATATTTTTATACATTTTAGGAGAAGGCAAAATGGGGCGTGCAGAGAGGCGGCGAAATGCGAAAAAGGAGAAGAAAGAAAGGAAAACTACATATAATCTGACGAGGGAACAACTCAACAACATGGTTCATGAAAGAGTTGAGGATGAACTTGTCCGCATGAGGCAAGAGGCGATGGAGGAAGCAATCAATACCGCTATGTTTCTGTTGTTAACTTTGCCTTTGAAAGTTTTAATGGACCATTACTGGAAAAAATCTTATACTAAACGGATGCCAGAATTTATTAATTATGTCTTGGAGTATTATGAGCAGTGGCAGAAAGGAGAATTGGACATGGATGAATTGAGAGAGGAACTTTGGGAGTATGGTGGTGTCCGTCTGGAAGAAGTGGAGGACTCAATGTGATGAATGAAATGAGTGGATAAAGGAAAAGTGCAAGAGGTTTTAAGATAAAATGATAGCGTCAGTTATGGTCTGGGAACATTAGAAGGATATCCAGCTGTCAAACGGATGCTATTTTAAATTTTTACTTGAAAGATAAGGAGTTTATTAGAGATATGAAAAAAGAATACATTGAGATGAATGTATTCGATGCATTGCAGAAGAGATTTGCCTTTTTGTTTCAGGAATTTAAAAATATTTATATCTCATTCAGCGGCGGCAAGGATAGCGGTGTCCTTTTGAATTTACTGCTGGATTACCGGAATAAGTATGCTCCAGATCGTGTGATTGGCGTATTCCATCAGGATTTTGAGGCGCAGTATACCGTGACTACGGACTATATTACCCGCACGTTCAAGCGCCTGGAAAACGAATCAGGCATAGACCTATACTGGGTCTGCCTTCCTATGGCAACACGGACAGCACTGAGTAGTTACGAAATGTATTGGTATCCTTGGGATGATACAAAACAGGATATATGGGTACGTCCAATACCAGAGTATCCCTATGTCATTAATCTGGCGAAGCCTTTTGCCCACTATCGTTACAGGATGAATCAGGAAGATCTGGCAAAGCAGTTTGGCCGATTCTACAAGGAGGAGCATGGGAATGGCAGGACAGTCTGCCTGCTTGGTATGCGGGCGGATGAGTCTCTGCAGCGGTACAGTGGATTTGTAAATAAAAAATATGGGTATCAAAATGAGTGCTGGATTTCCAAGCAATTCAAAGACGTATGGTGTGCTTCCCCTTTATACGACTGGTCAAACTCTGATGTATGGTGTGCGAACTATCGATTTGATTATGACTACAATCATTTATATGACCTATATTATAAGGCAGGATTAAAAATAGACCAAATGCGGGTAGCATCGCCTTTTAACGACTACTCCAAAGATGCGTTGAATCTATACCGGGTCATCGACCCGGAAATATGGGCGAAACTGGTGGGGCGGGTGCGCGGAGCAAATTTTGGAGCGATTTATGGTAAGACAAAAGCGATGGGTTACCGCAGTATTACGTTACCAGAGGGACATACCTGGAAATCATACACTCAATTTCTGCTGGATACGTTACCTGCCCGACTGCGGAATAATTATGTGAAAAAGTTTAACACTTCCATCCAGTTCTGGCACGATAGCGGAGGTGGATTGTCTGAGGAAACAATCCGAGAGCTTTTGGAACATGGGTACCACATTCGGAGAAATGGTATCTCTAACTATACACTCAACAAAAATTCTCGTATTATTTTTCTTGGACCAATTCCCGATCATACTGATGATATTAAGAGCACGAAAGATATACCAAGTTGGAAACGGATGTGCTACTGCATTTTGAAAAATGACCATACCTGTCGGTTTATGGGGTTTGGGCTTACGCGGCAGGAACAAAAACGTGTGGATATTATTAGACGTAAGTACGGAGGGATGATGGATGGTAAATAAGGAATTCAGAAGCCCGGTATACAACATCATTGCGGTACCATTTGAAAAGATTGTACCCAATACATATAACCCGAACAACGTGGCCCCACCGGAAATGCGGTTGTTGTACGACAGCATCAAGGAGGACGGTTATACTATGCCGATTGTTTGTTATTATGCAAAAGGCAGTGATAAGTATGTAATTGTAGATGGCTTTCATCGTTGGAGAGTGATGCGGGATTACCCGGATATTTATGAGCGAGAGAAGGGGATGATACCGGTTTCGGTAATCGATAAACCATTATCTGACCGTATGGCCAGCACCATCCGGCATAACCGCGCCCGTGGAACGCATGATGTGGACTTAATGAGTAATATCATTAAGGAACTGCACGAGTTGGGACGTTCGGATGCATGGATTTCCAAACACCTGGGGATGGACCGGGATGAGATTTTAAGGCTTAAGCAGATTACTGGCCTGGCTGCGCTGTTCCGAGATGTGAAATTTGGTCAGGCATGGAGGCCTGGGGAAGATGGGGATCTGGCCGAAGAGGCCTCTGGCAGTGGGAAAACACATACAGCATAGGATTCTTGTTGTGATATGTGTTTCGCTTTGGATTTGAAAATCTTAACCACTGACTTCACCTTTGGAGATAGTACGAATTGGGAACAGGTTGCTGCGCTGTTTGCAGGGATAGTGAATAATTGTTGTAGTCTACAAGAAGATTATGAGTGAATGGGAATCCTTTTCCGAGATGAAATCGACAAAATATAATTTAATAATAGTATATAAAGTATAATTAATGCAAATAAAAGAAATATATGGTAAAATTGTCTAGACATCATCGATGTGAAAATAACAATAGGAAGAGAGGTCAAAATCATGGGATTGTTTGGGAATGTCATTAAGCCGTTACAAGGTAAGCTGACTGCTAATCAAGAAGAAAACATGAAAAAAGTAATGGAAGTATTTAAGGAAAAGACGGGGAAAGATTATCAGACCGCGGTTGTCTGGAAAATGACAACAAAGAAAAAATTAATGAAAACCGTTTATACCTATTACAACTGGATTATTGGCTATGGAGTGGATGCTAACAACATTCCTGAAATTGTATTTATTCCGGTAGACCCCAAATGGAATTGGATTGGCAATCCTATCTATTGTAAAAAAAACAACTCCGAAATGGAGCAGGACAAAAAAACAACCCTGTTTTCCTTAAAAAATAGCCAATTGGAAGATGGCAAAATAGATCTACAACTCATTAGTTCTATGGCGATGATGGCAAACTATCTTATGGATGTTAATTACATGTTTGAGTACGACAAACTGAATGAGTATTGCTTGAAGTATTGGGTTGGAAAGTAATGGAGTTGATAGAAAGATTTTTAAGTGATTATTGGCAATATGGGACTCTCATTCTCGGTGCAGGATTTATTATATTTGGCATTATATGCAATAAAATAAAACTACCCCGTTTTTTAACGAACAATCCAGATGCAACCTATTCATTAGGTTTGAGAATTGTGTATATATTACTCGGTATTGGTGCATTGCTATCTTCTCTTTATTACATTATTTCTGGATGATAACATTCTTGCCACGAAAAGAACAAATAGTAGAATTTGAGATGACATTTATGGAAAGGGGCTTGACAAAACACTATGATTTCTGCCATACTCAAGCAAGCAAGCAGTGCTATAATTATGTAGCATTGTATTTTATTATGCTCAAAATACTATCAGTACGCATGGACACTTCTATCCCGGCAGCCTTCTGGGTGGAGAGAAGTGTCTTTTGTTTTCCTAAATATGAGCGATTATAATTACAGGTAGAAAAAGGTGCTTATTATGAACATATTCAATATGATTTCAAAATTTTTTGACACAAAAAAATACCGAAAGAATCCTGTTCCGCAAAATTTATCAGCGGAGCAATTCACCGCTATTAACATCGGTGCCATTAATTCTGAACAGATAGAGTATTTTTGCGATAGCCTTTCAACAGGATCAAGTGTAACAGATATTAAGGACAATTTGTCTAGCTACTATGGCATAGAAGATCGGGAAACTGCGCTTGAAACTTTGGAATGGCTTTTTATCAGCGGGCACCGAGTATATTTTGATTTAATCAAAGGGGCTCTTTCTGACCGGGAAACTCAGATTGACAGAAGTGGGTTAGATGAGGATGATATAGCCAGAATGCAGGAATACATTTCAAACTTGCGGGAGTCTTTCGGCAATTTGATTAGCTATGATTTTATCAAATTGAAACAAATGGCGGAACTGTATCGGCAGTCTATTGATGCATGGGATATGGGGCGTTTAGTTTTGGTCACTCGTTGTTGCTTTGATGCCGGGTATATATCTGATGAGGAGGCATGGCGTTATATTTTTAATGCACGTAGTCTCAGTCAAAAAGTTTATACCTCATGGGAAGAGTTTGCGAGAGGGTATGTTATAGGACGAGCTATGTGGTCGGGCAATACGATGTCATTAACTGGTATTATAGAGATTGCACAGGGGCTTTTGCAGGATGATGCAAGTCCGTGGATACAATGTAAATTTAAGTAGATAAGGAGAGAGAAAATGGACTATAAGTTGTTAATTATTCCGGTAGTTATTGTTGTTTTGGGTATTATCTTTATGATTGTTATGTCTGCGCGAGGAAACCAATCTGGTGGCAAGGCGCAAGACCGCATGAAAGAGTTCGCTATACAAGAATACCCTTGCTTAAAGGGAGCGCCATTCTCTGTTATCAATCTGTTGGAGGATGCAGTTAATGCACAGCATATTTGGGTAGTTGCTTATGATAAGGGCGGAATGAGGCTTATACCCGCCACATCAAATCCATTCACACAAGTATTGACAAAATATGAAGATACTACCCCATTTTTTGATTGGAAGAAGCAATTAGCCGCAAATCTTTTTGTAGGAAATAAAACAGAGGACAACGAGTATATTCCATATTCCGCAATAACAAATGTGACTGTAGATGAAAGCCGTAAAAAGGTAATACTCCAGATCGGGAACGCTGAGAAGTCTTTTAAGTATCAGATGAAAGATTGTTTTGGGGCTCCGCAGGATGAAACACTCAATGCGTTTTTCCGATACCTTAAAAGCATTAAAAAAGCGATACCTTAAAAAATTTATATAGTGCACCAGCTGCCCACTATAACGTCATATAGAAAACGTTGGATGGGCGTCTGTCTATAAATGTCAGCAAAGTTTGAGTCATGTTCTGACAAAGAATGGAGCAACTTAGCATCTCTATGTCTGCTTATAAAGGACGGTGCAAGTGGAACGATTTTTTACTACCATTCATACAGTTGGAAAATACTGCTTTGGTTGTGTAGTATAGAACGCAAGTATAATATGGTTGTATCAGCAGACAGGGCATATATGAAAGGACCTCGTCCCTCGTTTAACACTCCGATTGGTAGGACAAAATGTTTCGATATTTTTATTATTGTATTTTCGTACGAGTTTTCAGAAAATAGGAAAATATTTAACAGTTTATTATTGATAATTACTGACGTATTTGGTATGGGTTTATTGAGGAATAAGGTGGAATGAAATCATTCCTGATGTCACAAGGATCGGCAAAGAGTTCAGATTAATTTATTAGGGGCTAATTTCTTGTATCTTGATGTGGAGGCGTTTTACGGCACAAGCCAGAGCTCATCGGGGTAAATTGTATGCCTAAGGCTGGGCCGATGTGGACACGATTTGGGTAGGTATCTGTAAGAAACATCCACTTGAACGGGACATCCCGGAGAAGTTCGGAGGGAGCAATGGCAAAAACTGCGTCATTTCTTTAATGCGAGCAGGACGATGCTCCAGGCAAATCAGGGCCACTCCAGCCATGGGGATGTGGAGCTTCCCGAGGCTGAATCGCCGAACATGCTGTATCACGGGATAGCCGATCGGTTTGTGATTCCATCGAGGCTCAGGAACTGCTCCCCTAAAGCCGCTTGTACATCTTTCTCCCGATATAGAAACATCAGAAAAGGTGGGACATCGGCATGGGAAAATGCGATTTGCCTGGTCGATACCGGGCAGATGCGCCGGAATGGATATCCCTTTTATCGGTCCGTCAATGGCGCGTGGCTGACAAAATCGGTTCCTTTCCAATACCTGCAATGCTCAGAGGGGATAAATACCTTGAGTGCCGCTTTTTTTCATGAGAGTATGTTACAGATAAGATAAACCGCGCACTCCAGTTCCACGAAGATATTGAAAAATATAGGGAGACAGATAAGTGGAGGACAAAGACAAGAACTTACTCTGCCTTTCCTGTGGCTTGGTGGCGGCTCAGATGGAGGACGCCACTAAGCTGCCAATATGACCATACCTTCCAGGCGTTGATGGAGCTGGAGCGGAAGGGCGTGATGGAACTGTTCGCCGGTGATTGTCCGCTGGGGGATATAGATGCGGTGCTGGGGACGGAGCGGCATTACACTGTCTGCCGCTATATGCAATGCCTCAGCTGTGGAGCTGTCTATTTAGCTGGGGGTGGATATGACGAAAGAAGATCTGGACGTCCGGCTGTGGGGCTGGTGTGACACCTATTATTCGAAGAAAAAGGCTTGAGGGAGGAATCAGAATGGGCGCGTGGGGCATCAAAGCACTGGAGATCGATGCAGTGCTGGATTTAATCGGCATCCTCACAAACGAGTATATGCCGGAGTTTCCGATGATGAATCCGGGCGAGAGCATTTCTTTAATGGAAAAGTAGGGTGGATGGGAGTGGATGTCTCACAAATTGACGTTCTTCTTGACAATGCCGCTATGGCTCTAGCGGAGCTATACCTCCGGTGGAAGGACATAGGAAAGCTGGACTACGACAGAACGAAAATTGTTTTGGATCAAGTAACAGGCTTTGCTGCTGCCCCAAAGTCCATCGCCTTCCTGCTGTGGCAGCTTACCGGCATCAAACATGAGGTGTCGGATGAGGACGGTATCAGAGGGAGAGTGGAATTGTGGAAGGATGAAGGCAGTGGAGAAATCACCCCGGAGTGGATGGCGCATTGAGACTGGTTCATCGGGAGGCTGAGTTCAGAAAAGGAGGCATGACGAATGTATATCAAAAAATATTTGGGCAGCTATATCAGTGGAACTGATGACAGATTAAACCTTGTGGCGTTTTGGGAGGACCAAAAAAGAGAATATTCCCTCATCAAGATTTTTTCAAAGATAGGGCTGGATAAGAAGAACTGGGACTTCCACAAAACGGTGGAGTATCTGGAGTTCTCCCAGTCCAATGGTATGGAGATTGATTTTGGTTTCATTATTGACCGAGTTACTGATTTGGCTGCCATCCTGCTGGAGTGAAGTGCCAGCGGCGATGTGGTTCTCCATGCTCCGGATGAACATAACACGCACTATCGCTGTATCCGTATTGCCGCCATGGCGGAGGAACACGAGGCCATGGCCAGGGTTCTCTCATATTTTGCCAAAGCTCCTTTCGGCTATGACCTCTGTGGTCTGGTGGATGACAAGGATATGGTGGAAATAATAAAAGATTGCGAGGAGATACTCAAGGAGATGTACGAGTCCGCCGGTAGCAACCGTAGATACCACGTGAAGTCGGTCCCGGACTGGGAGGGCTCCTAAGGCTAAATCGCCATAAATTGCATCACGGTGGAGGGAGGTAAAATAGGTTACTGCTACAGGAAGGAGCCGGATGGCGACTGGCACTTCACCGCCGGGAATGAGAGAGGGTTATATGGGCGATCCCAATAACGCGGCTATTTACACTCTGAATTTGTATGCCACAATGCTCCAGAGGTTATCTCTCTGCTGACCACGCACGCTCCCTGCTCCTTCGCACGGAATGGAAACGGTGTGTTCCAGCCGGAGGAAGGACCGGAGATGAAAAACAAGGAGAAACAGGACATAGACATTTCGCAGCAGTGCCAGAAATGGTATGAACCAGCGGGACTACCTCTCTGCCTACGCCCTGGCTCGGACGCTGGAAAACTACGCAATCATCGGGGATTATGAGGAGGGGACTCCCCGCTATATGGGGGACAAGGCGCTTCTTCGGGCCATCGAGGTGCTGGAAGCTGTCCGGGGAGAAGGACAGGGCAAGGCGGAGTGGAATATGCGCATGGCCTATGCCTATCAGTATCTCCACGGTCATGAGGCAAAGGCCCTCCCTTATGCCCGGCGGTGGGCAGAGTTGGACCCGGAGGACGAAAACGCCCCTGCGGTAATCCGGGAGTGTAAAGCGGAGATGAAAAAACGCCGGGGCAGCCGGAAAAAGAAAGCCAAGTTCGTGCACGGGGATACTCCTTTTGAGGGCTTTAACCTCAACAATTTCTGGGACGATAACGAGTATGCCTTGAAGGCATATGTCAGCGAACCGCCTTCCGATGAGCTGATCGTCAGAGAGGAGGAGAAACTGGGCTATAAGCTGCCCGCCTCCTACATCTGGCTGATGAAGCAGCACAACGGAGGGATGCCTGTGAACACCTGCTATCTCACCGATGAGTCCACCTGCTGGGCGGAGGACCATGTGGCCATCACTGGCATATTCGGCATTGGATGGGAAAAAGCTTACGCTCTTTGTGGAAGCCTTGGCAGCCAGTTCATGATCGATGAGTGGGAGTATCCGGCCATCGGCGTGGCCATTGGCGACTGCCCCAGCACCGGACACGATATGATATTCCTGGACTACCGGGACTGTGGCCCACAGGGAGAACCTGCGGTGGTCCATGTGGATCAGGAGAACGACTATAAGATTACCCATCTGGCAGACAGTTTCGGGGAGTTCATCCGCGGACTTGAAAACGAGGCTGTCTATGATCTGGATGAAGATGAGGAGGACGATGCTGGTGAGGACGAGAAAGCAGATGGATCCAACAGTAAAGGTGCCTTTGCCGGCTTTGTCCTGATGTCTAAGGGAAAATGGGACAAGGACCAGTTCATCCGGGATATGAAAGAAAAATGGGACATCACTGTAGAGGAGGATGAGGACAAGCGTGACGATGCGCTGGTATTTGATGTGGGCAACATGATTACTGCTGTCAGTCTGATGACTTATCCCATTCCAGGCGGAGAAGCGGAGCTCAATGCGGAAAATAACTACATGTGGCCGGAGGCCGTAGAAGCGGCCAGGAAGCACAGAGCCCACATCATGGTGGCAGTCCTTGGCAAGGAGGATGATGTTCTGGAGAAGGGCAGGCTCTACACCAGGCTGGTGGCCGCCTGCTGCCACCAGAAATACGCTACCGGCGTTTATACCAGCGGTGTGGTGTTCGAGCCAAGGTTCTACGAGGATTTTGCTGACATGATGCGGGAGGACGGGCTGCCCATTTTCAACTGGATCTGGTTCGGCCTATATCGGGATGAGCATGGCATGAACGTCTATACCTACGGCATGGAGGTGTTCGGAAAGGACGAGATGGAGGTGCTGGGCTCCGATGCCGAGCTGGGCGATCTGCGGGACTTCCTGGCAAACATTGTTTCCTATGTGCTGGAGAACGATGTGGAGATCCAGGACGGAGAAACCATCGGCTTCTCGGCGGACGATAAGCACACCATCACCCGCAGCCCCGGCGTGGCCTTGCCGGAGGATCAGATGACCCTGAAGCTCTCCTATGTGCCTTCTGAGCGTAATCCAGAAGACAAAGATGAGGACTATGCGTTACCGATGGATGATGGGACCTATCATCTTAGAAATCTCTGGTTAAAGAAGCTGCCAGTGGATGAAATTAACGCTTATAACCATATGTCCATCTATCTGCGCTGGTGCATGGAGAATGACCTGATGGAGGAGAAGTTTCTGGAGGAATACGGCGCAGTGGTGTAGCAAGTGAAAGTCAGTCCCAGCGGTGCGGATCTGAGGGCGTTCATCCGGGATGAGCTGGAAGGCCAGCTCTTTGATCCTCTGTTCAACAAAACAGGGAGAGCCGTTGCTGTCTACTATTATGGGGAGAATGACAGCCCCTATTTCCCTTGCGATATTGATGATTACGCCCTAAGATACTTCGGCCCGTCCCAGTATCACTCCAATGAATTTCAGCAGGAGGAATACCTGTTCATCCCATTTGATGAGGACTATTATCAGGGTATGGCCAGGAGCATCGAAAAACGCTTCACAAACTGGCAGATTCAGGACTTTGATGAGGACACTCTTGTACCCTCTGCTCTGGCCAATGCCATGATGACTTATCTGGATTGTGAGTGCACCTATTTCCCCTCCATGAAGGACGATGCCCCCATTATGTCGGCATACAGCTATGCCCGGCGTCTTGGGGTACGGGAGGGATTTCTTCCCCTGCTGGTGAAGGTGGATGAAACCCTGTGGGAGTGCCTTATCATGAACTCCGCCCCGGCCAGCGAGGGGGAGGATGACTATGGCTTTAACCCGGAAAAGGTGGCGGAATACCGGAAGAAGATGCTTGTCGCCCCTATGAAGGACGGCAAGGCCGTCCTGAAGGAACTGATCGATCAACGCAAGGATGAGGCCGATGATGATGACAGGGACTGGGAGGAAGAAGTCCTGGGCGAGATGAAGGGTGGCTATGATAATTGCCGTTTCTCCAGCTATTGGGATTCGGATATCGATATGCCCCATCCCCTCATTCTGGCAAAGATTCCGGTGGAGAACCCTTGGGAGGTTCTCGCGCACCTGTCCTTTGGAAATTGGAATGAGTGTCCCGACACACCGGAGCTGATGTCGGTAACAAAATACTGGTTTGAACAGTGTGGAGCAATTCCGGCTGCCATGACCCACGATGAGCTGGAATTTAACCTGTCGGCACCTGTCCCAAAGGAGAAGGCCAGCGAGGTGACGGTGGAGCAATACGGATTCTGCCCGGATATGGACCAGAATTTTGAAGAGCTTGGAGCCTTGGCCGACACCCTGCGGCGGTCCACCATCTGGTACTTCTGGTGGGATTGATGGGGGGGTGGAGGCGGGAATATCGGAATCATACATCGAATGGAAAAAGTAGTCTGTTGCGCCCGATGGAGGCCCGGACAGTGGATGCGTCCTCTATGCCTTTAAGGAGGAGTTGGAGCAGACGGAGGATAAACAAGACAAGGAAGTGCTGATGGGTGTGTACGACCTGCTGGACTTTAAAAAGGACACCTACGACCTGCTCTGACAAATCGGGGATTGCTCTGACCGGAAGAGTCTCAAGCGGCTAGGCATGCTGAAGGGCTATGCGGAAAACTGGGACAATTACTATTTTCTTCCCAAGACTAAAACGCCGAAAGGAAAGCAGAGCGAGAAAACTCGGCGAGCCCAGATGGGTCTGCCCTCCTTCCGGTATCATCCGACCCCATGGACACAGGGGCCTTTGAGGAGTCCGAAGAGGGCGTTGTCTGCAACTGCCGTGGGCAGACTGCCCGGCAGTATAAGGGCAACTTTCAGGATGATTATCCAACGGATGCCAGTGTAGAGGTCCCGGGCAAGTTGGACGAGCTCATCCACTGCTTCCCCGATTACTCCGGCTGGCAGCAGGAATACTGGAGGGGGCACTACAGCGCCGGCTGCTCCTATCTGGGACATGTAGATGTCAGAAAGCTGCTTGCACTGGGCGTAATAGATGATGCCATGTGGGCTGGGGAACAGAGAGAAAGGATCCAGGAATCCGCCAAGGGCGGGCATCTGCAATGCTATCCGTTCTGGTGACTTCACTTTGGAAGGTGCCTGGGCTGGATGGATTACGATTAAGGAGTTTTTGCTATGATAATGCAGTTATCAAGAGGGCTGGAAGAAAAAGCATTGGAAAAACTCACAGCAGCCCTTGCATGCCCAGGATGGGCCCGTAAGCGAAGCTCAGGCCCATTGCTTTTAGGTTCATACTGGCCGTTTTGGAAAGTATGAATATGGTCAGCCCATCCAAATTCGATGGTTGTCCTGTGAAAAAAGCGTTCGCGATCGTGGCAAAGAAAACATGGACTCCATAGCAGAAATAATATTTGAAGGCGGAAGGAGCTGGGCACAGCTTCACTCCGGAACGGCGCTGAAACACAGATAAGGAGACATCTACTGTGGGGCTGGATATCTACGCTGAGATGATTGTGGTACCATGCTGTTTGTGGCTGCTTGCCATACCCATAATGAGACGGTTTCGCCTATTGTGGAGAAGGAATGGGATGTCATGGAGTATCCCATGGTCGTCTGGTTTGAAGAGGATTAGGAGCGGGTGGAGTCCTGGTTCCCTATTCCGTGATAGGCAGCCACTGTGGGAGTGTTTCGTAAGGAGTCGGATAAGCTCAATAAGCTGGCATGTAAGGCCACTGAGGAAACCATTTTGAACTGGATCGAAACAGAGGGATATTCGGTGGACGGGCCTGTTGTGCTGGATGACTCAGGAGATTTTTAGGGGATGTGATGTGAGCTTCTACCCAATTGCCTCGGCCTGTTTCAGCAGATTGAATCAATGAAAAAGAGAATAGAAAAATCATCATCAATCCATGCACTGTCTGCAATGTTTTCCACATATCTACGGATGTGATCCACAAGATAATCATGCCGATTCCTAAAAAAGCTAACTAATAATATGGGCAATAGGTATACAATTCCGAAACATACCTCATCCCACCCAGCTTTTATAAACGTAAATTTATAACAAATCCTCCAGTGTTTTTCCATAAAAATAATCATGCACCATTTTATCAAACTCTGCCCACATGGGAAGGGTTTTACATGTGGCGGCCCTGCTGCAGGGTTTGGCGTTCTTGGAAAGACATACAACAGTAGCAAGCGAGCCCTCCATTAATTCCAATATCTCACCCACAGAATATTCTTCCGGCTGACGGCAAAGTTTGTACCCGCCCCCACGTCCTCCAAGCCCGATCAGCATCTTTCCTTTGATAAGCTCTTTTACAATAATCTCTAGGTATTTTTTAGAGATTTCCTGTCGCTCTGCCACTTCTTTCAAAGGAATGTATCCTTCACCACCATGTTCTGCCAGATCTATCATGACACGAAGAGCATAGCGTCCTTTTGTTGAAATCATACCATACACCGTCCTTTCTGTGATTTATGCCTATTATACCGCGGGGTGAATAGGTAAATCAATAATTATTAAAAATTTCCCATATTACCTATTGACATAGTAGGCGATTGGTGATACTATAAGCGCATCAGTTTTGAGTTGATCATCAGGAAAGGAGGCGAGAGCAATGACCAGATTATATACCTTCAAAGTTAATACTGTCATGTGTTGTCGAATGCGGAATTCCCGGGCATATTATATGGCTGGGGTACAGTTATGCGCAGATTGCAGCATAGCTGACTGCCTCGATACCATGCTTGATTGATCTGTCAGCATATCGTATGCCATTTGCCCGGGAGCTTGTGATGAAGCTTCCGGTTTTTTATTTGCCGAAACCGGAACGGCAGCCGATTGAACCGAAAAATATTAATCCAAAGGAGATTACAAAAAATGAGTGAATATAAAAACGGATGCAAATTTGAAACCCTGCAGCTTCACGTTGGACAGGAGCAGGCCGATCCTGCCACCGGTTCCAGAGCAGTTCCCATTTATCAGACCACATCTTATGTGTTCCATAATTCCGCACACGCTGCAGCTCGCTTTGGGCTTGCAGATGCAGGCAATATTTATGGACGCCTGACAAATTCGACACAGGACGTACTGGAAAAGAGGCTTGCCGCGCTTGAAGGTGGCGCTGCTGCACTGGCAACCGCATCGGGTGCTGCCGCAATCACCTATACCATTCAGGCTCTGGCACAAGCCGGCGATCACATTGTAGCACAGAAGACAATCTATGGCGGCAGCTATAATCTGCTGGCACACACACTTCCTCAGTTCGGAGTCACCGCAACCTTTGTGGATACCCATAATCTTGAAGAACTGACCGCCGCCATACAGCCAAATACCAAAGCTGTCTACCTGGAAACGCTGGGTAACCCAAACAGCGATATCCCGGACATTGATGCAATTGCAGAGATTGCCCATGCACACGGTCTGCCGCTTGTGATTGATAACACCTTTGGCACTCCATACCTCATTCGTCCAATTGAACACGGCGCGGATATCGTAGTCCACTCCGCCACCAAGTTCATCGGCGGCCATGGCACTACCCTGGGCGGTATCATCGTGGATTCCGGCAAATTTGACTGGAAAGCCAGCGGTAAATATGCTCCTATCGCGGAATCCAATCCCAGCTATCATGGTGTCTCTTTTGTGGACGCGGCAGGCCCGGCGGCCTTCGTCACCTATATCCGTGCCATTCTTCTTCGCGATACAGGTGCAACTCTCTCCCCCTTCAACGCATTCCTGCTTTTGCAGGGCGTGGAAACCC
>ENA-OPRK01000465-OPRK01000465.1-human-gut-metagenome-genome-assembly--contig:-NODE-465-length-26039-cov-4.729410_pt1 | contig 26039 bp, 18 predicted proteins | sample MGYA00241793_ERZ501877 | MGnify/ENA primary metagenome ERZ501877 (study PRJEB25962, sample SAMEA1966253) | human gut metagenome | biome: human gut; feature: human-associated habitat; material: faeces... | reverse complement strand
TTGGCAGCACCACGGCTCCTGCTGCCACCGGTCCTGCCAAAGGTCCCCGTCCGGCTTCATCAATGCCGCAGATATAAATGTATGCGTCATATTCCTTCTCGTATTCCGCCATGGCCTCCAGACGGGCCATTTCCTGCTCCAGCTTTTCTCCCTTTAGCACCCTTGCAGCCATTGTCATCCCACCTTGTCCTTTTGATTCTCCGGCTCCTCTAACGTGATCCGCCCCAACTTTCCCGCCCTGAAATCATCCAGAAGCAGGGCTGCCGCCCTGGACACATCCAGATCCCCGCCTTTTAACAGGCAGGCCCGGACCCTGGCAATTTCCTCCAGGATAAATGCCGCTTCCTTTCCCTCCGTCTCCAGGCCAAACCGTTCAGACAGCACCTGAGGATAACGCTTTTTCAAAAAGCGTATGAGCTCCCAGGCCAGCTCGTCTTTGTTGAGAATCTGGTCATTGATGGAGCCGATGAGAGCCAGCTTAAGGCCCACCTGCTGGTCCTCAAATCTGGGCCACAGGATACCGGGGGTGTCCAAAAGCTCCAGCGTCTTATTCAGGCGTATCCACTGGTTTCCCTTGGTGACGCCGGGCTTGTTGCCAGTCTTGGCGCAGGCCTTTCCCGCGAAGGAATTGATGAAGGTGGACTTACCCACATTGGGAATCCCCACCACCATGGTACGGATGGGACGGTTGAGTATGCCCCTGCGCCGGTCCCTCTCTATCTTTTCCTTACAGGCATCCTGGATTACGGACTGCACCTGCTTAAGTGTTCCCTTGTTCCTGGCATCAATCTTCACCACATGAATGCCCTTGTCCTCAAACCAGGCTGCCCAGCGGGCATTCTGTCCCTCGTCCGCCAGGTCCGATTTGTTGAGAAGCACCATCCTGGCCTTGCCCGCGCCCAGGTCATCTATATCCGGGTTCCGGCTGGAAAGGGGAACCCTGGCGTCTACCAGCTCTATTACCAGGTCAATAAGCTTCATATCTTCCTTCATGGCCCGCTTTGCCTTGGTCATATGACCAGGATACCACTGAATGTTCATATTTGTAAACTCCTGTTCTATCTTGAATGAATGAAGTCCAGCTTCAGAAGGGGGAACATCCTGAACCAAACCTTGCCCTGTATCTGTTCTCTTTTTACATTTCCAATATTGGGGAATCGGCTGTCCTCACTGCTGTCCCTGTTATCTCCCAGCAGGAAATACTCGTTGTCCTCCAGCTTAATGGGAGTGTCCGCCCTTCCTGCCAGGGACACCTGTTCCAGGCCGTCCTCGGCATTTAAAAGCTCGCCGTCAATGAATATATAACCGCCCTTAATCTGCACGGTCTCGCCGGGAAGACCGATGATCCGCTTTACATTCTTCTTGTGGTCCTCACGCTCAAATACCACGATATCATACCGTTCCGGCTTTCCCACATCATAAATCAGGCGGTTCACCAGGACCACGTCGTCCGCATCTAAAACTGGCTGCATGGAACCGCCCGACACAGGCACCTGGGTACAGAAACTGTAGACCAGGAACCAGGCACAGGCCAGGACCAACACCACATTGACCGCCCAGCGGACTGCTTTTCTCAGCCACGCCGTATCCTCATTCACATAAAAATCCATGTACCCACACCTATCTCTTAAGGCACTTCCCGGACTGCTTCCGGGTATGCCGCCTGCTTAACAAAATAGAGTTTGCATCTGCAAACTCTATTCTCACTTCCACTACCTGATTATTTAACTAATTCTCTAACCTTGGCAGCCTTACCAACCCTGTCTCTTAAGTAATTCAGCTTTGCTCTTCTTACTTTACCCTTACGTACAACCTCTACGTTGTCAACGCTAGGGGAATGTAATGGCCAGGTCTTCTCAACGCCGATACCATTGGAGTTCTTCCTTACGGTAAAGGTCTCTCTGGCTCCGCCGTTCTGTCTCTTAATGACAGTTCCCTCGAAAATCTGGATTCTCTCGCGGTTTCCCTCTCTAATCTTGTTGTATACCTTAACGGTATCGCCAACATTAAAGCTGGGTACGCTTTCCTTCAACTGGGCTGCTTCAATGTTCTTAATAATATCGTTCATCGTGTGAACCTCCTTCATCTATTGGATGTTCTTAATACGCCGGCAGTAAATCAGATTCACTACTCACAGTAACAGAGGACCATCTATTTCTTGTCACAACGACTTATTCTAGCATATATTGTCCCAAAATGCAAGCATTTTATGAGCTGTTTCGCCTTCCTTCTATATTCTCCTCTTTCTCCTCAGGAAGGACATACAGATGGACCTTGTCAATGCGGTTCTTTTCCACCTGCTCCACCACCAGACGCACGTTGCCGCACATCACCTCTTCGCCCTGGGAAGGCAGATGTTCCAGGCGGTCAATCACAAGACCTCCCACAGAATCATAGTCCTCAGAGGACAGCTCTAAATCCAAAATGTCGTTGAGATCATCCAGCTTCATGGAACCTTCCACCACATATTCACCGGGGCCAACTTTAACCAGCTCCTGTTCCTCATCCTCATCATACTCATCCCGAATCTCGCCGACAATCTCCTCCAGTAAGTCCTCCAGAGTAATCATTCCGGCCGTAGCCCCGTACTCATCCAGCACAATAATCATGTTATTGCTGGTCTGGCGCATCTCCACCATCAGCTCCGCCGTGTTCTTATACTCATATGTATAGAGCGGCTCACGGAGCAGATCACGGATATGAAACTCTTCATTCCGGTCGATGAGAAGGACATCCTTCATGTTAATGATACCGATTACGTTGTCCGTCGTCTCTTCGTATACGGGCATACGGGTATATTTTTCCTCGCGGAAGATATCGATCAGCTCATCGTAGGTAGCGTCTACCTCAACCATCGCCATGTCGATTCTAGGAACCATAATATCCTTTGCCACAGAATCACCGAAATCGAATACATTATTAATAATCTTCCGATTCGATTACGCCCTCTTCGTGGCTTACCTCCACGATGGTGCGCAGCTCATCCTCGGTGATGGCCTCCTGCTTCCGGTTGGGATCCACGTGGACAAGGCGCAGAAAACCGGAGGACAGCACATTGACCGCATAAATCACCGGTGTCATGACCGTCATGAACAGGTAGATGAATTTTGCATATTTTAATGAAATTTTCTCAGAATACAGGGTAGAAATCGTCTTCGGGGAAATCTCACCGAATACCAGAATTACCAGCGTCAGAACGCCGGTAGCAACGCCAACCGCCTTATTGCTCCAGATATTCATGGCCAGTGTTGTGGACATGGAGGAAGCCGTTAAGTTCACTACGTTGTTTCCCACAAGAATCGCGCTCAGCATCTTACCCTGGTCCTCCAGAACCTTCGTCAGCGTAACAGCGCTTTTGTCGCCCGCCTCTGCCAGGTTTCTGATCCGAATTTTATTCACCGTGGTAAGTGCAGTCTCCGCGGAAGAGAAAAATGCAGACAATCCAATCAATAGAATCAAAATAAGCAACTGTATATAGTCACTTGAATCCAAAAAAATCAACTCCTATTTTTCATATTTTGCTATTGATTCTACAATAGAAAAGCGGCCGTGTCAATAAGGCGGCCGCTTTATCCCTCAATTCACGCAGTAATTCAGCGTTCTTTCCAGGCTCTGATCAGTTCCAGAACCAGCATCATTCCGGCTCCGAAGAAAATAAACATATCCCCCAGATTAAACACAACCCGTTTTAATCTGCCGAACTGAATGCTGAAATAATCCACCACATAGTCTCTCACGAGACGGTCATATAAATTGCTGACGGCTCCGCCGAGAGTCACCGATAAGGCAAGCTTATCAGCGATATTCCCCTTCTTGGGCAGCATCCACACGAGTCCGCCGCCAATGAACGAAGCCACCGCCAGGGGAACCATCTTCACGTATTCCGGCTTCTCTTTTAAAAAGCCAAAGGAAAATCCGGGATTGTGGTTCTTATGCAGTACGATCCTGCCTCCCGTCCCGTTCAGTTCTTTGGGAAATGAGGATTCCTCCTGCTCTTCAATCGCCTTTTTTATACAGAGATCCACTGCCGCCAGCAGCACGATGATACCGATAAATACCATGACGCACACTCCTTCCGTCTTTATTATCTCCATTTTACTATGTTTTTTATCCATAGTCCAGTAATTCCCGCCCTGAAAGCTGCATACATTACTAAAAAGAATGTGGGAGTTTTTTCATGCCAGTCTGTGATTTTAATCCCGCCTCGGAAGAGTACGCCGACTTTATCATCCGCCACAACAACAGTTCCCCGGAAGATATCCTGCTGCAGCAGAAGGCGGGCTGCATCGATTATGTGGACCAGGAGTTTGCCGTCGTTTACAGTCAGCTGGAGCCGCTTCTCCCTATTACCACAAAAACATATACGTATTTTGCCATTCCCACGCTCTATACCCTGCTCGATACCACCAGCATGGAATCCTCCGGAATCATCCAGACCGCTCAGCAGCCCTCCCTCAATTTGCGGGGAGAAGGCACCATGATCGGATTCATAGACACGGGAATCGACTACCGCAACCCATTATTCCTCCTTCCGGACGGCAGTTCCAGGATTGCAGGCATCTGGGACCAGACCCTGCCCGAGCCGACAGGAACCATGGATGCTTCCTTCGGGATACCGGCCTCCACGCCTGCCATGAGCTTCTCCTATGGACAGGAATTTCTTAAGCCCCAGATCGATGAAGCGCTTCGTTCTTCAGATCCGCTCTCCGTGGTGCCCTCCATGGACACCTCCGGGCACGGCACCTTTATGGCCGGCATTGCGGCCGGAGGCGCGACACCGAATGAAGATTTTACAGGCGCCGCTCCTAACTGTTCCATCGGAGTCGTCAAGCTGAAACCGGCGAAGCAGTATCTCCGGGACTTCTACTTAATCCCTGAAAATGCCATCGCCTATCAGGAAAATGATATCATGATGGGAATAAAATATTTAAAGCTGTTAGCGCTCCGGCAGAACCTTCCTCTTGTCATCTACATCGGTCTTGGCACAAATTACGGAAGTCATGACGGCACCTCTCCTCTTGGACTGGTTTTAAACAACCTGGTCCGCTTTGTAGGCGTATCTGCAGTCCTTCCGGCCGGCAATGAAGCCGGGCTCCGCCACCATTACATGGGACGGCTGTTAAACGACCAGGAATACGATGATGTAGAAATACGGGTGGCAAACGGGGAACGGGGCTTCTTCATCGAGCTGTGGGCCACGGAGCCGGAGCTCTATACCGTGGGCTTCGTCTCCCCGACAGGAGAGGTGATTCCAAGGCTTCCTATCGGTCTCGGAGCAGAGATTACCGTTCCCTTTACTCTGGAACAAACAGTCATTACCGTCAATTACCGGACCACGGAGATTGGTTCCGGAAGCCAGTTCGTCCTGATGCGCTTTGAAGCGCCCACCGCCGGAATCTGGCACATCCGTGTCTACAACTCCCTGTTCATCACCGGAATCTTTCACATGTGGCTCCCTGTGGAGGGCTTCATCAGTGAAGATACCTTTTTTTTGCGTTCCGATCCGAACACCACCATCACAGAGCCAGCCAATGCGGCAGTCCCCATAACGGTCAGCACCTATAACCACATCAATAACAGTATCTATATCCATTCCAGCAGGGGCTACACCCGGGGCGGTTTAATCAAGCCTGACCTGGCAGCCCCCGGGGTCAATGTATACGGTCCCGGATTGTCTCCGGGCGGAGCCGGAGAGACCTTCCCCATGACGCGGCGGACCGGTTCCTCTGTGGCAGCGGCCCATGTGGCCGGTGCGGTAGCCGACCTTTTCACCTGGGGCATTGTCCGCGGCAATAATACCGCCATGAGCGACGCCAGCGTACGCGCATACTTAATCCGGGGGGCAAACAGAAATCCAGCCTACACCTATCCCAACCGTGAGTGGGGATACGGTACGCTGGATCTCTATCAGACGTTTTTACGTATCAGGGAGTAACTCAGTGATAGCCTCTCATCTGAATGAGGGGACCTCCGTTTTTATCGAGATACGCTCTCGTTATGACGACGGAACCGATCTCAGGGTCCTTTGGAATTTCATACATAATATCCAGCATGAAATCCTCAATAATGGAACGAAGGGCCCTGGCTCCGGTTTCTTTCTTCATCGCCTGCTCCGCAATCCATTCCAGTGCGTCGTCCTCAAATACAAGCTTTACCTCATCAAGCTCCAACAGCTTCTCATACTGCTTCAAAATCGCATTTCTCGGTTCCTTTAAAATCCTCACCAGCAGCTCTTTGGTCAGAGACTGCAGCGTAACCGTAATCGGCAGACGTCCCAGAAACTCGGGAATCATACCGAACTTTCTTAAATCCTCATTGGTCACACGGCCTAAAATGTCAGGATCCTTATCGTACTTATCCTTAAGCTCCGCCGCAAATCCGATGGAAGACTTATTCGTTAAGCGCTCCTTAATAATATCTTCCAGATCCGGAAATGCGCCTCCGCAGATAAATAAAATATTATCCGTACTGACCGTAGTCATGGGGGTCAGGGCATTCTTCTGATTGGAGCCGACCGGCACCTCCACATTACTGCCCTCGAGAAGCTTTAACAGCTCCTGCTGAACCGATTCCCCGCTGACATCGCGGCTGTTGGTATTTTTCTTCTTTGCAATCTTATCGATCTCATCGATGAAAATGATGCCGCGCTGCGCCCGGTCCACGTCGTTGTCGGCAGCCGCCAGAAGCTTGGATACGACGCTTTCAATATCATCGCCGATGTATCCGGCCTCCGTAAGAGAGGTGGCATCCGCAATCGCCAGCGGCACATCCAGCAGCTTCGCCAGAGTCTTTACAAGATACGTCTTTCCGCTTCCCGTAGGCCCGATCATCAGGATATTGGATTTCTCAATCTGTACGTTTTCCTCCTCTTTCTTATCGGAATCCACCAGAAAAACCCGCTTATAATGGTTGTAAACTGCAACGGAGATCACCTTTTTTGCCTGCTCCTGTCCGATCACATACTCATCCAGCCTCTGTTTGATAATGTGAGGCGCCGGTATATCCTTTAAATCGAATTCCGGCTTCTTCGTCTCAGCAGTTCTCTTCTTTATCTTCTGCTTCTTTGGTATCTCCACATTCTGCTGATTTAAATTGCTGAAATCACTTAGATTTAAGTTCATATAAGGCATGTTCTGAATCTTCGACAGATCAAAACCGCCCTGTGTCACTGAATCAAATGCCTTCTGCATACAGTCATGGCAGAGATTCATCCCGCCCATGGTGACCATGGGACCGGTCTTGCTCTCCGGCCTGCGGCAGACGTAGCAGATTTTTTCATACTCATCATCGTCCTTTGCCGGCTTCTTCTCTGCCTCCTCCGACACAGCCCTGTCTTCTTCTTTTCTTTCCTTCGCCTCTTCCAGATATTCTTTATCTTCCAAAATAGTTTCTCCTTTTATATGTAATCGATCATCTGCTCTGCAGGCCTGCATTTCCACCGACCGCAGAAATTAATCTGTTTCCATTACATGAACGCTGTTCGGCCCGCATTACACCGGGCCGTCCGCCGGACTTCACACTGCCGGCGCACCTGTTTATTATAAATCATTTGCTTTCATCCTACAAGAGCGCCGCCGCATTTTAGACTTTTTTAACAACTTCATGGTTCCGGTCTTTTTCCCGCCTGCAACGCGACAGCACTGCCGGCGGCAGCTCGGACAGCTAAGAAAAGAAAAAGCGCGCGAAGAAGACACATCTGCCTTCTCCGCGCGCCTGCGCGCTGTCACTGTTTTTGAATCGGTCATTTTTTCCTTATCAGTTTACGGAATTCTCTGCCGGCTTCTTATCCAGTGTGATATCTACGTTTCTCTCCACATACTGCCCATTTTCCAGAGACTGCACGGTAACGGTGACGGTTGTTCCGCCCTCATAATACTTCAGCATGTTGGTTAAGTCATCGTATGTCTTGATACTCTGACCGTCAAATTTGGTTATAATGTCCTTCTCGCGGAGGTCTGACTTGGATGCTGCGCCGCCTTCCACGATCTTATAGATAAAGACACCCTGCGGCATGCCAAGCTGCTGGCTGGTCGCCGCGTCAATATTCTTGCACTGGATTCCCAGATAGCCCTGCTCGGTATCCGCCACCTGAGTCCTGGTCTTTCTCGTCATCAGAGTGTCGATGATGTTCTGAGCCTTGGAGATCGGAATCGCATATCCCATGCCTTCTACTTCCGTTGACGAGTATTTGGCAGAGTTGATGCCAATGACCTCACCCTGCATATTCAGGAGTGCGCCGCCGCTGTTGCCGGGGTTAATGGCTGCATCTGTCTGAAGAAGATCTCTGCTCACACCGTCTTCTGTCTGTACAGTACGGTCAAGTGCGCTGATATATCCGACCGTTACGGACTGGCCGTAACCAAGTGCATTACCGATCGCTACGACGCCCTGCCCTACCTTGATGGTATCGGAATTGCCAAGGCTGGCAATCGCGATCTGGCTCAGGGTATCAGACGGAATATCCTTAAGCGCCACTGCGATTACAGCTAAGTCGCTGTCCGCGTCTGTTCCCTTGATAGCGGCATCTACAGCAGTCTGGTCAATGAAGGTAACCTTCAGTTCCTCCGCGCCCTGTACCACGTGATTATTGGTAACGATCAGGAGTTCATCGTCATTCTTTCCTACAATAATTCCCGAGCCGCTGCCCACGCCCTCTCTCTGCATCGGGCCGAAAAATGTCTGGCTCTCGTAGATTACTTTACTCGTAATGGCAACTACCGACGGCATTGCCTTATCTACAATCGCAGATACGTCCATATTCGCAGAGGTTCCAGTGACCTGCCCTGTCGTACTGTTCGACGATGCAGCTGCTGACCCATCTGATGACGGAAGCGTCTCCGCCTGGCTGATTTCCACCTGATTTTTCTGGTTGTAGCTGCCTGCTGCCCAGTTAATTCCAACCATGGTGCTTCCGGCTACCACACCAAACACCAGTGCCGCTCCCACAACCGCTGCCGCTCTCTTAGCAAAGCCTGATTTCTTCTTCGGCGGCTTTGGTCCTTCCGGAACAGATCCCTGTGCCATTCTCTGATACTGGTGTTCCTGGTAATGCGGAATTCCCTGCTGTCCTCCATAGGGCTGCTGATTGGGTGACCCCTGCTGATAACCATAGGCGGAACGGTATGCATTCTGGCTCTGGCCGTTCTGACTGCCCTGATAAACGTTCTGACCGCCCTGGTACTGGTTCTGTCCCATCGGCTGTGCCGTTCTGTAAGGCTGCTGGTTCTGAGTCTGATTGGAATTCATACCCTGATTCATGCTCTGCCCCTGGTTCATTCCCTGGTTTTGATTTTCCTGATACATCTGCTGTCCATATGCGGAACGGTCTTCCTGTCTTGTGTATTCCGGCTGAGATTCCTTTTTCTCATAGCCGCTTTCATGCTTTGTTTCCTCCGGATCCGGATCCCTCATTGTAAAGTTTGTTGTTACAGGTTCTTCTTTATGTTCTTCAGGAGTCATGCGGCCCAGATCATTGTTTTCATTTTCATTATACATAAAAACTATCCCCTTTCCTGTTTCCTTTGTTTTCTTTTGATATCTGAAGTTTATCAATGAAATGTGACTATTTTGTGATAAAATTATATTGAATATGTGAAAACCGCAAAAAAAGACATCTTCCGGGCTTTTCTAGTCCTGAAAGATGTCTTTTTGATTGTCTGTCCTATCGTTTATGCCGCATTGGGCGGTGGTACCGTAATTACCTCACCGGATTCAGAGCCGCCTGGCTGAACAGTTCCTCCGCCTCCCGGCCCCGGCGAACCGCCCGGTCCCGGTGATGTCGTCTCCGGTGCGCTGGTGGATTCATGAGGTGCCGTTGTCGGCTTTACCCCGGGCCCCGTGCTGGAATCCGGAGATTCCGTCACTCCGTCTCCCGGCGAAGAAGGCCGGACAGCTTCGGTTGTCTCTCCAGGCCTTACCGGATTGGAAGGCTTTGTACCGTCTGTTGCCGCCGTCTCTCCCGGCTTCGTCCCCTCTGCTGCCGTGGTCTCTCCCGGTTTCGTCGGCTTCGTCCCCTCTGCCGCCGTCGTCTCTCCCGGCTTCGTCGGTCTCGTCCCCTCCGCTGCCGTGGTTTCTCCCGGCTTCGTCGGCTTTACGGGATCTCCGTTCTCATCCGTCTCCTCAATCGACATGCCCTCGGATGAAGACTCACGCTCATCAGTCTCATCGGATTCCTTCGTAGCTTTCTCTGTCTCCTTCGTCTCCTTCGGTACATATCCCTCATTGGTCGGAACATGATCGACACTGACTCCCTGCTTGTACATACCGGAATCCGCAGAGATCTTCGCACTGATCTTCTTTACCAGATCAGTTGGCTGATAGCCCTCCTCGTTATAAAGGAATTTATGAAGCTCTGCCACATTTGATTCCAGAGTCTGGGGAATCACGCAGTCTCCCTTCTTCCCCATAATCATGGCATCACGGGCAAATGGGAAGCCTCCCGTCTCACCGATGTGGTATTTGCCAATATCCAGAATCAGACTGGTAAAATCACTGAATGACAGCGATGTTTCAATCTGCTCTACTTCCATCAGAAGAATCCGATTTAACAGACCCAGATCCGCCTTTTTCGCCTTTTCAAACGCCTTTTGAATAATCAGACGCTGTCTCTCTGTTCTAGCATAATCGGTATCCATCAGACGAAGACGGCCGTAGGCAACCGCCTGGACACCATCCAGATGCTGAACACCAGCCGACTTAAGCTGTGTCGACGGAACTCCTGTCTTCTGTACTGTTTCTGTTATAAAGGAATTGATATAACGGAATTCCGGCTTGCTGATCTCGACATCCTCGATGCCGCCCAGCATGTTGATCCCATCCGCTACCGCCTTCCAGTTAAATGTCACATAATCCTTCACATTTAAGTCCAGATTCCTGTTCAGCGCAGACAGCGCCTGTACGGCACCGCCGTTTGCATACGCAGAGTTGATTTTATTGTAAGTGCCGTTATCATTCGTATTCATATACGTATCGCGGAACACGGATACCAGCTTAATCTCCCCTGTATCGCGGTTGATATTGCAAAGCATGATTACGTCTGTATTCGTACCTTTATGTACGTTACCGTCCCGGCTGTCCACACCAAACACGGCGATCGTCCAGTATCCCTTCATATGCTCCGTCTTTTCCACAGGCAATTCTGAATTCAGTACTTTATCCGGATCGTAATCGTTCGAATGCTTCAGTCCGCTGTTTAACCGCAGAGCATAACCGTAAAAACCAATACAAATCAGCGTCAGAACCTCAGCAACTGCCATAACAATGATTCGTCTGATTTTTTTCTTCTTTGCAGCCTGCGCCGCCGACCGGCTTGCAGCCGTTCTGCTGGCAGAGTCCTGAGGCCTTCTTCCACCCATTCCACCGGAACCGCTTCCGCCGTCTCCGGTCTGGGTCCCCTGAAGCGTCTGATATCTCGGCTCATAACCGGAGGTTCCCGACATCCGCCTTCTGTTGTCATTTCCCTGAGACTGTCCACTCCCGGCTGGTCTTCCGGCCATTCTCGATGCTCCGGAGGCGTTCCCGACATCCGGTCTCGCGCCTTCCATCCGTGCCCTGCCGCTGCCATTTCCGGGGGCGCCGGCTGGTCTGGCACCGCCCTGAGGCTGCCCGCTGCCGCTTACCCTAGATCCATTTGCTGAACTGCCCTGCGGTGCACCGCTTCCGGGTACTCTGGCATTTCCATTCTGCGGACCGCCGCCTGCCTGTCTGGCGTTACCGCCCTGGGGGCCGCCGTTCCCCGATGGTCTGACACTTCCGCCCTGGGGATTGCCGCTCCCCGATGGTCTGGCACTGCCGCCCTGAGAGCCGCCGTTTCCGGCTGGTCTCTTGCTTGCGCCCTGCATTCCGCTGTTTCCGGCGGGTCTCGCATTTCCACTCTGTGCACCGCTGTTCCCGGCTATTCTGCCTGCACCGCCCTGGGCGCCGTTACTTCCAGCAGGTCTGGCGTTTCCGTCCTGCGCTCCGCCGTTCCCCGGCACTCTGGCATTCCCGCCCCGGGGAGCGCCGTTTCCCGGAGTTCTTCCCGTATCAGCAGAAGACCGGCCCTGTCCCTGCGTACCTTCCGCCGGGCGGCTCACGGGTCTGCCTGCCTGCTGTCTTCCGTATGTGTCACCGCCCGCATCACTGTAACCTGCGGGACCTAAGTCGTCATCATATTCCTTGTTCATGTATATAACCTCATCCTCTGGTGCCTGCTGTACCGGGCTTTCATCAGTACGCATTTTTATTGATAAACCCTTTGAACACAGTCAAAAACAAAATCTTGAAATCAAATCCCAGGGTCCAGTTCTCGATGTAATATAAATCATGCTCGATTCGTTTCGTGATAGAGGTGTCTCCACGGTAGCCGTTGACCTGGGCCCAGCCGGTAATTCCCGGACGGACCTGATGCTTGATCATATAGCGCGGTATCTCCTCTTTAAACTTCTCTACAAACAGCGGACGCTCAGGTCTCGGTCCCACCAGGCTCATATCACCCATCAAAACGTTGAAAAACTGAGGCATCTCGTCAATACTTGTCTTCCTGATAAACCGTCCGATTGGTGTCACACGCGAATCGTGGGGCGTCGTCCATCTGCTCTTCTCCTCAGAAGGCGCCTGGACCACCATGGACCGGAACTTGTACATCTTAAAAGGTCTGTTATGAAGTCCCACCCGTTCCTGGCTGTAGATCAGAGGCCCCGGAGATGTCAGCTTAATGAGCGCAGCGGTCACCAGCATAACCGGCGAAAACAGCACAATCGCAGCAATGGCTCCGAAGATATCAACAATCCGCTTCATAATCGCATTGACCGGATCGGTCAGCGGTACGTGTCTGATATTGATAACCGGCAGCCCCTGTAAGTCCTCGGTATAAGGACGGGTCGGTATGATATTATTATAATCGGGAATAAATTTGGTATGGACGCCTGATTTTTCACAGGAAGCCACGATTTTTTCCAGATTTGCATATTCGTCTATGCTCAGCGTGATGGCGATCTCGTCGAGAGAGTTGAGCGCCAGAATCTCATCTAAATCGCTCACTTTGCCGATCACATGGATCGACTTATACTCGGTTCCCCATTCCTTATGGTCATCGAGAATCCCCTTGACCTGATAGCCCCACTCCAGGTTCTGCTGCACCCGGTCGATAAACCCTTCCGCGGCGCGGCTGTAACCAATGAGCAGAATATGCTTCTGATTATACCCCTTGGAGCGCATGGAATGAAGAGCGTAACGGATCAGATTCCGCTCCAGCGTTTCCAGTATAATATTAATCGCGAAGAAATAAAATACCATTCTCTTCGAAAAGTTCCAAAAGTACGGATTCTTGTTAAGAAGAAACAAGACCATGGTAACAAGCAGAAACCCGATCAGATTGGCCTTACAGATATTAGCGAACTCATATCGCCTCTGCTGCACCCGCTTCGGAGCATAGAGATGGAATATGCCGTAAAGCAGCAGATATCCCGGCACGATGATAATGAGCGCCGCAAAATAGTACTGCGGTGCCAGCAGCTTCTTTTCAGGGCTGAATAAACGGTTCCCCATAAGCAGAATGAACCATGCCAGAGCATAGGAGGCTATAATAACCAGCCCATCCAGCACGACATGAAACCCGTTCAGTTTTTTCTGATTGTCCTTTATCATAGCAGCAAAACCTTCCTGTCATACGACGAAAACCTGACTTGTCCATGATAATACGCAATAATTTCTCGTATATTATACATGATAATGTACCATGATGCCATTAAATAATTCTTAAATCGCCGTAAGTTTTTTTAATCTGTTACAATTCACAGCCCCGCTGTAAGTCTCCAACGTCCGGCTCTGCCGGTTTACACGGCCTTTCCTGTTCCGGTTTCGGGCATAAGCACTTCTAAACGTGCAGAATTTTTCTAAAAACCAGTGAAAATCCCCAAACTCGCTGCGCTCAGACAGGTGGGGATTTCCCCTGAACGGAAAATTATGCGCGTTAAGAATTGCTAATGCCCTGCAAAGTCACAGGAAGGACCGTGGGAAGCGCCAGAGCCAGAGCAGGCGGCGGGTGCCGGACTGGCCGTAAACAGTAACGATGAATCCGTTTTATGAAGGAGAGTATACAGATGAGTGAGAACAGGATCGTATTTGCCACAGGCAATGCGGGAAAGATGAAGGAGATCCGGCTGATTCTGGCCGATCTGGGAATGGAGATTTTATCCATGAAGGAAGCCGGAGCGGATCCGGTGATCGTTGAGAACGGGAAAACGTTTGGGGAGAACGCGGAGATCAAGGCGAGAGCCGTGTGGGCCGAGACGGGGGGAATTGTCCTTGCGGATGATTCCGGACTGGTGGTGGATTGCCTGGGAGGTGAGCCGGGGATCTATTCAGCCAGATATATGGGCGAGGATACGTCCTACGAGATCAAGAACCAGACCATTATTTTACGGGTTAATGAGGCGCCGGGGGACGACAGAAGCGCCCGGTTTGTCTGTAATATCGCGGCCGTTCTGCCGGATGGGCGTGTCCTTCATACGGAGGAGACCATGGAGGGAATCATCGCAGAGAAGGCCGCAGGAAACGGCGGCTTTGGATACGATCCGATCCTGTTTTTACCGGAGTTCGGAGTGACCAGTGCAGAGATTACCGTGGAACAGAAAAACAGGATCAGCCATCGCGGAAAAGCGCTTGAGGCAATGAAGCGGAAATTGGAAGAGCTCTATAAGGGGGATGTACGATGAAGATATTAATTGTGAGCGATACACACCGGAAAGATGACAACTTAAAAAACGTGATCGAGAAGACATCTCCGCTTGATATGCTCATCCATCTCGGCGATGCGGAAGGCAGTGAAACGAAGATCGCCGGCTGGGTCGGAGAAGGCTGTGATCTGGAGATGGTACTGGGAAACAACGACTTCTTTTCCAATCTGGACAGAGAAAAGGAATTGAAGATCGGAGAATACCGGGTTTTACTGACCCACGGCCACTACTACAATGTGTCTCTGGGCGTGGAGCGTCTGGAACAGGAAGCGAGAGACCGCCGGCTGGATATCGTCATGTACGGCCATACCCACAGGCCCTTCTATGAGGTGCGGGGAGGTGTGACCATCTTAAATCCCGGAAGTCTGTCTTATCCCAGACAGGATGGAAGGAAGCCGTCGTTTATGATTATGGAACTGGATGATCAGGGAAAGGCACATTTTACCTTAAACTTTCTGGAGCCGCAGTACCATTAGAGGCTTTGGAAACCAGTGCCAGTACTTTTTTATAGTCCTCCGGCGTGTCCATATCGATGATACAGGTCTCATCTTCTGCGGAGAAATACTCCGCCCCGCCGTTAAACGGTGTCAGCGCCCCCTTGAGTCCCGCGCCGCCCTGATAAGAGAGAATCCCAGGAATGCAGGCAGACGAAATAACCGGAGGATGGCCCTTGCGCATGGAGAAAGAGGGATACAGGACGAGGGGCTCCGAACGCTGAAATTCTTCTATCAGATCTGCAATCAGTTTACGCGTTACCAGCGGGTAGTCTGCCGGCAGAATCAGAAATGCCGATACGTCCCGGTCAAGAGCCAGAATCCCGGCCTTTACGGAGGTGAACATCCCTTCCGCAAAGGCCGGATTTCTGACTGTGTCTGCATGGCAGCCGGATAAATGCGCTTCTACTTCCTCTCCGCGGTAACCGGTTACCACGATGGTCCGGTCGGTCAGCCCATGAAGGATATCAGCCTGCCTCCGGATCACCGTGGTTTCCCCTATGGGCAGAAGTGGTTTTAAACGTCCCATCCTGGAAGAGTAGCCTGCGGCTAACAGTATTGCTTCGATTCTGCCCATCTGTGCACCTCCTATCTGGCATTCAGCAGGGAATTGCGTACCAGTGTTTTTGCTATTTGAACTTTATAACCGTTCCGTGAAAGCGGCAGTGCTCCTGAAAGGGCGATCTCCGCTGCTTCGGCAGCCAGTTCCTCTGTGACTGTTTTCCCTGTGATATAGGCTTCTGCCTCTCTGGCGCGCAGCGGGATCGGAGCTACGGCGCCCAGTACAATCCGGGCATCGGTAATGACGCCCTCCTGCATCTTATAAGCGGATGCGACGCTGACTACGGCGAAATCATGGGAATCCCTGACTCGGAATTTATCATAGCCAACCCGGTATTCCTTTGCCGATGCCGGAATGCGGATCTCAGTTACGATTTCATCCTCCTCAACCAGACGGCAGTGGGATTTCTTCATCATTTCTTCGATTGGCTCTTTTCGTTTGCTGGTTACGATCTCCGCATCCATTGCGGTGAGTACGGTGGCTACATCGGAGGGATTCACAGCGAGACAGCCGCAGTTAAAGCAGCGTTTTGCCTCTTCCTGCACCTGTTCCCACGTAAGTCCGTAGGAATCTTCCAGATGAAGTCCGCGCTCCTCCTTCGGGCGTTCCGGAAGCCTGGCTCCCTGGGAATGGCCGGTACAGGAGGCGTCAAACGTAATCAGGCCTCCAAGCGGATGCTTCGCATCTCCTTCCGGATCTCCGGTCATAAAGCAATGGACTGCGACCGAAGCTTTCTTGCCGTCTGCGATGGCGTCCACTACTGTTTTGGGCCCGGTTGTGACATCACCGACAGCAAAAACCTTATCTACGCTGGTCTTCATGGTTGCGGGATCTACAGAAATCAGTCCGCGGCTGACCTCCAGCTCCAGTGCCTCGCCCAGGAAGGAGAGGTCGGTTTTCTGGCCTACGGCCATGAGAATGGAGCTGCCGTGAAGTGTGGTGGTCTCATTCTCATCGTAAGACGGGGCAAAATGGCCCTGCTCATCAAAGACGGCAGTACACCGTTTTAAAACAAGTCCCACGATTTCTCCGTGGTCGCGGAGAATCTCTTTCGGTCCCCAGGACGGCAGGATTGTGATTCCTTCTTCTCTGGCCCGGTTGAGTTCTTCCTCGCTTGCCGGCATCTGATGCTCCGGCTCCAGACACGCCATGACGACATTGGCAGCACCCAGACGTTTCGCTGTGATTGCCACGTCTACAGCCACGTTTCCGCCGCCTACAACGATGATGTCTCTGCCGATCTTGCTCTCCATCCATTTATTGACTTCAATCAGGAAATCCAGGCCAAAGGTGGTGAGCTCTTCCCCATCGAGTCCGATAAGGGGCCGCTTCCATGCACCTGTATTTAAAAATACGCTGTCATACTGTTCCACCAGATCGTTGACCGGTATATCCTTTCCGATTTCAATACCGGTCAGGAATTCGATTCCCATGTGTTCTAAGGAGGCGATTAAGTTTCTGACGATATCTTTAGGAAGACGGTATTCCGGGATCGCATAGCGGAGAAGTCCGCCTGCTTCCTCCATTTTGTCGTATACACGGACGCTGTGTCCGCGGCTTCTTAAATAGAAGGCAGCGGTTAAACCGGCAGGGCCGGAGCCTACGATGGCAACACGTTTTCCGCTGTCTGTTTTTGGCGGCGCCATAAAACGGTCGCTGTGTTCCAGTATGTAGTCGCCCACGTACCGCTCCATGCCTCCAATATTGACGTGTTCGTCGTATTCCTTCCGCTTGCAGTTCATCTGACAGAAATGGGTACAGACACGGGAGGTGACAGCAGGAATCGGGTTGGCTTCCAGCAGGATCGAGGCAGCTCCGTCCATGTCTCCGGCGCGCAGCTTAGCCAGATATTCCGGGATGTCCACATGGGCGGGGCAGTTGGAAGAACAGCCGCTTAAATGGACTTTTCTGGCCCCAAAGATGGAGTGGTTCTTATTTTCTCCGGTCATGGCGTTGCAGGTATCTCCACCCTTTCGGAGACACTGAATTCTGCCGCCGATCTCGTCGGGATAGCGGTAATACCAGCACCGGACTTCCTGACAGAGATTGCCGCCGATGGTGGCTAAGTTGCGGATCAGGGGCGTTGCCACGCTTCTCGCAGCGTCAGCCAGCGCGCCGTATTCTTCGCGGATCAGCGGTGAGGACGCGATATCACAGAGTTTGGCAGTTGCCCCGATCTTTAAGCCGTCTTCGTCCTCCTCTATGCAGTCCAGTCCGTCGATGGATTTGATATTGACAATTGTTTCCGGGTAATCCGGTTCTAATTTATGTTTCAGAACGCTGAGCAAGTCCGTACCGCCTGCGATAATCCGGGCATTGTTCTGTTCGTCCTTTAAAATGCCGGCGGCCTGGCTTAAGCTCTCCGCATCCGTATGGTTAAAATTTTTCATTTGGTGTTCACCTCGCCTTTCCTAACGCTTTCAGGATTTGATCCGGTGTCAGAGGATAATCCATCAGCTGAATGCCGATTGCATTGGAAACCGCCATTATGATGGCGCCCGGTAACGGAGCACCGGATATCTCTCCAACTCCGATTCCTCCAAATGCGCTTAAATCGTTGGAGGTTTCTTCAATATGGGTTTCAAAGGCCGGAAGATCCGGGAAGACTCTCCATTTAAAGTCAACCAGGTTGTTGGTCAGGAACTTTCCGGTTTTTTCGTCGAGAATCATTTCCTCGTTGATGGCACTGTCGCTTCCGCAGCTTCCCAGGCCGCCTTCCAGCTGCATCTTTAAGGAAAACGGGTCGATAACCTGACCGACGTCGGTGCCCTCTACCACGCGCACAATTCTCACATCGCCGGTGTCGGTATCCACTTCCACCTCTACGAATGCGATCATGAAACACGGCTTGGAGTGATCCATCTCGAAGACGCCGTGGCCGGATATGGTGTTCATCGGGCCTAAAACGGCAATCCACGGAAGCGCCACCTCCGGATTATCCTTCATGAAGATGATTCCGTCCCGTGTATCCAGCATTTCCGCAGGGCAGTGGAGAATGGCGGATGCGGCTTCTAAAAGCTGCTTTCTGGCGCTTCGGGCAGCGTCGCCTACCATACGCCCGTATACAAGGGTGCCCCGCGAACCGGCCAGTCCCCAGTCCCATGGATTGTCCTGGCTGTCGGGAGTCGATATGGTTACTTTATCCAGCGGCAGATTCAATATTTCAGCAGCCATCTTTACGACGGCAGACCTCTGTCCCATGCCGGATTCCGCGATGCAGACGTTGATATTGGCTGTCCCCCATCCGTCCAGCTTGACAAAGGCCTCGCCGTGAAGCATTCCGCAGTCGGCGCTTCCATGGACGCAGCAGCCTGCGCCGTACTGTTTGCTTCCTTCGGTTTTGTACGGCTTTAGCCAGCCGGGGAATTTCTCCTTCCAGCCGAAATGTTCGGCCGCGTGATCCATGACATCGTTATAGCTTAAGAAATGATTTTCCCACCAGTGTCCCTCGACCCAGTAGTAACCGCCGTTGATGTCACACATATTTTTCTTGAAAAAATCAACCGGATCCAGATTCATTTGCGCCATGGCCATGGACAGAACCGGAACGAGTGATGCGTAGGATTCCTGCCCGCCGAATCCGCGGATACCGCCGGAACGGCAGCGGTTGGTGGCTACCAGGTGGGGCTGATAATTCCAGTGTTTGCACTTGTTGAGCAGAAGCATGGCGCGTCCCAGGCCATTGGCAATCTGGCCCTGGCCGAAATCGGAGTGAACTCCGGAACCAACCAGCCACGTTCCCTCATAGGCGTGAACCGTTCCGTCGGCCAGCAGTCCCACTTTAGCGGTCAGACGGCTGCCTAAGCGGAGCATATAGGTGGAGAGATGCGCTTCCTTAGAGATGACCAGCTTCACCGGTCTGCCGGAGGCTTTAGCCAGGGCGGCACAGTAGAGTCCCTCCATGGGAACCGTGTTTTTGCTTCCGAAGCTTCCTCCGACATTGGCAGAGATGACGCGGACATTGACATTGGGCATGGCAATCTGCATGATCATTTTCTGGATGTTGGGGCTCTGGAAGCTGCCTTTCATATTGCACTGGTTTGGTCCGTCCCACCAGGCAACGAGACCGGGACTTTCGGCCGGAAGCGGATTGGATATGGTCTCATACTTTGAGGTCCCTTCCACAACGACGGAACACTCCTCAAAGCCTTTTTTTGTGTCGCCAATGACCAGCTCCTGAAGCGCTTTGGGGCCGAAAGGCGGGCAGCCCCGCTCTATGATATTGCCCGGGAACTGCTCATACAGCTGGGGGGCTCCGTCGGCGATGGCCTCGTCTAAGTCCTGGACAGCGGGAAGCACCTCATACTCCACTTCAATCAGTTCAGCAGCCTCCTCGGCAATCCGGTTTGATGTGGCGGCGATCAGTGCCACCGGATCGCCGACAAAACGCACATGACGGTCCAGAAGCCTTTTCTGTGCCGGCATACCCGTAACCCAGTCAAAGGCATTTTCGTAGGTCATGATGGTTCTGACGCCGGGCAGCTCCAGGGCTTTGCTCACATCGATCTTTGTAATCATGGCGTGAGGATGGGGGCTCATTTTAATCCGTCCGTAGAGCATTCCGTGCATATGTATGTCGTTCGCGTACTCCGCGGAACCTGTTACAATGGCCTTGCCGTCTATTCGGGGAGTCGGCTTGCCCACATATCTGAATTCCTTACCCATATCATTCACTCCCTTCCCTGGCGGCCTGCTTCACGGCCTCCAGCACCTGGTAATGGCTGATGCATCTGCAGTAGTTTCCGGCCAGAGCTTCCTTGATCTCTTCTTCATCCGGATGCGGGTTTTCCGCCAGCAGCGCTTCTGTCGTCATGATGATTCCCGGCGTGCAGTATCCGCACTGAAAAGCGGAGTGATCGACAAATGCCTGCTGCACCTTATCCAGCTCTCCCGTATTCGGGTCCTGGAGTCCCTCGATGGTGCGGATGTCGGCGCCGTCACATTCGATGGTCAGCACCGTACAGGACGGTATGGCTTTCCCGTTCATGATGACGGTACAGCAGCCGCAGGCGCCGTCATCACAGGAAATCTTGGTTCCGGTCAGCAGAAGGCGTTCACGCAGCGTTTCCGCCAGTGTGTCCGCAGGGGCAATATCACCCACTGCATTTCCCACGCCCAGCCGGTATACATCACCGTTGACAGTGATGGTGACCGATTTTTTGTTATCACCCATAATTTTATAACCTCCTTACAATGATATTTTTAATTGATCAAACCATATTGACAAAAATATATCATTAAGCCTAAAATAACTATAACACAGGTGTGAGTCAGGCAGTCTACAAAAAGTGAGACACGTTTTTGTAGGGAAAGGAGCTTCACCGGAAATGAAATTAAAACTTGAGTATCTGGCCGGATGCGGGGCATTCTCAGCGTGCTGTTTTCGGACGCCGTTTTATGGGAAAGAGGTCAGCCGCCTGGAATTGATGTGCGGAAATGGGGCGGCTGTCCGGGAGCCGCAGAGTCTGCTTCTGGTATGCAGGGGGCTGATTCCGGATGATGGGGAGAGGCTAAACGAGTGGCTGAATGAGCGAAAGGCACAGGAGGCAGCCGGGTTACTTGCGGACTTATCCGGGGAGAGCGAGGAGAGGATCTCGAAGCTGGCAGAGGCCTGCCGTGAACGGGAACTGGTTTTCGGAACTGCAGAGACGGCCGGATTTACGGCTCTGATAAATGATTATTCCCATTTGATTGCCTCCAGAACGGATGGAGCGGTAAAATCATATGACAGGGTGCTGGAGGACCTTCAGCGCAGGTTCTATACCAGCGGAACGGATTCTCTCTTAGAGGGGCTGAGCTACTGGACAGGCTGCCAGGCTGCTTTGATTGTGGGGCAGGACACGTTTGTGAAGCCTTCGGTTCCCGTGCTGAATGAGGCGGTTTTCTATCCGGCCTACTGGAAAAAGGAGCCCCGAAAGTCCGGGTTATCCCATGTGAGCTGTTACTCCTCATCGTTTTCGGATAATATGCTGCTTCAGGCGGAACTGTTTAAAAACCGTCTGCCGTTCGGAGTGCTCTGCCTTCTTGGAGACGAGGACGTATTCGAGCCGTCAGACGATATTCTGCTGAACTATGCCTCCATTCTCTGCACCGGCATCGACGATTACAAACGGCGCTCCCGCCGGATTGAGGCGGCAGTCGAAATGATCTGCGGCGGCCAGATGCCGGATTCCTCTGTGATGGAGCTGTTTCCGGAATCGGGATATGCGCTGGTGCTGTGTGATCAGGAGGCAGGCGAACCGGCGGAGGGAAAAAAGGAGTATTTGTCTTACCTGATTCATCACTATTTTCCCCAGAAGCTTTGTTACAGCTTTTCGGCGGAGGGGAGTCTGCGTCTCTTTGTTTCGGCGGAAGACGTGGACCATTTTGCCCGCCGCCTGCTGGCTATTTTAGACGGCGCCGGCAAACGGTGCAGGGCGGGGGTAAGCCGGCATTACCCTGCTTCCCAGGCGGTCACCGCGTTCTTTGAGGCGGAAAGCGCGGCGCATATTGCAGGACTATTGGAGTATGGCGAGCGCATCTGTTATTACCACGATTTAGGCATCTACCGGCTGCTCAACTACCCGGAGAATTCGTGGCCCATCAATCAGATGCTGGGGGAAATGGACGAGCTTTTAAATCAGATGGACGAGGAAAAACGGGATGTCCTTGCCATGACCATAAGAACCTTTGTCAAATGCAGATTCCATTATCAGAAGACCGCGGACAAGCTGTATACACACGTCAACACGATCCGATACCGGATTAAGCTGATCGAGGACTTGTGGGATGTGGACCTCTCCAGCGATGAGGGGAGACTTCTGTTCAGTGTGCTGGCGAAGCTGCTTCCGCTGTGGATGAAGAGTGGGTGTTATAGTGGGACGATGCCGAGGGAAGGGGAGTGAGAATGGGTACGCCTCAGAGCTTGTGGAGAGCGGGAGGGAGGCAGGGGCGAAGGGGTTCTTGTTTCCTCAGTGGCAGGAACTAAAGAGGAAAGACGGGAAAAAGGGGAGGATCGCGCAAACTACGCCGAACTCCTGAAGGACTTCGCCTCCGTGTGCACTTGAAATCTGGCTTGGAGGCCAGATTTCACCTCCCCTTTTTCCCGCCTTTCCGCTTAACTTCCTGCGAACCTCGGAAAAGGAACCCCTTCACCCCTGCCTCCCTCCCGCTCTCCACAAGCTCTGAGGCTGTGTACTGGCTATGGGAGGGGAAGATAAAAGGTGCTTCGCTTTTGGGGATATAAAGCGAAGCACCTTTTATCTTATTTTATTTCCAGCCGTCGGGGAGATAGTTTATGGTGTTGGCGATCATGTCGTCTACCAGGGTTTTTACTTCTTCCTCGGATGCGCGTCCTTTTACAAGGGGATCGGCAAGGAAGGCCTCGCAGACGAGGCTGCGGTCGTATGTAAGGGCGGCTTTTAGGATTCTCTCATGATTTTCTACATGAGGGGTGATTAAGGCCTTTACCTGCTCCGGGATGGCTCCGGCGACGATGGGCTGGATGCTGTCTAAACTGAATACGGCATTGGTCTCTACCACGGCGTCGGCTGGGAGATTGGCAATCTGCAGCGCAGTATTCGGGATATTGACGTTGCTGATGGAGCGCTCCAGGCCGCATAAGGACTTGATTAACAGGATTCCTTCCTCCCCTGAGGGCTCAAGCTTGATCTCTTCTTCACCGGAAACGAGACGGTGGCTGCGGTCGAGACGCTTCTGTAAATCATCCTTTCTCCAGTCCACTGTGGTCAGGCCGAATTTCCAGGAAGCTACTGTCTCGGGATCTTTTAAATACTCACCGCCCGGCATGAACTCTGCCAGGTGACGGTCGCCTGCGGCAGCAATGAGGCCATAGCGGCGGAACAAATCAAATTTTACGCGGTGAGCACAGTCGAAAGTGCTGTTGGCCCAGTTCTTATCCGGTTCGTTGTAGCCTTCTTCGTAGTGGCTGTCGATGTAGTCGCGGTAAACCGGGAAGAGATCGATTCCCTTATAGGAAGCCTTGTCGAGCCACGTAAAATGGTTGATACCCAGCACGTTGATGTTGATGTCGCGGCGGTCGATGCTGTCGAGGCCAAAGGTTTCCTCACAGATTCCCTTTAATACCTTCTGGGTACCGAATACTTCATGGCAGCAGCCGAATGCCTTAATCTGAGGGAATACATGATACAGAGTTTTGACGCATAAGGTCATGGGGTTGGTGTAGTTGATAACCCATGCTTCGGGCGCGTATTTTTTGATGGCTTCCGCTATTTCGACGAACATGGGAATCGTACGCAGAGCGCGGATCATTCCGCCTGGGCCGGCGGTGTCGCCTACAGACTGGTAGATTCCAAGGCGTTCCGGCAGATGAACGTCGCTTGCCATCTCATCAAAGGTGCCGGGCAGAATGGAAATGACGACGAAGTCACAGCCGGTCAGCGCTTCACCTATGGTGCTGCAGGTAACGTAATCCCATTTTCCGGTGGTGTCTTCTCTGGAAGTCAGCTTATTTCCAATGATTTCGTTGTTTTTGGCCGCAGCTTCATCGATGTCGTAAAGACGGATGGTTCCGCCTAAGGAATCGTCCATGGATAAGTCGGTCATGAAGGTCCAGGCCCAGCCTCTGGAACCGCCGCCGATATAAGCAATATTTAAATCACGGACTTTGTTGTTTTCATATTTCATGGTTAAATCCTCCTTCTGTGCATTTCCTGCTTTGTTATTCGTTATTGCTAATTATACAGCAGTATAGTATTATAAATCTTATAGAATCGATGCTTTTTATGGTATTTTCGTACTTTTGGCTACAATTGAAACACGACAGGACGTAAAACGACGGGAGATGTGGAGCAGGGAATGGAACGAACGGTATTTTCAGAAAAGATGGCAGGGCTTACCATCGACGAGGTAATCCGTGATTACGAATTTACGATGCAGACCAAACATTTTCATGACAGCTTTGAACTTTATTTTTTGCTGGAGGGTGAACGGTACTACTTTATCGACCGGGAGACGTACCACGTAAAAAAAGGGATGGTGGTACTGGTTAACCGGCAGCAGATTCATAAGACCAGTCTGGCTGGAAAATCATATCATGACAGGATTCTTCTGCAGATCAGCCAGGAAGGCTTCAGCCCGTTGCTGGAGCAGGCCGGGGTGGTTCCGCTGACCAGGATGTTTGAGGAAAATTATGGCGTAACGGAGCTTCCGGAAAAGATATGGGAGCAGGTGAAACGCCTTCTGTTTGAAATTCGGGATGAGCTAAAGGAGAAACAGGGGAAGTATGACGGGATGGTGAAGTTAAAGCTGGCGGAAATTCTTCTGCTTATTTACCGGTGCCGCAGGAATCGGGTATATCATAAGCGGGGAGGAGAACTATCGACGGTACAGACGCCCAGACACCAGAAGGTTCATGAGGTGGCGGATTACCTGCTTCACCATTACGATACGGACGAGTCATTGGAGGAGCTGGCGGAACGCTTTTTTATCAGCAAGTCGTATTTGAGCCGGATATTCCGGGAGGTGACCGGTTTCTCAGTCAATGAATACCGGAATATTACACGGATCAGGAAGGCGAAGGAGCTGCTTGCAGGCAGTGAATATTCAGTGACGGAGATATCGGAACTGCTGGGATTTGAGAGCGTGACATATTTTGAACGGGTATTTAAGAAACTGACGGATAAGACTCCTCTTCGATATAGAAGGATATGCAGTGGAGATCAGGAGGAGTAGAAGATACTGTGACTGGTTTTACAGATAGAAAAAGCAGCGGTTAGATGAATCTGAACCGCTGCTTTACGAAATTACTTAACTGCGGGTAACAGGACTTGAACCTGCACGGTCTCCCACCAGAACCTAAATCTGGCGCGTCTGCCAATTCCGCCATACCCGCTGACACCAATGGATGATACCATCTGAGGGCGGAAATGTCAAGAATTTATGATTAAGCTTTGTGAATCCCGTTTCGGATGATCGGGTAGAGTTCCATTGCCAGCAGTGAGAATACTACGATATATGCCAAATACGTCATATGTAACACCTCTCTTTCTTTGATACCATTATTATATACACGAGGAGGTAAAAGGGCAATTCACATTGTATCTAAAAATTTTTTAGACTCCTGTGGTTTTAAATACAGAATATACAAAAACTTTTAGGATGCCTAAATATTTTTTAGATGAGAGGTATTGGTTTCCATTCAAATAACAAAAAAGCCGTACTCGACGGCTTTTTTGTTATTCCATATATTCCTGAGACACCGGGGACTCGAACCCCGGACAACTTGATTAAAAGTCAAGTGCTCTA
>ENA-OPRK01000460-OPRK01000460.1-human-gut-metagenome-genome-assembly--contig:-NODE-460-length-26205-cov-43.959924_pt1 | contig 26205 bp, 20 predicted proteins | sample MGYA00241793_ERZ501877 | MGnify/ENA primary metagenome ERZ501877 (study PRJEB25962, sample SAMEA1966253) | human gut metagenome | biome: human gut; feature: human-associated habitat; material: faeces... | reverse complement strand
ATAGTAAGGAAATTACAAACGAGAATATAGTAAAAAATATAATGCGTCTGCCCTGAGCTCGTGTATGAACCTGAAGGCTTTTCCGACAGACCAGTGGAAGATGTGGCTCCAGTCGCGATAACTAAACAGGCTTTCGCCTCTTTTACACAGGCAGTTTTTATTTTGACGGTCGTTGTAGAGTGTATCCGAATAATTGACCTTCATCAGAATTTTCAGGAGAGCTTCTATTTCTCCTTCTTGCATGTGTCGGTCTTCTATCTGCTGCTGTAGTAAGGCTTTAGGGATAATGAGAAAACCATGTTTCAGCATGGCTTGAAAATTGAAATTTTTCATTGAGTGTTATTTAAATTTTCTGTAAAAGTACGCTATTCCCGTGCGGTTTGCAAGGGGTGTGTCTGTTTGTGGACGGGTGTGGACGAAGAAGAATAGTTGTGGTACGTAAGTTGTTGTATTTTTGTTTTCTTTCATGGGGCGAAGAAGCGATCAGGAGATGAAACGGATGCTCTGTTTGTGTTTGATAGAACTTCTGCCGGAGATAAACAGAGCCTTCGTTGGGAGGATTCGGAGGCTCTGTTTGGAATGAAAAAAACGGTCATTTTGCCGAACGCTTTGTGGAACGCTTTTTTCTTTCTGTAAATAGCTGTATAAATGATAGTTATCTTCTTTTCCGAAAAAAGTGGTGAACGCAAAGTGGAATACATAATAAACAATAAAAAGATAAATGATATATTTAAAAATATATAGTTCGATTTTCTTTTTATTCCTTGTCGATGTTTTCGTTTTCTACTACGTAATTAAACGTTGGTCGGCAGGTCGATGTGGGGAGGTCCCCAATGGCGGTAAAGGATTAGTTGCATTTCGGGACTGATGTCGATTGTTTGGCAGGTGTAATACGCGGCAGCCAGTTGTTCGTTCAACGTCTTGTCTGCTTTGATGCGTTTGCGCATTTTTTTGCTGGCGGAAGAGGCGTTTGCCAGATCTGGAAAATATTCTTTCGCCAACTCGGAGAAATACTTGAATCCATTGATGCTGTAGTGTTCGGCAGCTGGTTCATTGTTGTTCATAACTTTGTTGTTTTTTAGTAATTAAAATGATTATTTGTTTAAAAAACTGCGCAAATGTATAAAAATAAATTTGATAGATAATGTGAATATTTCAGTTTTTAATATTATAATTTTATATATGTAAATCTTTGTATATATATTTTCGTATTTTACTAAAGTAAATTGTGAAATTAGTAAATATTAATTATTAAATTATTTTTTAATGAAAAAGGAAAGTTTTACTTCGTTTATGAAACAAGTGGCTGTTGATTTGCAGCAGAGTGGGAATTTAGGGACTGCTCATGTATATAGAAGTAGTTTGAATGCGATTCTTACTTTTCAGGGTTCCGGTTGTTTGTCGTTCCCGGAAATAACTCCGGAGTGGTTGAAGCATTTTGAGGGTAGCCTTCGTGCTCGTGGGTGTAGCTGGAACACGGTGTCTACGTATCTTCGCACGTTGCGTGCGGTTTACAATCGTGCTGTCGATCTTCGGAAAGCGCCTTATGTGCCGCATTTGTTTCGCTCCGTATATACAGGTACGCGGGCGGACCGTCGTCGGGCATTGGATGCGGAGGATATGAAGAAGGTATTTGCCCGTCTGTTGCAGTCGGATGCGGTTACTCCTGCCATGAGGGGTACGCAGGAATTGTTCATCCTGATGTTCCTGCTCCGGGGGCTGCCTTTTGTCGATCTGGCTTATCTGCGTAAGAGTGATCTCCGGGGGAATGTGATTAGCTATCGTCGTCGTAAAACGGGGCGTCCACTGTCTGTGACGTTGACGTCGGAAGCGATGTTTCTTTTACGGAAGTATATGAGTCGCGAGGAGCAGTCGCCCTATTTATTCCCGATTCTTCACAGTGACGAAGGTTCGCCAATGGCGTATAGGGAATATCAACTGGCTCTGCGCAATTTTAACTATCAGTTGGAACTGGTGGGAAAGCTGCTTGGACTCAAAGACCGGTTGAGCTCATATACCGCACGTCATACTTGGGCGACGACTGCGTATTATTGCGAAATTCATCCGGGCATTATTTCCGAAGCAATGGGACATTCGTCTATCACTGTAACGGAAACTTATTTGAAACCTTTTCGAAGTAAGAAAATTGATGAAGCAAATAAACAGGTGCTCGACTTTGTAAAACGCTCGGTGATGGGTGCAAGTGCTTGATTTTTACTCTGTTACTTCGTAGGTAACGGGTTGAAATATCGGTGCAAATATGAGCATATTTCTTAAAACAACCAAACGAAATCATACATTTTTTCTAATAAACTACTCAAAAGAGGAATTAAACAAATAAAACACACGGATTCTTTGTATTAGGACTTTGTTAACTTCTAAATTTTGCAAAAGATTTCCCTCCCTCTACTGCCTTTCAGAAGCAGGGGTAAAAATGTTTCATTGCTTATCGTCTTATTTTTCAGTATTGACTACTCCAAAAGAGCAGGTACAAAGGTTTATCCGTTACCTACGAAGTAACGGGCGGCTATTATTGAAACTTAGTGTTTAATAATATATTATTAATGTAATTTTTAAGTAGTTATGAAGAAAAAATTTGTTAGGGTAATGCTTTTTGGGGCATTGACGCTTGCGGTTAGTACAACTGTAACGAGTTGTAAGGACTATGACGATGACATCAAAAATCTGCAAGAGCAGATTGATAAAGTTACGTCCACTAATCCGGTGAGTACAGAGGACATGAAAGCGGCCATATCTAGTGCCATTCAAACTTTGCAGACTCAATTGCAAACTGCTATTGATGGTAAGGCGGATAGCAAGGCAGTACAGGATTTGCTGAAAACAGTAGAAGCGTTGCAGACTGCGTTGGAAAACAAAGCAGATGCAAGTACTATTAAAACATTGGGCGACCAGATTACCGAACTTTCAAAACAAGTAAACTCAATCGAGGGAACTTTGAACGAAACGAAAAAAGATCTGGAAGCTAAAGTTGCCGACCTGACAGAAAAATTGGCTGGTGCTGCATCTAGCGAAGACCTGAAAAAATTAGCAAATGAACTGGCAGAAGCTAAGAATGAATTGAAGGCTGTAAAAGATATGGCTGACAATAATGCGGCTGCTATTGTTGAGATACAAGCTAATATCTTGGAACTGCAAAAATTGGATGGCAGAATCACCGCATTGGAAACATTCAATCAAAACGCTGCATCGAAGGATGATTTGACTGCTTACGTAGCCCATTCTGAACTTGCAGGATTGGTTGATAACGAAGTTCTGGAGTTGCTGAAAGACAATGGCTCTATTGCTAAATATGTAAACGAGGTTATTGAATCACAGGTATTGGCGGAAACCTCTGCTATCAATCTTGCTATCAAAGGTGTAGACGATAAATTAGCAACGTTGAGTACTAGTTTTGAAACTTATAAGAGTGAACAGGCAACTGCTTACCAAACTGTTACCAGTAATATCACTACGCTTACTACATTTAAAACAACTATCGAAACAGCTTTAGCTGGTGGTGGTTATGAAAATTTTGCGGCAGTATTGGCTGAAATCTCTACGATCAAAGCTAGTTATGGCTATTGCGCTACTAAAGCAGATTTTGATAATAAAGTAGAAGCCTATCTTGCTACTTATAAAAGTGGGGTAGATGGAGAGTTTACTGCATTAAAAACTCGTATCACAGCACTTGAAAATCAGATTCAGAGCGTAGTTTATGTTCCTGAATATGAAGATGGTAAAATCATCTTTATGTCTTATTTCTACGATAATAAATTGGTAGCTGAAACGAAACCGATCCAGATGAAATTCCGTATTTCTCCTGCAACGGCCGTTGCCAACTTCGCAGAGAATTATGCTCCTTCGTTCGACGGACAGGAAATTAAGACCCGCACAGCCGAGATTTATAACATTGAGAAAACGGAAGTAGACGAAGCTACAGGTATCGTTACTTTTACTATTTCTACTTCAACGGACAAGAGTTTCGCTGTTAGTCTGAATCTTATCGCTAAAGATCAAAGCAAGAATCTGACTAATATCAGTTCGAACTATTTCCCGGTAATTTCGGATTATAGAGCGATTACTGATGTAAAAGTGGAATCACCGAATAAAGAAATTGATTATATTCTTTATGATAAACCTCTATCAGTTGTAGATTATGCAACGGGAGCTGTTCTTCAGATTACTGGTAAAAATAGAGCTGGTGATGATGTTACTAATGAGCCAATGGCAAGCAGTGTGAATGCCGAGAAGTTCGTAGTATCATATAAGGTAGAGGGCGATGATGCGGCTTCCTATACCATTGAGAAGGGTGTACTGAAGTTGAAAAATTATACTGATGCTTCTAATGGTAAAATAGCCAAACCAAAGGCCACTGTAACAATCACTGGTACTGATTTCGAGAAAGTTACTGCTTTTGCTGATGTTACCGCTAAAGCGGCATCGACAGATCCGGAAGTTTCTCCAACTATTTCGGCAGTTAAATTTGATGGAACAAAAGAACAAGTAGCTGATGTGACAGTTCCTTATGGTACAACTGGTGGTAGTACTGATATTGGTATTAGTCAGGAAGTTTATGAAAAATTGCCAGCAGAGAATTTTGCCTTTAAAGCTGCAGAAGGAGTATATTTGAGATTTAAAGCTAATACCACTACAAACGAATTGGAAATTGTAGTTCCGAAGGGTACAGTAAAAGATACTTATGTACCGGAAGTAAAAGTAAAGGTATCTGATGTACAGAACTTCACTTTGAAACCATCAATTACAGTTGAGGTAACAGATGCTGATTACACATTGACGTATGATGATAAGATTATTACTGGTGGATCAAGTTTGGCTTTGACCGCAAATCTTCTTCCGGCAGACAAGCCTACATCTATGAATTTCATGATGGAAATCCCTTCTCTCTTTGCGAACTATGCAACGATTGTGGACAATGCTAAGAAGGTAGGTGCTACTGTTCAGTTCTCACTGAAAGAGGCGATCACTGGTGTTAGCCTTGCAGATAATGTCTTGAAAGTGGATAATACATACTCTAACCCTGCTCCTGCTAAGGCTATAGTAGTTGTTGCTAAGGTTATTGCTAAAAATGCGGCTGGAGCAGATATCGAATTAGTAACTTCTAAGGAAACAACCTTTACTCTTGCTGATCTTAGTGGTGAATGGACTGCTCCGACTGCTACAACAGTGAAGATTGGTAGTGATAAAGTGGATGCAACTACTCAACTTGCAACAGGAGCTATATGGAAAGCTTCTAATAAAGAGAAAATGTGGGAAGCAGGTAAGGAAGTAAAAGCTGGCGACAAATGGGGAGCAGCTCCATTAGGCATATTCGGATTTGTAGCTCCTACATTTGAATTGGCTGATGCCGCTAATGCTAAATATGTTACTTTAGATAAGAATACGGGTGCTTTGACTCTTACCAATACAGGAAAGCAGTTGAAAGCTGAAGTTAGCATTATTGTTAACATTGTTGCCGAATCACGTTGGGGAACAATTACTAATTATGCTGCTGGTAAAACGGTTACAGTGAAAATAGATCCGACAAAAGAGTCAACTAGTATTCCAGACTAAAAACCCTTCTTCACCTATGTGTGAAAAAGATATTTTTACCCCAGAACAAAGCGAAGGACACAGCTTGTGAAAGTCCATCCTTCCATCTTTGTTCTTCTATTAGAAAAGGGATGCCACCCTAATTTCCCACTGGCATCCCTTTTATCTTTACTCTTGGAACGTCTTTTTTGTTGTACTAGAATCAAATTGCTAGTCCCTCATTTCCCTATAGGTAAAGGAGGCGTTCACAAGATATAGAAAACCCGAGCTTGCGAAAGTCCGGGTTTTTGTTATAAATCGACTTTGATAGCTTTCTCTATAAAAACATCTTCGTTTTCAGTTTTGTTCGTATGATGAGTTTTTAGATGAAAGAATACTTGTATCTTTATTGTCGAATAAATTAATAAATTGAGAAAATGTTGAAAGTAGTAACATTTATGAAGCAAGTAGCCACGGGGCTACAGGTGGAGGGAAACTTCGGTACTGCACACGTTTATCGTAGCAGTCTGAATGCCATCATTGCTTATTGTGGGAAAGCGGACTTCACCTTTGAAGAAGTGAGTCCGGAGTGGTTAAAAGGATTTGAAATACATCTTCGTAGTCGTGGTTGTAGCTGGAACACCGTTTCCACTTATCTGCGTACGTTTCGTGCGGTTTACAATCGTGCCGTCGATCTTGGGAAAGCTCCTTATGTACCTCATCTGTTCCGTTCTGTTTATACCGGTACTCGTACCGATCATAAACGTGCGTTGTGTGATGAAGATATGAAGAAGGTGTTTGCCAAATTGTCTCGTACGTCAGGTGTGCCATTTGCTGTATGTCAGGCGCAAGAGTTGTTCATTCTGATGTTTTCGCTTCGTGGTATGCCGTTTGTCGATCTCGCTTATTTGCGTAAGAGTGATTTGCGTGATAACGTAATAACATATCGCCGGCGTAAAACAGGGCGCCCGTTGTCTGTGACGTTGACTCCCGAAGCGATGATCCTGGTGAAGAAGTATATGAATCGCGATCCCTCTTCTCCCTATTTATTTCCATTGTTGAAAAGCCGTGAAGGAACTAAAGAGGCGTATCGTGAATATCAGTTGGCATTGCGCAGTTTTAACCAACAGTTGATGTTGCTAGGTGAATTATTGGGATTATCCGATAAATTGAGCTCGTACACCGCCCGCCATACCTGGGCTACGACAGCTTATTATTGTGAAATCCATCCGGGTATTATTTCCGAAGCGATGGGACATTCGTCTATCACTGTGACGGAGACTTATCTGAAACCTTTCCGGAGTAAGAAAATTGATGAAGCAAATAAACAAGTTCTTGACTTTGTAAAACGTTCTATTGTAGGTGTAAGTGCTTGGAAATAACTCTGTTACTCTGTAGGTAACGGGAATGAATATCGGTGCAAATATGAGCATATTTCTTAAAACAACCAAACGAAATCATACATTTTTTCTAATAAACTACTCAAAACAGGAATTAATCAAATAAAACACGCGGATTCTTTGTATTAGGGCTTTGTTAACTTCTAAATTTTTGCAAAAGATCTCCTTTCCTCTACTGTCTTTCAGAAGCAGGGGTAAAAATGTTTCATTGTTTATCTTATCATTTCCCAGTATTGACTACTCCCGAAAAGCAGGCACAAAGGTTTCTCCGTTACCTACAGAGTAACGGGCGTGCTATTATTGAAACTTAGTGTTTAATAATATATTATTAATGTAATTTTTAAGTAGTTATGAAGAAAAATTTTGTTAGGGTAATGCTTTTCGGGGCATTGACGCTTGCTACTGTCACTTATGTAGGCTGTAAAGACTATGATGATGACATCGACAATCTGCAAACGCAGATTGATGCCAATGCGGCAGGTCTTGCTGAACTGCAAGCAAAAGTGAATGCAGGTAATTGGGTAACAGACATTAAAAGTATCACTGGTGGATTTGAAATTACTTTCAACAATGGAAATAAATATTCTATTGTGAATGGTAAAGATGGATCTGTCGTTGAAATTGGAGAAAATGGAAACTGGTTTATAGACGGTGCTGATACTGGGAAACCGGCACGAGGTGAAAAGGGTGAGACCGGTGCTACTGGTCCTGTTGGCCCCGAAGGTCCTGTTGGCCCCGAAGGTCCTGTTGGTCCCGAAGGTCCTGTTGGCCCCGAAGGTCCTGTTGGCCCCGAAGGTCCTGTTGGCCCCGAAGGTCCTGTTGGTCCTGAAGGTCCTGTTGGTCCTGCCGGTCCTGCCGGAAAATCTCCTTTTATTGGCGATGGAACAGGTGAATTTGAAAAAGATTATTGGTATTTTTATGATGACGTTACAAATAAATGGGTAAAAGGTGATTATTCGTCAGCCACTGTTTATGCTGTACAGAATGAGGGATTACCTAGCTTCACTCTACATGTAAAAGATAAAACTACTGGAACTGAATTAACAAGTATTTTGCCTACTGCAGCTTTGATTAGTAGCATTGAAGGAGTGAATATTAATAATGGTAAAATCACTACAGGCGGAACAAAGGAACTTAAATTAAGTTATGCTCAATGCAAAGCTGATTTCACTTTTGGTATGGGTGATGAGAAAAAAGAATTTAAGAAAAATGACCTGTTAATAACTAATTCCGGCGTGTTGAATGCGTTGATTAATCCGGTAGGTCCTGACTTTACTGATAGCAAATATCAAATCTATTTGATGAATTCTCAAAATGAAGCTAATTTTGTTATCTCTAAGATCGAACAAAATAAAACTGCAAAACCATTGACACGTGCTACCGAAGCTAAAGTGAATCGTGGTGTTTACGACCTTACTGTTACACTAAAAGATGGTTTGAATCTGGAGAATGCCCTTCCTGCCGATGAAGCATACGCATTCTGTACAAAAGACGCATGGAACAATGAAATAATCTCTGCTTATGATGTTAAAATCAAACCAGAAGCAGTTACAAGTGCTACTAAACTGGTAGATGCAGCAGTGTCCGCAAAAGTTGGTGAGGTACAGGTTTTGGATGACTTGGCAGCTGCAGCTACCACCACTCCTATGGATTTGAGTACAGTCTATGCATATTATTATAAGTTGGCAGCCGATGCTCCTGAAGGTGTAACATTGGGAACGAACGAGGCCGGCAAACAAACCATCACTTCTACCAAAGGGCAAGAAGCAAAGGTTGAAGTCTGCTATATAACTACAAATGGTATTCCTTTTGATGGAGAAGCTCATGAGGGCATTGATTATTCTAGCGTCGGTGGCTCCTCTGCTCCGGCTAAACTGACTGTCACCTTTAAGCAAATAGAAACAAAATCTTTGGCAGCACAGACGGTAGTTTGGAATAAATCAGAAAAATCCGACATTGTTGTGTCAGCAGCTAATATTAAGGCAATCAAAGACGCTATTACAGCTGCTAAACTTGCTAGCTCAACTGCTACGGTTAACGATGGAGACAAAGTGAAGTTCAGTGGTATTGGTGCTTCTGGTGATACTAAATATGATAACCTGAAACTGACAGTAGCCGCTGCATACAAGGGTACTATGGAAGTCGTATTGACAGTTGACGTCGACGCAACGAAGCAAATTATATTCAAAATGCCGGTAACTGTTGACTATAAGATGCCTGTATTTACAAAAACTTCAGGTATGTGGACTGAAGATGACGAGGTATCTCTTCTGATTAATGAAACTAAGAATGGTGATAAGATTCAGAGCATTAGCCTCGAAAGAGAAATGGGCTCAATCTTTACTACATGGAGCGCTATTACTGAAGGAGTTAATGCAGGTATATACAACAATATTACGTATGCTATAGACAAGAATGGTGAAGATCCTGTAGGAAGTGAATCTAACGGTAAATTCACAGTAGACATGGATCACGCTAAAGACAATATGGCATTGACCGTAAATGTAAATTGTCAACCTAACGATGCTGCTGAACCTGCTTCAATTGCTAACCAAAAGGTGAAATTTATCTCATTATCAAAACTGCTTACATCAACATTTGGTGCAACGGACGCTAAAAAAGGTATCACAACAGCGTATACAGCTGAAACCATAGATGCAGAGATTGATGTACTGGGTGACATTGTATGGAAAGACAGAAAAGGTAAGAATATGTGGCCGACTGCAAATGGTGAAACTTATGACACTAGTGTTTTGACTACCGCTGACGATGTTCTTGCTCTTTATGGATATTCTATTAAGGTAGAACTAAGTGATAAAGTTAACTTCGAGTTTGATGCTAATAAGAAACTGAAATTAACAACAGTTGGTAAGGCCTTGAAGGGTCTTGTGCAAGATTTGGTAGTGACGGTTACTATTACTCCTTCAATCAGCTGGAGCGCAACATCTCCTGCACCTGTGGTGAAGACAGTAACATTCCCTACTGCTCTCTTTGCGGATTAATTTGAAATCCTTTAATGTTCTATTAGATAGTTCCTCTATATTTGCCTCTGGCAGAGGTGGGAGCTATCTCTAGAATGATATAACATAATAGGAGAGCCCGTGCTTGTTGAAGTGCGCTCTCTCCATAAATATGAAACCCTTCTTCACCGAAGTGTGAAGATTATATGTTGAGAAGTGACAAAGCGAAGAGACACAGCTTGTGAAAGTCCATCCTTCTATCTTTATTCTTCTATTAGAAAAGGGATGCCTCCCCACATTTCCCACTGGCATCCCTTTTATCTTTACTCTTGGAACGTCTTTTTTGTTGTACTAGAATCAAATTGCTAGTCGCCCATTTCCCTATAGGTAAAGGAGATGTCCCCAAGATACAGAAAGCCCGAGCTTGCGAAAGTCCGGGCTTTTCGTAATTTTGTGCAGTCATCATCCCCTTATTTTATCGTCCCTAAGTTTCCGGGGAAATGTGCAGAATGAATGATTGAAAAGAATCTTTTAACCTGCTATGACAAAGAGTTCTATTAAAAATATATATCTTTGCAAGAAAGGCATTGATTAATAAAAGAAGAGAATATGAGCCATAAAATTTATCCGATCGGCATTCAGAATTTCGAAAAAATTCGTAATGACGGTTATTTCTATATTGATAAGACAGCACTGATGTATCAAATGGTAAAGACTGGAAGTTATTACTTCTTGAGTCGTCCGCGCCGTTTCGGAAAGAGTCTGCTCGTCTCCACCTTAGAGGCCTATTTTCAAGGAAAGAAAGAACTGTTTGAAGGGCTGGCTGTGGAAAAACTGGAAAAGGACTGGATAAAATATCCTATACTGCATCTGGACCTTAATATCGAGAAATATGATACATCCGAAAGTCTGGATAATATACTTGATAAATCGCTGACAGCATGGGAAAAACTATATGGTGCCGAGCCGTCCGAACGTTCGTTTTCTTTGCGTTTTGCCGGTATTATAGAGCGCGCCTGTAAGTTGGCGGGGCAACGTGTGGTTATTCTTGTCGATGAATATGATAAACCCATGTTGCAAGCCATCGGTAATGAGGAATTACAAAAGCAATTTCGGAATACATTAAAGCCTTTTTATGGAGCGCTTAAAACAATGGACGGTTGCATCAAGTTTGCATTCCTTACCGGTGTGACAAAGTTTGGCAAAGTCAGTGTGTTTAGTGACTTGAACAACTTGGACGATATATCCATGCGAAAAGATTATGTTGAAATCTGTGGGGTTAGCGATCAGGAACTTCATGATACTTTGGATGCCGAGCTTCATGAATTTGCGGACGTACGCGGTGTGACGTATGATAAACTCTGTGCAGAATTGAAAGAATGTTATGACGGCTATCACTTTACACACAATTCAATCGGCATGTACAATCCGTTTAGTTTGCTCAATGCTTTTAAGTATAGAGAATTTGGCAGCTATTGGTTTGAAACGGGCACACCGACCTATCTGGTGAAATTGCTGCAAAAACATCATTATGACTTGGAGCGGATGACGCATGAAGAAACCGACGCCCAAGTATTGAATAGCATAGACTCTGAATCTACTAATCCCATTCCGGTGATTTATCAGAGTGGTTATCTCACTATTAAAGGGTATGATGAAGAATTTGGAATGTATCGGTTAGGTTTCCCGAATCGTGAAGTAGAAGAAGGATTTGTCCGTTTCCTGCTTCCTTATTATGCGAATGTAAATAAGGTAGAATCTCCGTTTGAAATTCAGAAATTTGTTCGTGAAGTACGTTCCGGGGATTATAATTCTTTCTTCCGTCGTCTGCAAAGTTTCTTTGCAGATACCACCTACGAAGTGATTCGCGATCAGGAATTGCATTACGAGAATGTGCTTTTCATTGTCTTTAAACTGGTCGGCTTCTATGCCAAAGTGGAATATCATACAAGCGAAGGGCGCATCGATCTTGTCTTGCAGACAGACAAATTCATTTATATCATGGAATTTAAACTGAATGGTATGGCCGAAGAAGCCTTGCAGCAGATAAATGACAAGCATTATGCTCTTCCTTTCGAGATGGATGAACGGAAACTCTTTAAAATAGGAGTGAACTTCAGTGCGGAAACCCGTAATATTGAAAAATGGATAGTTGAAGAAAATAGATAAAACAAAAAGGCGACTCGTTTTGACCGGGCCGCCTTTTCTGTCTATTTGATTTCGATTTCTTCCTTCATATCGATTTCTTCTCCATGTGTATCATAGAACACATATTGCAGAAATGCGAGTTTTTGACTTGGAATAATCTTGATACCGAATCCGTATTTCATTTGCCACTTCCGTTTCAGAGAAACGAGTCCCTGATTGATATAGGCGGCAACATACGGATGGACGTGTAACGAGAATTTCTTAACCTTCAGTTTATTGACCAGGTAATCAATTTTACTCTCCAAAGTGTCCGTAAAGAGAATGGACGACTTGATAGTGCCTTTGCCGAAGCAAGTAGGGCAGGTTTCGGTCGTGTTGACGTCCATTGCCGGACGCACACGTTGGCGTGTAATCTGCATTAGCCCGAATTTGCTAAGCGGCAGAATATTATGCCGTGCCCTGTCTTTCTGCATATTGGCACACATTCGTTCATAAAGCTTCTGACGGTTTTCGGCTTCATTCATATCGATGAAGTCCACGACAATGATACCACCCATGTCTCTTAATCGCAGTTGGCGGGCCAGCTCGTCGGCGGCTCCCAGATTTACTTCGAGTGCGTTACCTTCCTGCCCGTTGGCATTCTTGGTGCGATTACCGCTGTTCACGTCTACTACGTGAAGCGCCTCAGTGTGCTCAATAATCAGATAGGCACCACTCTTGTAAGAGACTGTTTTACCAAACGATGATTTAATCTGCTTGGTGATACCGAAATTGTCGTAAATGGGAAGTTGGCCTTTGTACAGTTTCACGATATTAGCCCGGTCGGGCGCAATCAGTGATACGTAATCCCTAATTTCATTGTACACAGCCTCGTCGTTGACGTGAATATTCTCAAATGATGGGTTGAAGAGGTCGCGCAACAAACCTACGGCGCGGCTGGTTTCTTCATAAATCAACGTCGGGTACTTGGTGGCTTTTTGTACTTTTACCATCGCATCTTCCCAATGCTTAACCAAAACTTTAAGCTCTCCGTCGAGTTCGGCTACGCGTTTGCCTTCGGCTACCGTGCGGACAATGACACCAAAGTTTTTAGGCTTGATGCTCATCAGCAGTTGTTTAAGGCGGGCGCGCTCTTCGCTCGATTTAATCTTTTGTGAAACAGAAACCTTATCATTGAAAGGGATCAGTACGAGATAGCGTCCGGCAAACGAAATTTCGGACGTCAGTCGTGGTCCCTTAGTGGAGATCGGTTCCTTAACGATTTGCACCACTACTTCTTGTCCTACTTTGAGGGTGTTGGATACGGTTCCATCCTTGTCAAGGTCGGGAAGCAGGGTTGCTTTGCTGATGGAGGTCAGCTTCTTTTTGTCGCTTAAAGTCTGCTTTACAAACTTTTCGAGTGAGTTAAATTGAGGACCCAAGTCTAGATAATGAAGGAAAGCGTCTTTCTCGTAACCGACGTCTACAAAGCATGCATTTAGTCCGGGCATCAATTTCTTGATACGTCCCAAATACATATTGCCCACAGAGAAAGAAATATTTCTTCCTTCGCTTTGAAGTTCCACCAAGCTCTTATCTTCGAGAAGGGCGATGGAGACCTCTTTGGGCTGTACGTCAACTACTAGTTCATTTGTCACTGTTTTGTTTCCTTATTATTGATTGAATCTCGTTTATATGAACAACTTTTTTGACAAATTGTTCATTTTGGGTTAGCTACTTAAACAAAGAACAAACTTGAAAGACATTAGCTTCGCAAGTTTGTTCTTTATTTCTGTGTGATCCAGACTTAAAAATTATTTTTTGCTTTTATGTCTGTTCTTTCTTAGTCTTTTTTTACGCTTGTGCGTAGACATTTTATGTCTTTTTTTCTTTTTTCCGCTTGGCATAGCTTCACATTTTATGGGTTAATACTCTTGTTTATTATTTCTTTACTGAAATTGTAAATGTCTTAGCCGGTTTGAAAGCCGGAATGTTGTGCTCCGGAATAATGATCGTAGTGTTTTTAGAAATGTTACGAGCAGTTTTCTGTGCTCTTTTCTTTACTACGAAACTACCAAACCCACGCAGGTATACGTTCTCATCGTTAGACAGTGAATCCTTTACTGCATCCATAAATGCCTCAACTGTTGTAAGAACTGTCTGCTTATCAATCCCAGTTTTCTTTGTAATCTCGTTTACAATATCTGCTTTAGTCATTTTTCCTTAAAAAAAATATTATTACTATGTTATTGCTAATTTTTTGGACTGCAAATATATAGCTTTTTAAGCTCCTAAAAAAATATATTCTGCACATTTTTCTAAAAAAATAGTGGCATAGGGTTTTCTTAGAGCTAAAAGAGTTACTTTTGTGTGCCTTTTGAGTAGGATATACAAGATAAATGTTAGATAATACATTAGGAATGAGGATATGAACGAGTTTACGAAAACGATTGTAGAGTGGTATGAAGAGAATAAACGTGAACTGCCCTGGAGGGAGTCTGCCGATCCGTATCTGATCTGGATTTCGGAGATTATTCTTCAACAGACGCGGGTGGCGCAGGGGTATGATTATTTTCTTCGCTTTATCAAGCGTTTTCCCGATGTACAGACTTTGGCTGCTGCGGATGAGGACGAGGTGATGAAGTATTGGCAGGGGTTGGGGTATTATTCGCGTGCCCGCAATCTTCATGCTGCCGCCAAAAGCATGAATGGTGTTTTCCCGAAAACATATCCGGAAGTGCTGGCTCTGAAAGGAGTGGGAGAGTACACGGCGGCAGCTATCTGTTCGTTTGCTTACGGCATGCCTTATGCGGTGGTGGATGGCAATGTGTATCGGGTACTTTCACGTTATTTCGGTATAGATACTCCGATTGATTCGACGGAAGGAAAGAAACTTTTTGCAGCATTGGCAGATGAGATGTTGGATAAGAAGCATCCGGCTGTTTACAATCAGGGGATAATGGATTTCGGAGCGATTCAGTGTACTCCGCAGTCGCCCAACTGTTTGTTCTGTCCGTTGGCAGGCGGTTGTTCGGCACTTTCGAAGGGGTTAATGACAAAGCTTCCGGTGAAACAGCATAAGACAAAGACTACCAACCGTTACTTCAATTATATTTATGTACGTGCGGGCGCGTATACCTTTATAAATAAACGAACAGGAAATGATATTTGGAAGAATCTGTTCGAATTGCCATTGATAGAGACTCCGACGGCTCTTTCGGAAGAAGAGTTTCTTGCTTTGCCAGAATTCCGTGCATTCTTTGCATCAGGGGAAGTGCCGGTGGTGCGTTCTGTTTGCAGGGAAGTGAAGCATGCGTTGTCTCACCGGGTGATTTATGCTAATCTGTATGAAGTAACATTATCTGAAAATTTGACTTCTTTCGGTGATTTCCAGAAAATAAAAGTGGAGGAACTGGAGCAGTACGCTATTTCAAGGCTGGTGCAAACTCTGCTGCAAGCACTAAATGGCAAGTATTAAGTTTTAATACTTAAAATTCTTGCATCCTATTGTTATTCTGTTTAATTTTGGCAGCAGATTTAATTTTAAGAATCATAAACTTGATACAGATATGTCAGTAAATAGAGTGATATTGGTAGGAAATGTAGGACAAGATCCTCGGGTGAAATACTTCGATACAGGTTCGGCAGTAGCAACTTTCCCATTGGCTACGACGGATCGTGGATATACGTTGGCTAATGGAACCCAGATTCCCGAAAGAACAGAGTGGCATAATATCGTTGCATCTAACCGTTTGGCGGAGATTGTAGATAAATATGTGCACAAAGGTGACAAGCTGTATCTGGAAGGGAAGATAAGAACGCGTTCTTACAGTGACCAGTCGGGTGCTATGCGCTATATCACCGAAATTTATGTGGATAATATGGAAATGTTGTCTCCGAAAGGAGCCAACCCGGGTGCGGGAGCTTCTGCTTCCGGACAGCCTGCTATGGGACAGCAGCAACAACCGGTTGCCGGCCAGCCGCAACAAACGCAGCAGTCGCAGGCGCAACCTGTACAAGATAATCCGGCAGATGATTTGCCGTTCTAAATAATGTGATAGTGTGCCAATCGATTTTTTCTAACTCATTGGCACATTATCTTTTGTTTAACTAAAATATAAACTCTTTGGACTCAGATGGTTATTTAAGCCAATTGGCTGACATTTTCAACGGTATTACCGTAAACACTCCTTCTATCTCTGCTATTATTGCCATAGCGCTGGCAGGTGTGCTCCTGCTTGCTTCCGGCTTTGCTTCGGCTTCCGAAATAGCTTTTTTCTCGCTATCTCCTTCTGATCGGAATGATATTGATGAGCGCAATCATCCTTCCGACGATAAAATAAGTGCTCTTCTTGGGGACACCGAACGTCTCTTGGCAACGATATTGATTACGAACAATTTTGTGAATGTGACCATTATCATGCTCTGCAATTTCTTCTTTATGAATGTGTTTGTTTTCCATTCTCCGTTGGCAGAGTTCCTGATACTGACCGTCATCCTGACCTTCCTCCTGTTGTTGTTCGGTGAAATTATGCCTAAGATTTATTCGGCACAGAAAACATTGGCCTTTTGCCGTTTTTCGGCACCGGGAATTTACTTTCTGGAAAAGGTATTCCGTCCGATAGCTACTGTGCTTGTGCGTTCGACAACTTTTCTGAATAAGCATTTTGTGAAGAAGAGTCACAATATTTCTGTGGATGAACTGTCGCACGCGTTGGAATTGACGGATAAAGCGGAGCTTTCTGAAGAGAATAATATTCTGGAGGGAATTATCCGTTTCGGTGGGGAAACCGTGAAGGAGGTGATGACATCACGTCTGGATATGGTCGATCTGGATATCCGTACATCTTTCAAGGAGGTGATGCAATGTATCATTGAAAATGCTTATTCACGTATTCCTATCTATTCCGGTTCACGGGACAATATTAAAGGGGTGCTGTATATTAAAGACCTTCTGCCTCATGTCAATAAGGGGGATAATTTCCGTTGGCAGTCATTGATTCGCCCGGCTTATTTTGTGCCGGAGACGAAGATGATTGATGATTTGCTGCGTGACTTTCAGGCGAATAAGATTCATATTGCTATCGTTGTGGATGAATTTGGAGGAACTTCCGGGCTGGTAACGATGGAGGATATTATCGAAGAGATTGTAGGTGAGATTCGCGACGAATACGATGACGAAGAGCGTACATACGTTGTTTTGAATGACCATACCTGGATATTTGAAGCGAAAACGCAGTTGACGGATTTCTATAAGATTGCAAAAGTGGACGAAGACGAGTTTGAGAAGGTGGTGGGTGATGCAGATACATTGGCAGGTATGTTGCTCGAAATTAAAGGTGAATTCCCGGCGCTGCATGAGAAAGTGACGTATCACAATTATGAGTTTGAAGTGCTCGAAATGGATAGTCGCCGTATATTGAAAGTTAAGTTTACAATTTTGCCGAAGGAAGTGGAAGATGGCGTTGTTTCTGCAGTATAAGACGAATGGTATACAGTGGGCTGTCTGGAAGATGGAAGAGTCTTTGGATGCTTTATTGCTTCTTTTGCCCGGTGCGCGAAGAGCTTTCTGTGAGCAGGAATTGAATCGCTTTGTCTCCGAACGTCGTAAGATGGAATGGTTGTCGGTTCGTGTTCTGTTGTATTCCATGTTGCAGGAGGATAAGGAAATCGGTTACTCTCCCGAGGGGAAACCTTATCTCACAGATCATTCTTTTTTTATCAGTATTTCTCATACGAAAGGTTATGTGGCGGTGATGCTTGCTTCTTCGGTTCCGGTAGGCATTGACATTGAACAATATGCCCAACGGGTTCACAAGGTATGCGACCGCTATGTCCGTCCTGACGAGCAAGTAGAATCTTATCAGGGAGATATAACTTGGGGGCTGTTATTGCATTGGTCGGCAAAGGAAGCTGTTTTCAAGCGGATGGAAAATGCGGATGCTGATCTTCGTAAACTCCGGCTGACGCATTTTATTCCTCAAGAGGAGGGGACGTTTCAGGTTCAGGAGTTAGTTACGGCGCAGCAAGAACTTTATTCTGTCGGTTATCGTATTTGTCCGGACTTTGTATTGACGTGGACATTGAATTGAACGGACGAGGAAATGTGTGAGGTTCTTTTCTCGGTGTGTTATCATTGTCCGAATGTAGTGTCTTTCTAAAACGAAAAATGAGACTGCCTCATTTTTTTATTTTGAAGCAATCTCATTTTTATGAATTCAAAGCCTTTCAAGCGAAGTCTTTCACTATTGGGTTATTTCTCTTTTTTATTAAGTCGATAGCTCAATGCTCCTGACGGACATTTGCCGATTTGTGCAATTAATTCTTCTGTTGTCGCATTTTCGATTTGTACCCAGGGTCTTTCTTTGGGATGATAAACATTAGGTAGCATCTTTACACATATTCCGGCGTGCTGACATAATTCAGGCTGCCACACAATGGTCAGTTCACCATTGGTATATTCATTTTTTTTTCCCATATATGTATTTATTTAATATGAATACCACGCATTACAATTCGCTTCCATTCCGGATGTTTGTGAATATATCCGGCTACAAACGGGCAAAGCGGTACCAAACGTAGACCTTGTCGCTCGATGTCTGCCAATGCTTTTTCCGCAAGTTGTGAGCCTACTCCCTTGCCGCCTAATGAGGCGGGTACTTCGGTATGTACAAGGTATATTTCTCCATTGTTTGATTTGATATAGTCTATTTCAGCTATTTTGCCATCGATCTGAAATTCATACCGATGTTTTTCTTCGTTGTCTATTAATTTATAATCTTCTGCCATAATTTTTACGTATTAAGTTCGATTATAATATAAACACTTGGGGAACACTTTTGTTTTACGCGAACAAATATTCTCCAAGTTTATAATCTTTCCAATTGAACTGTGAAGTGTCTCATTAAGGGAGCTTCCCAGGCGATACGTACTCCATGAGTGATGCTTTCTCTGCGTTCATATACATTTTTGAGGGCGACAGCTATTACATTCATGTGATTGTCGGTATATACTCTGCGGGGGATTGCGAGACGAAGTAGGTCAAGGCCGTTAAAGCGATTTTCATGGGTCACCGGATCACGGTCGGCAAGGATATAACCGATTTCGCATCCACGGATACCGGCTTCCAGGTAGAGCTCTACGGTTAGCGTCTGCGCCGGGAATTCTTCTTGAGGAACATGTGTCAGCACTTTAGGCGCATCAATGAAGATGGCGTGTCCTCCGGCCGGACGTTGGTAAGGGATTCCGTATTCATCCAGTTTCTTTGCCAGGTATTCCACTTGTTTGATACGTGTTTCGAGGTTGTCGAATTCGGTGTTTTCGTCCAGTCCGATGGCGAGGGCGTTCATATCCCGTCCATTCATGCCTCCGTAGGTAAGATAGCCTTCGTATTGTACACAGAAGCCTTTTGCACCTTCATACCAGTCTGCACGCCGCGTGGCAATAAATCCGCCCATATTGACGATTCCGTCTTTCTTGGCGCTCATTGTCATGCCATCGGCAAGAGAGAACATTTCCCGTGTGATTTCTTTGATAGTTTTGTCTCGGTAACCTTCTTCGCGCATTTTGATGAAGTAGGCATTCTCGGCAAAACGTGCAGAGTCGAAAAGTACGGGTTTGCCATATTTGTCGGCGATGGCACGTACTTCGTACAGGTTTTGCATAGAGACGGGTTGTCCTCCGGCTGTATTGTTGGTGATGGTGACGATGATAAAAGGAATCCGTTCAGCGTATTTTGTGAGGGCTTTCTGTAATTTATCAGGGTCTACATTTCCTTTAAACGGTATTTCTAGTTGGGTTTGTTTGGCTGCATCGATGGTGCAGTCTAATGCGATGGCATGACGTCCCTCGATGTGCCCTTTGGTGGTGTCAAAATGTGAGTTGCCGGGCACAATGTCTCCTTCATGTACCAAATAAGAGAAAAGAACATTTTCAGCGGCACGTCCCTGATGGGTTGGTATGATGTATTCAAATCCTGTTAGTTTCGTAATCATCTCTTTCAATTTGAAGAATGAGGTTGCTCCGGCATAGCTTTCATCACCTAGCATCATTCCCGCCCATTGGCGGTCGCTCATCGCTCCGGTGCCGGAGTCGGTGATGAGATCGATATAAACCTGTTCTGATTTGAGTTGAAAGACATTATAATGTGCTTCTTTAATCCATTGCTCGCGCTCTTCACGTGTGCTTTTCCGGATGGGTTCTACCATCTTGATTTTCCATGATTCAGCAAAAGGTAATTCCATTGTTGTAGATTTATAGTTTAGGTCGACGAATGTAGCTAAAATCTGCGTGATTAACAAATATATGATGACTTTTTGTAAGTTGTGGCTGATGGAATTATTTCTCCGTAGGCTAGTGATATATCAATTTGTGGTAAGAAGATATAAAGAGAGCCGGATCCCTTAAAAGGATATCCGGCTCTTTAAAATTATGCATTCGATTGAGTATGATTATAAGTTTGATTATTGGTAATCAATAGGCTGATTAAAAATAAATATATAATAGGTTGAGGTCAATCGAACAGTGGTTATTTAGTCTTCGATAGTGATACCGTCAAGACAGAAGTAGGTCGGTGTCAATGGACCGTATTCATTCTTTTTGGTAGATGTTAATGAGAATTTTAGTCCTTTCGTTTCTCCCAATGAAGTTAGATCTACCCATTTCCATTGATCGAGGAGATTGGTTCCTTCTGCCAAATAACAATCTACGTGCATTGTTTTATCATAATTGTAGATAGTAAGTTTGAATGAGTCGTTGCTTCCGAATATTTCTTCTTCACCATAATATCCAGTTCCTTCTTTCATACTGCTATAAGCATAGACACTGTTTGTTACATATAGTCCTTTTACTCTATAGTCTTCCAGTTCATTAGGGTTGTCGTGATCTCTGAATCGTATTGCGGCTTCTTTATCAGAATTCTTTCCGATTTTATATCCGGCAGCTCCAACGATAACGTATGTATTATTGATTACCCCTTTTTTGGTGATAGCGCGATAATCATAGCTTGCGAAGTCTGGACAATCTTCTACTGTACAATTCGTAAATGCAAAGCTATCTGAATAGAAACCGTATGTTGAAGATACACAGTCAAATTCAAAGATTCCACTTGCGTCAGTTAACAGATTGTATTTATAGTTAGTTGTTCCCCACTCACTACTTACTGACCATGAATCATCCGGATTTTCTTGATCGCCCATGTCGAGTGTATGAGTTTCGTAATTAGGCAAGCTAAGTATGTATGTTTTTGTATCGTCATCATCGCTACAGCCACAAAATATAAATACTGATAATAGTAATAATAAGGATAATTTTTTCATGTTCTTTTCTAATTTTAGTTATTAATAAATTGTTGATTATTTTTTGAAATGTAAGTTTTCAACGGTTGTGACTTCGGTTGATATTTCACCCATTTGTCCTGCATCCTGGTTAACTGCAGTCATAATCTTAACGAAATCTATTTGATCCAAGTCGGCTGGTGTGCCGTTACTGTCCACAGCCCAATCTATCTTGAAATTACTGCCTTCCTTGGTGTTGGGATGGTTGTCTGCATATCCCCATGGATAACAATATCCTACCCATAATCCATTTTCTAAGACAGCATTATCTTTTAGGCGTGTTCCCTGGAATGTGATTTCATCATCTTCTACCCAAAGTGGATAATAGGATTCCTGATTATGGTAACTGTTGCGGAGAATATATCCTTCGTTTTTTTTATTATCCTTCCAGAAAACATTTTGGTTGGCTAGGTTCGGACGGTAATAGGTTATTTCATATTCTCGGGTTTCTGTATCTTTCCCGTATTCGCTGCCTTTCAGTTCATACCATTCGTCATCAGGTTTTCCATTACCGTTTGCATCTTTGGATACGAATACAATTCCCGGTTCGGCACTTCCTCCCAGTTTTCCTGTTCCGGTTTTGGAATTGTAGTAAGCATTACCTCTTACTTTGAAGTCATATTCTCCCGTTACATTCGGGATGGGCTGTGGGAATCCTAAAACAATGTAGCCACCGAATCCTCCTAATGTAATAAGCGATTTTTGCTGGATTCTGCGGGTTGCTTCTTCCAATATTTCATCGTAGGTAAATCCATCCTTGTATGCTGATGTGGTAGTATTGATAAATTGTCCGGGAGCAGGGCGGTATTCCCATACTTTATTGGCGAAAGCTAGAGGGTTTTCCGTGTCATCGTCATTGTCGTCAATATTGCTTTGTGAGGCTTTGTCACTGAATACGATGGTATTCGGGTTAAGTCCGATGTTGTTTAGGCGAAACATGAGTTGTCCTTGTTGGTTGAAACAAAGTAAGTCGCCGTAAGTGGTGTAATCGCGTGCTTCGGTGATATATACATTGTTGCTGTAAGGGTTGATATTGATACCGTAAGGTGTCTTTATCACAGTTCCATCGGTTATGAAATTCTCACGGATTGTTTCTTCTGTTTTCAGATTGAACATCTTGATAGAAGAAGTCTGTGTGGTGTAGTTGTAATTATATAGGTAGGCTATGTCTCCGTCGATGGCGAAGTTTTGCACTTTCTCGTTACATTGAGTGACTTTGTTTGTCCGGCAGTCTATCTTGACGAAATTATAATCTCCGGCTTCTATATCTTCGCCACGGGTGGCTACATAGACGGTTTCATCCGGACCTGCTATTATTTTACCGGGATTCGGGCCTACTATAATTTTGCTACTCTCTTTGAATGTGGCAATATCGACAACGGATACTGTATTATCTACACCCAGCCCTGATGAATAATCCAATCCGCCGGAATTGGAAATATATAGCTTTTCGTTTTGTACACAAATGCCGTCAGGGTTACGTCCCACTGTTGTGATAGCATCTATGGAGAGGGAAGTTGTGTCTATACGCGCAACGGTTCCGTCATAGGAACATACGTATGCTTTTTCTTTATGAAAAGTGATATAGCGTGGTTGGCGGGAACTCCCATTTTCTGCCTGCATCTGAATTTGTTTCAATGAGGTTCCTGTACGAAAATCTATCACTTCTACTGTACTGGAGATGTTGACTACGGCATACACCTTGCTTCCATAAATAGCCATATCGTTGGCTGTATCTCCTAATCCTCGGTGGTTGACTGCTTTGAAGTAATCACGAACCATTTGTTGATTACCGAAAGAGAAACGTGCCAATGAGCTGTTATTCTGGTTGAACAGTCCTTCACATAATACATATAATTCGGCGGTACCTGTTTCTGTCGGATCACCTATAATGCCTGATGTGAAAGGTTTGTCTTCCATGTCATCACATGCCATGAATAACAAGATCGATGACAGCCAGCACCAGAATATATATATATTAATTTCCTTTTCACGTCAATATCTTATTTTATAATATTTAATATCTTATTTTTATTGTTGCTCTTACAGATCGTCCGGGCATTGGGAAGTATTTCACAATCTCGTAATTCTTGTCCATCAGGTTCAGTACTTCCAAGCTGAAAGAGGTGGTGGCTTTTCTTATCAGGAAATCACGGCTTGCAGAAATACTGTGGTCGCTATAACTATCTAATCTGTTTTCGGCAATGTTTTGTCCCAACGCATAGCGCTTTCCTGAAAATAGGAATGAGTAAGACAGATTGATCCATGGTGTTTCGATACCTGCCTGCCCCGAAGCGGAGATGCGGGGAGTGTAGGCTATCTGGTGTTTGTATGTTGATTCATACGTGTTTGGATCGGGTGGGGTAACGTCTAATGCTCGTTGGTATGTATAGTTGCCCGAGAGGTTTATGCGGATTTTTTCCCCGGGTTGGAGGGAGAGGCTTCCTGTAACATCAATACCTTTGATGTCAACTTGTCCCAGGTTTTTCATGCTCCATACTGCAAGGTTTTTGGTAGGATAAGCGATGATTTTATCTGTTACCTTATTATAATAAGCGTCGATGGTTGCTGACAAATAGGGTAGGAACGAGCATACATTTTTGTTGTATGTCAGTCCGATGTTGTATTGTTTGGCTTTTTCCGGCTTTAGTTGTGTGTTTCCTACTTCTTCGTAATATAAGTCGTTGAAACTTGCTAGGCGGAAAATGTCTTTATAGAAGAAGCGTACACGGAATTCTTCATTATGAAAAGGTTTGAATGCGGCACTTACATAAGGGGTTAATTTACGGTGATTGCCGGCACTGCCGCCTTTCTTTACATCTTCATTGATAATGGTTGCTAATGCGGATGCGGAGATTGTTAACCAGTCATTCACGTATTTGCCGGCGAATGCCGTTAGCCATGAATAGCGCGTGGGTTGTACAAAGTTGTTTAGATCGGCGTTCATGGTGTTGATGCTTCCGTCGGTGGAAAGAGAGAATGAGAGGTTGCTCAACAGTCTGTATAGTACAGAAGCGGAAAGGTAATATTCTTGCTGGTAGTAGCTGTTTTCTGTTTTCTTTAATGAGTTCTTTGTATCGGGGTCTAGGTAACGTTGATAGCTCCAATTCCACTTGGCAGAGGTTTGGAATACCCATTGTTGGCTGAATTCTTTCTTGTATTGACTTTGTATGAAAGTGTTTTTATCCCACAGGTGTTGGGTAGAATGGTCGTTGTAGAAAGTGGTAGCTTTGGGGAGTCCCCGGGAGGATTGGAAGTAATAGGCTTTCAACCGCCATTGTTCTTTATCGGAGAAGTTACCGTAAAGTCCGGCTTCAGCACGGAATGTTTGTACGTCTGTATTCTTCCGTTTCTCACGTGAGGACAGATCTCCTTCTGCACTTCCATAGCGCAGTGTATATGGATAATGTCCGTCAGAAGACATCCATTCGCCATTGACTGACATGCTCCATGTTTTATTGAATTGTTGTTCCAGCAGGAGGGAGGGATTGACTAATCCCCAGGAACCTGTTTTGAAAGCTCCTGCTATGTTGGTCTTTTTGTCTTTTGTGAACTGTGGGGTAAGTGTCTGGATATTCAAGATGCCTGCTGACGCAAAGAAGCGGGCAGGTTGGAAGATGTTATCGCTTTGTCCGTTGTTTAGAGAAAGTCTGTCTACGTTATCGAGTGAGAAACGCCCGATGTCGATTTGTCCCGTTTGGCAATCGGTTAGGGTGATCCCGTCATAGCCAACAGCGGTATGTTGTGCTCCCAGGCTTCGTATGGATACTGTTTTTAGTCCGCCAATACCTCCGTAGTCTTTTACGGTCACTCCGGCAAAGTGTTTCACTGCGTCGGATACTTGCAGGGCGTGCAGGTTTTTCAGGGCGTCTTTGGAGAATACTTGCAGGGGAGCGGTAGAACGTACTTCGCGAGTCTGATAGATATCTGATACTGTTATTTCAGGAATAGAATATGTATGTGTCGTATCTACCTTTTGCTGTTGTGCAAAAAGTGGCATGGATAAGAATTGGCAGCAGAATACTGCAAAGATCATTTTCTTAAATGTTCTCTCTTTCATTTATTCCTTATTTCAGTCTGTTGCTATTTAAAAGTGTCCGGGCGAAATCCCTTCGACCGGACACGCATAAATAAACTTGGCAGAGTTTATTCGTTTTAACACACTTTCTCTGAATTAGAGTGATGAATGAAATGATAGACGACTTGTCCGGTTCATTAGACTCAACGCTTTTTCCTCGAAAGCAGTGAAACATAATTGCATGGTAGGTCTTCTGACTTATTCCTGTTACAAACGCCTTCCCAGATTATTCTCCAGTGGCAATGAGTGAATTGCTTGTAACATGCATGGAACTTACAGCAGCGGGACTGTTCAGGATTTACACCTGATTCCCTTTTAATTGCTTCCCCCGTAAGGGAGTCGCAAACCAATGCGGGACAAAGATAGGGAGTTTATTTGTTTTTTCCAAGTTGGGGGGATATTCTTTTTCTTTCGTCCTGATACGAAAGAGAAAGAACCAACTTGTTCTCTTCGATATTTTCTGTATTTTTGTAAATGAGACTGTCACTTATTACAAAATTTACCAAATTAGCGGATTTTAGAGGCGGGTATTGAGTTGCCCGCCTTTTTTTATTTGTTTGACATAAGATTAGCTTTTAAAAAGTATCTTTGTCTATGTCCAACGTTGGACGTATGAAACAGATTTATTGAAACATAATTGGTCGTTTTTTATAGGTGGATGCAGCGGTATCCACCTATTTTGTTCCTTACTATACGGTTTTGAACTAATTCATTTCGGTATGGTTTTGAAGCAAATGATACTTTAGCAAACAAGTATTGAAACGGTAGCCCGTGAA
>ENA-OPRK01000446-OPRK01000446.1-human-gut-metagenome-genome-assembly--contig:-NODE-446-length-27045-cov-3.060430_pt1 | contig 27045 bp, 23 predicted proteins | sample MGYA00241793_ERZ501877 | MGnify/ENA primary metagenome ERZ501877 (study PRJEB25962, sample SAMEA1966253) | human gut metagenome | biome: human gut; feature: human-associated habitat; material: faeces... | reverse complement strand
AAATCCGCGCTGATCAACAGCAACGAATTTGTTCACAGTACACCAAAAGATTTTGGAGAGAATTCGATCATCTGTCTGTCCTGCCATAAGGGAAATACACCGGAAACGATTGCAGCAGCAAAGCTTGGTAAGGAAAAAGGAGCAGCAGTAATTATTCTTACATGGCTGGAAGAATCTGAAATTGTGGAGTTTGGTGACTATATTATCCAGTATTCATTTGATGCAAGTCCGGATCATCTCAAAGGTGATATTGATTATGCTGGAGAAAAAACAATGTGTGCGCTGCTCGTAGCAGTGGAAACACTTCAACAGACCGCAGGATATGAAAATTATGATAAATTCTACGAAGGACTTGGTATGATTACCGGAATTATCCGGAATGCAAGAAAACATGTACAGGTAAGAGCTGAACAGTTTGCTGAAACATACAAGGACGATACCGTTATTTATACGATGGGAAGCGGAGCTGGCTATGGGGCTGCATATATGGAAAGTATTTGCATTTTCATGGAAATGCAGTGGCTTGATTCCAGCAGTATTCATACAGGAGAATATTTCCATGGACCTTTTGAAATCACAGATGCAAACCGTCCGTTTATGATTCAGATATCAGAAGGATCTACCCGTGAACTGGATGAAAGGGCTTTAAAATTCCTTCATACATATGCAAAGAGGATTGAAGTTCTGGACGCAAAAGAACTTGGATTATCTACAATTGATGCTTCTGTTGTGGATTACTTTAACCATTCACTGTTTAATAATGTATATCCTATTTATAACCATGAACTGGCTGAAAAGAAAGAACATCCGCTTTCAACACGTAGATATATGTGGAAAGTAGAGTATTAATTCAGAACATATTTAATTCGGGCAAAAGAATTTATAAGCAGACAAAGACATTGTATCCTATGTTTTTGTCTGCTTATTGCATTGTAGATACAAAATAATACATATACGATACTGAAATAGCCCGAGAACAAAAATATGCACAAAAATCGGAACTAAAATATAGGATAATTGACGAAAAACACACAAGTTCTTGACAAAGGTATGATACAAATATAATATTAAAGCAGATACAAAACAATACAAATAAGAGCGATGTACGAGAATTGTATTAAAGTTTGTATTGTACGGATATGCGCACATCCAAAATGTAACTGAAAAAGATATATATAAAAGAGAGGGAGGACATGAATATGTTCTGGGTAGAATTAATACTTGTACTTGCCATTATATTTTTGGGGGTACGTAAGGGTGGTACATTTTTAGCAATGGCTGGGGGGGTTGGAATGTTAATTATGACATTTTTCTTTCATGTTACACCGGCAGATCCGCCAGTTACCGTTATTTTAATTATGATTGCGGTAATTGTAGCAGCTGCAACAATGCAGGCATGTGGGGGATTGGATTTCCTGGTTCGCATAGCAGAAAAGATTCTTCGCAGGAATCCTAGGATGATTACGGTACTTGCACCGGTTGTAGCATATATTTTTACATTTATGTGTGGTACAGGTCACATTATTTACAGTTTGCTTCCGGTAATTAATGAAATTTCTATTGAGACAGGAGTTCGACCGGAACGCCCGATTTCAGCATCCATTATAGCTTCCCAGCAGGCAATCACGGCATGTCCGATTTCAGCAGCAACGGTAGGTATTCTGGCTTTTATGGCTGAAGCAACGAACTATAAAACGGTTAATATTTTTACACTGCTTGTAGTCTGTATCCCGGCAACACTGATTGGTACAGTCGCATGTGCTCTTGCTGTAATGAAGAAAGGAAAAGAACTGGCAGAGGATCCGGAATTTCAGGCTCGTGTAGCATCCGGACAGGTTCAGACTCTTGTGAAAAATGAGAATGCTGCAGAAGTTAAAACAACAAAAGAGGCAAAAATCTCTGTTGCAGTATTTTTGGTTGCCATGGTAGGTATTGTATTGCTTGGCGCAGTAAGTGCATTAGTTCCAACACTTTCAGATGGAAGCAAATTACCGCTTACCACAGTAATTGAGATTTTTATGCTGGTTGCAGCAGCCGTAACGGTATTAATTACAAAACTTGACAGCAATAAGGTACTGGATCAGCCAGTATTTAAAACAGGAATGTTTGCTGTTGTTCTGGCATTTGGTCTTTGCTGGCTGGTGAATACATTTATTGCAGATCAGTCATCGTTTATTACAGATAATATGTCAGTTCTCACGAATGAACATCCATGGATTTATATCATAGCAGTGTTTATTGTTGGGGCAATAACAACAAGTCAGTCATCCTCTACAATGATTATGGTTCCGATTGGTATTGCATTAGGGCTTCCGGCAAATATTATTGTTGCTGGCTGGATTGCATGTTCATCAAATTATTTTATTCCTGCTTCCGGTCAGTGCGTTGCAGCAATTGCGTTTGATACCGCGGGAACAACAAAAATTGGAAAATATGTGTTAAATCACAGCTATATGCTTCCTGGCCTTGTATGTACTGTAGTTTCAGTAGTGTCAGCAATTTTGATAGGAGCAGTAGTATTTTAAAACATAAGGAGAAAATCTATGAAAGAACCAAAAATTATAGCGATTGGAGATAATGTATGTGATAAATATTTATCTCGTGGGAAAATGTATCCGGGAGGACAATGTGTCAATACATGCGTATATGCAAAATGGAATGGTGTCAATTCGGCATATCTTGGAAAATACGGTAATGATGAAGTTGCTGAATGTGTGCAGGAGACATTAAAAAAATTAGAGATTGATGATACGCATTGCCGGCATTTTCAGGGAGAAAACGGTTTCGCTTTGGTAACACTGAAAGAAACAGACCGTGTTTTTCTTGGCTCAAATAAAGGTGGAATTGCAAAAGATCATGCATTTGATTTCAACGAAGAAGATATGGATTATATTCAGCAATATGATTTGATTTACACAAATCTTAACAGCTATATTGAACAGGATCTTTCAAAATTGTATCAGACAAAGGTTCCGATTGCCTATGATTTTTCAATGCGCTGGACAGATGAGTATTTGAGGGATGTATGTCCGTATGTAACTGTTGCAATTATGTCATGTGCACATTTGTCAGAAGATGAACGGGAGAGAGAAATGAAAAAGGCACAGAAATATGGTGTTTCTGTTGTTCTTGGAACTGTCGGAGAAGAAGGCTCTTATGTATTATATAAAGATAAATTTTTATATACAAAAGCAGTATTGGCAGAGGATGTTATAGATACTATGGGAGCGGGAGATTCTTATTTTGCGGCATTCCTAAGTGATATGTTAAAAAATTCCCCACAACATAAGATTTTAGATGGTTCAGATGAACAGATGTATGTAAAAATTCAAAATGCAATGAAAAAGGCATCGGAGTTTGCCGCAAAGATGTGCGCAAAAGAAGGTGCATTTGGATATGGAGTACCAATTACAGGAAGAACAGAAATTTAGGGAGGTATAAGTATGAAACCAGATATGTATGAAAATAACGAAGAGGGAATTTTATGTGTCTATAAAAATCCAAAGTGGCTTGTATGTATTAAAAACTGGAAACCGGACAATGATATTAATGGGATTAAACACTTGGAGATCCATCATTCGACCGATGAGCAGTTTATTCTTGTACATGGTAAAGCGATTCTGATTACCGCAGAAAAAAAGGAAAATGGTTTTTCTATTGATCTGACATTGATGGAGCAGGGAAAAGTATATAATGTTCCGGCAGAATGCTGGTTTTATTCAATCACCCAGAAAGATACAAAAATAGTATATGTACAAGATTCCAATTGCTCTATGGAAAACAGTGATTTTTGTGATCTTTCGGAAGAAGAAATAGCATGGATTCAGGAAAAAGCATCACGGCTGCTGGCATAACTAAAGGATAGATTTATATGAAGAAACAATATATTCTTTTTGATTTTGATGGTGTTATTGTAAACACGGAACCTCAAAATGCACATTATCTGCAGGAAACTCTCAAATCGTTTGGTGTATATATGGATCACGAAGAGTTAAAAGGATTTATTGGAGTTAACAGCCGTGAAAAAATATTGCATTATTTGAGCCGGTCGAAAGAAAATGTTTCATGGGAAATGTACCAGAAAAGAAGAAAAGAGATGGGAAATACCTATGAAAATGATGCCATCTGTCCCATGCCGGGATTACAGGAATTATTTCAATGGATGAAGGGACGGAATCTGAAAGCCGGATTGGTAACATCAACGAGCGCGAAATATATTATTACGGCTTTAAACCGGATCAAAATGACAGATTATTTTTCAGTTATTGTATGTGGGGATATGTGCGAAAAAAGAAAGCCCTATCCGGATGGGTACTTAAAGGCGATACAGTTATTGCAGGCTGAAAAAGATGAGGTTGTTGCAATTGAGGATTCCTCAACCGGTATTCATGCGGCAATACAGGCAGGAATTGATGTGATTGGTTATACTGGCTCAGGAATAAAACAGGATACTGGAGAGGCGACTGCTGTTTTTTCTTCATTTCAGGACATTCAGCATTTTTTGGAAACAGCAATTTTATAAGTGTAACAGCATACGTTATATAGCAGGCGGCAGATGATTTCTGCCGCCTGTTAAGTTTATCAATATTTGTAGTTATAGCTCCTCTATGCAAAAAGTCTGCCAGAAGAACAAAATAGGACATATAAAGAAAAAAGGGCAAAAATATCCCTTTGTGTAAGACAAATGGGATATATGGATGAAAAGGTGCCTGAAATGTCCTGCTGTGATATCTGTATGGGACATATAGACAAAAAGATAATAAAAAAGTCCTTCTGTAAAAGTCTAACGGGACATATGGACGAGAAGATGCTACAAATGTCCTGTTATGACATTTGTATGGGACATAATAAGAACTTTTTTTCACATATGTCCCAGCTGACAAGAAAAACAGGACATAATAAGAATATTTTTTCGCATATGTCCCAGCTGACAGGAAAAGCAGGACATAATATACAAATTTTTCTCCATATGTCCCGGTTTTTCATAGAATCCATATTCATAAAATATGAAAAAGTATTATGGACAGAAAACATCAATGAACAGTAAGTATTTGTAAAATTATGAATAGAATATCAGAAGGAATATAAGTGCAAAGACAGAATGTTTGTGGTATGCTAGAGACAGGAATCTGGTCGTGACGGTTCGTTGGTAAAGCGGTGGATGGTTACGAATGACATTACGGAGGTGTTAGGCATGGGAAGTTATCTGAATCCGGGCTGCAAAGGCTTTGAGGAGAGCTTAAATTCCGCAATTTATGTAGATAAAACTGGGTTAATCGAAAAGGTTAATGCGGTTGTTGACACACGGCAGAAATATATTTGTGTCAGCCGTCCGCGGCGATTTGGAAAATCTATGGCGACGGATATGCTGGCAGCATATTACGATCAGAGCGTCGATACGGCGCGGTTGTTTGATACTCTGCAGATTGCAAAGGCAGAGACTTATCAGAAATACCGGAATCAATATGATGTGCTGAAAGTGAATATGCAGGAATTTTTAAGCATGACGCACAGTATGGATGAAATGCTTGCGGTTTTTCAAAAACGCATGATTGCAGATCTGAAAAGAGGATATCCTGATTATGTCATGGATGGAGAAGACAGTCTGGTGTTTGCGATGAAAGACGTATATGCACATACGAAGTGCCCGTTTATCATACTGATCGACGAATGGGACTGTCTGTTCCGCGAGTACAAGCAGGATAAAGAGGCGCAAAAAAAATATCTGGATTTCCTGCGGGTATGGATGAAAGATCAGGAATATGTGGCACTTGCCTACATGACCGGAATTTTACCGATAAAAAAATACGGTTCGCATTCGGCACTCAACATGTTTACGGAATATTCCATGACCAATCCACGCGAGATGGCGGAGTTTTTCGGTTTTACCGAAGAGGAAGTGCACGCATTGTGCGCAACATACAAGCGCAATTTTGAAGAAGCGCAGGCGTGGTATGATGGCTATGAACTTGTCGCAATGGACGGAGAAAACCCCAAAATCTATTCCATGTACAGCCCGAAATCAGTGGTCGATGCAATGTTAAGCGGTCTGTATGATAATTACTGGAATCAGACCGAAACATATGAGGCATTAAAAATTTATATCCAGATGAATTTTGACGGGTTAAAAGATGCCATTGTGCGGATGCTTGCCGGGGATCGTGTGGAAATCAATACAGGGACATTTTCCAATGATATGACAACATTCCAGAACCGGGATGATGTTCTGACACTCCTGGTTCATCTGGGTTATCTGAGTTATCACTGGATGGACAAAACGGTGTCGATTCCAAACAAAGAAGTGTCACAGGAATATGTAAATGCAATCAGTACCATGGACTGGCATGAGGTGATTGATTCTGTCGAAGCGTCGAAAAATCTGCTGGAAGCGTTATGGATGCAGGACGAAGAGGCAGTGGCAGCAGGCATTGATAAAGCGCATCGTGAGATTTCCATTTTGCAGTACAACAATGAAAATTCGCTGGCATGTACGATCAATCTGGCGTTTTATTTTGCACGGGAATACTACACGATCATAAGGGAATTTCCGACAGGAAAAGGGTTCGCGGATCTGTGTTTTATTCCAAGAAAAATGCATGCAGACAAACCGGCGGTTGTGATTGAACTGAAATGGGAAAAATCCGCACAGGGAGCCATTGCGCAGATCAAAGACCGGCACTATACAGATGCCTTAAAGGAGTATCGGGGAAATCTGCTCCTTGCCGGAATCAACTACAACAGAGAGACAAAAACACATACGTGTGTGATTGAGCAATTAACAAAAGAAGACTGACAGGAGGAAACCAAAATGAGCAACGTATTAGAAGAAATGAAAACCAGAAGAAGCATCCGAAAATTCAAACCGGATGCCATTCCGCAGGAAATTTTAGACAAGATCATCGAAGCGGGAACCTATGCGGCAAACGGCAGGGGTGCACAGAATGTCATCATCATTCAGGTGACGGACAAAGAGAAGCGCGATGAAATCGCAAAGAAAAATGCAGAAATCATGGGAAGTGAGGGTGATCCGTTTTACGGCGCACCGGCAATGCTCATCGTTTTAGGAAAAAAAGACTGGCCGACACATGTTTATGATGGAAGTCTTGTGATGGGAAACCTGATGCTTGCAGCCCATGATCTGGGAATCGGCAGCTGCTGGATTCACCGTGCGAAAGAGGAATTTGAAAGCAGCTGGGGCAGGGAACTGCTTGCATCCCTTGGGATTGAGGATGAATATGAGGGAATCGGACACTGTGCGCTCGGCTATGTGGACGGGGATTATCCGGATGTTATTCCTAGAAAAGAAAACCGCGTCTTCTATTTGAAATAAAGATAAAAATTTGGGAAATAGGTGTTGTAACTGCACCTGTTTTCCAGCCACTTCCGAAAGTGGAAAATTTACAATTGTAAATATGAGTTGACGAGAACAGATAGATACGTTATTCTATATTTACAAAACTCACACCAATCAAATTCAGTCAAAAACAGGCTGGACAAATCGTTTAAAGCACAAGAAGTTCAGGTGCTTACAATACCACGAGTTTTAACAATTAAATATGGGATGGCATTTGGGAAAATGGCTTGTTTCTGCGGATGAATGATTGCTTAATTAATAGTGTATGTTATACTATAAAAAAGACTTTCATAACAATATCGATGCTCCCAGTGTCTTCTCTATTCACAAAAGGAAGAAGGAGAAGAATGATATGGCAAATGCAAAAAAGTATGATGACTTAACGTTTACAGATGATTTTATGTTCTGTAAAGTAATGACAACGAACCCGGAACTCTGTCACGAGTTGTTAGAACTTATTCTTGGAAAGAAAGTAGGTGCTTTCACCCGACTTGATCAACAGAAACCAATAGAAATGACGGCTGATGGAAAGGGCATACGATTTGATGTGTACAGCGAGGATGATTCCGGGATTGTGTATGATTGTGAAATGCAGACGAGCAAAAAAGATAATCTTCCGAAGCGTACGAGATATTATCAGGGAATGATAGATTTAAATTTACTTGAAAGGGGTGCGGATTATAAAGAACTGAAAAAGAGCTATGTGATCTTTATTTGTCCATTTGATCAATTTCAGGAGGGGTTACACAAGTACACATTTGAAAATCAATGTAAAGAGATACCAGAACTTGTATTGGGAGATGAGTCAACGAAAATATTCTTGTGTGCCGGTGGGCATGCAGATGATGTATCGGATGAAATGAAGGACTTTTTAAACTGGCTTACGACAGGACAGACAGGCAATAGCCAATTCGTGAATAAGCTTGAAAATGCTGTTCTGAAGGCAAAAAAACATGAGGAATGGAAGGTGGAATACATGACGTTACTTATGAGAGACAATGAAATGATGGAAAAGGGCCGTAATGATATGCTTTTTTCATTGGTGCAGGACGGAACACTGTCTCTTGAGATTGCAGCAACAAAGGCAGAGATGCCGGTGGAGAAGTTCGCAAAAGCCATGAAAGAAGCAGGATATTTTATAAGGGAGCTTCCATGAGAGAAGATTATCATATTTATTATGAAAATGAAGAAGAACTGTCCGTCTGGCAACCGGAAATAAAAATGTAATGGCAAATAGAAAGAAAAGGAGACAAAAAATATGCCTTGTACAACGATATTAGTAGGAAAAAATGCAACCTATGATGGTTCAACCATGATTGCGAGAAATGATGATGCGGGTGGAAATGATCACTTTACGCCAAAGAAAATGATTGTGGTGCAGCCAAAGGAGCAGCCGCGTGTATACAAAGCGGTACTTTCTTCCGTGGAAATTCCGCTTCCAGAAAATCCACTTTGCTATACAGCTATGCCAAATGCGGTGGAAGGAAAGGGAGTCTGGGGCGCGTGTGGAGTCAATGAGGCGCGGACCGGAATGACGGCAACCGAGACGATCACATCCAATCCACGTGTACTCGGTGCAGATCCACTGGTGGAAAACGGCATTGGAGAGGAAGATATTGTATCGTTAGTACTTCCTTATATCCACAATGCAAGAGAGGGTGTTCAGCGGCTGGGAGAACTTCTGGAAACCTATGGCACTTATGAAATGAATGGAATTGCCTTTTCCGATCAGAATGAAATCTGGTGGATGGAGACCATTGGCGGACATCACTGGATTGCACGCCGTGTGCCGGATGATGCGTATGTGGTTATGCCAAACCAACTTGGAATTGATGCATTTGATCTGGATGATGCATTTACCATGCAGGAAAATCATATGTGTTCCGCGGATATGCGGGAGTTTATTGCGAATAATCACCTGAATCTTTCCATGGATGGCAGTCTGAATCCACGGGAAGCTTTTGGCAGCCATGACGATGCAGATCATGTGTACAATACACCGCGTGCGTGGTATATGCTGCGCTGCCTGAATCCACACACATACAACTGGGATGGACCGGATGCGGATTTTACACCGGAGTCCGATGATCTGCCATGGACACTGGTACCGGAGCGCAAGATTACGGTGGAAGATGTGAAATATGTGCTTTCTTCGCATTATCAGGGAACACCTTACGATCCATATGGAGCGTATGGAGATCCGGGGCAGCGCGGCATGTATCGTTCCATCGGTATCAACCGCAATGATTTTGTTGGTCTGGTACATATCCGCCCGGAGCATGGAGAGGATGCCAATGTACTGGAATGGGTTGCGTATGGTTCCAATGCCTTTAATGCCATGGTGCCGTTTTATGCACAGGTGGAGAAAACTCCGGAATATGTGGCCAATACGACAGCAGAAGTTTCTACGGATAATTTTTACTGGGTAAGCCGGATGATTGGTGCGATGGCAGATGCCTCTTATAAGAAATCAGTGTTCCATGTCGAGCGGTATCAGGAGAAAGTGCTGTCTAAAGGACATGAGATTATCAATCATTATGATAAGCTGCTGGAAAAAGAAACCGACGCAGGAAAGCGCATGGCACTTAAGACAGAAGCAAACAATGCGGTGGCAGATATGGTAAAAAAAGAAGCTGCCGATACACTCGATAAAGTTCTGTTTGAACTGTGTGGACAGATGAAGAATGCATTTGCCAGATCCGATGCTTAACGCATCAGTTTCCGCCGCAGAAGCAGATATGCCGTGATCATAGCCGTACCGGTCAGTACCCAGGAGATCGGATAGATAATCATAACAACCCAGAATTCATGTATGGCACGGCAGACGGTGTTGATCCAGATGAGGCGCAGCACGCAGGAGCCGACCACGGTGATCAGAGCCGGTGTCAGGGAATGGCCAAAGCCTCGCATGGCACCGCCGCTGATCTCGTAAGTGGAGGTCAGAAGTTCCAGTGTGGTGACGATCAGAAGGCGTTGTACGGCAAAAGTCAGGACATTCGGATCGGTTGTGTACAGGCGAATGAAAAAATCCCGGCCAAGTACAAAAACACCGGATAACAGGCCGCAGAATATCACGGAAAAAATCATGCAGAGACGGTATACTTTTTTGCACCGCTGAAAATCCCCGGCACCGTAATTCTGGCTCGTAAAAGTTACGGTAGTCTGGGCAAATGCGTTTACCATAAAATACGCAAAAAATTCAAAATTCAGTGCAGCTGCAGATCCTGCGATAGCGTTTGAACCAAAACTGTTAATCATGCTCTGGATGCAGACGTTGGCAAGGGAAAAGACCATGCCCTGCAGACCGGCAGGAACGCCAATGATCAGGATTTTTTTCAGTTCGCCCCAGTCAATGGACAAGCCAGAGAGGCTGACACGGATTGGTTCCTGTTCATGCAGTAAAATATAAAACAGAATACCGGAACTTACAATATTAGAAACAACGGTGGCAATTGCGACACCGGATACTCCCAGATGAAATACAATGACAAGAATCAGGTTCAGTCCGGTATTAATGATTCCGGCGGCAATCAGGGCATACAGCGGGCGGCGGCTGTCACCGATGCTGCGCAGGATTGAGGAACTGAAATCATAAAGCATGATAAATGGCATGCCGAGAAAATAGATCCGCAGATATAAAACTGCCAGATCGAGAACATCTTTTGGCGTTCCCATCAGTGTCAGTACCGGTCTGGCAATGAACTGCCCCAATACAAGCACGAAAATGCCACTGCATAAAGCGACAACGATGGCGGTGTGAATTGCCCCTTTTACATGTTCTTCGGCTTTCTGTCCGATGTAGCGGGAAATAATTACGTTGGAACCGAGCGAAATTCCGATGAACAGATTAATCATCAGTGCGATGAGCGAACTGTTGCTTCCCACGGCCGCCAATGCACGGCTGCTTGCAAAACGGCCGACCACTGCGGTATCCACAGAATTAAATAATTGCTGTAAGATGCTGCTGGCAGCCAGAGGCAGGGCAAAAAGCAGTAATTTATTCCATAGAGATCCATGTGTCATATCAATTGTATTTTTCTTTTGCATATTCATAGTGAAACAAATCCCTTCTTTAATAAGTACAGATGATTATAATCCCGGGAAATCAGAAAATCAATAGCTACAGAGTTTTGAGAATATTTGTAATAAACTAAAAAATGTGTTGACATTTTGCAAGAAGAGTGCTAGTTTTTTGTTAACAAAGAGAAATCAGGCAAATGCATCGAACAGAATACGATCACAATATACTTTTTTCCAGAGAGTTGTCGGGCGGTGCGAGACAACAGACAGATATGGTGACCATCCTCTGTGAGCTGTGGGCTGAATTCCGTCAGGACAGTAAGCTTCACCGGTATTCTACCGTTATCAGGAACCTTATTTCTGCAGAGGGGAGTCTGTTGAGATGAGAGTGAGTGGTCGTTTTATACGGCAAATAAAGTGGTAACGCGGAAGCATAACATAAGCCTTCGTCTTTATATACTGATAAGAGGTATATAGGGACGGAGGTTTTTTATTCCTGTTCCATTCTCTTTGCAAATATTAAGAAGGGAGTCGCCAAATGGCGAAAAAACAATGAATGGTTTAGTTATCGTATTAATTGCAATTGTGGTACTTGGTGCCGGTTATCTGTTATACGGACGCTGGCTTGCCAGCAAATGGGGGCTGGATCCGAAAGCAAAAACTCCGGCTTATACGCATGAAGATGGACAGGATTATGTTCCTTCCTCCAAACTGACAGTGTTTGCCCATCAGTTTTCTTCCATTGCAGGTGCGGGACCTGTCACCGGACCGATCCTGGCATCCGTATTCGGCTGGGTGCCGGTATTGTTATGGCTGCTGATCGGAGGTCTGTTTTTCGGAGCCGTGCAGGATTTCGGTGCACTGTATGCTTCCGTTAAAAATGAAGGAAAATCGATGGGAATGATCATCGAGAAATACATCGGAAGAACCGGACGGAAATTATTTATGCTGTTCTGTTGGCTGTTTACACTTCTGGTTATGGCAGCTTTTACCGATATGGTTGCCGGAACGTTTGTCGGAAAAGGTGTGGAAGGGATGACAAAGGCAACAGGCTATGCGAATTCCGCAGCGGCATCCATTTCCATGCTGTTTATCGTTGTTGCCATCATCTTTGGCCTGATTCAGAAAAAGGTCGGGAAAATGAAAGAGTGGGTTCGCGCAGTGGTTGCCATTGCCCTGTTGGTTGTCATGTTTATCATTGGTATGAAACTTCCAATGTATGCGACAAAGAGTACCTGGATCTATATTGTTATGGCATATCTGTTCCTTGCCTCTGTCATGCCGATGTGGCTGCTCATGGAGCCGCGTGATTACATGACCACTTTCATGCTGCTGGGTATGATCATTGGTGCGGTTGTCGGTGTCATTGCCGAGCATCCGACTATGAAGCTGAATGCATTTAGCGGATTTAATGTAGATGGCAGTTATCTGTTCCCTACCTTATTTGTAACGATTGCCTGTGGTGCGGTATCCGGATTCCACAGTCTGGTTTCTTCCGGAACATCATCAAAGACCATCAGTAATGAGAAAGATATGCCGATGGTCGGTTATGGTGCCATGGTGGTAGAGTCACTGCTCGGAGTCATTGCACTGGTTGTTGTTGGTGCGGTTGCCGTAAACGGAACAAAGCCGGAGGGTACTCCGTTTTCTATTTTCTCTGCTGGTGTTGCAGGATTTTTCGAAAAATTCGGTATTCCGGTACAGGTTGCTACCGTATTTATGACGATGTGTGTATCTGCACTGGCACTGACCTCTCTCGATTCTGTTGCACGGATCGGACGTATGTCGTTTCAGGAGTTGTTTTACGGGGATACTACTGACACTTCCAAGATGCCGGGCTGGCAGAAAGTTCTGACCAATAAATATTTTGCAACAATTATTACCTTATTCTTTGGTTATTTACTGACTCTTGGCGGATACAATAATATCTGGCCACTGTTTGGTTCTGCGAACCAGCTGCTTGCAGCACTTGTACTGATTGCACTTGCGGTATTCTTAAAGACAACCGGAAGAACCGGCTGGACACTTTACATACCGATGTTTGTTATGCTGGCAGTTACGTTTACCGCACTGATCCAGAAGACCATTGCACTGGTTTCCAATATTGCCGGTGGTCAGGCAACTTTCCTGGTAGATGGTCTGCAGTTTATCGTGGCTATTCTTCTGATGGTTCTCGGTGTGCTGGTTGCATTCAGCTGTCTGAAGAAACTGTTCACTGCAAAGAAACAGGAAGCATAAGCTATTTGTTCTGTTTTCTCCATTCCCGAGGGGAAACACCATAAATATTTTTAAATGCACGGGAAAAATGAAGCTGATTTTCGTATCCGACGGCAGAGCCGATATCTGCGATGGACAGGGAAGTCAGCTTTAATAATTCCGTTGCCTTTACCATGCGGTAGTTCATAAGAAATTCCTGTGGGGAGCGACCGGTCGAGTTGCGGAAGATTTTTCCGAAATAACTCCGGTTGATGCCACATACCGCAGCGATATCTTCAATCGAAATAGTATTCTGAAAGTTCTGTTCCATATAATTGATCGCTTCTTTTATATAATAATCACTCATGCGCCCGCTGGAGATCAGCGTTGTCGACTTTGCCGACTGCAGCAGATAATCCAAAAACAGATACAGATGCCCGATGAGATGGAAGGAAGATTCCTGTGGATGATTGACAATATAAAGCATTTCATCGGCAAGTTTTTTTTGCAATTCTTTGGAATGGGAATGATAAACGGGCGCATCTTTACACAAGTCTGTGATACTTAAAGCTTCTTTTACACGTAAGCCGTCAAATTCAATCCACATATATTTCCACGGAAGCTGTTCATCGGCAATGTAAGTATTGATCTGCCCCGGGAAAATCATAAATCCCTGTCCGCTTTTTACGGAATAGGTCTGTGTTTCCCCCTTTGCATTGTCTGCCATAAGAGTTCCGGTTCCGGAAAGAACGTAGTGAAACAGATAGTGGTTGCGTGTTGCAGGTCCGAAAGAATGACCGGGATCACACTGTTCGTATCCAAACTGATACATGCACAGATCAATAAAATTTTCATTTGGAAAAATATTAAAAAATGTATTACTCATAAAACACTCCGTATATACCAAAATGCGATATTAGTATCTATTATAGCACAAAATATTGCATTTAGGTATAAAATTAAAAAAATGTGGGTATTTAAGGACGCATAAAGGTATGTTATAATCAAATTATCAAAAAGGCAAGCGGATATATTTAAGAAAAGGAGAGAGGAATATGGCAAAAAGGAATATTTTTCGTGGTCTTGCGGCTGTGCTTGCACTTGGCATGTGCATGACAGGACTCGCTGGATGCGGAAGCGAAAAAAGGGCGGATGGAAAAACGGAGATTGAAGTGGTTTCCTACAAACCAGAAGCAGTTAAGGCATTTGAAAAAATTGAAAAGCGGTTCAATGAAACACATGATGACATTCATTTGACGATTTCATCTCCAAATGAAGCAATGACCATTTTAAAGACACGTTTTATCCGGGAGGATTATCCGGACATCATCGCAATCGGAGGAGATATCAACTACTCCAATTTTTTAGATGCAGACCTGTTTGAAGATATTTCCGGTCTGGATGAAGTTCAGACAGTCAAGCAGGCATATCTGGATATGGATAAGGAACTGGAGTTTATTCCAAAAGATGGCACATATGCACTTCCATATGTGGCAAACGCGGCAGGAATTTTATATAACAAAGATCTGTTTGAGGAAAATGCCTGGAAAGTTCCGACCACCTGGCAGGAATTTACCACACTGTGTGATGAAATAAAACAAAGCGGAACACTTCCACTGTATCTGGGTTTTAAAGATACCTGGACCTGTCTGGCTCCGTGGAATGCGCTGGCAGTCGGACTTACCGATTCGGATACCTGCAATCAGGTAAATATGGGAAATACCACATTTTCCGATACGTATGGACCGGTAGCAGAAAAGATGCGTGCGCTTTTGGATTACGCCGAAAAAAATCCGTATGCATATGGTTATAACGATGCCTGTACAGCATTTGCCCGTGGGGAATCTGCCATGTATCCGATCGGAAGCTATGCGATTCCACAGATTAAATCGGTCAATCCAGATATGAATATCGGCTCTTTTACATTTCCTGCAAATGATGAGGAATCAGACAATGTATTAAATTCAGGAATTGATTTACAGTTTTCTGTGATGAAAGCATGCAAAAACAAAGAAGCAGCATATGAAGTTTTAAAATATCTGTATGACGATGAAACCATTCAGATTTATCTGGATGATCAGGGTGGAATTGCCTGCAAGGATGGGGATTTTGCAATTCCGGAAACACTTAAGGATATGCGTCCTTACATTGAAAATAACCGCATGGCAGATTATCAGGATCACCATTATCCGAGTGAGATGAGTGTGGATGCCATGATCCAGACGTTCCTGCTGGATACAAGCGACAATGCACAGGAAAAGTTTTTGAAAAAATTTGATTCCGACTGGAAGCGCTATAACCGGGATCTGATTCGGAAAGTACAGGATTATCAGAAAGAACAGGAGGATGCACAATGAAAAAGAAAATGTCAAACAGGGACAAAACATTCTGGGCGGTTGTTATACCGGTTGTGATCTTATTTTTTGCATTCAATACACTTCCAATGATCAAAGGTGTGATTTACAGCTTTACCAATTATAAAGGATACGGAACGTACGATTATGTCGGGTTCCGGAACTATGCAGATCTGTTTACGGATTCCCGCGTGGGAAAAAGCTATGTGTTTACGTTTAAATATGCACTGGCAGGAACGATACTGGTAAATGTGCTGAGTCTGATCATGGCAGTTGGATTAAACAGTGCAATCCGTTTTAAAAGTGCACTGCGCGGTATTTATTTTGTGCCGAATATTTTAGGAGGACTTGTCATCGGTTATATTTTTAGTTTTATTTTTACTTACATTCTTCCAACTGTGGGAAATGTGTTCCATATTGGATTTTTGCAGAACAGTATTCTTGCAAGTGAAAAATATGCGTGGATTGGTGTGCTGATTGTTGGTGTATGGCAGGCAGTTGCCATGAATACCATTATTTATATTTCCGGTCTGCAGACCGTCCCGGAGGAAGTTTACGAGGCGAGTATGCTTGATGGAGCAAGTAAATGGAAACAGTTCTGGAAAGTAACATTTCCACTGGTTATGCCGTTTGTAACAATCAATCTGGTATTGAGCACAAAGAATTTTCTCATGGTATTCGACCAGATCATGTCTTTGACCAAGGGAGGTCCGGCACAGAGCACCGAATCGATCTCTTTCCTGATTTATAAAAATGGTATGGATGGCGGACAGTTTGGATTCCAGAGTGCAAATGCAGTTATTTTCTTTATTGTGATTGTGGCAATTTCACTTTTCCAGATGACAGTCATGAATAAGAAGGAGGAGCAGTTATGATGAAAGAAAAACAGAAAACAAACCGGGTACTTACGATTGTTCTGATTTTGGGGACGGTTACCGTATTTTTTCCACTGTATATGGCAGCGATCATTGCGTTTAAGAAACCAAGTGAGATGACAAACGATGTGGCGGGTGCACTTTCTTTCCCGAAACAATGGAGTTTCGAAAACTTCCGTCAGGCAATGGAAGTGACCGATTTCTGGCGTTCTCTTGGAAACAGTTTACTGATCACTCTGGTAACGATCGTACTGGCAATTCTGATCCACTCGATTGCAGGCTATGTGATCGGGCGGGGCATGGCAAGAAGAAAAAGTTTCCGTTTTATCTATCTGTATATTGTCAGTGGTATGTTTGTTCCATTTTCCATCTTAATGATGCCTCTGGTAAAACAGACGGCGCATATGGGACTTGGAAACCGCGCGGGTGTCATTCTGTTGTATCTGGTATTTTACATGCCAATGAATGTCCTGCTTTACAGTGGATATTTAAAAAATATTCCGGAAGCACTCGAAGAAGCAGCAGATATTGATGGGGCAAGTACCTGGACGACTTACTGGAGAGTGGTATTCCCGATGATGAAACCGATGCATGCGACGGTTGCGATTCTGACAGCCCTTGGAACATGGAACGATGTTATGACACCGCTTGTGATCATGTCCGGAACCGGACAGAATACGCTGCCGCTTGCACAGCTTAACTTCCAGACACAGTTTGGAACCAATTACAATCTGGCGTTTGCCTCCTATATTCTGGCACTGATCCCGATCCTGATCTTTTATATGATCTGTCAGAAACAGATTTTGAATGGTGTGGCAAACGGTGCAGTCAAAGGATAAAAAATAAACGAGGTGACTTCTATGGCAATTATATACAATCCAAATAAAAAAATATTTACCCTGCATACAGCGCATACAACCTATCAGATGCAGGTTGATCCACTGGGATATCTGCTGCATCTGTACTACGGAGAAAAAACAAACAGTTCCATGGACTATGTCCTAACCTATGCAGACCGCGGATTTTCCGGAAATCCTTATGCAGCCGGTATGGACCGCACCTATTCGCTGGATGCGCTGCCACAGGAATATCCGTCCCTTGGCACCGGAGATTACCGCAATATTGCACTGAATATCAAAAATGAAAAAGGTGTGGAAAGTGCAGATCTGCTTTTTAAGAGCTATGAGATCCAAAGCGGCAAGTATCAGTTACAGGGACTTCCGGCTGTCTGGGCAGATGAAAACGAAGCACAGACACTGGAAATAGTCCTTGCAGATGAAAACGCACAGGTTGAAGTGCATCTGCTGTATGGCGTTTTAGAAGAAACCGATATCATTACAAGGAGTGTCCGGATTAAAAATACGGGAACCGGACAGATTACGATCGAAAAGGCAGCGGCAGCCTGTCTGGATTTTGTACAGGGAGATTTTGATGTCCTGCGGTTTTATGGAAAGCATGCCATGGAGCGCAATCTGGAGCGTACGCCGCTGGGACATGGAACCATTGCGTTTGGCAGCCGCAGGGGAACATCCAGCCATCAGTATAATCCGGCAGTAATTCTGGCAGAAAAAGGGACAACAGAGACGGCAGGCAGCTGCTATGGCATGCTGTTTGTATACAGCGGCAATTTCTCATGTGAGGCGGAAAAAGACCAGTTCAACCAGACGCGCCTGCTTCTCGGATTAAATGAAGAACTGTTTTCCTATCCGCTTGCGTCGGGAGAAACCTTTACGGTGCCGGAAGTTATTTTATCTTATTCGGCAGAGGGATTGTCGGCATTGTCGCAGCAGTATCATAACTGCATCCGCAACCATGTGTGCCGCAGCAAATATGTCCATATGCAGCGTCCGGTGCTGATCAACAGCTGGGAGGCAGCCTATTTCGATTTTACGGGAGATACGATTGTGGATCTGGCAAAAGAAGCCGCTTCCCTTGGAATTGATATGGTAGTGATGGATGACGGTTGGTTCGGGAAAAGAAATGATGACAATTCTTCCCTTGGGGACTGGCAGGGCAACGAAAAGAAACTGGGGGGCAGTCTGGCAGATCTTATTACCCGTGTGCATGAGCAGGGCGTGAAATTTGGCATCTGGATTGAGCCGGAGATGGTCAATGAAGACAGTGATCTGTACCGGGCGCATCCGGACTGGGCGATCCGGATTCCGGGGAAAAAGCCGGTGCGCTCGAGAAACCAGCTACTGCTTGATTTTTCCAGAAAAGAAGTGCGCGACTGTGTATTTGACCAGATCTGTGCCGTGCTCGATCAGGGAAAAATTGATTATGTCAAGTGGGATATGAACCGCAGCATGGCAGATGTTTATGCCGGAAATCTTTCCTATGATTATGTGCTTGGGGTCTATGATTTTCTGGAACACCTGTGCAGCCGCTATCCGGATCTTCTGCTGGAGGGATGCAGCGGTGGCGGCGGCAGGTTTGACGCGGGAATGCTTTATTATTCCCCACAGATCTGGTGCAGCGACAATACCGATGCGATCAACCGCACAAGAATCCAGTACGGAACTTCGTTTTTCTATCCGGTTTCCGCGATGGGGGCGCATGTTTCGGCGGTGCCAAATCACCAGACCGGACGGGTGACAAGTTTCCATACCCGTGGGGTGACGGCGATGGCGGGAACTTTCGGTTACGAATTAAACCCGGCGCTTTTATCGGATGAGGAAAAACAGCAGATCCGGGAGCAGATCAAAACGTACAAGAAGTATGAAACGCTCATTAACGAGGGAACGTACTGGCGGCTGTCGGATCCGTTTACGGATGAAATTGCGGCATGGATGTCCGTCTCAGAGCAACAGAATCATGCACTGGTAAGCGTAGTGCGTCTTATGGCAGAGGCAAATCAGGCGACCGTTTATGTCCGCCTGCGTGGGTTAAAACCGGATGCCGTGTATCTGGAAGAACAAAGCGGCAGGCAGTATTCCGGTGCAGCATTGATGCATGCGGGAATTCCGCTTCCGCCGTTTACCAGAGAATATGAGGCATATCAGTTTGCTTTTACAGAACTGAAAGAGGCTGGAACATTATATGAAAAAGTGCAGAAATGGCGTGACAGGAATGCCAAAAATCGAGTGGTCATCAGCCTTTACGGTGGCTCCGGTTCCGGAAAAACAACACTTGCAACGGCATTGCAGCAGTACTTTTTAAATGACGGAACGGGTTGTTATCTGCTCTCTGGCGATGATTATCCACACCGGATTCCAAAACGCAACGATGAAGAACGGATGCGTGTGTATAAAGAGACAGGGGAAGACGGACTGCGTGGATATCTCGGAACAAAGAAAGAGATTGACTTCGACCGGATCAATGAAGTGCTTGCGGCATTTCATGAGGGAAAAGATACGATCACATTGCGGCATATGGGACGGGAAGATGGCGAGATTTCATCGGAAGAAACCGATTTTTCCGGAATATCCGTATTACTTCTGGAGTGGACACACGGAGGCAGTGACGATTTACATGGTGTGGATCTGCCCGTCTTTCTGGAAAGTTCCCCGGAGGAGACCAGGGAGCGGCGCATCCGCAGAAACCGCGATGAGAATGCCGCAAGCCCGTTTATCTGCCGCGTGGTAGAGCTGGAACAGGAAAAACTTGAAGTGCAGCGCAAAAATGCAGGATTAATCGTGGGAAAGGACGGAAGAGTTTATGAACCATAAACCGATGCTCAATGCATATCCCGACAGCCTTGGAGGAAATCTGGGAGATATTGTAACATTGCTAAAAACTGAGGCAATGCAGGATGTATTTTCTTCCTTTTACATTCTGCCGAGTCTGTATCATTCCGATCTCGACCGGGGATTTTCCGTGATCGACTATGACCTGAATGAGCAGCTTGCCAACCGGGAAGACCTTGACCAGTTAAAGAATATGGGGATTGACCTGAAACTGGATTTTATTTTAAACCATGCTTCCGCACAGTCCCCGCAGTTTCAGGATCTTGTGGAAAAAGGGGAGGCTTCTGCGTACCGCGATTTTTTCATCGACTGGAACCGCTTCTGGGAAGGGCATGGAACCATGACGGAGGAAGGCTATATCCAGCCGGATGAAAGCTGTCTGAAGCAGATGTTTTTCCGCAAACCCGGGCTGCCGATCCTGATGGTGGAATTTCCGGATGGAAAAAAGGTGCCGTACTGGAATACCTTTTATCAGGAAGTGCATGGCAGACACTATCTTGGACAGATGGATGTAAACATCCAGTCGCCAAAGGTGTGGGAGTTTTATCGTGAAACACTGGAGAAAATAGCTTCTTATGGAGCGGCGATCGTGCGGCTGGATGCCTTTGCCTATGCGCCGAAGACACCGGGAAAGAAAAACTTCCTCAATGATCCGGAGACATGGGAACTTTTACAGAAGATTCATGCGCTGGCAGAACCTTTGGGACTTACGCTTTTGCCGGAGATCCACGCAGCGTATGACGAAAAAATATACCAGACGCTTGCAGAAAAAGGCTATGCGACCTACGACTTTTTCCTGCCGGGACTGGTCATTGATGCGATTGAGAACAGGCGCGGAACATACCTTGCGGCATGGGCGAAGGAAATTGTGGAAAAGAAGATCTCCACGGTCAACATGCTCGGCTGTCACGACGGCATCCCGCTTCTGGATTTAAAGGGACTGCTTCCAAAAGAGGAGATCCAGTCGTTAATTGACCGGATTGTATCCCGCGGAGGCATGGTCAAAAATTTACATGGACAAAAGAATCTGTATTATCAGGTAAATGCCACGTACTACAGTGCATTGGGAGAGTCGGATGAAAAAATGCTTCTGGCGCGGGCCATCCAGATGTTTATGCCGGGCAAACCGCAGATCTGGTATCTGGATCTGTTTGCCGGAAAAAATGACCATGAAGCGGTGCAGCGTGCGGGGGAATCCGGACATAAGGAAATCAACCGGACAAATCTTTCCGTTGATCAGATCGCGGAAGGTCTGAAAAAAGATGTGGTTCAAAAACAGCTTGCGCTAATCCGTATGAGGAATACCCATAAGGCATTTTCGGAAGGCGCAGAGGTGACAATCTCCGGAGAGGAGAGTTCTCTGGAAATCCGCTGGGAATATGACGGGGCATATGCCGAATTGCATGTAAATTTTGAAGAGGGGACTTATACAATAGAAAGTAATTGAGAACAGAACGATATTACATGTAAAAAATAACATGAAAGCAGGAAGGAGATGCAGAAATACAGGCATCTCCTTCTTATGGGTTTAAATCCATAAGCTCATTGCCATGTTCCCGTAACCATTTGCGGGAAACCTTATAGTCTGGAAGCACACGCTCCCCCTGTGCCCAGAAGCGTGGTGAATGGTTCATCTCCAGCCGGTGGCACAGCTCATGGACAACCACGTAATCCAGCACTTCCGGCGGTGCTTTCATCAGCAGGCAGTTAAAGTTAAGATTGCCCTTTGCACTGCAGCTTCCCCAGCGTGTACGCTGGTTTCGTATGGTGATCCTGCCATAGGTCACGCCGACAACCGGGGCATAAAACCGTACCCGTTCCGGAATTATGCGCAGTGCTTCATCTGCAAGCACCTGCAATTCCCCGGGATTTAAAGGTGCGGCTTTCGGGCGTGCAGCTTCCAATTTTTGTTTTTGTTCCATTTCCCGGAGATGGGCATACAGCCAGTCTGATTTTTCATCGACAAATTTACGGATCTGCCAGTCTGCCATCCAGTAAGGTGCCCTTACCAGAACCGATAAATCCGGACGGATTTCCAGTGCAACGGTTTTTCTTTTGCTTCGGATTATTCGAATCTGTGCTTTTTCCATTTCATTTCCATTTCCATTTCCAACAATATATGTAAAACAGATGTTTTGTGTTATGTCATCATTGTACCATCATTTTATTGGAATGCAAAGGGGACAAACCAGGGGGGAATTTCTGAGTGTGGAAAAAGATAAAATTCGCATATTTTCGACAGAAACATTGCAGTGGGAGGGAAAAAGGCGTATGATAAAAATAGTATTTTAAAGCGGAATAAAGAAAGGAACAGAGAAAATGGAAGGACGAAAAAAAATGGAAGAGTTTTACCGAAAACTGAAGGTAGGAATGAAGTTGAAGTATGCATTTACTACAGTCATTGTAACGTTTGCTGTTGCTATGGTTGTTTCGCTTGTTTCCATTGTAATGATGAATGTGGATACTTATCAGTTTTACAAGGAAGCATATGCAAACAGCACATTGCAGATGGAAATCCGTAAAGATATACAGCTTGTGGGAAAATATATTTTGTGGTCGATGACAACCGATGATACAGGTTCCACACAGAGTTATCTTAATTCGGCACAGAAGTATGCAGATCAGGTTGGAAAAAATGTTACCACACTGGAGAAGTCTTATAATGATAAAAAGAAAGTTGCGGAATTAAAAGATGCGATAGAAGAACTGAAAAAACAGCGGGTAGCGCTCATGGAACTGGCGCAGCAGAATAAAAATGACGAAGCTCTGGCACTGTTTAATTCCGATTATAATGATGCAACAGAGAAACTTCAGGATATATTGGTTGATATCGGAAAAGTGGCATCCGCAGAGGCAAAGAGTCAGTATACATTTGCCAGGGTAACGGGAATTGTGAGCATTATTCTGATGATTCTCATAGGAACAGGAGCAGTGGCTTTCTCCACTGTCATCCGGACCACCATTACCGGAATTATGCTAAAGCCAATTCAGGAACTGGAAGGTGCAGCTGAGAAACTGAAAGCAGGACAGCTTGATGTGGAAATAAATTATGAATCTCCAGACGAACTCGGAAAACTTGCCGGTAATTTCCGGCAGGCATGCAAAACTCTGGAGGTGATTGTGCAGGATACCAGTTATCTTCTGGGAGAAATGGCAGAAGGAAATTTCAATGTATCCAGTAATAATGCACAGATTTATATTGGAAATTTCAGACAGCAGTATGAGTCCATAAGCAAATTAAAACATGAACTGAGTGATACCCTGACACAGATTAATGAAGCATCCGAGCAGGTTGCATCCGGTTCCGGGCAGCTGGCAGGCGGGGCACAGGCTTTGGCAGAAGGTGCCACCGATCAGGCAGGTGCAGTAGAAGAACTGACAGCAACGGTAGAGAGTGTCAGCGGAATTGCAGAATCCAGCGCAGAGAGCGCTTCCGGGGCTTACCAGATGGTACGCACTGCCGTAGAACAGGCAGATCAAAGCAGAGAAGAATTACAGGCATTGACCAATGCCATGGAGCGGATCAGCAGTACCTCACAGGAAATCCAAAACATCATCGGTTCCATCGAGGAGATTGCAAGTCAGACCAACCTGTTGTCCCTGAATGCTTCCATTGAGGCAGCACGTGCCGGGGAAGCCGGAAAAGGTTTTGCGGTTGTGGCAGATCAGATCGGAAAACTGGCGGGTGACAGTGCACAGGCGGCAGTCAATACTCGCGATCTGATTGAAAAATCTCTGCAGGAAATTGAAAACGGAAACCAGATTACAGAAAAGACGGTTGCTGCATTAAATAAGATTCTTGGATCCATGAATGATTTTGCGAATGCGGCAAAGGGCGCCAGCGAGAGTTCTACTGAGCAGGCAGATATGTTAAAGCAGATCGAGCAGGGAATCGAGCAGATTTCCAGTGTCGTACAGAGCAACTCCGCAGCTGCAGAAGAAACTTCTGCAACAAGCCAGGAGCTTTCCGCACAGTCGGAAGGACTGAAAAATCTGGTTGGCAGGTTTAAGCTGGCAGAGTAGGAGAACATAATAAAAAGGAATCCTGTCCGGAAAGATATCCGGACAGGGTTCCTTTTTTTGTAACCTTTCCGATTTTTCGTTTGTATTATTAGTGAAAGGCCTTTGAAAATGAAACATAAAGGAGCGGCTCATGAGACAATCCGTATAGGGTAAACGCATTTTTCCGGGTGGTCAGAATTCCTTCGTCCCGCATTTTGCCAAGCTCTTTGGAAAGCGCACTGCGGTCGACATTCAGATAGTCCGCCAGCCCCTGCCGGTCAAACGGAATCTTAAAATAATTGCTGCCGGCTTTTGCCGCCTGGTTTGACAGATAGACAAGCAGCCGCCCGCGGATCGTTTTCGGTGTCGTACAGAAAATCCGCTGGGAGAGCGCGAGATTTTTGCGCAGGGAGATCTGTAGCAGATTCCGGATAAATTTTGGCTGCCAGGTGCTTGCGGGATGCGGAGTGTGGACAAGAATATCCAGATTCCAGAATAGAATATCGGTCTGCTGGGCAGCAACCGCATCGACCATCAGTGTTTCGCGGGAAAATGCATAAGTTTCCCCGAAAACCTGTCCGGCACCGATGTTGCTCAAAATGCTTTTGCTGCCCCACAGGTCGAGATTTTCAATATTAACGCTTCCGGACAGCACCAGCCCGATCTCGTGCGTGGTGCATCCGGCAGACAAAATCACTTCATTTTTTTCAAAATGTTTCTGGCGCATACCGCCCAGAGCGAGCATTTCTTTATATTCTGATTCTTCCATGCCAAGGCACAGGGGATTTTTTAAATAGATCATGGGTTTCTCCTGATGTTATTTGATAAAATAAGTATATGCAAATTTGTGTCACAGGGCAAGAAAAAGTGAACCGCCCAATGGAGATTCTACTGTGAAAAATGAGGATGGAACGTATACATATACCGTGTATAGTCCTGTGAACATGAAATAAGAACAATAAATAATAATGAAAATTATAAAGAAAATAATACAACTTTTATATTGATTCTTGGCTTGCTCCTGCATATAATATAAGTGAAATTAAACAATGGAGGTGTCTGTTATGGCAATTGCATCTGATTTTTTACAGAGTCTTGTTCCAATTTCACAATTTAACAAAGGGCAGGCTGCAAAGATATTTGATAGACTTCGTTCCGAAAAAGAACTGATTGTTTTAAAAAATAACCAGCCTTCTGCAATTATTCTGTCACCCGAAGAGTATACAAGATTAACGGAGATTGAGGAAGATTATTTTCTTTTGTTGGAAGCAAATAAACGTTTGGATGATAACGGGAATAAAGAGACTGTTTCATATGATTCAGTGATGAAACATTTGGGCATCGGTGAAGCAGAACTTTTGGAAGCGGAGGATGCAGATATCGAATGATATGGAGTATTGAGTTTTTAGAGGAAGCGGAAAAGGATATGAAAAAACTTGACCATTCAGCTCAGATACAGGTGTTAAAAGGAATTAAAAAAGTCAGCCAGAATCCGTTGTCAGTGAGGGAAGGTGGATATGGGAAACCATTCCGGGCAGACATTTCATGTCCGGTGCAGAAAACACGGCAGTTCTCGCTTTATGTCGTGGCTTTTACTGGAAAAAACAGGTATTGTAATCTGCGAAAGGAGGAGCAGATTTACATGGATGGAAAGCAAGAGGAGATTTCATTATGGATCAGAAAAAGACAGGTTACTTTTTAAAACAACTGCGCAATGAAAAGAAGCTGACGCAGGAGCAGCTTGCGGAAAAATTTCAGATCACAAGCCGCACGGTGTCACGCTGGGAGACGGGAAGCAATATGCCCGATATCAGCATGCTGTTGGAACTTGCAGATTTTTATGAAGTTGATATCCGGGAAATCATTGATGGAGAAAGGAAAAGCGAGCAGATGAATGAGGAATTAAAGGAAACCGTAATCAAAGTAACGGATTATACAGAGACAAACAACGCAAGGCTCTTAAAACGGGTACGGATCATAGGAATTACCGGTGTGATCACAATACTGATTGCAATGGTCATGGACGCAGGTGGACTGGCAGTGTCTCCGTTTTGGGAAAGTGTGAAGCGGGATCTGTATGCGTGGACGCTTGGCACGCTTATTGCAAACATACTGTATACAACGGGATGGCTCAAACGGATAAGTGAGAAAAAAGATGTCAGCAGAAAGATGCGGATAAGCGGTGTGGTATGTGCGGTGATTGTGATTATATCGCTGGTTTTGCAGGCTGTTTTATAGAAAAACACATGACGGGAGGCAAAAGCCTCCCGTTTTTTATATCACACGCCCATTTTCTTCTGAAACAGGAAATGGTCGGACATCAGAAGATAATGAAGTGATTCTTTCATAAAAATAAAAAGTCTCCTTTGTTAGTATTCTAATTGTTAGAAACCTAATAAATAATATTACATAAAATGAGAAATGTCAAATACAGGTTTTTCCACAAAAACAAATGCACAATATTGTTCAACATAACTAAAATTGTTTAAAGAAATCTAAAATAGTTGCATTTTATGTTCATCCTCTATATAATTTTAAATATAAATAAAATAATTTAT
>ENA-OPRK01000325-OPRK01000325.1-human-gut-metagenome-genome-assembly--contig:-NODE-325-length-36539-cov-2.967054_pt1 | contig 36539 bp, 35 predicted proteins | sample MGYA00241793_ERZ501877 | MGnify/ENA primary metagenome ERZ501877 (study PRJEB25962, sample SAMEA1966253) | human gut metagenome | biome: human gut; feature: human-associated habitat; material: faeces... | reverse complement strand
TAATATATTTCAAATAGAAAGCAGGTAAAACCAATGTTCCGTATGTGGGGAAAACTAATGAAAAGCAACCGGCTGCTGAAAGACACCGTAATCAGTGTGGAAGATGCCGGTCTGAACCGTACCCGAAAGGTATATAAGGCTCTTGAAGACATTTGTTATGAGTTTGATCTGCCGAAACCTCTCTGGCTGGAGGCGAACAAAAAGGAATTTATGACCCACGATAAAACAAGATTTTATCATGACAGTTTTATTGAAGATATTGACTTTGATTTCTTGGAGGTCCAGGTTATCGAAGAAGACCAAAGCCTTTAGAATATTTCTACAGGCTTTTTTTGTACAAGCTTTACAATACCGGAAAACCTATCTATAATGAGAGATATAGAGAGAAACCATAAAAGGGGGAAAAAGGGAGAGAATGAAAATGAAACGGCGGAAGAATAAACCTCCTACCAAGAGCGCTGTTGATTATATTGAACTGCTCTACAACAAGTATGCGCCTAAGCTGAAATATGTAGCAAAGCAATATATTCATAATGATACGTTGGCTGAAGATGTACTTCAAAATGTTTTCGAGAAAGCGTTGCTGTATTCTGAAAAGATTTTAGAATTGCCCGATGAAAAGGCCTTTACGTTTTTATATGTCATAGTTCGCAACACAGCGTATGACATGATCAAGGTTGAGAGCAGAAATAATCACGAAGAACTGACTTACGAAGACGGCGAAGATTCAGAATACCTGATTGATCCAAATGATTATTACATGGAATATATTGACTTAAATGTAATGGTAGATAAGATTGGCAGGCTGCCAACGAACCAGCAGACAGTTCTTATCCTGTACTATTATTATGGATTCAGCTTTCTGGAAATAGCAACGCTATTACAAATTTCGGAACTGACTGCAAAGAAGCGCTGCAGTCTAGCCCGCAGTTCCTTACGTGCTCTGTTTGAGAAGGAGGGATTGAGTTATGAGTACAAACGATAAAAAAGACAAAAATGAAGAATTGTTTGACCATATCATCGAGTATGGTGCAGGCAGATGGACCGACGAAATCTCCCCTGATAATATTCCTGAAGAGGAACTGTCGGATCAATTAAATCAAAAAATTGACACCATGTTTTCCTCGGCCAGGAAAAGGGCAAACAGAAAACGCAGATTTATCACTGCACGGCGGATTGCGGCTGTGTTTGTGGTACTGTTTACTATGGCTTCTGTTACTGTGATGAGTGTTGAGGCTTTTAGAGTCCCTGTGTTGAATTTTATATTTAAGACTACAAAACAAAATAAGGTTTTAGTAAAGTTTCAAAATGAAGAAAAAGATCCTGAATCAGTTTTCCAATACATTCCTATTGGTTATCATTTCAAACAAAAGCGTGTTACTAAAAATGGTGACTTTTGTATTTATCAATATAAAGATAATGAGAAAAATTCTTTGTATATTCAAATAAATTATAACATTGATTCTAATTCATATACCAACCTAGATAAAACAGGTTATACTCAATTTAAAGATAATCAAATTGAGTACTATTACTTAGAAGGTTCATACAATCAATTACTATGGTATAGAAACAAATGTATTTTTAAAATTTCATCGAAGCTGACGAAAAAAGAAATGCTTAAAATAGCAAATGGAATCAGATATTAGTTTTTCAACATATTTAATAACAAAACTTTAACTAAAAGAATCTTTCATTCAGATTTTATTGAATGTAAGGTTCTTTTTTGTATGCTTTAAACTTTATTGCGGCTAAAGTTCAATAATTTATTCTTTAAAACTTATAAATAAGTTCTCTGTATTTTAATCGCCCATTTTCCTGAATTTTTATTAATCATTTAATAATTCACCTTTTTGTTCTCTGCTTTGTTTTCAAAGTGGTAAGGATAAAAGGAGGATTTATGAGTAATTTATTTAAACGTTTTATTTTCAATTTATTTTTATTATCTTTGATACTACTGCCTATTTCAGCAAATTCAGTCAGTGCATGTTCCACACCCAACACAAATTATGCATCAATAGTTCCCTCACCCCTTTCTCTGCCCCTTTTTGAAAACAAATGGGCCGGATTTTTCGACATAACAACCAATTTAAAGATTTCTAGCAAGGGTAGAGCAGATTACTTTACTAGTTGTATTCCACTAAAAAGTAGTTATTATGTTACAATTACCGTGAAACTACAAAGGTATAAAAGCGGATCATGGTCTACCCTGGTTTCTGGGACCACTAAAGGAAAAGATTTTCAATTATATGATAATAGCCATTATGTAAAAAAGGGTTATAAATACCGAACCAGAAGTACCTTGAAAGTTTATAAGTCAAAAGGTGGAAGTTTGATAAACTCTGAAACCATTAATTCAACTACTAGAAAATATTAAAAAAATTTTTCCTTACCAAAAAATATTCACCTTTTTGCTCTAAAAACAGTTTCTATTATAGAGGGGTATTTTTCAATCATTATTCCTAAGAACATATTAACTATTATAATATTAAAGAAAGGAAAACCATCCAAATCACAAACCATTCTAAAAAATTGGTTAAGCGGGTGCGGAAACCTGCTTTAATGGTTGAATCTACTCCTCTTGTTAAAAGCTTAGATTATAAGTATCAGTGAGCAGAGAGCACCATGAATTCATAATAACATTGGCCTTTCTGCATTTTTTAACAAAACTTGCGAATATATTTCACTATTTCCATATTATTTCAGTCACTATAATAGAGGGCATTAACAACAGATTGTGATTATTTCGCTGGACCTCATTCTCTCTCTCATAAAAAATGGCCATTGAAGTTTCTTACAATCTGTTGTTAATGTTCTTTATAAAAAAAGCAAAGGCCAAATTATCGCCTTTGCTTTTTTCTATTCAATAGACTCTATAATTTCCTCCGCTTCTTTTACGGTTAAATCTCCCACAATATTAATATGACATTTTTTAACATATCCCAGAACTGATAGGGAATATTTTCCTTTATAAATATAAAATTCTCCTCCGGCATGCTTCAATACTTTTATTTTCTTTTTCTTTTCTCCAAAGTGTACCCCACCACCTCCAACCTCAGTGCCACTGCAATCTTCAAACATATAATAAAAAGTTTTTCTACCACTTACGTAGGTCGCAAAAGAAGGACCCTCTAATGTACCCAATACCTTTACATAAAGCTTATCTAATTTCCAGTATTTAGGAATCTTTTGTGGATACATTACATTACCATTACTAATTGCTTTTATCTCTTCCCATGAAGAAACATGTTTATCTTTATATTCTCCAACCGTTCCATTTTCCTGAGATGCAACATAATTTATGAGTTCTTCGAGCGTTTGGAATATTGATGGTTCATCAGGATCATGAATATCGTATTCAATCATCGTTGTTTCTTCCTTCATCTGACCCAGATAACAAAAAATTGACTTCCCTGTTATCGCATAACATATCACCTGCGCTGAAAGCATAAATACAAGAACAATTACCGCTGCCTTTGCTGCAATCGAGCAGTACCTCTTCCTTCTTCTTATTTTTAATAAGTTTCTTCTTTCTACATGTCCGCAGTAGAATGCTTCCTTATCAAGTTTACCTTCATCTTTTAAGGGCTCCATACATTCTAATATAAGTTCTATATGCCATAATTTCTCTTGATCTGATTGGGATTTAAAAAATTCTGTAATCCATTCAAAAGCCCATCTCTTGATTATAAAATCTTTCATCCTTTGTACCTGTTCTATGTTCTGTGAATTTTCTATTTATTGTAACAGATAATTTTATATATGTGAATCATAACCAAGAACCGACGATTTTTACGGATTATTTCTGGGTCTTATTAATATCTGTAATTTTTGACCTTATTTTTTCTTTTACATCCTCTGATAATGTTTCTTCTTCTATATCCTCTGGATGGATTTGCTCTACAAATTTCCCAACCGCTTCCTCTAGTAACTGTTCAAATTCTTTCCTTCTCATTTCGGCTCCTTTCACATGAATTTTAAGGTTACATATCTATATCCCAAAAAAACACGCGAAGGTGTCGTTTAAATTGACTTTATTCAGCCAAACATAATAAGAATAAACAGCTGTTTCCTTGCTTTTTTTCGTATTCTTGCAAGTTTTGATTTTACCGCCTGATCTGTGCTGTCCCTGAATCCCGCAAGCTCATTGATCGTAAATCCTTTCATATAAAAATCATAGAAAAGACGAAATTCGTCTTCCGAGAGTACATTTTTAAGATCCACTTCCAGCAGTCCGCTGTAATCGTCCTCAAACTTTTGGTTTAATGACATTATATTCTCGTCTGTCAGTATCTCGTCTATCCTATTTTTCTTCTCAAACACATGATATGTTTTGTATTTTGCTGTCTGTTTCAGCCATCCGACAGGATTTTCATGTTCTGAAAGACTCTCTATTTTTTCATATGCCGTCAGATATACTTCCTGAAGGACATCATAGGCCTCCTCCCAGTCCCAATAAAAAAACCCCTTCATAAATTTGAGCATCTCTTCATAACTTTCGTCATATAACAAATTAAATGCATTTTCTCTTGATGTATCATCCATATATTAACCCGCTTCTGATTTTTTGTTACAGCATAACAGAAAATTATCTGAAACGCAAAAAGACAGCATATGGCATGGCTCTGAAAGTCATGTTATATACTGTCTTAATCTACTGATCAGCGAACGGCGGATCTCCCGTTCCTGTTACTTATGGACAATCATAGCATTTAGAATTAAGTGTTTACTCTGCTCCCTCTTCCGGCTGAGTTGCGTCTATATCTCCAAGTCTCATGGCCTCATACTGTTCCAGGATCATGGTCTGGATCGTGTTTCTCGTTGCCGAATTGATCGGATGGGCAATGTCACGGTATTCCCCATCGGCAGCTTTGCGGCTTGGCATTGCAATGAACAGGCCCTTTTCTCCTTCGATGACTTTGATATCATGTACTACAAATTCATTATCGATCGTAATAGAAACGACTGCTTTCATTTTCCCTTCTTTTGCTACTTGTCTGATACGTACATCTGTAATTTGCATGTTGTCTTCCTCCTAGTTTTCAAAACTTTAGCTAATGATCTGTTGTGCGGCCGTTTTTACTCTATCACCTTCCCTTTTCAGTGCCGCAAAATATCCCCACTCTCAACACGTTCTGCCCATACTATGACTCCCACTGTAAACATCTATACTCTAAAACAAAGCACCTGCCGCCTTCCAAAATCCAAATTGGAAGCCGATCCTGATGCTTGTGCAGGGATCAACATCGTACATACTATCTTAGATAATGTTTATTATAGCATCTCTTTCGTGAAATGTGAACAAATATTATTATATATTTTCGCTGATATTATTGTATTTTACTATTTAGCGGTACAAAATACGACGATATTTCCATCATTCTGTACACCTTTTTTGCCGAACCCCCCTGTTTCTCATTTCCTTCCTTGCAACTTATTTTTTTGTGCACTATAATAGAAAAAACACTTTTTTTAAAATCAGAGAAAGGTTAGGAATTCCTATGTATCAAATAGATTTCAAGAAACCAATTCATATTCATTTTATGGGGATCGGCGGCATCAGCATGAGCGGTCTTGCCGAAATCCTTCTCAAAGAAGGATTTACTGTTTCCGGTTCCGACATCCGTTCCTCCGATATCACCGAAAAATTGAGTTCTTTAGGCGCCAAAGTCTTTTTAGGGCAAGTTGCGGAAAATATCACAGATGATATTGACCTGGTGGTATATACTGCGGCCATCCATCCGGAAAATGAAGAATACAAAGCCGCACTGCAGAAAGGCATCCCTCTTATGAAGCGTGCGACTCTGCTCGGACAAATGATGCACAATTATAAAAATGCAGTGGCAGTATCCGGAACCCACGGCAAAACAACCACGACTTCTATGCTCTCACACATCCTGCTGGCCGGAGAGACAGATCCAACCATCACTGTGGGGGGGATTCTGGACATTATTGACGGCAACATCCGCGTCGGCCATTCCAATGTCTTTGTGACAGAGGCCTGTGAGTATACGAACAGCTTTCTCGAATTTTTTCCGAAGATCAGCATTATCTTAAATATAGAAGAAGACCATATGGACTTTTTCCATGATATTAATGAAATCCGTGATTCCTTCAAAAAGTTTGCTCATAAGCTCCCGGAAGACGGCCTGCTCGTCCTGAACGGGGAGATTGATGACATTTCTTATATCGTAGAAGGGCTCAAAGCCAAGTATGTGACCTACGGCATTGATAACGATGAATTTACCTATACGGCTAAAAATATTTCCTATGACTCTATGGGCCATGGACACTTTGACCTGTACAAAGAAGGAACTTTTGTAGATTCCCTGTCATTAAATGTGAACGGCCTGCATAATATTAATAATGCGCTGTCTGCCGCAGCCGTTGCTGATTTCCTCGGGCTCTCCATAGATACTGTAAAAGCCGGTCTCCTGACCTTCTCCGGTGCCAAGCGGAGATTTGAATATAAAGGGACCTGCGGGGGCTTTACCGTCATTGATGACTATGCCCACCACCCTACGGAGATCAAAGCAACATTAAATGCCTGCAAAAATTATCCTCACAAAGAATTGTGGTGCGTCTTCCAGCCGCATACCTATACAAGGACAAATGCCTTTTTAGATGAGTTCGCCGAGGCTCTCAGCCAATGCGATCATGTGATCATTACCGATATCTATGCTGCCCGGGAAAAAGACACCGGCATGGTCCACGCCAGAGACTTAGCAGATAAAATCGAAAAAACCGGTACTGACGTTCGATATATCAAGGATTTTGATGCGATAGAAGAATTTATTTTAAAAAAATGCAAAAAAAATGATTTGTTGATAACTATGGGGGCCGGAAATGTTGATTCTATCGGCAATGAGTTAGTTAAGAAATAGTTATCCACGTTATCCACAGGGTTATACACAATTGTGTATAACTTTCCCTGTGGATTTTTCTTTATTTTTTCCACATCAAGATTTTTAAAGTGAGGCTTGTCTTTCTGCGGATTCCATTTACTTATCCACGTTATCCACAGTTTCCACAATTATTTTGTGGATTACTCTGTGAAAAGAGCTGCTATTTACAATTTATTCGGTCTGCGTTATAGTTCTTTTAGATTAAAGAAAGAGACGTATTGACTAATATTAGGGAGATGGATTTATGAGCAGTATTAACGTAACGACAACATACCCGACAGGGGGAACTTTATTACCGAATGCCTTCGTAGACTACTACATGATCAAAGCCAACGGAGAATATGTGAAGGTTTATATTTACCTCCTGCGCATGGTTTCTAACGGCCAGAAGTTTAATATATCTTGTCTGGCAGATTTGCTGGAACTTACGGAGCGTGATATCTGCCGCGCCCTGAAGTACTGGAAAAAAGAAAATCTCCTGGACCTGGTCATGGATGGCGGAGAGATCCGTTCCATCAAACTGCTCCCCGTTTCCACAGCCCTGACGATTGACGCGGACGATCTCATGGAGCCGGAAAAAGAAAAACCTGCGAAAGTACCGGCAGTGGAACCCGCGGCCGTTGCTCCGGCTGCGAAAGCTAAGGCAGTTCCGGCCCTGAGGACGCTGACTCCGTCACAGCTGGCCCAGAAAAATAAGGACGATAAGTTTTCTTATCTGATCTATATCGCAGAAATGTACATAGGGCGTCCGCTCACCGCCAATGATCTGAATACTCTCTCTTACTTCTACGATGACCTTGCGATGTCACCGGAGCTGATCGAACACTTAGTAGATTACTGTGTATCCAACGGCAAGAAAAATTTCCGCTATATGCAGACCGTAGCGATTGCCTGGTATCAGGAGGGCATCCGCACAGCAGACGAGGCCAAGCTTCACTGCCAGAACTATCAGAAAGAGTATTATCAGATCATGCATGCCTTCGGACTGAATAACCAGCCCGCACCGGCACAGATTGAGTACATGAAACGTTGGCTCAAGACCGACGGCTTTGACTTGAGTATCGTCATTGAGGCCTGCAACCGCACGATCCGCTCCATCGGCCAGCCTAAATTTCAGTATACGGACAGTATTCTGAAAAAGTGGAAGGACAACCATGTGGTTTCACTGGATGATGTGAAAAAACTGGAAAGCCGCCCGGGTACTGTATCCAAAGCCGCAGCCCCGCAGCCGAACAACCAGTTCCACAATTTTGAAGAACGTGACTATGACTATGATGAACTGGAAAAACAGCTTTTTGAAAAGCAGATACACCCTGTAAAGGAGGACTGAGATGTCCCTGACCAATGAACAATATCAGGAAATCATGAGGATGTACGAGGCGAACCGGCTCAGCGGCTACAATCTCTCCAGAGAACGCAAACGTGAGGTCTATGCACAGATTCCTCAGATGAGGGATCTGGACCGGGAGATGGCTCACAACGCTGTTCTCCTGGGAAAACAGCTGATCGCATCCAAAGATCATAATTCAATGGATATCTGCAGGCAAAAGAATCAGAAGCTGGCTGACCAAAAGCGCCGGCTTCTTTTAGATCATGGATATCCTGAGGATTATCTGGACCCTGTTTATACTTGTCCCGACTGTAAAGATACCGGATATATCGGTACCGAAAAGTGCCATTGTTTCCGTCAGGCTGTGATTCGCCTGATCTATTCTGATTCCAATATGCAGCAAATTCTTGAAAAAGAGAATTTTCATCGTTTCAATGATCAATATTATTCTGATAAACTTCTGGAGGACGGACGTCCTTCTCCGAGACAGAATATTCATGCCGTGCTGAAAAAATGCCGTGATTTCATCGGACATTTTCCTTCCAGGGAAAACCTGCTGCTGCACGGTTCCACCGGCACCGGGAAGACCTTTTTAAGCCATTGTATCGCGAAAGAAATCATGGATAAGGGCTATACCTGTGTCTATGTGACCGCATTTCAGTTGTTTGATATTCTGACTTCCCAGGCATATCAAAAGCGTAAGGATCATCTCCCTATGTCCTACCAGCTGATCTTTCACTGTGACCTGCTGGTTATAGATGATCTGGGGACAGAGCTTAACAATGCCTTCATAACTTCCCAGCTGTTTCACTGCCTGAATGAACGGCAGCTGAGCGGTAAATCAACACTTATTTCAACAAACTTATCTATGCGTAATTTAAAAGACCGCTATACGGAACGGATTTTCTCCAGAATTATTGAGAACTATACCATCTGCCAAATATACGGCGAGGATATCCGTTTAAAGAAATCTTTTTCCCGCAAGCCTTGACGGAATCGCTTCGGGAGTGATATAAAAAGAGTGAACAAACTACAAAGGAGATTTATAATGAGACGATCTGACCGAAACTTTAAAACCCTTCCCGACGGCAATCTTGGCATCATCGCTATGGAGAGCTGCAAAAGCCTTGGCAATCTGATTGACAAGTATATTACAGGCTGGCGCGGAGATGAAGCCCCCCGCTATCAGAATATGCCCGGATATGATGAGTATTACAAGGAAAGCTATCTGCTGGATGCCGGCTGTCCCCGCTTCGGCTCCGGAGAAGCAAAAGGAATCATCCGTGAGTCTGTCCGCGGAACCGATTTGTACATTCTCGTTGATGTGCTGAATTACAGCATCAAGTATTCCCTGTGCGGTCATCAGAACTCTATGTCCCCGGATGATCATTTTCAGGATTTAAAAAGGCTCATTGCTGCCAGCGGCAGCAAAGCCAAGAGAATCAGTGTCATCATGCCTTTCCTGTATGAAAGCCGTCAGCACAAAAGAAGCACCAGAGAGTCTCTGGACTGTGCTATGATGCTTCAGGAGCTGATTCATTTAGGAGTACAGAATATCATTACATTTGATGCCCATGACCCTCGTGTACAGAACGCCATTCCAAACAGCGGCTTTGATACAGTACAGCCCACTTACCAGTTTGTAAAGTCTCTGGTTGAGCAGTGTGACGGAGTCAATTTTGACAGCGATCATCTGATGGTCATCAGCCCGGATGAGGGTGCTATGCAGCGCTCCATCTATATGGCCAATGTCCTCGGCGTCGATGTGGGTATGTTCTATAAGCGCAGAGATTATTCTACTATCGTAGACGGCCGCAATCCTATCGTGGCCCATGAATTTTTGGGAGCTTCCCTGGAAGGCAAGGACGTTCTGATCCTGGACGATATGATATCTTCCGGAGAGAGTATGATCGATGTGGCCAAAGAACTGAAAGCCAGAAAAGCGCGGCGTGTATTTTGTCTTTCTACCTTCGGTCTGTTTACAAACGGACTTGATGTCTTCGACAAGGCTGTGGAAGAAGGTATCATAGAAAAGGTTATCACAACCAATCTTACTTACCAGACACCGGAACTGTTGGAGCGTGATTGGTATGTATCTTCAGACGTGAGCAAATATGTGGCTCTGCTGATCGATACGCTGAACCACAACGGGTCTATCAGCGAACTCCTGGACCCAACCGAGCGCATCAAAGAATATTTGGAAAAGAATCATTTATAAACTTATCAGCAGTATAGCAAAAGGCAGCAGACTAATTATTTTAAGTCTGCTGCCTTTGTTTATTTATTCATCATTTCCGGCACCGCGCCGGTCATCACCGGTCTGCTGCTGTGTCGCTGCTGTTGTGGCCTGGGTCGTTGCCTGAGTGGTCGCCTGGGTTGTGGCCTGGGTAGTCGCCTGAGTCGTTGTCTGGGTTGTGCCTTTCGTACTTCCCTTTTCTGTCGTACCTGCTGTTGTCTGGCCTGTAGCCGGCATGTCTGTGCCGCCTCCGCCTTCATAGGAATTCAGCTTTTTGCCTCCTGAAAACTCTTTGTGGAGTTCATTCATAAAATTGCTCCAGATAGTCTTAGGATAACCGGAACCGCTCAGGTTGGCCATTACCCTGCTGTCATCCCTTCCTACCCACACTGCAGTTGTGTAGTAAGGGGTATATCCGCAGAACCAGCCGTCCTTGTTGTCTGTTGTAGTACCTGTTTTTCCCGCGGTATCTACATTGGGAACCTTTGCCCCCCGTCCTGTACCGTTGGTGATAACACTCTTTAAAACGCTGCTCATCATAGAAGCCGTATTGGCTGAGTAAACCGTTCTTTTCTTGGATGGATTGGAGACCACAGTCTCACCGTCAGAGTCCTCAATCTTCACAATACAGGTCGGATCTCTGAACACACCCTGATTGGCAAGTGCCGCATATCCGCTGGCCATCTCCTCAGCCGTAGTTCCATAGGTGAAACCGCCGAGGCAGGTTGTATAATACTTATAGTCATTTTCATCTAGACTCTTAAAGTTCATCTTTTCCAGATACCTGAGAGCGGATTTCGGCCCAATCTCCTCGTAAAGCCTCATCGTAGCCACGTTGCTTGATTTCTCCAATGCACGCCTCAGTGTTATACTTCCTGAATAGGAACCTCCGGAATTCCGGACCCTGTGTTTGTCTTTGGGGTTCATTGGATTGTCATTTACAATAGAACCCGGTCCATATCCCCTCTCCATAGCAGGAGCATAGACAAGGATCGGCTTAATTGCACTTCCCGGCTGTCTCGGACTCTGATAAGCACGATTCAGGCCTAATCCTGCATTTTTCTGATATCTGCCTCCTACGATGGCTGCTACCTTTCCTGTCTCATTGTCAATACAGACGCCGGCGCCCTGGACTTTGTAAACCTTGTTCTTATCCTTCTCCGTATATCCGCTCAGAGCATTGTCGATACTGCTTTGAAGTTCCTTCTGAGCATTCAGGTCAATGGATGTATGAATCTGATATCCTGCACTGTATAAGGTTCTCTTACACTCAGCATAAGACTTATTATATTTTTCATCGTAATCCTGTTTGTCTTCGTCAGAGTCAAACACATAACGGAACTCAAATCCCTGCTTTTCCATCAGTGCCTTTGTAGCACTGTGAATTACATAAGTTTCAATATAATTTCTTTTCTGCTCAGTCTTTTTCTTTTTCAGTGTGATCTTTTCTCTCAGAGCTTCATCTCTCTGAGATTTGGTGATCAGATTCTGCTTATACATATCTTTGAGGATCTTGTCTCGCCTTGTCAATGTCTTTTCTTTATGATGATAGGGTTCATACATGTTCGGCGCATTCGGAACCGCACACAAAAATGCCGCTTCTGACATGGTCAGGTCCTTGGCATCCTTATCAAAATAGCCTTTGCTGGCAGCCTGAATTCCGTAATAGCCATTTGCAAAATAAACGTTGTTCAGGTAAAACTCCATGATCTGGTCCTTGGAATACTCCTTCTCCAGACCCCATGCCACAAACATTTCTTTGACCTTGCGCTGCCAGGAAATCTCCCGAGTCAGGAATACAGTCCTTGCCAGCTGCTGTGTGATCGTGCTTCCTCCCTGAGTAACTTCTCCCTTATTTGTAACAAAGGATACTGCTGCTCTGGCGATACCCCTGAAGTCTACTCCATTATGTTTGTAAAAATTATTGTCCTCCACGGAAATCATTGCCGCTACCGCATAAACCGGCAGATCTTTATACTTCAGATAATAGACATCCTTCTCACCTTTCAGTTTGGTGATCACCTTCCCATTCGTATCATAGACGACACTCGTCTGGGTTGCCTTAAATGTCTGCTCTGAAGTGTTGGCTACCAGATCCTTAGCCTCTGCCCTCAGCTTCATGACTTTCATTCCGATGGTGAACCAGCCGATAACCACCAGAAGAAGAAAAACAATGGAGATCTTTAAAAGAATCTTTCTTTTCTTTTTCTTCTTTTTGGGTTTTTTCTCTTTGGAAATGACTTTTTTTGTCTCTTTTGTTTCTTCAGCCATATTCTCCACCTTTCATTATTCTCTGGTTTCCTCTAAGGAAATCCAGTGGATTTTCTGATTCTTCCGGTCCAGCTGATGAAACAGCTCTTTCTTACATGTAAATAAGATCAGCTGCCTGCCGGAATGCCTGCTCAAATAATCAAGCGCTCTCCGGGTCCTTTCATCATCAAAGTTGCCGAAAATATCATCCATCAGAACCGGAACTGGTTCCTTCGGATATAGAATCTCTCCCGCGGCAAGCCTCACAGCCAGGTAAATCTGCTCTACGGTTCCCGCGCTTAAATACTTTAGATCAATAAACCTGTTTTTATATTTTACCATAAAAGACAGTGATTCATCAATTTTTACTTTTTCGTACACTCCTCCCGTAAGATAACTGACGATCTCACTGACCTTTTTGTTAAACTGTTCTCCGAGATTTTCCCGGAATTCCCCGGCGGCATCTAAAACAGCCTGAATGGCCGCATCTGCCTGATTTATATTATATTCTGTACGGTCTGTCTGTTCTTTAAGAATTTGGTAGTCTCTTCTTAATTCTTCCTTAAAGTCCTCCCGTTCTGTCGTTTCCTTCTTTTCTGACTGAACCGAAAGAACCGATAACACCAGAAATACCGCACAGCCTGCAAAGAAGCCCGGATGAACAAAGCCAGCCGCTGCAAATACAGCTGCAGCTGCCAAAAACAACGGGATACTCCGCGGCTTTCGGCCCTGATCACCAGACTCGGGAGCCTTCAAATAACGCTCCCTCTTCTCTGTCAAAAGAATTGATTCCTCTCTGCTTTTTCGTCTCAGCAGACTCTTCTTTTCTTTCAAGGCCTTCAGGGCCAGATCAATTTTTATATCTGCCGTATTACTGCCTGTCAGATTGGATGTATAGTTGGTAAGTTCCATAGAGAGATTTCCTGACGGAGGGATGTCCCCTTCCTGAATACAGAAAGAATCCTTATATGCACCGAGGCTCAGGGTATACAGCTTTGAGAGATCACCTTCTTCACCTGATTCTTTATCATACAGATGAAGAGACTTTTCTCCCGCCCGGAACCTTCTCTCAAGCAGCCAGGCATGTCCGTCCGCTGTAATCTCCATGACGCCTCCGTAATTTCCTCCATAAACCGGCGTATATATAGTATATGCATCAGATCTCGCCGCAATGCCTCTGGATTTTTCCAAACCAAACAGCATATGAACGATAAACTCTTTGATTGTAGTCTTCCCGCTCTCGTTTGGTCCATATACAATATTTAATCCAGGCACAAAGGATAATTCTTTTCCGCAGAATTTCCCGAAACCGTCGATATAAATATTCCGAATATAAAAAGCAGATCTGCTCTCCCGTTTTTCTGACCGGCGCTTCTTATATAATCCCCTGGATGCCTGCTCAAATGCTTCCCCTGCAAAGTGCGACGCTTCCGGCATCCCCTCAAGGCGGCACAGTACGGCACCGATAATATTATCTTTGTTGGATTCCAGCAACGATTCTTCTGTACAGCTACCCCTTGTTTTATCAATAATATCCACGATCCTGTATTCTGCTCCGAGCAGATCAAAATCAGGACGAATTTCTGCTCTTTTTGAGCCCTGAAGGAACAGCGTAAACATCTGGTTTTCCCCCAGCAGCTTCATCTCTTCTTCCGCAGCACAGAGAATTTCCTGTTCATCCATATCTTCTGTCAGGTCCACCCGTACTTCCACATAACTTTTTTGATTGATGGGCAGGAAACGGACGACCTTCTTTTCGTCTGTGATTTCTCCCAAAAAGATTCCGCGGCGCCCTGTCTCCGTCCTGTTTAACGGTTCCAGGCTGCCGCCGTAGGCGATCAGATCCTCTGATATCATCTCAGGTCTGTGAATATGGCCTAACGCGGCATAGTCAAATCCTGACCATTTCAGCTTGTGAAAATCTATTGGACTGTGTGTTCCGTCTCCTCCGTGCCCTAACAGAATATGAATCCCTTCTTCTTTCCCGGGCCCTGCCTCTTCATATAAAGGCTCTGTAATTTCCCTGCTGTGATAGCTGAGACCGTAGATATAGGTATTCTGTGCCTCTTCGTATACTCTCGTAAGCTCTCTTTCAGTGAACAAATGCACATCAGCCGAAAAACGATATCGCAGATATGCCGATTCTTCGTCAATAAAATCATGATTTCCCGCAATCATAAAAACTTTGGTACATACCAGCTGGGACAAAAAAGAATCCAGCCTGTTTAAATCCCTCAAGGATGGTTTTTTGTGAAAGATATCCCCACACAGAAACAGGAAGTCTGCCTGTTCTTCATTGGCCAGCGCAATGACTTCACTGAGACTCTGCTCAATATCCTTTTTCCGCTCTTCCCCCCATCCCCTCTCTGCTTCCGAACAGGCTCCGAGATGGAGGTCTCCAACGTGTATAAACTTCATGTCTCACCTTCTCTATTTCGCATAGCTGTAAAATACACTGCCTGCCTTTTTAAATTCTCTCTCCATAGAAGACCGTTCCGCCTGAACAGATTCTTCCTTCAGAGGATCAAAATATCTGATCTTTGTATTGTTATAGCTCATGACCAGAATAAATGTGCCGTTGGCTCTTTTTGCAATGATCGGCCTTCCTTTGCTGATGCAGTAGAGGACGTCTTCAAATTTACACCCGGTGTAATCCGCTGCCATTTTATCCATTGAATCATACAGCATGCCGTAAACATCTTTTTTACTCCGCTTCAGCTGACCATAGGTGACATCTTTTCCCTCGGAATCTGTGATCATTTTCACACAGGCAATTCCGGTCTCGTCTTTGGACTCCGCCTTCACCATTGGGATATTTGCCACTTTTCCATAGCTTTTCATGACGCCTTTTTCCCACAGGTACAGCTGGCTTGAATTGACCACCACCCCTGCATTTTTCTGGGCTTCTTTAATTGCTTTTGCCATATCCGTATAAGTGCCCTTCAGTGAACCTCCGGCATAAACATAGGCATTTTTATACCGCTGTTCATTGACCGCAAAGGATACGCCGCACTCTTTCTCAGTCTGGCTGAGCGCAGAAGTCAGATACTTCGGAACGGTCTGTACATATACATAATCAGGGAATGAAAGATATACCTGATTCAGACGGTCGCTTGTGTATCCGTATTCCAATGAAGCTTTATCCTCCGTCTTATCTTTGTAGCGGATATAATCCTCTTTCATGCTTTTGTACCCTGTTCCTGAGCGTCTGGCCGGACTGAGTACGACAACAGTTCCGTCTACCCTTGCGTCCGTAACATAGATTCCGCTCTTTTCAAACTTAGCCTGTTCCTGATTTTTGTCATCGGCAATTGCTACTTTTTTCATTGGAAACTGGATGGAACCGTCTTTTCTTGTCTTCACATCCCCTGCATCTGCAATACCGTACACAAGGTCGTCTTTCACAAAACCAACTGGTTTGATCCGTTCTCCCTTCTCACAGCGGATCTTATGCTCTTTGTTATTTTCCAGATCTATAATCCGTATAGCCGTTTCGTTTTCCGTTATCGCAAGCATTCCGGTTCCGGAGACTGCGACCATGCCGCTGCTGATATTTTTCGCGATGGTCTTTGACTCCCGGCTGTCCAGATCAACTTGATAGTAAGCCCCGTCCAGCTCAAAGTAGAACTTTCCGCTGTCACTCAAGTATGCTCCTTTTTCGATTTCATCTTTTAAATTTTCATACTGAATCTTCACCGGTATAAAGGCTTTCTCTTCTGTTTTTCCGCTCTCCGCTTCAAATTCATAGACCCCGATACCATTCTTCCCTTCGTGTTCTCCACGATTCATATATCCATATACAATGAATTTAATGTTACCGCTTTTATCCATCTCCATCACATGGATACCGTGCTGCGGATAATTATTTCGGGAATCTCTGTAATCTTCTCCTACAAAAGAAAACACTCTTGTCATGGAAGCATTTTTATAATCGTAATACCACAACTCATTTTCCTGAACAAATGCCGCTTTCCGCCCGCTGTTCCTGCTGATCAGTTCTTCGGGATTCATCTGCGTGATACCCATGAGTATTCTGTTGTTTGCCCGGTCCAGTGCGTCATAGCGGAAAAATGCATTCTGTGTCCGCTCATAATTGAGCAGATACATCCGGTCTTTGGAATATCTGATGCGAAAGTATTCTTTTACCTGATAATACTGCTTGATCCCTTTACTGTTTTCCGCAGACAAAATAAACCTGTACTCTACCGATGTCACATTAGAGCTGGCCTCTTTGATGACCGGCGCGTACATGCGGTTTTTGGTTTCAGTGATGCATAGCAGACCGCCTCCTGATTAGAAGAAATATCCACGAAAGAAAGATCATTTGTGATAGTTCCATCCTTTACTTCCAAATATTTTTTTACATATTCTGAGCTTCCCTCTGTTAAAGTCGCATCGTGGAATTCCTCTGCAAACTTCAGACACTCGGCAAAATGCAGATCGGTACCGTAAATAATGCGGGTATAATATGTGATCGTTTGCCCGTCTTCCTCTATCGACAGAGCCAAAAGATATGTTTTCCCCGACTCCAGGCGGCTCTTGACTTTTATGTCCGCTGCCGCTCCGCTTTGTTTCTGCTGAAAAGCCACGACTCCTTTTTCCAGGGCAGAGCGGTTATTCTCTTTATATATTTTATAATCCAGCGCTTCGACGGAGCTGTTTCCGTGTTTCATAAAAACCTGGAATTTATCCTCCTTCATGGGCGTGATGGAATCTCTCATCAAAGATGCGTCCACGGACTCTGTATATCCATGGAGTTCATTGATCTCTTCTCCTCCGGTGTTTATGGTCAGCACAGGCAGGGATGCCTGGCTGGTCTCACTGACACCCTGATTATTTTTTCCTATCAAAATATAATTCCATATTCCAAGAGCAAGAATAAAAATCAGTCCAAAGACTGCTGCTGGTATGGCTTTTTCCCGCTTCATAAGATCCTCCTAACATTCTCTCTGTCCTATCTGTATATTTTATCCGTTTTCCTGAGGAAACACAACAAATTTAAGGAAACTTTAAGAGCAGCAGACTGCTTGACGGTGATAGTAAAAAATTACAAAGACCAAATTATGAATTCAGACTCGGCGCTGATAATCTAAGGCTATTATTTTTTTCAGAAAATGATATAATAACTATAAATAAAAGAGGAGGAAAATTCATATGCCTGATCCCATTGTTTTTGCTGCATAGCAGGGAGCTATTTGCAGCCATGCTGAATAACAGCATGATTTATAACGTTTCAATCTCGACAAATAGCCCTTGCTGTTCCGATTTAATATTTTTATTTTAGGAGAGCAGTATGAGCTATAAGAAAGCAAAACATATACTTCCCCTTGAACTTCTTAAAGAAATCCAAAAATATGTAGAAGGGGAGAGCATTTATATACCAAGAAGATCGGACAGAAAAAAGCCCCGTGGGACTTCTGCCGCATCTCTAAAGTATTTTCAAAAGCGCAATGCACAAATATTTAGTGAGTATCTTGCAGGAGAGAGCCAGGATCTATTATCCGAAAAATATTTTCTGTCTCTGAAAAGCATTCAAAGAATCATCCGGCAGGAGAAAATGATCCATAACATGTAAAGGTGAGCCGATACGGATATAAAAACCGTATTGGCTCATCTTTTTTTCATAAAAAAAGATGAGGTTTGTACTGACGGAAATGAGTGATAGAATTTTTTCAGAATAACTAATTCAGGAGGTGACATTGTGAAGCGAATTTTAGAAAATCCGCCTTTTTTCTTTCCTAATCTAATTTAGAACAGGAAGGAGATTTTATGAAAAATAAGTTTCTCAGAACGGTTGTCTGGGAGGTACAGTACTTAACTCCGCCTCCAGCAGTGCGATACTGCAAAAAATGCGGAAGACAAAAAGAGTTTGTCAGTTCCGGACAGTTTAGGGTTAATGCACAGAGAAAATACCTGGACGTCTGGCTTATTTATAAATGTTTCGGCTGTGAAGCCACATGGAATCTGACTGTCTTATCCAGAATCCATCCAAAAGCAGTGAGCAGAGAACTTCTGGATAAATTCCACGGCAATGATCAAATACTTGCCCATAAATATGCTATGAATACAGATTTGTTGAAACGAAATGGCTGCAAAATCGGTCCATATGATTACAAGATAACCGGATGTGCTGCATTTGACGGACCTGTTAGACTGCATATCAGAAGTAATGATGCATCAGATGTAAAAGTATCGGCAATACTGCGTGAAAAACTGCAGTTATCCAGAAAAGAATTTGAAGACATGCTTTCAGACGGCAGAATACAAAGCGAGTCAGAAAATGATTTAACAAAGTGCAGGCTAGGGAAGGAGATCCTTTTAGTTATCTCATAAAAATACTCTCTGGATCTCCAAAAATACATAATTTGACATTTTAGTGATTATATTGTAAAATACTAGGTAATATTGAAAAAACTTTCCATATATGATAAACTAAAGGAGATAACAAAAGATGAAAAAGTCTAACAATATATCACTTAAAAATGACTATGCTTTCACACAGATCATGAAGCAGCCTAAGATACTCCGGGGATTTTTAAGCAGTATCCTGCATATTCCTCCTGAAAAGATCGGGACCATTCATATAAAAGACCGCCACCTTTCCAAAGATCTTCTGGAAGGAAAGCTTTCCATACTTGATTTGTATACCGTAGTGGAAGGGACCGGAAAAATCAACATAGAGATGAAGGTACTGCCCTACGCACACTGGGACAGAAGATCTCTGTCTTATTTAGCAAAGGTATACACTCAGGATTTAAAATCAGGAGAAGCTTATGCCAATTGTGTTAAGGCCATTCATATCAGTATTCTTGGTTTCAATCAGCTGACTGACACCGATTACTTTTACTCCTCTTTTCATATGAGAGAGGACAGCAGACACAGCCTATACAGCGATCAGTGGGAAGTTCATGTGATTGAGCTGCCAAAACTGAACTCTTCAAAAGTAAAAGAAGAGCATAAAAAGTTATATCAATGGGCATGTTTTATTTGCGCAGAGGGAGAGGAGGAACGTGCCATGATAGAAAAAGATCCTTATATTGAAGAAGCCATCAGAGAACTTGAATTGCTGGAACGCGATCCTGAACGTATGGACGAATATTTGTTCCGCCAAAAAAATCTTTCAGATTACGTCACCCAAATGGAGTACAGCAGAAAAGAAGGAGAATATACCAAAGTAATTGATCTGGTTCAAAAAAAGATGCAGCGAGGAAAAACTGAGGCAGAGATAGCCGATGCCTTAGAGGAAGATCCTCAGACTATCGCCTCCATTTGCCGTATGATCAGACTCTATCCTTCTTCCTCAAAGGAAGAAATTTATAAAGCATGGCAGAACAAACCCGGCACCGACTGACAAAAGATGCCGCAAAACAACTGTACTCCAGCTGTTTTGCGGCATCTCTGTCTTCATACATATGTTTTTTAATCAGAAAACATTCTGCATTTTCTCCTGTAACGGCATCTGCGGTGATAGAGTTCTCCTCCCAGCAGTGTGCAGACCATCTGATAAAGAAGGCGGTCTTTTTTAATACAGTCTTCTTTTTCCATTTCCTTGATCTTGTCATAGATATGATCGGCAAGTACAAGAACCCCCGTGCGGTCCAGATACTCGTCAAACATCATACTTCCCTTGTACTCCAGCTGATCGCAGGCATCCTCAATGTACTCAAGTACTTTACCTGCAACCGGTCCATACATCTTCGTAATGTACTGATAATCGTCCTCATCCTGCTCATCCATCATCACCATCGGCTTTCTGGAAAGAGACTCCATATCAAATGTAGGCAGATCACCCAAACCTTCACGATCCATCATTTTCGCTGCTCCTTTTCTCTACTGATAATATACTATGAGAAAGGAGAGAAAAAAGGTACAAAATTTTTAAGTTATCTGCGCATATCCTCCTGTTTCAGGCTGTGAATCTCTTCATTGATGGCCAGCATCTTGCTGTCCAGATAACTGATCATCTCTGCACATTCCCGAAGTTCTGACCGGATATATTCCGGAGCATGTCCGTCATACTTGTAATAAATTTTATGTTCCAGGGACGCCCAAAAGTCCATGGCAACCGTGCGGATCTGTATCTCTACCCTTGTTGGAACGACTGTATCTGAGAGAAAGATCGGAACTTTCACAATCATGTGATAACTCCTGTACCCGCTGGGTTTTGGATTGACCATGTAATCTTTGGTCTTTACAACTTCAATATCATCCTGATTGGAGATCATATCTACGATCCGGTAAATATCCGGGGTAAAGGAGCAGATAACTCTGATCCCTGCCACATCGTCAATATATCTCTCAATGTTTTCTACGGTAATGTCCTGCCCTTTTTTCATGAGCTTTCGGACAATACTCTCTTCACTTTTCATCCGGGATTCGATATGTTCGATCGGATTATATTTGTGTACAAATTTAAATTCGTCATTTAAAATTTCAAGCTTTGTTCCGATCTCTTTCAGCGCTGACTGATATAACAGCTGCATTTTCCGGTATTCTAAAAAAATATCCTTTACATCAGGTAATTCAATCTTTGCCATAGAATTCACACCTCTTTCTGAATTGTATCGTATCTGGTTCTCCTATGCCTGTCAGTTCTAAAGAATATTTTATCACGAGTACAGAAAGCTTTCAAACTTACAACTGTGAAATTTTTGTAACCAGCTCAGCACATCAGCATTCCTCCTGTGGCATCAAACGTAATACCGGTAAAATAGGAAGCCCTCTCTGACACAAGGAAGACGGCCGCATTTGCCACTTCTCTAGGATCTGCAATTCTTCCTATGGGTATCTTTTTGTTCTGTTCTTCTTCATCTTTTTTATCTTTAAAAGATTTCATCAGCATGTCCGTCTTCATGTATCCCGGAGCAATGGCATTTACAGTAATTCCGTATTCTGCAGTTTCCCTGGCAAGAGATTTCGTAAGCCCGATCAGGCCGGCTTTCGATGATGCATAATGAGAATGATTTCTTTTCGATCCCATGATGCCCGCTTTGGAAACCACATTTAAAATACTTCCCTTTTTTCCTGACTCCGTGAGATGGCAGATCAGCTTTTGAGAAAGCAGAAACGGCACTGTCAGATTCATCTCCAGAACTCTGCGAAAATCTTCTTCCGGCATTTTTGCAGCCATGGAAGTTGTCCAGGAGGCCGCATTGTTCACGAGGATATCTGCGCCCCCAAACTGTTCACAGGCAGCCAAAAACAGTCCTTTCCTGTCGGACTCCTCCATCATATCTCCCTGAAATCCAAAGACCTTTCCGGGACACTCCTGGTTTATTTGACGGATCAGTGCCTCCGCCTCGTCCTTTCCTGACCGGTAATTCATGACCACATTGGCGCCTTCCTCAGCCAGCACCCGACAGACTGCCCGTCCAAAGCCTTTTGCTCCCCCTGTAACGACTGCCGTCTTTCCCGATAACCCTAACTCCATGTGTACCTCCTTACAACTGCCGATATCTCCGAAACGCCTTTATGCCGTCCCGGAGATATAGAATCTGAACTTAATAAGTCATTTACCGCTATTTCCGTCGCGCTTTTGAAATGCATCCCTCCAATAGTGCTAAAAAACTATCGTTGGACAGTTCCATTTGTTTGATGGATACTTATCCAGTAGATATTACGTCCATTTTGACCAGTTTGGAGGCCTTGCATTCGAAGAGATGTTAGTTTTTCTTCTTTCAGAAAAGGCTCAGAGGTAGTGTGCAAAGCACAGTGAGGCTGTCTGAGCGTCAGCGAGTTCCGAACGGGCCACCGCAGAGACTTTACTGAAAGTTAGAAAATCTTACATCTCTGAGACAGCAAGCCGGAAAACTGGTCAAAATGTCATACTTACTCATTTACTCTGAACTTTTTCCAAGGTATATCGAGCATTGATCCATGCTGTAAAACATCATCAATATGTAAAATCAGAGGAAAATCTTCTTTTTTTATCTGATTTTTCTCAGAAAGAATTCTAACAGCTTTCGCCGCCCGCCGGGCGATGACCACTGATTCTAAAGTCACACCTTTGAGTTCTTCCATAGCCTGTTCATATGGCATTCCAGCTCCAAGTCTTTTGCCGATTTCCTTTGAACGGCCGCCCATGACGGTCACATACAGGTCGCCGATTCCGTGAATGGAGTTTTCAACATTTCCTCCCATGTACTGGACAAATTTCATGATCTCATAAGAGCTCTGTCCAAACAGTGCAGACTGCGTGTTGCACATATATTTCTGCTGCTTTTCTTCCAGACCGATGCCAAGGCTGACTCCAAGGGCATATGCATTTTTAAGGGCAACCGCAATTTCCAGCCCGGCCACATCCTGCGTCAAATCAATATGATAATACGGCCTCTCTAAAAGCTTTTTAAAGAACTCAAGGACTTCCATGTTCTTTCCGCAGAATGCGACTCTCGTATCATCATGATCTGCCAGCTCATAGCATCTGCAGGGCCCTCCGATGGCACAAAATTCGTGGCTCTTACCATTCTCTACATTTGATGCAAACAGTTCGGGAAACGTCTTTATCATCCCGTCGTCATATACCTTAACACCCTTAGTCACTGCGATCACCGGTATTTTATCCGGTATCTTTGCCAGGGCATTTTCAATAAACCAATCTACCCCAAAGCTGCTGACTCCCAGAATCACTGCATCACAGCCGTCAAGCGCGGCATCCAGCTCTTCGATCTGAAATGCCTTTACGCCCTCGGGCAGTGTTCTTTTCAGTGTGGGATGGTAACGGTTTGCCTTTACCGAATCAATAATCTCCCTGTCCAGCGGTGTCCCCGTAAGACGCATCTCATTTCCGTTTTCCACAGCAGGAAAGGAAAGGCTTGATGCCATCACTCCTGCTCCAATCACCGTAATCGTACTCATAAGACCCTCCATTTCAAACAACATACATACAATAACTATTGTAACCTATGAAGCAAAGCGCGCCAAGCCCGAAGGAAATTTATTTTAAGGGATAATTGCGTATTTGATGCCTTCCTGCCTGCCGATGCTCTCCAGTGCATCAATGGCTTTTTCTAAAGGATAATGCCCTGTGATGAACAGACTGCCGTCGATCTGCCCGTTGGACAGCAGTTTCAGCGCCAGCTGTACATGATACGGTGTATGATGGTAAACGGCCTTCAGTGTGATCTCCTCATAGTGGAACTTCTGACAGTCCAGGGTGATACTTGTGCCTGCCTTTGTGCCCCCGAATGCAAGAACCGTTCCTCCGGGTCTGACCATATTTACTGCATTTTCCCAGACTTTCGGGAATCCGGTTGCTTCCACGACCACATCGGCTCCTTTTCCGCCGCACAAATCTCTCACTTGATTTATATGTTCTTCCCCAGAGGCATTGACAGTTTTCCATACCCCGAATTTCTCAGACTGCTCCAGGCGGTAATCTGACAAATCTACGGCTATGACTCTGCATCCTTTCAGGCTTAACAGCTTCATAAACATAAGTCCGATGGGTCCTGCTCCGATGACTGCGACGGTGTCTCCCACCTTGGCCGGTATCCGGTCGCTTCCGTGGACCGCGCATGCCAGGGGCTCCAGCAGAGCCGCCTGTTCAAACGGCAGATGATCAGGGACACGGTAGAAATTGTATTTCAGGATGTGCGCCGGTACAGCTACATACTCAGAGTAAGCGCCGTTCAGGTACTGCAGATTTTCACAAAGGCTGTATCTCTTGTTTTTACAATGCTCACACTCAAAACACGGGGCGGTATTGGCTCCCACGATCCGGTCTCCTACCTTGAATTTTGTAACGTCCTTTCCTGCCTCCACTACCACTCCGGAAAACTCATGGCCGAATGTGGAAGGTACAGAAGTGATAATCGTCGGATGTCCTCTCCTGTATGTTTTCAGGTCTGTGCCGCAGGTCAGCGCCGCTTTTACCTGAACCAATACCTCATCATCTTTAATCTGAGGAATATCCGTCTCCTCAAACCTTACATCTCCCGGTGCATAAAACATCTGTGCTTTCATTTTCCCCTGCATGTTACCATCCTCCTAATTCTTATTTCTGTCCATAGTTTTGATCTGTGTCTTCTTTCAGAAATTTACACATCTGATCTTCCAGCGTATTGACATTTCCCATCTGATAAGACAGAAATGCCACCTTCGCGCTCTCTTCCAGTACAATCGCGTCGTTATATGCCTTGTCGATTGTCTCGTCAATACAGATTGCTCCGTGATTTCCCATCAGCACTGCTTTGTCGTCTCCGATTGCCTCTGAGGTCACTTCTGCCAGCTCATCGCTTCCAGGCGGTACAAAAGCGGCACAGCGGATATTTCCGCCTACCAGACCTGCCGCCTCCGAGGTGATGCAAGGCATTCCTCCGTCCACACAGGCCCATGCCGTACAGTAGGTAGAGTGGGTGTGGACCACACCGAACACATCCGGCCGTCTGCGGTACATGGCAGTGTGAAGCGGCATTTCGATGGATGGACGGCGTTCCCCTTCGATAATCTGGTTATCAACACTTACAACCACTATGTCAGAAGGATGAAGGGTCTCATAGGGCATTCCACTGGGGGTGATGCACACATACCCTGTCTCCGGATCCCTCAGGCTGAAATTTCCAAACGTAAGAGGAATCAGCTTTTCCTTCTGTATTTTTAACGCGATCTCGATAACCTTGGTTCTTTCTTGTTCTAATAACATATAGCCTCCTTATGTGAAAAGATTAAAAAATCATCTGGAAAAATTCTGCGATTTTATAAATAATGTACGGTACTAAATGGGCTCCTGTATCCAGGGAAGAAATCGCCTTTGCACCTGCCGGGAACGTAAAGTCTGTGGACTGTGCGATCAATGTGGCAGTTCCTGCTAAGTTGGTAGCAATGTATAAGATTGCAATCATCATCAATGTTCCTGTGATTAGTGAACGGAACAGGTTTCCTTTGGATGCAACGACCGGCCATATCATAAAGAACGGCAGTGTCGCAAGGTCTACCAGCGGCAGCACCCTGTTTCCCGGAAGGATGACTGCCAGCAAAAGAGTGACCGGAATCATGATCAGTGCGGCTGAGATTACCATAGGAGATCCTGTTGCAATGGCTGCATCCATTCCGATGTTGACTTCCTTTCCCGGAAACTTTTTTGCCAGGAATTTCTTAGCGTCTTCGCTTAAAGGCATAAGCCCTTCCATGAGAATCCTCACCATTCTCGGCAGAATGAACATAACCGCAGCCATATTGACTCCAAGGGTTATAATCTTATTTGGCTCGTATCCTGCCAGAGCTCCGAGACCTGCCCCAAGAATCAGGCCTAAAACCATCGGCTCTCCGATAATTCCAAATCTTTTCTGGATCGTCTCTCCATCAAAGTGGATCTTATTGATCCCCGGTATTTTGTCATAAACTTTATCCATTAAGATACAGATAGGCGCCCAGCTCACGGTCTCTGTATGTGGCAGGGAAACTCCCGGAAGACCGAAATATTCCTGTACCCTTGGTGCTGAGTAATCTGCCAGTTTCATAATGATGATAAAGGTGATGCCTGATGCTATAACTCCCGCGATCATGCTTCCTGTCAGAAACTGTACCAGTGCCCCGGTTAAAATGAAGTGCCAGTAGTTCCAAATATCAATGTTCAGTGTCTTTGTTGTGTTCGTAGCAAGCATAATAATATTTAAGACAAAACAGATAAGGAACACAAACGGTACAATTTGTGTGCCGAATGCAATGGACGCGCTGACCGGCCATCCTACGTCGATAACCGATAAATTCATGCCGAACCGCTGTGTCATTGCCTGCGCAGCGGGACTTACAAAGTCCCCCATCAGTCCAATGACGAGGTTAATTCCAATAAATCCGATGCCTATGGTCATGCCGGACCGGAATGCCTTGGAAAATTTCTGTCCCAGGATCAGTCCGAGAATGGTTATGATCAGCGGCATAACCACAGATGAGCCTAAATCTAAGATGTACTGTAAAACACTCATAGTTTTCCTCCCTTTCTTTTTCCTTTACTCCAATGATTTCAAATAGTCTGCGATTTCATCAGCTTTCTCTTCCGCTCCGAACCCGGTGATAAATTCCAGCGTCCGGTAGGTTTTATACTCTTTTAACTCGTTTACCGGAATTTCCGCGGTGTGGATGATCACATCCGGATTAAAAATCTCTGCTCTCCCGACGACTTCAAGTGCTTTGCATTCTGAGATCTCCACTGAGGGTATTCCCCTCTCTGCCAGCAGCCGTTTGCACGTCTCAGATGCCACCGTTGATGTTGCGATTCCCGTCCCGCATGCTGATAAAATTCTGTAAGTCCTCATAATGAATCCTCCTTATTTTTGATGATTTGAATAATTTCCTCCGGATTCCCGGCGTTTACAAGCATTTTCAAAACCTCTGCATCCTGAATTAAAAGAATGGCTCTCTGAAGCACTTCCAAATGCTGTTTTCCTGCGATTGCCAGCATCATGACAAACTTGACCGGGACTTTCACATTTTCTTTTGGATTGGTTCCCATCTGAAAAAAAGATACCGGCTCTTTCAGCACTCCAATGGCGATTCCGGTTGTTTCTACATAACACGGATCTGTGTGCGGTATTGCCACACCGATATCTCCTGCTAAGATTCCCGTGGGATAAACCTTTTCCCTTTCACTTAATGCACTCACATAGCTTTCTTTACAGCAGCCTTCTGAAACTAACACACCTCCTAACTGTTCAAATATCTCCTGTTCATTTTCTGCCATCAAATCTGTCTGTACCAATGTGTCTTTTAAGTTTTCCCAGATCATGATTTCCTCCGATCTCAAGTGTATTGGTCTGTATTTTTGTTAAGTTTATTATAGGCCTCAGAAGACACCCTATAAAGGACAAGAGAAGTCGTTGAAACGAGCACTAAATTGTACTAATCGTAATACATAAACCTGGCATAAGCTTGTTGACTGGCAAAAAAGAACAGAACCATAAAAAGGTTCTGCTCCTTATCTTATCTGCAGTATTCATCTTCCAGCCTCCGGATTGTCTCAAGCAGCTCCTCCGGAGACTGCTGAGCTTCAATTCGGCTTTTTGCCTCCTCCTGTGAAAACAGACGCACCAGATTATAGATTGCACAGTTAATGCTGTTAGCATTTAAGATGCTCAGGCCTATAATATAACTGACCGGATCATTTTCACTGTTCCCAAATACTACCGGTTTTTTCAGGCTCACCAGACTGGCCGCCTCTCTGACGGCCCCTTTTTCCTGTTCAGCGTGAGGGGCTGCGATACCGGAATAAATCACCACATAGGAACCGTTGACCTTAATATTTTCAACCATAGCTTCTATATACTCATAGGTGACTGCCCCGGATTCATAGAGAAGCCTGCCTGCTGCCCTGACTCCCTCCTCCCAGCTTTGGGCTTCCTGCTTCAGCGCAATCCTGTCTGCCGAGAGCATAGCTCCAAGGGAATTCCTCTCGGCCTTTTTTTGTTTTTTGAGAAATTTTCCTGTCTCTGCCGTCTGGCCTCCGGACCAGTTTTCTCTTAACTTAGTCGCCTTTCTCCGGATTCTGTAAATGTCCTCCTGTTCCAGCAGGGGACTGACCATGAGAATATTTTGTATCTCTCCATCGGGAAATGCCACTGTGGAAATCACCAGCTGATCGTTTATATTGCCCATATCTTTCAGTTCGTGTGAGGATCTCACATCCGTGATTTCAAGTACATCCTCCAGCTGTTTTAGTTTTGCCAGCATAAGCTGGACGGTTCCCCTTCCCATGGCACATACGAGAACTGCTGGTACTTTCCGTTCCCTCATCCGCTCCAGTTTGTCCCGCTCCAGCATAGAGGCAAAATACATGACAAGAAAGGAAACTTCGTCTCTGGGAACTTTCACTCCAAGATAATCCTCCAATGGTTTCAGGCATTCTTCCACCGTACAGAACACTTCGGGATATCCCTTTTCAATCTCTCCCCGAAACGGATTTTCAAGAACCTCCCCTGAAGACATCCGATAGACAGAAGATTTCATGTGATCCACCAGCAGATCGTAAAGTGCAAAATCCAGATAAAAATTAATCCGAAACCTGCTGATGATGCGGTAAATCACCTCCCCGATCAAAACAGGGATCACCAGCTGGTCCACATTATTCGTTCCGCTCTTCAGATAGCTTTTTCTTCTGAGGCAGAATACAAAATTTTCTGCTTCTGCTGCCGGTATATCCAGTGAAAATTCTTCTGCCAGACGGTCCAGTACAGCCCTGCTCAGCGGATATTTTGAGCTCAGGGATGCATTTTCCCAGTCCGGCTGCCGTTCCTGTTCTAATGTTTTTCCTTTTTTTACCCTTTCAGCCAGAATCAGCAGTTCATAGACTGCCACTGAAAAAGAGAAGTCGGAAAGAAAGCAGTCATGCCTCAATTCTTCTTCCCTTAAAACCTTCTGTATCGTTTCATACCGTCCCTGATATTGAATTTCTTTTAGGAGAAGATGTCCGAACACGTGGAACGCACCCATTGCGCCATATTTTTCTTCATCCAGATTCAGCTCAAGGAGCTTCAGCATACCGGAACGTATATCTCCCTCTGAAGCTTCCACTATATATCCTTTTTGTACCTGAGAGACAAGCTTCATATTATGTTTCAAAAACCAGTCTTTCAGGTCATTCAGATCACTGATCACTGTGTTTCTGCTCGTACTGATATACTCTGAAATCCAGGCTGCAGTCACATACTTCTCTTGATTCAAAAGAAGCATCGCAAGGATTGTCTTTCGTTCATTTTTGGACAGGTGATATGTATAAAAATCATTGTTCATAATAAACTTTTGAATCTGTTCCAAAAGCCCTTCTTCCCTGACCTCAAACCTTAAAATTCCCTCTCCGTTTATACTGACCGAAGGCAGTCCGCTTTCATTTAATTCGTCATTCAGCTCTCTGATCTTTTTGCGCACAATCCGCTCAGAAATCTGATATTTTTCAGAAATTTCCGCTAGCTGCAGTCTGCCCCCTGCCAAAAGTTGATTTAATATTTGATTGCTTCTTTTATCCAAATGGATTCCCTCTTTTCAATCTAAATATATAATAAGCCGCTATCTTATCATATATATTATAGGAAATCGAAGTCTATGCATATAGCACAAATACTGGAAGATTTGCCTGCTGCTGATTGTTCTATGCATAAACGCATCTGTGTACATCCCACGGAGCGTTTTTTATTGCTTAGGAAAGACTTTCACGCATTAGCGTGACAAGGTCTTTCCTAAGCAATAAAAAACCAATTCTAAAGCTGTGCTTTAAAATCGGTTTCTAAATTCAAATATTCTATTTTAAAATCCGTGCAGCCTGCGTTGAACTCTCTCCACAGACGTTACCTCCACAGTTAACTCAGCCCAGGCACCCTTACGGCACATGAAAGGTTCTACTTAGTGCTGCTTCGTTCCCGACCTGACACGGTTCATAGATTCTCATTGCGTAAGACCCAAACATCAACGCCACTTATGAAGGGCAGCTCCACAGGGAAAAGCCCGAAACAGGCCATCACCTCTGCTTTAGCGGATTGCAGATACAGGGCACCGCTGCCTCCCCGGCTGCACGGAAGCTTTTTGACGTATTAAGATTATATTATGTGTGCAGATTTGATTATACTAAATATTGTTCACATTCGTCAACTTTTATTTTATTTTCTATTTTATTTTTTACCTTTCAATACTATAATTGATAGAATAAAGGAAGGTGAGCCTATGAATTATCCAATGCATGACGGCACTGCAAAGCTGCTTACAACGGAAGAATATTTTCAAAATTATCCGGACCTGTGCTCTTATCAGCCATTTCTTGACACCGTCAGGAATCATGGCATCAACAGCTGTAAGGCCGATGTTTTTTCAGATTTTATTTCAGGAACGCTCTTAATCCCTGAAAAAAAGAATCCGTCAGAGAAGGAATTCTGCCTGTCTTATTATCTTTCCAAAGACCTTTTGGTACTAATTGAAGATAAAGAACATATAAATGATTTGGAGCTGATCATAAATGAGAGACACATAACCGACGCATCATCACTCCCCCAGTTTCTTGTCCTGCTCGTGGAAGCTCTCATCAAAGATGATATGCTCCTGCTCCAGAATTATGAAACCTGTCTCGCCGAGATTGAGGATGAAATTCTCACAGGAAAAGATATTAAAATAAATCACCGCCTGATCGGTGTGCGCAGAAAGCTTCTCCGCATGAATGCCTATTACCAGCAGCTCAGTAATTTTGGCAGTGAACTGGAAGAAAACTCATCCGGTTTCTTTTCCCAGACAGACGTGCGGCATTTTTCCGTGCTCACCAACCGTGCGGAACGTCTTCTCAATTACACTCAGTTTCTCCGGGAATATGCTCTGCAGATCCGTGAAATGTATCAGTCTCAAGTGGACATTAAGCAGAATGAAACTATGAAAATACTGACCGTAGTTACCACGATCTTTTTTCCTCTTTCCCTGATTACCGGATGGTACGGAATGAATTTCAGAAATATGCCGGAGCTTCATTACCCGTACAGCTATTTTATCCTGATCGGCATCTGTGTTTTGATCTTCACGGCAGAACTATGGTTCTTTAAAAAGAAAAAATGGATTTAAAATACCTATGAGTTTTTCTCCATTATCTCCAGTCGGCTCTGGAAAGGCCTCCTTCCGACAATAGAGAAAAACTATCACAGGTAGCACCTTTTGTCTCTAAACAGCCTGCTCCAGCAGATATTACGTCCATTTTGACCAGTTTGGAGGCCTTACATCTCTAAGACAGCAAGCCGGAAAACTGGTCAAAATGTCAACCCTTTTTTCTCAGCTCCCGGAAAAAATCGCTCATCATATGGCTGCATTCTTCTCTGAGGACTCCCGATTCAATCTCTGCCTGATGGTTGAATTCTTCCCTCTGAAGGATATTGAGAATGGAGCCTGCACATCCCGCTTTAGGGTTCATCGCCCCGATAACAACCTTGGGTATTCTCGCCTGGACTATAGCCCCCGCACACATCTGGCACGGCTCCAGAGTGATATACATCGTACATTCTTCAAGCCGCCAGTCCCCTGTCTTTTTACTGGCTTTCTCAATCGCCAGTAATTCCGCATGGGCCAGTGTTGTCTTTCTCTTATTTCTTTGATTGTAAGCCCTTGCTATGATTTTTCCGTCCAATACTATGACACAGCCGATGGGCACGTCCCCTATAGCTGCCGCTTTCTTTGCCTGTTTTATGGCTTCTTTCATAAATTTTTCATTTTCATTCATTCTGTCTTCCTCCGGTCATATTTTTTAGTCCCTCCTCATAGAATAAATCAAAAAGAGAGTATCACATTGGCTGAATATCAACGAATCGTTTCATATCTATACGAATACAGCAATGGCATGAAAGGCGAAAATGCAGGATTCGCCAAAATTGAGAAGCGTCAAAAACAGCTTCGCTTATACTTCCATGTCAAAACAAATGACGAGGCCTTAACGTACAAAATCTATTTTTACCGGTTCCGCCACGGAACCATGGAAGGCATTTTATTAGATTCCTTCCAGCGCAATGACACCATCATTGAGTTTAAGAATACTTACCCTCTGGTTGTAGATCTGGACCAGGTAGACGGATTTTTGATCTATCACTCCAACAGCCATTTCTTTGGATCAGAGTGGAATGACAAACCGATCACGATACGAAATTTCCTGCCGGCAGAAGACATGTCCAAAAATCCCGAGGCTGACCGGACAGAAAAAGTCAGGAAATCTGATGCTGTTCAGAGAGAAGTGACCAGGGAGTCTCAAGAAACTGGCCGGACAGAAGTCCCTGTTCCTGAAACCCAGGAACCGCCGGAACCTGCTCAGGGAGAAAGCCTTTCCGGCTCCGCACCGGCGGATACAGAACCGTCAGAACCTGCCCAGGAAGATAGTATGCCTGAGTCCCGCCCTGTACAGAATCCTTCTCCATCAGACAAAGAAGTACCAGAGGAAGATGAAGAAGAACCGCCGTCCGGCGCTCCTGATCCTCCTCCTATAGAGGATCCTTTTGACGAACTTCCGCAGGAAATTCCGATTCCTGCCGGGACCCCTGACACAAAATCCACGGTGCCGGAACCGGCGCCCGAACCGGCAGGTCTGCCTCCCCGTGTCTATGTAGAACCGGAAATTCCGGAGTCTGAACCTATGAGCGCAGAATCACTGACCGAAGAGGATACCTCCGAAGAAGAACCTCCAGAAGAAAAAGCTGCCGGACAGCATGAAGAACGTATTGCTGATCCTGATTCAAAGCTGGCAGAATATATTGAAGCCCTCCAACTGGAAAAGAAAGCCAAAGAACAGGGAGTGCCGAACACACCCAGTCTCTTTGACTGGAAGGAGTATCCCACCTTGCCCTTACCTCCTTCTTATATGCTGGATCCTAGCATCAAAATCAAAGTAGAGGATCTTCAAAATATTCCTCATGTGCCGGAAAACATGAAAACCAACGGGTTTCTGCTGCTGAACTACGGAAATTACGGACACCTGATGTTATGTCAGCACAGACAGACAAACAGAATCTATCTGGGAGTTCCGGGTGTTTTTGACAATGAAAAAAATTTCATTGCAAAACTTTTCGGATTCAGGGATTTCTTAACCGTGCCGGAATCCTGTCAAAAGACAGGAAACTTCGGCTACTGGATTCTGTCTCTCTAGCCCTCCAGCAGGTCACTGAGCCTTGCAAACTGTTCAAGGCTCAGTGCCTCACCACGAATCTTCGGCGATAGTCCCATTTTATCCAAAGCGTCTACTACCTGTTCTTTAGAAAAATGGAGTGTACTGCTATTATTAATCCCATTCTGAAGTGTTTTTCTTCTCTGGTTAAAAGAGGCCCTGATAATGGAAAACATCAGCTGTTCATTTTTTACCTTTACTGGCATATCCTTATATCTTGTCAGACAAATAACAGCTGATCCCACTTTCGGGCGGGGCATAAAACAGTTTGGCGGCACATTGGCCACAATATACGGTTCGGCGTAAAACTGGACAGCCAGTGACAGTGCACCGTAATCTTTTGTACCCGGTCCTGCCTGCATCCTCTGTGCCACTTCTTTCTGTACCATAACCGTAAGGCTGTCCATAGGGACATTCTTTTCAAACAGTCCCATGATAATTGGCGTTGTAATATAATAGGGCAGATTTGCCACGACTTTGATCGGTCTCCCCTGATTTTTCTTTTCTGCAATCTTTCCGATATCTACCTTCAGAATATCTTCATTCAGCACTTCCACATTGTCATATCCGGCCAGAGTTTCTTTAAGGATCGGTATCAGATTGTGATCGATCTCCACAGCCATGACTTCCCTGGCATGTTCTGAAAGATACTGGGTCATCGTGCCGATACCCGGTCCGATCTCCAGCACAAAATCGTCCTTTGTTATATTTGCTGCGTCTATAATCTTCTCAAGCACATGACTGTCAATCAGGAAATTCTGTCCGAACTTCTTCTGAAAATCAAAGTTATACTTTTGAATGATTTCTATTGTTTTTTTAGGGCTGCTTAACTTCTCCATCTAAACCTCTTTCATCCGGTACATGTTCCTGGCATTTTGTTCTGTGACCTCAATAACTTCCTTTGTGCTGATCCCTTTGAGTGCGGCAATCTGTTCTGCCACATACGGCAGATTTAAAGAAGAATTTCTCTTTCCCCGGTTTGGTTCCGGAGAAAGATAAGGGCTGTCCGTCTCCAGCAAAATTCTGTCCAGCGGTGCATAGGAGACAACCTCTTTTAATGTCCTGCTGTTTTTAAATGTGACAACTCCTCCGATTCCAAGATAAAATCCCATATCTAAAAACTTCCTCGCCATTTCTTTTGGGTAAGAAAAGCAGTGAACCACTCCCCCAATCTCCTCGGCGCGGGCTGCCCGCATCATATCTTCTGTATCTTTCGCGGCATCCCGGCTGTGGATCACCATCGGAAGCTTTGTCTCCCTGGCGAGCTCCATCTGTGCTTCAAACCATTTTTTCTGTATAGGACGTTCGGGTTCATCCCAGTAATAATCCAGTCCAATCTCTCCAATAGCCAGAATCTTGGGATTTGATGCATATTTTTTAAGCTCAGCCAGATCCTCTGTTTTCATTTCACCGGTATCTGACGGATGAACCCCCACCGCGCCATAAAGAAACGGATACTTATCTGCAGCTTTTACCGTCCACCGTGACGTTTCCATATTGGAACCAATGTTTACAATGGTCCCAATCCCATTCTTCTCCATGGAATCCAGCAGTTCTTCCCGGTCTTTGTCAAACTGCTCATCGTCATAATGAGCATGGGTTTCAAAAATCATGTTCCTTCCTCCAAAAATTGTTTTCACTCTGATACAATTTCTCATTCATATGGTATAATAAGAATAATTCTTATTTCATTGCAAGGCTGTATCTATTACACAAGACAATATTTTTTATTATAACACGAATCGGAGGTTTTTTATGAGTATTTTTAAATGCAGTATCTGCGGCTACGTCTACGACGAGAAAAGTGAATCCGTCCCCTTTTCCCAGCTGGAAGCTGACTATACATGTCCGGTCTGCAAGGCATCAAAAGTTAAATTTGAACCCGCAGAAGGCAAAAGAACTCCTTCTCCCATAAAAGATAACCCCCTGGCTTACCCCGATGCTTTTGCAAAATCTGATTCAAAAGAATTTCCGCAGATGGATGCCATACATCAGATGGCTCTTACGGGTTCGTCAGTCGTTGATGCCATGGGCACCTTAAAGCCCTTGATATCCTGGGATGATATTTTAATCATGGGCGCTCAGCTGAACCCGGCACCACTAAATGCGGGCGATCCTGTGGACACCAAAACAGTGATCGGTAAAAAAGCCAAAAAGCCAATGGAAATATATCACCCCATCTATGTATCCCATATGTCTTTCGGTGCCTTATCCAAAGAGTTAAAAACCGCACTTGCAAAAGGCAGCGCCATGTCCAAGACCGCCATGTGCAGCGGCGAAGGAGGAATCCTTCCTGAAGAACGGCAGGCAGCTTACAAGTACATATTTGAATATGTTCCGAACCTGTACAGTGTCACAGAAGAAAATCTCCGCAGCGCAGATGCCATAGAAATTAAAATCGGACAGGGGACCAAGCCCGGCATGGGCGGACACCTGCCCGGAGACAAAGTTACCCCGGAGATTGCAAAGATCAGAAATAAGCCTTTAGGTGAGGATGTCATCAGCCCCTCCAAGTTTCCGAATCTTAATTCCAAAGAGGATTTAAAGACAATGGTAGACTGGCTGAAAGATACCTCCGGCGGGAGACCGGTAGGCGTAAAGATCGCAGCCGGACATATCGAACAGGACCTTGAATGGATTGCATATGCCGATGCCGACTTTGTCACCATAGACGGGCGGGGCGGGGCCACAGGTGCCAGTCCACGGACATTAAAGGACAACACTTCCATCCCTACGATCTTTGCACTGTCCAGAGCCAGAAAATATCTGGACCGGCATCATCTTTCCATGGATCTGGTCATCACCGGAGGACTCAGGCTTCCGGGGGATTTTGCGAAAGCACTGGCCATGGGTGCAGATGCCGTGGCGATCGCTTCGGCTGCTCTTGTAGCTGCTGCCTGCCAGCAGTATCGTATCTGCAACACAGGACAGTGTCCGGTCGGCGTTGCCACCCAGGATGAAGAATTGAGAAAACGGCTTCATATCGATCATTCGGCCAAACGGCTCTGCAACTACCTGAATGTGTGCAGGTCTGAGCTGGAAATGTTCGGACGCATTACCGGCCACGCAAATATCCATGATCTTAGTGTTTCAGATCTCAGGACAACCAACAGGGAAATATCAGAGTATACGGACATTGAACATGTGTGACATTTTCTACATGATTTCCGTTCGGCTCTTAGAATGCCTCACTCCAATCATGTGGAAAATGGA
>ENA-OPRK01000310-OPRK01000310.1-human-gut-metagenome-genome-assembly--contig:-NODE-310-length-37710-cov-4.339902_pt1 | contig 37710 bp, 23 predicted proteins | sample MGYA00241793_ERZ501877 | MGnify/ENA primary metagenome ERZ501877 (study PRJEB25962, sample SAMEA1966253) | human gut metagenome | biome: human gut; feature: human-associated habitat; material: faeces... | reverse complement strand
CAAAGGTGAGAAACATCAAATTAAAATCGGACTGAATCCGATCGATACAACAGATAATGTAATATATACATTTGCATCATCTGATGAAAAAGTTGTTTCTGTAGATAAAAATGGTATGGTAACAGCTTTGAAAAACGGCAAAGCGACGATTACTATTACAGTAAAAACAACAAACACAGACTTTGAGAAAACACTTACTTATGATATAACAGTAGAAGAAATTCCGCTTGAGTCGATTGAAATCAAAGGTGATGTAACTTCTCTTGAAGAAGGAAAGACAACAAAACTTAACGTAGTATTCAATCCGACAAATACAACAGATGACAAAACAGTTGTATGGAGCAGCTCTGATACAAAAGTAGCAACAGTAGATGCAAATGGTGTTGTTAAAGCTGTAAAAGCCGGAAATGTAAAGATCACAGCGAAAGTTGGAGATAAGACGGCTGAGTACGCTTTGAAAGTAACAGCAAAAGCAAACGGTACAAACAATAAGAATGAGAAACCGGCTGACGGCGGTGCAGTAAAGACCGGAGATAGCAACCACATCTCAGGTTTCGTAGTAGCAATGCTTTTATCCATAGCAGCGATTGTAGGCGTAGTAATTTTCAAAAAAAGAACGCATAGATAAAAGTTAAAAGAAAGCTCCTTGTTGGCGACTGACCGACAGGGAGCTTTTTGGTATCAGAAGAAAGAAAAACAGTAGATGATATTGTATTTCTTTTGATACCAAAAAGCTCCGAAAAGGTGCAAAAAATATATGTTATAAAAGGGAAAGAGCGTAAGGAGAATAGAGGTTGATGAGAGGAAAAAGAATAAAACAGTTTATTTTAATTTTATGCATGGTCTGTCTTTTCGGAATGAATGTTCAGGCGGAAGATGTATATACGGAGTTTCATGTAGATAATCAAAAAGGAAAAGCGGGAGACGTCGTAACAGTTCCGGTAGAGTTTAATACAGGCCAGGAAGTCGGCGGCTTTCAGATCTCTATTTATTATGACAAAGAAGTTCTGGAATTTCAGTCGCTGGAGGCAGGAGATTTGATTGAAAAAGCCGGAGGCGGAATATTTGATTATAACCATATTGAAGAATCATCAGAAATAATCGTTGTGTATGTAGTTCCGGATACAGTGAAAAATGAAGGATCTATCGTTGATTTGAAGTTTAAATTAAAAAAAGACTGTACGGAGAAGCTCCCAATCGGAATGAAGCCGGATGAAGTGGTAGACAATACGGAGTCCAGTAACCCGATTACAGGAGAAGTTTCCGGTGTGGATAAAGAATTTCAGGAGAAAGTTGTGGGAGATCTTGCCGTAGTTTCAACAGATCAGAACAAATCAGACAGATCGAAGTCGGACGATAAATCGGACAAAAAATCAGATAAGGATAAAGACAAGTCAAAATCTGAAAAGGAATCAAGCGATGATAAAAAAGATTCGTCCGAATCAGGTGAGAAAGGGAAAGGTGACAGCGGGAAAAAAGATGCTGATAAGGCGGATAAAGATAAGAAATCGAAAAAATTATCAGCTGAAGATTTTAAAGCGCTGGCTGCATTTTTCGGAGTTATGATTTTATCAGGCGTCGTTGTTTACTTGATAAAGAAGAAAAACGGAAACAAACAAAAGTAAAAACAAGTCAGAAAACAGTGATAAAAATAAAATCAGAAAATAGCGATAAACAAATAAAAGCAAGTAAAAGCTGCGAGAGCGGGGGCGGGATAAAAATGCTGATTTTAATGACGTGTATAGTGATAGTCGGAATATTGGGCGGCGGGTATTATGTATCGGTGTCTGCGGTAACCGGAATCGTACTGACCGGAGTTTTGTTTTACAGAATGTATGTGAAGAAGCGTATCACAGCAGCGTGGGATCTGAATATGGCTGCCTTTGCCGTGCTTGTGTTCGGATATCTTCTGTCTTGTTTATGGGCGGTGGATTCGGGAATGGCTCTTATGGGAGTCGTGAAGTTCCTTCCGTTGTTATTGTTCTACGTACTTGTATCGGGTCTGACGGACGAAAGAGAGAAAATGATCGCGTCTCTTCCGATGCTTGGATGTCTTATGACTGCTTTTTCATTTGTTATGATGCAGTTTGAAGTTTTTGAACAATGGGTATCGGTTGCAGGCAGGTTGTCGGGATTTTTTCAATATCCGAATACATATGCATTGTTTATGCTAATCTGTCTGATTCTTGTAATGTGGAGATTTGATTACAAAAAAATTGACTGGCTCGATATCGTGTATGGTGTTGCCGCTGTATTTGGAATTATTATGAGCGGAAGCCGTACGGTATTCGTATTAACTGCTGTTGCCGTTATATGGGTGTTTGCGGCAAAGTCCTCGGGGAAAAAAGTTATTATTTCAGTGTTGGCGGCAGGCGCCGTTGTGGCGGTGATATTGGCTGTTGCAGCAGGAAGCGCAGGTATTCTTGAGCGATTTACAAATATTTCCTTCGGAGCAAGTACGTTTCTCGGAAGAATTTTGTATGTGCAGGATGCGCTCCCGCTTATATTAAAACATCCTTTCGGACTCGGATATTATGGTTATTACTTTATACAGCAGTCAGTACAGACTGGTGTGTATACAGTTGTAAATGCACATAATGAATTGATTCAGATCTTGCTTGATGCAGGCGTGATCCCGGCGGTATTTATGGGCGCGGCGGTTTTACGTTCTGTATTTACGAAGAGGACGCAAAGCCGGAACAGGATCGTTCTTAGCATTATGATCTTACATAGCTTGTTCGATTATGACTTTCAGTTTCTGGCGATGGGATTTGTGCTGATCCTGTTTCTTGACATGCGGAATATTAAGACGCAGAAAGTGCCTGTTTTAACCGGAACGGTTGTAGGTCTGACCGGGGCGGCGGCAGCGGCGCTTTCGATTATGTGCGGGGTTTCGGACGTTTGCTATACGTCGGGAAATTATAAAGCGGCTGAAAAAGTTTACAGTGGAAATACAATGGCGCAGCTGGCTCTTCTTACGAAAGCGGATAAGGCGGAGGAAATGAAAGCGATTGCGGAAAAAGTGATCGTGGATAATCAGTCTGTGTCTCTTCCATATAGTGCATTGGCACAGGCGGCTTTTGCGGATGGGGACGTAGAACAGTTTACGGAATATAAATTAAAAGCGATTGAACTTGCGCCGTATCAGTATGAAGAATACGAGAATTATCTTGAAGTTTTAGTATACTGCAATGACCTGTATCACCAGATGGGCGATAAAGACGGGGTAAGATTTTGCGTGGAAAAGGCAGAAGAAATCCCGAAGATGCTGGAGCAGGTAAAAGAAAATACGAGCGCGCTGGGCTGGAAGATCGTAGATCGTCCGCAAGTGACATTGTCTCATGAGAATCTTGAGATCATTGAGGACATGAGGAGGCGGATGGATGAATAAAAAGAGAATTGTCGGGGTCGCATTGGCTGTCGGAGCATGTGGAGTCCTTGCGGCGGCGGGGATGATGCTTAGCAAAAAAAGTGGAGCGGTCGTGCTTGATCAGGCCGGAAATGAGATTGCAAAACTTATATTGCAGGACGGAAAGATCAGTTATGAGTGTGAAGACAAATATCAGTCTTATGCGGATATCGTTTCGCAGGAAGCGGTCAAAATGATTCAAGAGCGCGAAGGTGTGAATGAAAAAACTGCGGCAAAAATACTGGCAGACAGAGAAATAACAGTGAAAACATGGCTCGACCGGGAAACTTTGGATGCGGTGATCGGCTCTTATAATGACGGTGAAGGAATGGCATGTGAGCGGTTCGGAGCGGCGGTTACTGATAAAGAAGGGCATCTGACGGCGTGTTACAGTGATACAAAAGGAAACGACAACTATAACAATGTGACAAAGCCGGCGTTTGCAGGATCGACGATGAAACCGCTTAGTGTATATGGCCCGGCGATTGAGGACGGAACGATATGTTGGTCATCGTTGTACGAAGATAGCGCTTATGGAGTTGTGGCAGGAGACAACGGGATTGCCAGAGAATGGCCGGAAAATGTCGTGCCGTTTACAGGGAAAAATGTGACGGCTGCAGATGCACTGAAAGAGTCAAATAATGCAGTAGCCGTGAAAGTACTGAAAGATTACGGTGTTGAGAAGTCGGTTCGTTTTTTGGAAGATACGCTCGGTTATGATGTGGATAATGAGAAAAAGATTTTAGAGGAGGAAGGAGAAGACCGAACCTTAAGCAATATAGCGAGTGGATATCTGGCGGAAGGAGAAGACAGAATTTTAAGCAACATAGCGCTTGGATATCTGGAGAACGGCGTGACGGTTTCCAAAATGGCGGACGCATATCAGGTATTTATAAATGAAGGAAAAGATACGCCTCTTTGTGCTGTGAAAGAAATAGAAAAATCAGGAGAGACCTATTGGACGCCGCAGCAGAAAGAATCGGAAGTGTTCAGTGAAGATACGGCTTATATTATGAACCGGATGCTTCGGGAAGTCGTGACAGACGGAACAGGTATATCAGCACAGGTGACAGGACTTGACGTGTGTGGGAAAACAGGAACGAGCGAGTATGGAGACCATTGGTTTGTCGGAATGATTCCGGGAAATGTATGTGCGGTATGGTATAAATCTGATAAAGATATGGACGCTGAAACTGCAGACGCCGCTCGGATATGCAAAGGGGTCTTTGAAAAAATCGGGGCAGATGCATCGGAGCAATATTCGATTCCAACCGGTGTGAAAGAAGAAGTATACTGCAAAAAGAGCGGACTTTTGGCAGGAGAACAGTGTCAAGAAACAGGTATCGGATATTATAAAGAAGGAACATTTTCAAAGTTGTGCGAGGAATGTCGATAATATTTATACCGTATAGAACAATACTATTTTATCGAATAAGTGTTAAAAAGTATGTTTTGAAGGAGGCGATATTTTTACTTATAAAAAAGAAATATTATGAAAAGAAACAAGGGAGGAAAAGAACATGATCACAAAATTTGAGAGAAAAGTGATTGCAGGACTTACGGCTTTTCTGATGTGTCTGTCGATGATATTTGCAGTTCCAGTTTCGGTAAATGCAGAAGCAGAGCGGACACAGGATGAAGCAGTAAGCGGCGTACAGCAGAATGAGACAGTGAAGGATGTACAGATACCGGATGGTATGTCAGAAAATGTACCGCATGATATAATTGCAGGTGATGAGGCGGGCGATGTACCGCACGACATAACTGTAGGTGATGAGGCATCAGAAAAGGTACAACAGGATACAGTTGAGGCGGGTGGTGCGGCAAAGGAAAAAGAAGATCAGCCGACAGCGCCATATGAGGAAGAAACGAGAACACCTCAGATGCTGAATGTCGATCAGCAGGAAGAAGTGGCAGGAACAATCACTCTGAAAAAAGACGGAACACCGGAATATGGAGAAGTTGCTTTTTCGACAGAACAGACAATGGTTCGTTATCGTTTGAATATCGAGGAAGACGGGCAGTATTACTTTGGTTTAATTAAAGATTGGAATGTAAGTGCGTATGTTTCTCTTTTTGAAAGAACAGATGAGGGAGACAACTATTTGTCAAATGAATCTTACAGCTATGAGCTTCGTAAAGATGGAAATTATTATTTAGAGATAGAAAAATCTTCGGAAGAAGCGTTGGAAACTTTAAAGTGGTATGCCGGAAAAGTAAGAGATATTAAACCGGGAGAATTTGAAGCGGAATTAAGCGAAAATGTAGAAGAGATTTTTTACAATCTGACAGTGGATGAGACGGGATGGTATCGCTTTAGCTATGACGCATTGTCAATGAGCGTGAGAGATAAAGAGACCGGCGAATATATTTCTTCGTGGTCGTTCTGTAAATTAGAACAGGGTCATACTTATTATGTCGGTGTAAATAATAGAAATACAACTGGGGTGTTATCAAATAAATGGAGTGTGAAAAAAGGAAAAGCGATTCCGGTAGAGTTGGGACAAGTTTATCGGAATGAGAACTTAAAAGAGATTTATTATGTGTTCGTGCCGGAAACGACAGGGAAATATGTCGTAAAAGAAAGATCAACTATTTATGATGAAAATTGGAAAGAAATCGAACGTAAATCCGACGTTGCCGCTGTACAAATGGAGGCGGGAAAAACTTATTACATTACAGTGGAAGCTCGATATTGGAGTATCCAAAAATATGTGGCAAGCGAACAGGAAGCAATAGCGGTACAGGCGGGAAAAACATATACAGCGTCTCTCGAAGAAGAGAGATATGTTAATTATACGTTTACCCCGGACGGGACGGCAGTTTATAGGTTCAAGTCTCAGCAGGATAAGATGAATCTGAGCATGAAAGAATCTGATAAGATAATTGGGTTCGGTAATAGCAGTGGAAAAATTAATTTTTTTGCTTTGCTTGAAAAGGGAAAGACATATGAATTTTCAATAGGAGGAGATGGTTCAAGAGAGGTTCAGTGGAGCATTACAAAGGCATCTGTAAAAGCTGTTGAAGAAGGAACTGAGTATACAACGACAGAAGAGGAAACTCCAGTATATGATTTCGTTCCAAGTAAGTCAGGAGAATATATGTTTTCTTCAAAAGATGGAGGAACAGGAAAAGTATACAGCTCCGATTGGAAAGAAATAGACGGATACTGGTATAACGGAGCTGTTGAATTTGGTGTGAAAGTTTCATTGGAACAGGGAAAAACATATCATTTGGGCATTGCGTTATCAGATAAAGAAGCAAAATGGAAGATCGAGCAAGTAAAAGAGTCATCGGATTATACATATCGTGTGCTGTCTGATAATACAGTAGAAATTTTGAAATATTCCGGTGCAGAGAGCAATGTAACAGTGCCTGATAAGATTGATAATAAAGTAGTTAAATGTGTCGGTTACGGAGCGTTTGCAGAGAATGAAAATATTGTCGGTGTAACGATTCCGGCGCAGGTTACAGATTTACAGTACGGCGTATTTGCGTCATGTGCAAATTTGGAAACAGTTACATTTAAGGCAGGAAGCAAATTACAGAAAATTGCGGCAAGGGCATTTGAAAATTGTTCAAAGCTTCAGTCGATCAGCCTGCCTGACAGTGTTCAGACAATCGAAGAAAAAGGATTTGCTTATTGTAAAAATCTTGGAACAGTTGATCTCGGAAATGGATTAAAAGAGATTGATAACTATACATTTTACCATTCGGGAGTGACACGAATTCGTATTCCTGACAGCACGACAGAGGTTGGTAAGTGTGCGTTTGCTGGGTGTTCTTTGGATAATGTTATTCTCGGAAGCGGTTTGAAAGGCATTGAAGAAAGCGTATTTTCTGGCTGCGGTAATTTGAAACAGATTGAGATACCGGATAATATTACGTATATTTCGGATAGAGCATTTAGCTATGCAGGACTGACGTCTGTTGAGATACCGGATTCAGTGACCAGTATCGGAGAAGAGGCGTTTTACGGTTGTGGATCATTGAAAAAAGCGGTAATCGGAAATAATCTTGCTTATGTAGCGTATAGCGCATTTTATTCATGTGCTCTGACGGAGATTATGTGGGGAGGCAAGATTGAGAAAATAGGAAAATCGGCTTTTGCCCAGAATAAAAATCTTACGACAGTTTCGATTCCAAACAGCGTAACAGAGATCGAGTAAGGGGCGTTTGCAGGATGTGAGAATCTGAGCGATATCGAAATTCCTGATTCGGTCGAGGCAATCGGTGGTTTTGCATTTGAAAGTGATATAAATCCAGGAAATACTGCATGGTATGACGCGCAAGCTGACGGAGATGTATATGCAGGAAAAGTTTACTACAAATATAAAGGAGAAGTACCGACGGATACAGTAGTCACGATCAAAGACGGTACAAAAGGTATCGCAGGATATGCATTTTATATGCAGAGAAATTTGAAAGAAGTTGTGATTCCTGATAGTGTTAATAATATCGGAGAAGCGGCGTTCATGGACTGCATATCTTTGAAGAATGTTACAATTCCTGACAGTGTCAATAATATCGGAGAAGTGGCGTTTATGGGATGTGAATCTTTGAAGACAGTCACAATCCCCGAATCTGTAAAAGTGATCGGCTTTAGGATATTTGTCGAGCAAGCAATATGAGCAGGGATATAAGGTAGAAGGATTTACAATCCGGGGAGTAGCAGGATCGGCTGCGGAGAAGTACGCAAAAGAAAACGGATTTACGTTCGAGGCGATGAAGCCGGATTATATAAAAGGTGATTCAGATTCGGACGGAAAAGTGACGATCTCAGACGTTCGTACTACTTTGAGGTATGTATGTCAGAAGGTTGAGTTGGACGAGGAGCAGAAACTTGCCGCAGATGTGGAAAAGGACGGAGTTATAAACATTAAAGATTTAAGGAAAGTATTGAGATTTGTATGTAACAAAATAGAAGAACTGTAAAAGCGATTGAAAGAGATTCAATTATACAGACTGCCGCTTGCGATTTTATATGCAAGCGGCAGTTTTGTTATAGAAAATAAATGAAAGGAGAGACGCGTATGATCACAAAATTTGAGAGAAAAGTGATCGCAGGACTTACAGCTTTTCTGATGTGCCTGTCGATGGTGTTAGCAGTTCCGGTTTCTGTAAATGCAGAGGCAGAACAGACGCAGGATGAAGCGGTAAGTGGTGCAAAGCAAGAGGAGACAGTGAGTGATGTGCAGATGCAGGATGAAACTGTAAATGATGCACAGCAAGACGTAACTACGGGAGAGGAAGTTGAAGAAGGTGCGGCCGGAGATATACAGAAATTGCCGGGGATGAGCGCAGAAAGCACAGATGCAATGCTGAATACAACGTCACAAGAAGATGTGATAGGAAGTATTACTCTCAAGAAAGACGGCACGGAAGAATCCGGTTCGATTATGCTGCAGGAAGATCAGACATCTGTTCGTTATCAGTTGAATGTTGAAGAAGACGGGCAATATTATATTACGGCAACAGGTGATAATTATTGGAGTACGTATGCGAGCATTACGGAAGAAACCGAAGACGGAACACAAGATGTGGAGATTATCAATTCACGAGTTGAACTTCGTAAAGCAGGAACATATTATTTGGAATTATCAGATTATTCATCAGAATCTCAAAAAATTATAAAATGGAAAGCCGGAAAAGTCAAAGATATTACCCCCGGAGAATTTGATATAGAGTTAAATGAGGAGAAGCCTGAGGCGTACTATAGATTGACAGTGGATGAATCCGGGGTTTATTATGTGCGTTCTGTAAAGGGGATGTCAGTTAAGATAAGAGACACACAGACAGGAAATGAAATTTTATCTTCATCGTCTTTTTATAAATTAAAAAAAGAGAATGTTTATGAGATTACACTCGGAAGATACAGTTGGGAAAACGCTTCAGGAAAATGGGGAATTCTGAAAGGAATCGAAAAAGAAGTAGAGTGTGACAAAGTGTATATTAATGAGACAGATGGCGTTTACTATAAGTTCGTTCCGAAAACGACAGGATATTATAGTGTAGAAGGCGGTTTTTATGACGAAGAGTGGAATCAGATTTATTCCGAAGAAATGCTTGCCGGGAATGCGTATTATTTAGCGCCGTATGGAAGATATTGGTGTATTAAACAGTCTGAATATACTCCGATTGATCCGGGTGGTTCTGGTGGAAAAGTACAGGTCAAAGTAGGCGAGACGTATACTCATGATATGAGAAAAGGCGGTTTTTATGAGTTTATACCGGAAGAAACGGCAAGTTATCATTTCCGCTCTAATGAAAATGTGAAACTGGAAGTTAAAGAGAGGATATTCGAGATAAACGGTATCGGAACTTTAGAAGGCAAAGTTGACTATTCAGTAGTTATGAGAGCCGGATCTGTATATTGGATACATTTGTACGAGATGGATGCAGCAACAGTTACATGGACGATTGAAAAAACAAAAACAAAAACTGCGGTGACAGGAACAAAATATACTGCTGTAAAAGGCGGATCAGACACATATGATTTTGTACCAAGTAAATCCGGAGATTATTCTGTTTCTTTTAACGGAAAAGGCGGAGTTTTAGTATATGATGACGCATGGAATGAGATAAAAAAATATTATCCTGAAGAAGCAGACGGAAGCCGTGTTGTTCTTTCGCTGGAACAGGGAAAAACGTATCACTTTGCTGTTGCAGCATTAGAGAAAGATATGCAACGGGAAATCGAATCAGCTAAAACAAAAAACGGATTCGTATACACAAATTTAGCTGATAATACAGTAGAGATTTTGAAATATACAGGAACGGAAAGTAATGTAACAATACCGGATAAGATTGACAATAAAGTCGTAAAAACTCTTGGAGCTGAATCATTTACAGAGAATGAGACGGTAGTAGGAGTTACGATTCCGGCACAAGTTACGAATCTGCAGTACGGAGCGTTTGCATCATGTACGAATTTGAAGAAAGTAACTTTCGCACAAGGCAGTCAACTGAAAAAAATCAAAGAAGAAACATTTGAACACTGTCAAAAGTTAGAAGAAATACATATTCCCGACAGTGTTACACAAATAGAGAAGGGAGCGTTTTATTATTGTCGGTCTTTGAGCAAGTTAACGCTAGGGAAGAAGCTTGAGGTAATTGATAACAACGCCTTTGAAGGCTGCAGCAGTCTGAAACAGATTGAAATTCCTGATTCTGTGGAAAGTATCGGAGAGGGAGCATTTACATATTGCACTTCTCTTGAACATGTGACGATTGGAAATAAACTGGCATATGTAGCGAAAAGTGCATTTTCATGGTGTAACCTGACGGAAATTACATGGGGAGACGGAATTGCAAAAATCGGAGACAGTGCGTTTGCTTGTAACCAAAAACTTACGACGGTTTCGATTCCTGATACAGTAACGGAACTTGAATACAAAGCGTTTGCCGGATGTGTAGAGTTAAGTGATATTGAAATTCCTGATTCGGTAGAAGCAATCGGAGGCTATGCATTTGAGAAGTGGGATATATATAATGAAGGTGGGGACACTGCATGGTATGACGCACAGGCTGACGGTGATGTGTATGCCGGAAAAGTTTACTACAAATATAAAGGAACAATCGCAGAAGGCGGTACTGTCAATCTGAAAGCCGGTACGAAAGGAATCGCAGGATATGCGTTCCTTGATCAGATAAATCTGACAGGAATTGAAATTCCTGATAGTGTAACGAATATCGGCGATTATGCATTTGTCGGATGTGAAAAATTAAACAAAGTGACTGTCCCTGCTTCTGTAACAAAAATCGGAGAGAAAGCTCTTGGATATTTGACGTCGGGAAAGGGAGGACAGGCTTATAAGTTAGAAGGCTTTACGATCCGGGGAGTAGCCGGTTCAGCTGCAGAGAAGTATGCGAAAGAAAACGAATTTAATTTTGAGGCGTATACTCCTGAGTATATTAGAGGAGATGTGGATGCCGACAGAAAAGTTAGTATCGGAGACGTCCGTATGACATTGCGGAGCATCTGTAAGAAGGCGGAATTGAACGGAACACAGAAGCTTGCGGCAGATGTGGAAAAAGACGGAACAGTAGATATAAAAGACTTGCGGAAGATTTTAAGATATGTCTGCGGTAAAATTGAATATTTGTAAAGCATATTATTAAGTGTATTGTTAAACGCATTTTGTGAGTGAATCTCAAAAGTGTAAGAATGGGAAGAACCCTGCTTTGCCGAAAGGCGGAGCGGGGTTCTTCTTATACTGCGATCATCCGTGAATGTGAGCGCTGACGATATCTCCGCGATAACTATTCTGTGGATGCCAGTGATATCTGCGGCGATAACTATTCTGTGGATGCCAGTGATATCTGCGGTGATAACTATTCTGTGACTGTCGGCGATATATGTTGTGGTAATTATTCTGTAAATGTCTGTGATATATGTTGCGGTAATTATTCTGTAAATGCAAGTAATATGTGATGCAGTGATCTGTGCAGATACGGCAGATATTCTTCCATACTGACAGGCTGGCTGTTATGGATACAGTTATAACTTGTAGAGCCGATCAGTTCTATCATCGTGAATAGAAGCAGTTCCGGAGCAGGGCAGTTTACATTGTATTTTTTCAAAGCGGTCATGTAGTGATCGTAGAATTGGCTGGAGAAAGAAGGATCTCCGTTTGTAAAGACACTTTTAAATATCCCCCATGATAAGTTTTTGGCAATAAACTCCATGAAGAAGTGGTTTTTTTGAAATCGTTCGATAATGTAGTCCGTAGTAAAGAGCAGTTCATCCTCAAAACTGCTCACATTTGCTTTTTCAAGAGCGCGGTGTGCATCGTCAAAAAGTTGATTTGCCTTATATACGATGAGTTTGTCACGCAGATCGTATTTATCCTTGAAATACAGGTAAAAAGTTCCTTTTGCAAGGCCGGCCTGTTGGACAATATCAGAAATTGTTGTTTTGGCAAATCCTTTTCCTGTGAAAAGATGAAAGGCAGTTTCGAGAAGTGTGCTCTCTTTCTGCTTTTTATTATCATCAACTTTGCTCATAATAGATCCCCTCTTATTTTTGATGCTTAATCTTTTGTTATTTTTCCTATATTATGAATTGTTTTATTGAGAAAGTCAATAAAATGACTAAAATTCATTTTTATCGCTGAAAAATATTGACTATTAGTCATTTTTGGAATATATTGTGTATTATACAAAAAATAAGGAGATGATTTCAGTGGTCAAAGCAGGCAAGTGGATTGCAAAGCATCGGGTGTTGATCTTGATTGTCAGCGCGCTGCTTATGATTCCGTCTTTTTTCGGAATCGTGAATACGAGGGTCAACTATGATCTGCTCAGCTATCTGCCTGAACATCTTGAAACCGTGAAGGGGCAGGATATTTTGGTAGATGAATATGGCATGGGAGCGTTTTCCATGGTCGTAGTAGAAGATATGGAACTAAAGGATGTACAGAAGCTGGAAGAAAAGTTCAGCGAAGTACCGCATGTAAAAGATGTGTTATGGTACGATGATGCCGCAGATATCAGTCTTCCCGTCGAGATGCTGCCGAAGGATATAAGGGAAGCCTTTTTCAAAGGAGAAGCAACGATGATGTTGGCTCTTTTTGATAATACGACATCTTCGGACGAGGCAATGGATGCGGTGACACAGATGAGGCAGATTGCAGATAAGCAATGCTTTATAAGCGGAATGACAGGTGTTGTTACAGATATTAAAAATCTTTGCCTGCATGAGCTCCCGATTTATGTGGTGATCGCAGTACTCTGCTGTCTTTTGATATTGGAACTGACGTCCACGTCGTTTCTTGTACCGATCTTGTTTTTGATAAGTATCGGAGCGGCGATTGTATATAATCTCGGAAGCAATATCTTTTTGGGAGAAACGTCCTATATTACGAAAGCGCTGACTGCGATTTTACAGTTAGGCGTAACGATGGATTATTCCATTTTCCTTTTGAATAGTTATGAGGAAAATAAGAAACGGTTTCCGGGAGAAAAAGAACGGGCGATGGGGCATGCGATCGCGAATACGTTTAAGTCGGTTGTCGGAAGTTCGGTGACAACGATCGCAGGCTTCGCGGCGTTGTGCGCCATGACGTTTACACTTGGAAGAGATCTCGGAATCGTAATGGCAAAAGGTGTTGTTATGGGAGTGCTCTGTTGTGTGACGCTGCTTCCTTCACTTGTTCTTGTATTTGACAAATGGATAGAAAAAACAACGCATAGACCACTGTTTTCTAATATGAATAAACCGTCAGAGTTTATTACGAAACATTATGCTGTCTGGATCGTTTTGTTCCTTGTCCTTTTGTTCCCTGCAATTTACGGAAACAACCATACGAAGATCTATTATAATATCGCTCAGTCTCTTCCGGGATCGCTTGACAGTAATGTGGCGAATGAAAAACTGGAAAAGGATTTTGAAATGGGAAACATGCATATGATCCTCATGGATAAAAATATGGATGGTGTGCAGAAACAGAAAATGCTCGATCAGGTTGATGAAGTTGACGGTGTAAAATGGACGATCAGCATGAACTCTTTGATAGGTCCGTCCGTGCCGGATTCGATGATCCCGGACGATATTAAGAGTATGTTGAAAAGCGATCACTATGAGCTGGCATTTATTTGTTCGGAATATGCATCTGCAACAGATCAGGTAAATACACAGATCGCACAGATCGACGATATTGTGAAATCATATGACGATGACGCTATGGTGATCGGGGAAGCGCCTTTGATGAAAGACCTTCAGGATGTAACGGATGTAGACCTTACAATGGTCAATGTTCTTTCGATGGCGGCGATCTTTCTGATCATTATGATCGTATTTAAGTCAATTTCCCTTCCGGTTATTCTTGTATCGGTTATCGAGTTTGCAATAGCGGTCAACATGGCGTTTCCATATTATATGGGAACGGAACTTCCGTTTGTGGCAAGTATTGTGATCGGAACGATTCAGCTTGGAGCGACTGTTGACTATGCGATCTTGATGACGAGCCGTTATCAGAAAGAACGCGGACGCGGAAGGTCGAAAAAAGAAGCGATCGCGATCGCTCATAAAACAAGCATGCCGTCAATTATCAGCAGCGGTTTAAGTTTCTTTGCGGCGACGTTCGGAGTGGCGTGCTACTCTAAAGTAGACATGATCGGTTCTATATGTACATTGTTGGCAAGGGGAGCGATCATCAGTATGATCGTAGTTATACTTGTACTTCCGGCGATGTTTATGATATTTGATAAAATTATCTGTAAGACATCGATTGGATTTCTCGGAGAAAAGGCGAAGAAAACGGCGCAATAAAAAGTAATGGAAACAAAAAGTAAAACTATGAATGTCGGGAAAGGATGTTGGCAGTTATGAATAAAAACAGAAGAATGAAACATGTAGTAGCGGCTTCACTGGCTTTCGGAGCGGCGGCGCTTACCGGATTCGGACAGATCGCTCCGGCAGCAGTATATGCGGCAGAGCAGACGGAAACTGTGAAAACAGAAAGTACAAAAAGCGGAGAACAGGCAGACGAAGGCCTGTTTAAAGAAGAAACGGTTTATGTCAATGCAGATGCAAACGGAGCGGTAAAACTTATAACAGTTTCGGATTGGCTGAAAAATGCGGGAACGACAGAAAGTTTAAAAGATGTCAGCGAACTTGACGGTATTAAAAATATTAAAGGAGAAGAAACCTTTTCGGAGTCGGGCGATAATCTGACGTGGGATACAAACGGCGCAGATATTTATTATCAGGGAACGACTGAAAAAGAACTTCCGGTTTCCGTGAAACTGACCTATTATCTGGATGGAAAGAAAATCAGTCCTTCAGAGCTGAAAGGAAAAAGCGGACATCTGAAGATCAAAATTGATTATACAAATAACACAAAGAAATCGGTGAATGTAAGCGGAAAATCCGAAGAACTAAGCAGTCCGTTTGTAATGATGACAGGAATGATACTTCCGAATGAGACGTTTAGCAATGTGGCGATCGACAACGGAAAAGTAGTGTCAGACGGGAATAGAAATATCGTACTTGGATTTGCTGTTCCGGGTATGAAAGAAAGTCTGGGAATGAATGATTTCTCGCAGTCGTCTTCGCAGGTATCGCTTCCTGAAAGTCTTGAGATAAGCGCGGACGTAACGGATTTTACGATGTCCTCTACTTATACGGTCGCATTGTCCGATATTTTGGAAGATTTGAATGTGAAAGAAATCGTTGATTACAGTTCTTTGCAAAGCGCTCTTGATGAGCTGGAAAATGCGGCGTTGGAACTGGTAAGCGGAACAGATACGTTGTCTTCCGGGGCGGCGCAGCTTTCTTCCGGCGCGGCAGAATTAGAAGACGGCATCAAGAAATATACAGATGGAACGGATACGTTGGCAAATGGAGTTGTATCTTATGTAAATGGGGAACAACAGTTAGCAGACGGCGCAAAAAGCCTTACGGAATTGAGCGCAGGCTTATCCCAGGTTCAGTCAGCAGTGAGTCAGCTTAGCGCAGCCACAGACGGAAGTTTGACAAGCGTGAATGAGAAAGATATTAAGGCAGGAGCGCAGAAATTGGCAGACGGAACGCAGCAGCTTGTACAGGTTCTCGGAACAGAGGCTGTTCAGGCTGTGATGCAGCAGGTGACAAGTATGATCGAGATGGGAAAGGCGCTCATTGAGGAAACGAAAGGGCTGGAAACAAGTCTGCAAAACGGAATCGTAACCCCGGTTCAGGATCTTGCGGCGCAGGCACAGGCAATTTCAGGAGAGCTTCAGAAAATTTCAGATTTGCAGACGAATCTTACAAATGCATGTACTGCCGTAAATACTGCGGTAAACGAAAATAATGCTGTTATTGATGCCGATAATGGACAGATTGCGGCGAATAACGAAAAGATTACGTCAGCTAAGACGAAAGCCATCTCAAGTTCACAGACGATTCAACAGGCGGTAGATTCCCTGACGGCGAAGAGAAATGAAATCGCACAAAATGATCCTCAGTCAGCGGCTCTTGCAGATCTTGATAATGCGATACAGGCGCTGAATGAAGCGAAAAACGCCGCGGCTGAAGTGACCGATATGCCGGAACTTTCTTCTATAGAAGGAAAACTAAATCCGGTGCAGGCGGATCTGTCAGGCGTGGATGTGCAGGCTGTTCAAAATGCAGTAGGAAAAATGAAAGTAGATCTGTTTACATTAAAACTTGCGGCTGCAGGAATGAATGCAAAACTTCCCGAAGTAGAAGAAAAATTAGACGCAATCCAGAAAGCGGGAGAAAACCTGCCTTTGGATCAACTGGGAGCGCTGACAGGTAAGATCGACGATCTAAATACGGGAATGCAGGGGCTTAACAGTGGAATCGGATCTTTGCATACGAATCTATCATCTTTAGATCAATCTCTTGCAGTATCAGTACCGAAAGCGGCTTCCGGAATCGCACAGCTAAACGGAGGATTTACACAATTAGGCAGCTTTAACAGTCAGCTTACGGCAGGAGCGGAGCAGTTAAAAGAAAACAGCAGCGTACTGAAAAACGGAGTGTCGGCTTTGAACAGCGGAGCGAAAACTTTGTCAGAAGGAGCTGTGACGCTGGCGGACGGAATGAAGACGTTTGATGCAGAAGGAACGAGTAAACTGAAAACAACGGTTGAAGGTGCGGTCGGAGAATTGATGAACCGGTTAGAAGCGCTGACATCTAAAGAGTGCAGCTATGATACGTTCAGCGGAAAAGACAGCGCGATGGACGGTAATGTAAAATTTGTAATCGAAACAGAAGCGATTGAATAAAAGCAGAAAAAATGCCTCCCCTGTCTGAGCCGCAGGAGAGGCATTTTTTATAAGGACAATTAAATAAACTTCTGTTCAGGAGCATCCACTTGGGAGTGGATGCTTCCATTTTTCCATCCAATAATTGACCTGCAGCATATAAGCAAGCATCTGAGGTCCTGCCATAAGCTGCCCATACCATGGTTTTCCGTAGTCGGAAGGCGTATCAAGGAAACGCAATACTTTCTTTTTATCAAGAAATGTTCGTATAGGAGCATTGGGGGAAGCGAGGACTTCTTTTAGTTGATCTGCGAGCAATGCTTCATAATGAGGATCATAAGTTTTTGGATAAGGACTTTTGCGTCTCCACAAGATCTCTTTTGGCAAGATGCCCTCTCCGGCATGGCGGAGCAGACCTTTTACAATTCCGTCCGGACATTTGATGTCCCACGGGATATTGAAAATGTATTCTACGATCCGATAATCGGCAAACGGTACGCGGGCTTCAAGTCCGCTGTACATACCGGCGCGGTCCATCCGATCAAGAAGAGTTGCCATAAACCAGCGGATATTCAGGTAGGCGATCTCACGCCGACGTTTTTCTTCGGGAGAATCATCAGGTAGAACCGGCGTTTCACGAATCGTCTGTTCATAGGCGTTAAGGGCATATTCTTCCATGTTCAGTTCGTGAATAAAATCGTCGTCTAACAATGCTTGCCGCGGCTGCATAGAAGGCGACCATGGAAACATATTCGTTTCAAATGAGCTTTTTTTATGAAACCAAGGGTAGCCTCCGAAAATTTCATCAGCACATTCGCCTGTAAGGACAACGCTGTTGAACTGTTTGACAAGTGAACAGAAATACAACATAGAGGACTCGACGTCGGCCATGCAGGGGAGATCCCGCGCGTCTACGGCTTTGTACAGATAATCCAGTTGATCCTGACTGCTGCATTCGAGGAAGTGATGGTTTGTTTCATATAATTCTGCCATCTGTTCGGCAAACGGACGATCCTGACTTGGCTGGAATGTATTGGATTTAAAATACGTTTTGTTTTCCGTGAAATCAAAAGAAAAAGTATTTAGTTTTTCCCCTGATTTTGCCAGATGTCCGGCGCAGACGGCAGTGACGAGGCTGCTGTCTATTCCGCCGGAAAGAAACGTGCAGATGGGAACGTCTGAAAGCATCTGCTTTTTGATGGAATCTGTGAGAAGCCATCTCGTTTTTTCGATTGTATCAGAAGGCGAATCAGCGTGGAGGCAGCTGCTAAGTTTCCAGTAAAACTGTCTTTTGAAAGAAGTGTGACTAATGGAAATGTGTTCGCCGGGGAGCACTTCAAGAATATTTTTAAATACACCTTTTCCGTATGTTTTTGCAGGACCTAAGGCGAATATTTCATTGAGGCTGTTCCGGTCAAGTTCGGGAACGATATCGGGATAGGCAAATAATCCCTTGATTTCGGAAGAAAAAATAGTAGTCTCGTCTTTTTTTGTATAAAAGAGAGGTTTGACACCGAGCCTGTCGCGGAACAGATGAAGCGTTTGACAAGATTCATCCCACAGCGCGATTGCAAAGATTCCGTTTAACTTTTTAATAAAAGATGGTCCGCAGCGCATAAATCCGGCAAGGATTACTTCTGTATCGCCGGACGTCAGAAACTGTTCACCTTCAGAAATCAATTCTGCTTTCAGTTCCGGGGCATTATATATTTCACCGTTATATGCAATGACACAACTGTGATCGCCTCTGACGCGTCTCATCGGCTGATGTCCGGTGACTAAGTCGATGATGTTCAGACGAACATGGGCAAGCCCGCATTGAGGGGAGAGAAACGTACCTTCATCATCCGGCCCACGGTGCTTTTGAACTTGATTCATCATTTCTAAAATGTGGTTTCTGTAGTTCTTTTCTTTTGTATAATCCGCAGATGGGTTAAAAAATCCGGCGATTCCGCACATAGAAAATTCTCCTTCTTCTATTTTTTGACAATATCGCGTATGACAGGCTGAAGCTGCCGGTTCTCAAGAGCGGCTTCCAAAGCCGGGATAAGCAGATCGGTATGGGCAGTCATTGAATTCGGCTTTTTTTCGGGATCATCCTGCCCGAACGGAACAAAGTAGATATTTTTCGTATTTAAAAGAAGTCCGATATTTTTCATATTCATACCGAGGGCGTCGTTTGTCGATAAAGATAAAAGAAGCGGTTTGTTGTTGCGTAAATGGGCTTTTGCCGCCATTAAAGCAGGTGTGTCGGTGATTCCGTTTGCCAGTTTGGCAAGCGTATTTCCGGTGCACGGAAGGATCACAAGTGCGTCGAAAAGGTTTTTCGGACCGATCGGCTCTGCTTCGGAAATAGTCATCATCGGTTTATTTCCCGTAATTTCTTCTGCACGCCTATAAAATGATTCGGCAGAACCGAAACGGGAGTCTGTGGATGCGGCTGCGGTTGAAAAGACTGTCTGGACAGAGCCACAGCAGTTTGAAAGTTTTTGCAGTTCCAGAAATGCTTTTTTGTAAGTGCAGAACGAGCCGGTAAAAGCGACTCCGATCTGCGTTTCTTTTAAGGACAAAGGGGATTCCTCCTTTCATTTTGCGCATGAATTATGAGAGATACAGTTTTGATTCGATAAATTGTTTTAAGTGACGGGCAGAAGATGCGGGAGCATATTTGCCGGGAAGTCCTAAGCAGTGCAGAGCAGATATGCCGAGACGCTGAGCCGCGTCATAATCGACCCCTCCGGGGGAAGAGGCAATATCAATAATAAGAGCAGAAAGATCTACGTTTTTTAAAGTCTCTTCATTTATAAATTGCGCCGGAACAGTATTAAAAATGAAGCGAAAATCTCCGGCGTGATCGGAAAGTGATTTTAAGGGGAAACTTTTGTCGGCAATAACTGACGCGCGGGCGGATTCTTCGGCGTTATCTGTAAAAACGGAAACGTTTGCGGATAATCCCTTTAAACGGTAAACAATAGAGTGACCGCATTTTCCGAATCCAAGTACTGCGCATCTGCTTTTGTGCAGATTGAAAGGACTGTGGAGGATCGCTTCGCAGATTGCGCCTTCTGCAGTCGAGATACTGTTGTAAACAGGAAGCGATATATCGTCTGCATAATCAAAAACAGCGACGTTATTTTCGGCGGCTTCTTTTTTAAAAGAAGGAGGGATGCCCCCGGCAAACAAAGACTGACCGGGCCGCAGAAGATGAAGCAGCGTCTGAATAGAGAAACGATAGATGCTATTTTCAACCGAAACATCCGCGCCGTTTTTAGTAAACGGAAAAGGGCAGATGACGGACCCGGAATGGATACAGGCTTCTTCGAGAGAAGGCGCTTCGCGTACTATGGAAACATGTTCGGAGACGGAGCTGCAGTTGTTCGGCTGAGAGGCCAAAGCGTAATGACAAAGAGAACGGCCCGATTCTGCTAACATTTCTGCAAGAAAAACCTGACGCGCATCACCGCCTAAAACAGAGAAATCATATGAAAATGAAGACATAAAAACACCGCTTAAGAAACATTTTTAATTACTATATGCGAGTGAGAAAAAGATGTGAGTATAAATAACCTTGCTTGTCGTATATTTTTTCGGAATATTCCCGGGATGTCGGCAGTGCTGTGTATATCAGCATCCTTTTTATAGCGGGGCAAAAAATGATAAAAGAGAGTGATATTAACTATATCACAAAACGAATAGAAAACAAATCACTTTTGTTATTGACATGAAATCAAATAAAGTAGAAGGGAAGGCAATAAGATGAGCAGAAAAAGGAATAAGGTAATGAAAAACAGCTCCGGTTGTCATGATATTAATAAAGTTATAAGATTTTTTCTTATTCCTTTTAAAAAATATGCGTTATCATGTTAATATTAGGAGAGAGTAGGAGAGGTGATTGATAATGTACAATATATTAGTATGTGACGATGACAAAGAAATAGTGGAAGCAATCGAAATTTATCTGACGCAGGAAGGATATCGTATACTGAAGGCGTATGACGGTACGGAAGCTCTTGAAATGCTTGAAAGAGAAGAGGTTCATCTGCTTCTTCTTGATGTGATGATGCCGAAACTTGACGGGATTCGGGCAACTTTGAAAATACGAGAGAAAAACAGTATTCCCATCATTATCCTTTCCGCAAAATCGGAAGATGCGGATAAGATACTCGGACTTAATGTAGGAGCGGACGATTATGTTACAAAGCCGTTTAGTCCTTTGGAACTTGTTGCGCGAGTGAAATCTCAGCTTCGCAGGTATACGCAGCTTGGCGGCACGGCTCAGAATGAAAATGATAAAATATATTCTGTCGGCGGCCTTAGGATTAATGACGATCTGAAAGAAGTGACAGTAGATGGGGAGTTAGTAAGATTGACTCCGATCGAATATAATATCCTCCTTCTTCTTATGAAGAATCAGGGGCGCGTTTTTTCGATCAATCAGATATATGAAATGATCTGGAATGAGGAAGCTATCGGGGCTGACAATACGGTTGCCGTTCATATACGGCATATAAGGGAGAAGATTGAGATTAATCCAAAAGAGCCGCGGTATTTGAAAGTTGTCTGGGGAGTCGGATATAAGATTGAGAAGGTGCAGTAGATAAGAAAAACAGGTAAAGAGAGGAATGTGAATGAAAGGATGGTACAGAAGGACTGCGATGAAAGCGGTCGTCCTGATCGTAGGCGTGTTAACCGGAGCGATGTTTTTCACATCTCTTATAGTAACAACGCGGCTGACCGGAACGCTGAATCCGGCAGAGACGGTAAAGTTAATAGGAGAGCCATATGAAGAATCTTCGGATTTTAGCAATACAGTAGAAAGCTATATGCTTCAGGTGCTTGAACAGTTTCAGTTAAAAACGCTGTTTGAGTCAGACGGAGCATACAATCCGGATAAAGTGATCGACGTAATGTCTTATTTTGGAGCGTCGGGAGCAGACGCTGAAAATCATTCCGGACTGGTATACAGACTGTCGGATCTGATAGAGTGGAGCAAGGCATACAGTGTAGAATCAGGCGGTGTATATGATAAAAACGCAGTAATCGTCTGCAAACAGCCAAGCGGAAAATACTATTATTACTATACGGAAGAGTTTCTGAATCAGCTTGAAACAGGAGAACTTCAACTCGTATTAGAAGATGATAGAATGGATGTTGAGTCATTTTTAAATGACTTAAGCAACGGAACGCTTACCTCATCCGGAGTGAGTGATAAAATAAGCATATATGATGCAGAAGGCAGTAAATTGTATACAGACTGTTGGAATTACGGGGATTCAGTCCGTGAGAATTATGCGCCCTTAGGAGCGGCTAATCTTCTCCAAGTTGTAAATGAACGCCCGGAGTTAAACGGAAAGCTTATGGTTATTTATGATCATCTGGCATCTGTTCTTACGAGTATAAATGATAAATACAGCCGATATAAGAGCGGGTGGGAACACCTGGAAGAGGGAAACACAAACTTTACTTATTTATATATAGATCAGGATACAAAAAAAGTTACGACAAATAAAAGCGAATATGCAAATCTTATGGCAAAAGGCGAGTCGGGAATAAAAACGAACATTGAAGAATGCATAGCGGACATGAAATCAGGAAAAAATGTGAAATACATTTTTGTTTATCCGAAATTAAAAGATTTTGAAACAAATATGGATATATTACCGACAAATGAATGGGATATGGTGCGCTCTTATGATACCGACAAGACGTATGACAGTATTTTTGCGGTGGCAGTTGATACTTCTTATCCGGTCAAAGATATGTTCTATGAAAGAGACCGGATTTATGAAAAAAATATCCCGCTGCTAAGAGGCGGGTTCGTGATCTTGTGTCTTAGCGGAATTTTGTTCCTTATCAGTTTTGTCATGTCAGGGTTGATGGCAGGAAGAAAAGATGGAGATAACGAAGTTCATTTAACAGGCTTTGACAGATGGAAAACAGAGATCGCGGCAGTTGCCGTGATCGGAGTATGGGCAGTAGGAACGGCAGTTATCGTAGGCATGGGAATGATCGACAGCGATAATGTCTACAATATGGTAGAAACTCTTGACTATTATGGAGCGCGCTATATGAGCGACATGCCGGAAGTTTATTCTATGCTGTTTGTTCAGAAAGTAAGTTTTTTAGAGATAGCGGGTGCATTTTTATATGGAGCGTTTACGTTTATCTGCTTTTTCGCGGGTTATATGAGTCTTATCCGCAGAATGAAAGCGAAGAGTTTGTGGAATGGAAGTCTGCTTTGTATGATTCTTTCTTTTTGCAAAAGAATAGTCGATTCGAGTAATGACGTTTGGCGGACCGTTCTTTGGATCAGTGCATTTTTAGTCATCCACTGGATTACGTTTTTTGTCAGAAATGTACCGATGGCGCTGGCAGCTCTGGCAGCAGACGGAGTGACGTTTTGGATTGTCGTGGGAAGTATGCTTGCAAAAGTCAGGATCAAGAAAGGGATCGAACAGATCGCATCAGGCAATCTTGAGTATCGGATCGAACTAAAAGGACTGCGGGGAACGGAACGTAATATCGCCGAGAATGTCAATGATATCGGAAGCGGTCTGAACCGCGCAATCGATGAGGCGATGCGAAACGAACGTTTGAAAACGGATTTGATCACAAATGTATCGCATGACATCAAGACTCCGCTTACATCAATTATAAATTATGTGGATATTTTGAAGCGGTCTGATATTGCCGATGAAAAGATACTAGGGTATCTTGATATTCTTGAAGTAAAAGCGCAGAGACTTAAGACGCTGACAGAAGACGTTGTGGAAGCGTCGAAAGTAAGCAGCGGAAATATTACGTTAGAATATATGGATATTGATTTCCGTGAGATGGTACAGCAGACGGAAGGGGAAATGGCAGAAAAATTTGCCGCGCGAAACCTGTCGGTTGTATTGAACCTTCCGGAAGAAGCGGCGGTGATACATGTAGACGGACGCCGTATGTGGAGGGTGCTTGAAAATATCTTCGGCAATGCGGCAAAATATGCAATGCCGGGGACGAGAGTTTATGCAGATCTTTCGGTATCGGAGTCGGAAGTTAAGTTTTCTTTGAAAAATGTATCCGAGCAGCAGTTGAATATTTCGGCAGATGAGTTGACAGAGCGATTTATCAGAGGAGATATTTCCCGGAGTACGGAAGGAAGCGGACTCGGTCTTTCAATCGCCAAAAGTCTGACTGAAATGCAAGGAGGAGTTTTCGAGTTGTATCTTGACGGAGATCTGTTCAAAGTAGACATCAGATTTCCAAGGATAAAGCCGATGTAAAATATATATTGATTGGATTCGCCCCTTCCCTTTTTAAGGTAGGTTTTTCACCTTAGGGAAGGGGATTGTGTATCCTTTTTCTTACGAAGAAATAGCAGATTACCTGCAGTATGATCGTGATAAGCCATGATGCGGGATAAGAGATAAACAAAACATCCAATGATCTGTGGCGAGGGAAGATCATGAAGATCCAGACAATCCTCGTTCCGACTGTTCCGATGATAGAAAGAAGCATCGGAATTGCAGAATATCCCATTCCGCGCAGCGCGCCGGGAAAGAGGTCCATCAGTCCGCACATAAAATAAGTTACGGTAGTATACAAAAGTATTTCCATTCCGCATTGAATGACTTTCGGATCTGAAGTATAGATTTTTAACAGTTCCGGTCCGAAGAGATATGAACCTCCGCCTAAGATTAATGAAACGACAACGGACAGCAGAATACAGTTCCGAAGAACTTTGTCCATTCGTTTCCATTTTCCCGCGCCGTAGTTCTGGCTTGTAAAACTCATACATGCCTGTGTGATCGAGTTGGCTGCGGCGTACAGAAATCCGAAGATATTATTTGCAGCTGTATAGCCTGCCATTGCGATAGAACCAAAAGAGTTTACCGAAGATTGAAGAAGTACGTTTGAGAAGTTGATAACCGTACTTTGTATGCCTGCGGGAATACCTACCTGAAAAATTTGCTTTAAATAGATCCACTTGATTGTCATTGCGGAAAATCGAAGTTGATAGCTTCCGTCCGAGCGATATAGACAGCGAAGGACAAGGAGACAGGAGATCATCTGTGCGATCACTGTGGCGATTGCAACTCCCGCGACTCCGAGGTGTAATACGATCACGAGGAAGAGGTTTAAAGCTGCGTTTACGATTCCCGCGATGATAAGGAAAAATAAAGGCCGTTTTGTATCTCCGACGGCACGCAGGATTGCCGCTCCGTAATTATAGAGCATAAAGAAGGGCATTCCGGCGAAATAAATCCGCATATAAAGGGCGGACTGGCCGATGACGTCTGAAGGAGTGTCCATAAGCAGCAGGGCTGCTTTTGAAAAGAAAAGTCCGACAAAGACCATGACGATTCCGCTGATCAAAGCGAAAGTAACTGCGGTATGTACTGTTTCAGACATCTGCTTTTCCTGTTTTGTCGCATAGAAACGGGCAGCCAGTACGTTCGCTCCGAGGGAAACTCCGATAAAAAGATTCGTAAATACATTGATTAGCGCTGTCGTAGAGCCGACTGCCGCCAGAGCGCGGCTTCCTGAAAATCTTCCGACAACGACGATATCTACTGCATTGAAAAGAAGCTGGAGAATACTGGAGAGCATGAGCGGAATGGAAAATGAAATCAGTTTGTCTAAAACAGTTCCATTGCACATGTCTATTTCATATTTGTTCTTTTTCGATTTTGAAGCTGTCATTTTAAATCCCCTCTTTATAAAGTATAAGCTTTGTTAAAAAACTATTACGGTTTCATTACAGATTATATTATGAATAGAAAACGGGAAATTTTCAAGATGAAGTTTTTAATAACTTTTCGAGAAATTTTCATGAGTAAAACAATGGAATTAGCCACGATAAGCACGCAGCGCGGTTTTACGAATGGCGCGGGCTGAAGTGTTATTTTGTAAATGCATTTGTAAAAGAGAGGTATTTATCCAACCTTTACATTATTTGGTATGTATGCTATCCTTTTTAAAGACAAAACCAACTGAAGATTCAGAGGAGATATTTCTTCGGATCACAGGGGGATAAAGGAGAGAAAACTATGTCAGAGAAACAGAAATATTATATTACGACGGCGATTGCCTATACTTCCGGCAAGCCGCATATCGGAAACACATATGAGATCGTTTTGGCAGATGCGGTTGCCCGTTATAAGAGAAGTCAGGGGTATGATGTATTTTTTCAGACAGGAACAGATGAGCATGGTCAGAAGATCGAACTGAAAGCAGAAGAAGCGGGCGTTACACCGAAAGAATTTGTAGACGGTGTTTCCGCTGAGATCAAGAAGATATGGGATCTGATGGATACGTCCTATGACAAATTCATTCGTACGACAGACGAAGACCATGAGAAGCAGGTACAGAAGATTTTCAAAAAGCTGTATGATCAGGGCGATATTTATAAAGGTCATTACGAAGGAATGTACTGTACGCCGTGCGAGTCTTTCTTTACAGAGTCACAGCTCGTAGACGGAAAATGTCCTGACTGCGGAAGAGAAGTGCAACCGGCGAAAGAAGAAGCGTATTTCTTCAAAATGAGTAAGTATGCAGACCGACTGATCGAGCATATTAATACACATCCTGAATTTATTCAGCCTGTTTCCAGAAAAAATGAGATGATGAACAACTTCCTTCTTCCGGGACTTCAGGATCTGTGCGTATCCAGAACTTCGTTTAAGTGGGGAATTCCGGTTGATTTTGACGATAAGCATGTCGTTTATGTATGGCTTGACGCGCTGACAAACTATATCACGGGAATCGGTTATGATGCAGACGGAGACAGCACGGAACAGTATGCAAAATTGTGGCCGGCTGACCTGCATTTGATCGGAAAAGACATTATCCGTTTCCATACGATCTACTGGCCGATCTTTTTAATGGCGCTTGGGCTTCCGCTTCCGAAGCAAGTATTCGGTCATCCGTGGCTTCTTCAGGGAGACGGGAAGATGAGCAAATCAAAAGGAAATGTTCTTTATGCAGACGAGCTTGTTGATTTCTTCGGGGTAGATGCAGTACGTTATTTCGTTCTTCATGAGATGCCGTTTGAAAATGACGGAGTGATCACATGGGAGCTTATGGTAGAACGTTTAAATTCCGATCTTGCCAATACATTAGGAAACCTTGTAAACCGTACAGTTTCTATGACAAATAAATACTTTGGCGGCGTTGTTTCCGATAAAGGAGCGGCGGAGGATGTCGATGCAGATCTGAAAGCGGTGATCGACAATACACCGAAAGCGGTTGATGCGAAAATGGACGGGCTGCGTGTGGCGGATGCGATCACAGAGATCTTTAATCTGTTCAAACGCTGCAACAAATATATCGATGAAACGATGCCGTGGGCGTTGGCAAAAGATGAAGAAAAGAAAGATCGTCTGGAAACAGTTCTTTGGAATCTGATCCAGGGAATCTCAGCAGGAGCGCGCCTTCTTGAATCCTTCATGCCGTCTACAAGCAAAAAGATTCTGGATCAGCTCGGAGACGGGCATGTGACGGAGAAACCGGAGATTCTTTTCCAAAGACTGGATCTGGAAGAAGTAATGAAAAAAGTAGAAGAACTTCATCCTCATATAGAAGAAGCAGAGGAAGAGGAAGATGTGATCGATATCGAGGCAAAGCCGGAGATTACGTTTGAACAGTTTGGAGCGATGCAGTTCCAAGTAGGAGAGATCATCGCTTGTGAGGCAGTGAAAAAATCAAAAAAACTCCTTTGTTCTCAGGTAAAGGTAGGAAGTCAGGTGAAACAGATCGTTTCAGGTATTAAAGCACATTATACACCGGAAGAGATGGTAGGGAAAAAAGTGATGGTACTTGTGAACCTGAAGCCTGCAAAGCTGGCGGGAGTACTCAGTGAAGGCATGCTTCTTTGTGCAGAAGATGCAGAAGGCAATCTGGCGCTTATGACTCCTGAGAAAGCAATGCCTGCGGGAGCGGAGATCTGCTAATAAGAATAGAGAAGAATAGATAAGATTAGATAAGATCAGAGAAACATAGAGAAAAAATATCTGTTGGCTGAACACAGACAGTTCATCCCGCAGATATTTTTTTATTCTATAGAAAATTTTGAGTTCTTATGGGATAACATCTTTCGGGAAGATATTGAAGTGGGATTGTCACTTTGTTCTTACAGAGAAAAGTTAAAAAATTTTGTTGTTTTTAATGCAACAAAATGCTTATCAAGGTACTCTTATATATGAAAGCATATTTAAGTCAGTGCGAAAGAGATGAAAGGAGGGAGCTTATGTCCGCAGGAATAGTGGATATACAGCGTCAGCTTATTAAAAAAGCGAAGTTGGGAGATACGAAAGCCTTTTCGCAGTTGTATGCTGAGATTTATAAAGATCTGTATCGGTTTGCGCTTTATATGACGAAACATACGCAGGATGCAGAAGATGCGGTCAGTGAGGCAGTGATATCTGCATATGAAAATATATCCGGACTAAAGAAAGAAAATTCTTTCAAGAGTTGGATGTTTACGATTCTAAATAATGAGTGTAAAAAGATATTACGGAAAAACGGTAATACGTCGAATCAAGTGAGTGAAGAGGATGCCAAAAACCTCGGAGCAGAGGAAATAGATTTTGCACAGCGCCATGATGTAAAGAAGGCGTTTGAATCATTAGAGGAAGAGGAGCAGACGATAGTTGCATTTTCCGTATTCGGAGGATACAGAAGCGAAGAAATAGCCGAGATGCTGGGGAAGAACCCGGGAACGGTCCGATCAAGGAAGAGCCGTGCTTTCGGCAAGATGCGTGAAATGCTGGACTGAATGGCAGGCGTTTTGAAGATGGAGAAAATAGAAGATAATAAGAAGAAAAAATAACAAAAACCATCAAAATAACGAAAGGAGATTATCTATGTCAGAGAATAAAAAAGAAACGAAAAATCAGGATATGATTGAGAAAGAAATGAAAGAGAAGATGAAGCAAACTGTTGAAGATGAAAAGATCCCCAGTTCGCTTGAGCCGGAAGCGGTTGAAAAGATGTTGGAGACGAGAAAGAAGAAAAAGTCGAATAATCGCCGTTGGAAATATGCCTCAGTGGCAGCAGCGGCTTGCGTTTGTCTTGTAGTGGGAGCAGTCGGATATACGAATATGAACGCAGGAAAAAATGAACGGCCGGGAACGGTAACAGAAGGCAGATCAGAAGAAGATCAGGGAAAAATCGCACTGGCAAAAAATTATGATGAAATTAAAAAATATTTGAAAGAAAATGAGAAAAGGGCGAAAGGGCAGAACGGATTCGGCAGAGCAGACGCGGCCTATATGACGGACGGGGCCATGGCGGAATCTTCTGTAGCCGAATCGACAAAAGATATGGCAGGTGCCGATTATTCTGATACAAATATCAGACAAGAGGGAGTCGGCGAAGCGGACACTGTTAAGACTGACGGGAAGAATCTTTACATTCTAAATGATCAGACAGTAGAGATTGTAGATGTATCTCAAGCAGAGATGAAAGATCTGGCAAGTATCGAGATAGATGAAAATTGTTTTATAAGAGAGGTTTTTGTTTCCGATGGGCGGCTTGTGATATTGTATACCGAATCAAAATGTGAAGAAGGAAAGAAAGCAGAAGACGGAATTTATAAAGATTATACATGCGCGGCAGTTTATGATGTGACCGATCCGGCGAATCCGAGAGAAGCAGGAGTGATTTCTCAGAGCGGGCAGTATCATACAATGCGCGTGAAAGACGGATATGTTTATTTAGTCAGCGATTTTTACACATATTATGATTCGTCGGTATCAAACGAAAGCGATTATATCCCGCAGATCCAGGGAAGTCTGCTCCGCGCGGAAGATATATATATGCCGCAGGGAACGACCGGAAGTCAGCACACGGTTATTTCTGCATTTGCGCTTTCCGACCCGACTGAGAAATTACAGACAAAGGCGATTTTCGGAAACGCGGGAATGTGTTATGTGAGCGAAAATAATATTTATATAACAGAGGAGTATTACGGAAAAAGCGAGACAGAGAATATCCAGACTTCGATCCGTAAGATCGCTTATGATAAGGGAACTTTAGATGCGGTAGGACAGACAAAGATCGACGGCGTTTTGAATGATTCCTTTAGTATCGATGAATATAACGGATATTTGCGAATTGCAGCGACAGTGATTCCCAGTGATTATAACAACCGGATCATGCCTGTTCCGTATGTGGAAGAAGGCGGATCGGATGTTATAGTTGAAGATGAAGTGGCAGTGGATAATGCATCTATAGAAACAAATGCGTTATATGTGTTGGATGAAAATCTGGAAATGACCGGAAGTATTCAGAATCTGGCGAAAGAGGAAACAATCCATTCAGCGAGATTTATGGGCGATATCGGATATTTTGTGACATTTAAGCAGATCGATCCGCTGTTTTCCGTGGATCTTTCAGATCCGTCAAATCCAAAGATCATCGGAGAATTGAAGATACCGGGATTTTCAGATTATCTGCATCCGTATGGCGATGGAAAACTGCTTGGAATCGGATTGAGCGTAGATGAAGAGGGCATGACGACAGAAGGTGTGAAGCTGTCTATGTTTGACATAAGTGATCCGGCAAATGTAAAGGAGATGTCAACCTATGTTTTAGAGAATGTGCTTAGCACAGACGCAGGATATAATTATAAGGCGGTATTTGCCGATGCAGAAAAGAATCTGTTTGGATTTATGGCGTACGGAGATTCGATCGAATATAAAATGTTTACTTACGATGAAGCGGAAGGTTTTAAAGAAGTATTTTCAAAAGATATTGTTAATTACGGAAATGTCCGAGGATTGTATATCGGAGAAACATTTTATCTTGTAGCCGGAAATACAGTCGAATCATTTACGTTAAACGGATTTGAAAAAATAGACGATCTTGTCCTGTAATAGACGATTGGCAGATGGAATGAATTTCCAAAGAAAATTCAGAATCCGTAACGGAACTTAGATAAAAATTTTGGGGAAAAGGCGCTGATATCATATTGACGTATCGGCGTCTTTTTTGAAGCCTTAAAAGCGAAGCGAAAATTAAACAAAATGAAAGAAAATCAAATCCCTTGCCGTAACGAAGAAGTATGAAAGAGTCATTTTTATACGACAGCTTAACTGATATTGTAAATATAACAAAAGCGGAATAAATATAAAAATTATAAATCAGTCTGTCGAAAGGGGAAGAAGATATGAAAGGATATAATACGGAAGAGGGTTATATGGGGTATGTAGAAGGAACGTGGATGCTTTTTAGCTGCGAAGCGGATTATTATGAATTCATAGAGTGAAAAGCCGTGAAGTGAGAAGTCAGAGATGGTTTCCGTAGTGGAAAACGCAGAAATATGATATTATATCATTATGACTAAAGTACGGGAGCGTTGTATTATGCCGAAGGGAGCAAATCAAAAGTTTAAGCTGTACCGTCTCGCACAGATCATGTGTGAAAAGACGGATGAAACACATTATCTGACAATGCCGGAGATTCAAAAAGAGTTGGAAAAGTATGATATTATCGCAGAGAGAAGAAGTCTGTATGAATCGTTGAAAGATTTAGAAGAATTCGGCATTGAAGTAGAAGGTGAGCGCAGCGGGAGAGGATACCGCTATCATGTGATAGGCAGACAATTTGAACTGGCTGAACTGAAACTTCTTGTTGATGCGATACAGTCGTCAAAATTTATTACAGAGAAGATGACGAACCGGTTGATAGGAAAACTGGAAACTCTTGTCAGTCAGCATGATGCGGCGGATCTTCGGCGGCAGGTGTTTGTTTCAGGGCGGATTAAGACGATGAATGAAACTGTTTATTACAGCGTCGATACGATTTATAATGCAATTTCACAAAACAAAAAAATTAAATTTCAATATTATCAGTGGAATGTGAAAAAAGAACCGGAGCTTCGTCACGGAGGAGCGTATTACCATATCAGCCCGTGGGGGCTGCTATGGGATCATGAGAATTATTATCTGATCGGATATGATTCCCGGGCAGAGCAGATCCGGCATTACAGAGTCGATAAAATGCTTCATATTTTGCTGTCGGAAGAGATACGGGAGGGAAAGGAGGAGTTTCAAAAGATCGACATGGCGTCGTATTCAAAAAAGAGTTTTGGCATGTTCGGGGGAAAAGAACAGTCGGTAAAACTTCTTGTTGAAAATTCGCTGGCAGGTGTTATTGTAGATCGTTTCGGGAAAGATGTGATGATGATTCCGGCGGATGCCGATCATTTCACTGTGAGTGTAGACGTTCAGGTAAGCAGTCAGTTCATAAGCTGGGTATTTGCGCTTGGCAGTCAGGCAAAAATTGTCAGCCCGAAGAATGTTGTAAATCAGGTGCGCAAGGAGATTGAGAAACTTGCGGAGCAGTATGCGCTTCCTATAGAAAACAGAAGGGAGAATTGAAACATGGATGAGAAACTAAAACCTTTATTTACTCCGTGGCGTATCGGAAACTGCGAGATAAAAAACCGTATCGTATTGACTTCTATGGGAGGAACCGATCTGTTCGGATGGATGGAGAAAAACCATTTTGACAAAATGGGTGCGCGATTTCTTAGGGAGGCTGCAAAAAACAATGCGGGTCTTGTCCTTCCGGGGTGTCAGCCGGTATATAATCCTATGTTTGGACAATGGCTGTACAAGAATAAAAAGATGTATGAAGATCTGAAAGAGTGGATGCCGGAGTTTCATAAAACAGGAGCCAAACTTTTTGTTCAGTTGACAGCGGGTTTCGGCCGGTCGTTTACGATCAGCGAGATGATGGAAAAATTATATACGAATAAGGCGCTGCGCGTTTTATCAAAGCCGTTTATGGATCTGGATAAGATTACTGCGACGGCAAGCCCGTCTCCGAACCGCTGGTCGGATAAAGTTCCTTCAAGAGAGATGACAAGAGAAGAAATTCATGAGTTTGTGGAAGCGTTTGCAAAGTCGGCGAAACTTTTGCAGGATGCGGGAGTTGACGGAGTGGAAATACATGCGGTACATGAAGGATATCTTCTTGATCAGTTTACATTAAAATATGTAAATCATAGAACAGATGAATATGGAGGATCTTTTGAAAACAGATATCGCTTTGCTGTAGAGATCGTGCAGGCGATTAAAAAAGTATGTGGTGAAGATTTTCCTGTATCGCTAAGGTACAGTGTTCTTTCCAAGACAAAAGGATTCAGAAAAGGCGCTCTTCCGGGAGAGCAGTTTACGGAAGTCGGAAGAGATATGGAAGAATCTGAAAAAGCGGTGAAATATTTGCAAGATGCAGGTTATGACATGCTCAACTGCGATAATGGTACATATGATGCGTGGTATTGGGCGCATCCGCCTGTTTATATGCCGGAAAATTGTAATCTGGAAGATGTAGAACATATTAAACAGTTTGTTCGGATTCCGGTTGTATGTGCGGGGAGAATGAACCCGAAAACAGCGGCAGAATCGATCGCCGCAGGAAGATTGGACGGAGCGGGATTCGCGAGGCAGTTTTTGGCAGATCAGGAATGGGTCACAAAGATGATGGAAGATCGGGAAGAAGAGATTCGGCCTTGTATTTTATGCCATAACGGATGTTTTAATATGTGCCACTATAAAGGAGTGCCAAACGATCAGGAATTAAGTGACAGCCTGCATTTGTCAAGGTGTGCGGTTAATGCGGAAACGATGCAGTGGGATCGGCATTTTATAGAGAAAACAAAGAATCCAAGAAGAGTCTATATTATCGGCGGAGGAATCGGAGGGATGGAAGCTGCCAGAGTGTTAAAGCTTCGTGGGCATGATCCGGTTATTTATGAGAAGAACAACGTTCTTGGCGGCACGTTCATCCCGGCAAGTGCAGAATCTTATAAGGGGAAATTAAGAGAACTTTTGGCATGGTACAGAAGACAAATGAAAGAACTGGATGTGGAGGTTCATTTAGGTAAGGAGATTGACAGCGTTGAAAAGTTCGGCGATGCTCCGGTAATAATTGCAACCGGTTCTGTTCCGCGCGTGATGAAAAATATTCCGGGACATGAACGGATGATTGAGGCATGCGACTATCTGAACGGAAGGGATGTAGGAGAAAGAGTTGTAGTGATCGGAGGAGGCCTTACGGGAAGCGAGATTGCCTATGAGCTTGCGCTTCAGGGAAAGAGACCGGTTATTGTTGAGATGAAAAATGATCTTGTGGCGCAGAAAGGAGTTTGCCTTGCCAATAGTTCCTATTTGAGGGAATGGTTTGAGCTGCACGAAGTTCCGGTATATCTCGAAACAAAGTTAAAAGAAGTAAAAGAACATTCGGTGATCTGTACAGATAAAACCGGAAAAGAGATAGAGATTCCTTGTGACTCTGTGATCGGATCAGTCGGTTACCTGCCTAATCCGCTGGAAAGAAAAGGAAAGAATATTTACCTGGTCGGCGATTGTGAACAGGTTGGAAATTTACGGAGCGTGGTGTGGGGCGCTTACGAGACTGCGATGAAGATTTGCTGATATGACGATGCAGAATGATTGATAGAACAAGAATAGTGAGATATTAGAAAATGCAGCTTTCTCTTGTGAGGGTAAAGCTGCATTTTAATCTGAAAATAGATTTGTTTAAGCGAACAACTGTAAAATAATCTGAATGATCCAAAACAGACAATACAGAATCATTCCGACATTTAAGATGATCGTTGAGAAACGTTTTCCTTTCGGAATTGTGATCTCTCCGGGGGCACATTTGAATTTCTTAAAGTTGATCGCCCAAAATATGATGCCTGTAATGACAAGACCGAAAAGAAGCAGCATGTAAAAACAAATCAAAAGAAACTGAACCGGATGCTGCATAACGAGTCCGACGATGGCTGACGGGTTATTTTCCGCTAACAGAGAAAGCTGATTGAAAAATGTTGATTTCATTAAAAGCAGTCCCGGAATCGAGCCTAAAAAGTTGACTGTCATATGCAGGGCAACCGTGTAGATCAAGCGCCCGGTTTTTACATAAATGAATCCCCAGAACACACCGAGTGTAAATGCGTATACAAATTGATTAAAATTACCGTGGAATAACGCAAACATCAATCCTGACAGAAGGATAGCCGTTGCCTGTCCGTACTGTACTGTCCGGTCGATGATGAGTTTTCGGAAAACATATTCTTCGACGATGGGAGCGCAGATCACCATAAGGAAAAATGCTGTGAGCGGAGACAGTCCGGTAAGAATGTCCTGGATCGGGTTGTCTACGAGATCTCCTTTTAGTGTTCCGAAGATAGCTGTCGTAAATGTGCCTATTACATTCGTAACATACATAAGCGCATAGCACATAAAAAAGGCGATAATCCATTGCCCTGCCGTCATTTCCTTCTTGTGGATGACCATGCCGGGGATCGTGCGTACGATGATGACCAAAAGCGGCATTGCAATAAGATACATCGAAAGCGATGAGATGATCAGGGAAATATTCGGATTCACCATAAGCTGGGGTGCGATCAACTGAATCAATGTAATGACAGAAATCTGCACTCCCGAAATTATGATCGCTCCACAGAAATAAAAAAGTCCGATCTTGGAAAAATGACTCTTGTGTTTTTTTAACGGATCGGACGGAGCCGGGATGATAAGTTCAGTGTTTTCCATATGAAATAACCTCCTCTTGCGTAAGATTAAAAATCAATAAAAAATTTTACGTCTATTATCCCATTTTGCGAAGCAAAAATCAATAAAAACAGAACTTATATTTGCAGCCGGTGAGATGCTAAGGCAGCAAGGTGTTAATTTTAGAAATCGATGTTATAAGGAATATTTTCAAAATATGAAGAGGTAAAAATTATTTGCGCCCGAAAAAGGAGGGGGTAAATAAAGTTTGCTGGACTTTGCAGAGTGGAGAGATAAAATAAAATAAAAAGGAGGTAAGCGGTATGAAAATAGGAGAAACAATTTTAAAATTACGAGAAGAAAAAAAGATGTCTCAAGAAGAGTTTGCACAATATTATCATGTGACGAGGCAAACTATTTCAAACTGGGAAAAGGAAAAGAATTATCCGGATTTACAAACATTAGTAAAGATTAGTGACGAATCAGGAGTTCCGTTGGATTCTATGCTTAAGGATAACTTCTCTATGGTACAAGAAATCGATAAAAAAGTAAGACACTTAAAAATATTTAAAATAGGAACAATAGTAGTATTGGCGATAGTTATTTTAGTTTCAGCTTATATAGGAATTCAAAACGGCAAGCAGGACCATCTTGTGCGGACATATGAAGATAAGTTGGAGGAACTTGGATTTGAGCAAGAAGGTAATAATTATTGCCTCACAGATTCCGATTTTAAGTATGATATTTATATGTTTGACAGACCTTCTATATGGAAATGGAATCAGGAAATGAGTGACAGAGAGAAATTTATCGTAGCCACACTTCTCGTAAAGAATAGCGATTTGGAAGAAAATCCGGGTATTACAATTCGGAAAACAGGCGATTTTATAACACTTTATATTTCAAGAGAAAACCATTTGGCAGACGACGGTTCTACAAAACCAAAAGAGTATAGTCTTGATAGAAACGGTCAGATAAAACATAAAGAAAAAATGGAAGCAGATGATTATGAAGTATATGCTAAACTGAAAGAGGAGATAGAGAATGGAGTGAAAAAACTCAATGAAATGTATTCAAACATTTATGAATAAAAATATTTGTATAATGATTGCAAGGTCGAATAATAGGGTGTTGAATGCTTGACACCCTTCTTTTGATTAATCTAAACTATAAGAAAGTGTTGCGGAGTTGTGGTGTACGGTTGCAAAAATCCGATTGAACTAATATTTTGTAGCTATAATATGGGCATGCAAATACTTGCATAACAAGTATAATAAATGTGTGGTGTTTTTTAGAACAGGTTCTTGTACCGAAATTCGGTACAAGAAAGAATAGGATGAGAAGCAGACAGCATCTCAACCGGATGCTTCTGCTTCTACACAGAAAAATAACGCTTCCCAAACAACAGGGGAATCTAATGGAGGGAACTCAGGAAACGGCGGAACTCAAAATACAGCTCCGGTACATACTCATGATTATAGTATTCCGATCTATACAGGAGAATGGGTAGTCGATCAGGAAGCTTGGACAGAAACTGTCAATGAACCAGTATATGAAATGGTAGAACATACAATTTGTAGCACATGTCAAGCTGATATCTCAGGAGTTGCAGGACAACATTTAGACGAGACAATGCATGCGGGATATTACTCGGGCTGGAGAAAAGAGCAAACAGGAACAAAAACGTATACAGTTAATCATCCAGAACAAGGGCATTACGAATCGATTGTGACCGGATATAATGTAGCTGTGGAGCAGTTCAATGAAATGGAAGTTTATAACCATATCACAGACTGGTTCAGGATCGAAAAGAGATTGCGAAGAGGGATTTGGTTCAGATTATGTGACGGCTCAGATTTCTTTAAGAATGATTACAGAACTACTCGCTATGGACCTCATGACCTGCATTCATTCGGTCGCGGCTATCGCCTTATAAGCGAAAAAAATGATCTCCACTTATGAGATCAAACTCTCAACGGGAGCTCATTTTTCGCTTGCATGGCTTGTAGTTTTAGCGCAAATGGTGTCAAATTGGTGTCAAAACAGAAAAAATCACAATTTCAAAAGAAATAAGAT
>ENA-OPRK01000274-OPRK01000274.1-human-gut-metagenome-genome-assembly--contig:-NODE-274-length-42211-cov-15.560086_pt1 | contig 42211 bp, 35 predicted proteins | sample MGYA00241793_ERZ501877 | MGnify/ENA primary metagenome ERZ501877 (study PRJEB25962, sample SAMEA1966253) | human gut metagenome | biome: human gut; feature: human-associated habitat; material: faeces... | reverse complement strand
GCATAAAAATGCCCCCTTTCGTTAGTTTTAATTACGGTATATTTATATTATACCTCATTGTCTAACAAAAGGGGGAGCATTTCAAATTTTCTGCCGCTTGTTAAATATCTTTATTTCATTTTTCGGATTACCCCAACTATTGACAAAGAACCAAAAAAAATAACACACCCTGAAAAACCAAGGTGTGTTATTGGCGCGCTGGAAGAGACTCGAACTCCCGACCTTCTGATTCGTAGTCAGACACTCTATCCAGCTGAGCTACCAGCGCATATGCGGTTAATTATTAACCGCAAGTAGTATATTACCACATTCTTTTATAAAAAGCAAGTGTTTTTTAAAATTTTTTAAATTTTATCATCAAAAAATGCAAAAAATGCTCTGTAAGCCATATATACATCAATTTTTGATACGATTTCAAACGGTGCGTGCATACAAAGTACAGGCACACCGAGGTCAACTACATCAACATTCATATTGGCAACATATTTTGCGATTGTTCCGCCGCCGCCCATATCAACTTTACCGAGTTCGCCGACTTGCCACATTACATTGTTTTTCTCAAGCAAAGCTCTTACCTTGCCCATATACTCGGCAGACGCATCGGAAGTATCGTACTTTCCGCCGTGACCTGTGTATTTTGAAATTACAACGCCTTCGTTAATATAGCAAGAGTTCTTTGCTTCGTAAGCGGATGCATATGTTGGGTCATAAGCTGCGCTTACATCTGCCGAAAGACAGGTGCTCTTAGACAGCGCTTTGTAGCCGTCAATACCGTCCTGCTTTGCAAGGTCATATATAAAGTAACGCAAAAAGTCGCTCTGCATACCTGTATTGCCGTCGCTGCCTGTTTCTTCTTTATCTGTAAGATAAGTAACGCAGGTCTGCTCCGGAGTTTCAACATCAAGCGAAGCCATTAATGCAGGGTAAGCGCAAACCTTATCATCGTGACCGTAACCGCCGATCATACTTGCGTCAAAGCCGATATCTCTTGCTTTGAATGACGGAATAAGACAAAGTTCTGCCGAAAGGAAATCCCCCTCAACTATGCCGTATTTCTTATTGAGAATTGACATTACATTGAGCTTTACAAGGTCTTTTTCGTCTTCGCCGTCAGCATATGGACGAGAGCCGACAAGAACATTGAGGTCTTCACCTGTAAACACCTTTGCAAGCGGCTTTGAAACCTGGTCTTTAGCAAGGTGTGGGAGCAAATCAGTAACGCAGAAACAAGATTCGTTTTCATCGTCACCCCAAGTAATGTTTACCTTTGTGCCGTCAAGTTTTACAACTGTGCCGTGGAGTGAGAGGGGAAGTGCTGTCCACTGATATTTTTTAAGACCGCCGTAGTAATGTGTTTTGAAAAGTGCAAGGTTTGTGTCCTCATAAAGTGGATTCGGCTTTAAATCAATTCGTGGTGAGTCAATATGAGCGATTGCAAGTCTCGCACCGTTCTTTACACCGTTTTTGCCGATAACAGCAAGTGCGATTGCTTTGTCACGGTTTACATAATAAACCTTATCGCCTGCATTATATGACGCATTTTCATCGTATTCTGTAAAGCCTGCTTTTTTCGCAAGTTCAAGTGTGTAGCTTACAGCCTCACGCTCAACGGGAGAATGGTCTAAAAACTTTTTATAGCCTACGCAGAAATCGTCTGCTTTTTTAATCTCTTCGGCATTGAGAGTTGCTGCGCCCTTGCTGCCTTTCATCATAATTTCTTCTTTAAGAAGTGTAGCTTTGCTTTTTTCGTCTGACATATTTATCTTCCTTTCATCAGATGTACCATATTATTTTATGAATAATATAACTCAATATACTTTGCTTTTGCGTCCGTTACCCGTTCAACATATTCTTTTGTTTCGGGATACGGTATATCTGTAAGCGTTACGCCGTCTGTGCTGTAATCGGGATTATCAAGCCAGTCAGACACCACAAAACCTGCGTTGTACGCTGCAATAGCCGATGTTTCTGTCCCATAAAAATCAAGAAAATATTTTAAAAGATAAGAGCCGTAATCTATACAGATTTCGGGGTTATATAAATCTTCTTCCGTATATTTGCCCTCACAATCTCTTACCTGCTGCAGCCATTCAAACGAACTCGGCATAACCTGCATAATTCCGCAAGCACCCGCATCCGACTGTGCGTCTGCATTAAAGCCGCTTTCCGTACGGATAACGGCATATATGAGCGATTCGTCGAGTTCGTAATCTTTTGCGGCTTTTTGAACATATTGGCTGTAATCTCTCGGATAGCTGAGTTCGAGCAGTTGCTTTTTTGCGTTGTCATAGTAATTAAATACAAACAGTGCAAGCAAGACCGCCGTTAAAATTATGCAGCCACCAACTATAAAATTTTTTCCCTTCTTTTTGGGTTTCTTTTTGTATCGGGGATTTGCCGCCATTAAATCACCTGCCGTATGTATCCGAATAGCCCCTCGGCTTTGTCGATAAGTTCTTGCTTTGTGCCGTTGTTTTCAAGAATAAAGTCCGAATTATCTTTAAAATAGTTTTCGGAAAGTTGAGCGTTTATACGACTTTCCGCCATTTCTTCCGAAATTCCGTCACGCTGCATTATGCGCTGTTTGCGTATGTTTTCATCAGCCGTAACGCTTATGATATAATCGCAAATTACATTTGCTTTACTCTCAAAAAGCTGCGGTGCGTCAAATACAATGAATTTTTTATCGCTGTTGACAAGTTTTTCCGTCTTTTCAAGGAAAAGGGAAAGTACAAACGGGTGGATAAGTTTGCCGAGAACGGCGGTTTTTTCTTTTGTTGCAAATGCCCTTTGAGCAAGTTTCTTTCGGTCAAGATTTTTGTTCGGCAAAATAATGTCACTGCCAAATTCTGCCGAAAGTATCTTAAGACATACCGAGTCGGGCATATAAAGTTCCGCAACAAGCTCATCGGCATTTATTACCGCTGTGCCGTTTTTTGCAAAAACTTTTGATACAGTGCTTTTGCCTGCGCCCGTCTGACCTGTAAGCCCCAATATTTTATATTTTTTCAAGGTCTATCACCTCATAGCCTGCGGCCCTTATAAGTCTGTTGTAAAGTGCCATACCTACGCCATCGCAGGACGGAAGTCTTGAGTAAGCGGTGTCAATTCCGCCGACCTCGTCAACCTCTCTCAGCATATCAAAAAGTCTGTGTGCCTGCTGTGCATAGTCTTGCCTTTTGCCGAGCGAAAATGTTTTTACCTTAAGCTGCGCAATATCTTCATCACAACACAAGGCGGCGGTTTTGCCGTCGTCCTTGCTGTTCACATAATTAATATATTCTTCGTCTGTGCCTTTAAGAAGTATAACTCTCGCTTTCGGCGAATAATGCTTGTACTTCATACCCGGGCTTGCCGCCTTTTGATTAGGGTCAAGTTTGTCGAGTACCGCCTTGTTAAGTTCGACTTCTCCGATTGTATCTCTCAATTGTTCAAGGGTGATTCCGCCCGGTCTTAACAGGCAAGGAACTTCGCCCGCAAGAGTGATAACCGTACTTTCAACGCCGACTTCACTTGCACCGCCGTCAATAATTGCCTCAATCTTACCGTTCATATCATTCATAACATGGGTTGCGGTTGTAGGACTCGGAGAACCCGAAATGTTTGCAGACGGCGCAGCGAGAGGTGTATTTGCCGCCTTAATGAGCGCTCTTGCAACAGGGTGTGACGGACAGCGGATTGCAACGGTTTCAAGACCTGCCGACACTTCGTCAGGAATAATCTCCGATTTTTTCATTATAATTGTAAGAGGGCCCGGCATAAATTTTTCGGCAAGAATTTTTGCCTTTTGGGGAATTTCGGCGACAAGACCGAATTTTTCAATATCCCCAAACTCCGCAATATGAACAATCAGCGGATTATCCATAGGTCTGCCTTTTGCCTTAAAAATTTTGGCAACGGCTTTACCGTTCAAAGCGTCTGCCGCAAGTCCGTAAACGGTTTCGGTCGGCATACCTACAAGTCCGCCGTTTCTTAGGATTTCTCCTGCTTTATTTATATTTTCCTGTGTACTGTCGAGCAATAATGTTTGCATATTGTCACCTTGCTTATGAATTTTCCATACTTTCTTTGAGTTTTTCTGCTCTGTCTGCGGTAACAAGAGCGTCTATAACTTCATCAAGATTTCCGTTTAATATATCCTCAAGTTTGTAAAGCGTAAGTCCGATTCTGTGGTCGGTCAGTCTGCCCTGCGGATAGTTGTAGGTTCTAATTCTTTCACTTCTGTCGCCCGTGCCGACCTGTGACTTACGGTTAGCGGCAATTTCACTCGCCTGCTTATCCTGCTTTTCTTTTAAAAGTCGGCTCTTGAGCACCTTGAGCGCTTTATCTTTATTTTTGTACTGACTTCTTTCGTCCTGACACTCAACAACCGTACCTGTCGGCAAATGAGTAATACGGATAGCCGAACTTGTTTTGTTGATATGCTGACCGCCTGCGCCGCTTGAACGGAAAGTATCTATTTTCAAATCTTTAGGGTCAATTTCAAGCTCCACATCCTCCGCCTCGGGAAGAACGGCAACGGTTGTGGTAGAAGTATGCACTCTGCCCTGGCTTTCGGTTTCGGGCACACGCTGAACACGGTGTACACCGCTTTCGTATTTAAAGCGTGAGTAAGCGCCCTCGCCCTCAATCATAAAAGAAATTTCTTTATAGCCGCCGAGCTCGGTTTCGTTTGCGTTTACTATTTCTACTTTATAACCCTTTTTCTCGGCATACATACTGTACATTCTGAAAAGCACCGCACTGAACAGTGCCGACTCTTCGCCGCCTGCTCCGCCACGAATTTCCACAATAACATTTCGTTCATCGTTTGGGTCTTTCGGCAAAAGCAAAATCTTAAGTTTTTCCGAAAGCTCCTCTATGTTCTGTTTTGCCTCGTCAAGTTCAAGCTGTGCAAGTTCCTTTAAGTCGCTGTCGCCGCTCTCTTCAAGAATTTCAATGCTTTCGTCTTGAGATTTTACCGCCTGTTTGTACTCTCGGTAAGTAAGCACTATTTCTTCAATAGACTTAAGCTCTTTCATTGTTTTCTGATATTGCTCCGGATCTGCCGCAACAGACGGTTCGTAAAGTCTTTGCGAAAGTTCGGAGTATCTTTTATCAAAAATTTCTATTTTTTCAAACATATTATTTTTCCTTATCGGTTAAAATTTTTTTAATATTCTTTTCAATTTTATTTCTCGGTACCATAACTTCTCTGCCGCAGTTTGTACAACGGATCTTAAAATCCATTCCAATCCTTAATATTTCAAATTCCTTGCAACCGCACGGGTGCGGTTTTTTCATTTCAACTCTGTCACCGACATTAACCTTCATATTAACACTTCCGATTGCACAAAAGCTAAACATATAAGTAAAACAGACGCTTTTTTCGGTTTCTCGACCATTTGTCAGCATTTTGTTTTATGCTACTATTGGTTTTTATTATATATCAATACTGCCAAAATATCAAGAGGCGGCTTTAATGACTTTTACAAAGATTACAAATAATTACAACATTATTAAAAAAATATTGCCTTTTGCGGAGCTTTGTGGTAAAATGTTCTTTGATAAACAGAAATGTAAACATAATTGACAGAAAGGAAGATTTAAATTGTTTTTTAAAAAACTCAAAAGAATTCCGGCAATGTTTTTAGTTTGTGCATTACTTTTTACCACAGTATTTTCGTATTCAATGATTGCTAATGCGTCATCGTCTTTTACACCAAGACTTGATGCACCGTCATACAGCAATGATTATTATTACAGCAATAAAAATATTTATTACCAATACGGCTATGGTATGCCAAACTGCACAGCTTATGCTTACGGCAGAGCATATGAAATTCTTGGCAGAGATCCCGGACTTTGTCACTATGACGCTTACGAGTGGTATGACTACAACGACGGCTACAGCAGAGGTCAGACTCCGAAAGTCGGCGCTGTTGCTTGTTGGGAATATTACAGAAACGGCGAAACAGGCGGTCATGTTGCCGTTGTTGAAAAGGTAGAGAACGGTACTGTTACATTTTCAAACTCTGCGTGGGGTTGGAAAAACTTCTATCTTACATATGCAGATGTTAATGACCCTGCAATGGGTGAATCAGGTTGGAATTTCCAAGGCTTTATTTACCTTGGCGACTTTAACAAGGGCAGTGACAGCGATAATGTTGTTACAGACTACAAAAACGGTGTTTATGAGGTTGAAGTAAGCGATTATCTTAATATGAGAGAGAGCGCAACAACTTCATCAAAAACTGTTTATCAGATTAACAACGGTACAGAACTTTATGTTACAGATGTAAAACAGTCCGGCGGTTACACATGGGGTTATACAACTTATAAAAATGTAAAGGGTTGGGTAGCTCTTGATTATTGTAAATATCTTAGGGACAAGCCGCTTGATAACGGAAACAACTACGAGCACGGTGATATTAATATGAACGGTGCTATAGATATTCTTGATATTACAGAACTTCAGATGTATGTATCTAAAAACGCTGATTTCACCGATACACAGTTAAAGCTTGCAGATCTTGACGGAAACGGCAAAATTGATATAGGCGATGTAACAGAATTACAGCGTATCATTTCATTAAATAAAGCATAAACAAAATTACGGTCATTCGCATAAAGTTTGCGAATGACCGTTTTTTGTCAGTGAATTTTAGGCTTTATCGAAAGTTGGGGTAAATTGAGAATTAGCTAAGCGCTTTTTAACAATTATAAAAGTAAGGTCAACATTTTTAAAGGCTTGACCTAAATCTATATATACAAAATGATTGCCTATTTTCAACCTTTCAAAAATGCAACGATTCTTTCAAACTGCATTGAGTGTGAGGCTTTTACCAAAACTGTATCACCTTTTTTGAGCAGGCTTTTTAGGTCGGGTAGGAGAGAGTCTATGTCTGCATACCACTTTCCGCCGCTGCCCTCGGCAAGTGCTTTGGCAAGCGGGCCGACTGCAATTACAAGGTCAACTCCTTTTTCTTTTGCGTGTTCGCCTGTTTTGCGGTGCATTTCAAGTTCGTTTGTGCCGAGTTCTTTCATATCGCCGAGAATTGCAATGGTTCTGCCGCTGAAATTTACAAGTGTGTCAATACTTGCCATAACGGAGGTCGGGTTTGCGTTGTAGCAGTCATCAATGATTTTGTAATCTTCGGTATTGATAACATTTGCACGGCTGCCTACGGTTTTATAAGCCTCAACACCTTTTACAAGTTGTTCGTCATTAAGTCCGCAAAGTTTGCCTACTGCCACGGCTGCAAGTGCGTTTGAAACCATATAACTGCCGATTGCAGGAATTTTTACGGAAAGTTTTGTGTCGCCGAAACAAAGGTCGGCAAGCACTCCGCCGTCCGCATTGTTTTGAATATTTTCTGCGTAATAGTCATTTTTGCGGTTAAGACCGAAGAAGATTGGCTTTTTGCCGTTTACTTCCGTTACTGTAGAAAGTTTATCGTCGTCGCCGTTGAGTACAAATTCCGCATTTTCGCTTGCAAATTTAAACATTTCGGTTTTTGCCTTTAAAACGCCGTTGCGGTCGCCGAGGTTTTCAAGGTGACAACAGCCGATAATTGTAAGTACGCATACAGTCGGCTGTACCATCTGCGCAAGTCGGCTCATTTCGCCAAAGTCGGAAATACCCATTTCTATTACAGCAGCCTCGGTATCTTCGGGCATTGCAAGGAGAGTGAGCGGTACGCCGAGTTCGTTATTTAGGTTGCCTTGTGTTTTGTGAGTTTTGTATTTTTGAGAAAGTACGGCATAGAGCATCTCTTTTGTAGAAGTTTTGCCTACACTGCCGGATACGCCTACTACAGGAATATCAAATTTTTTGCGGTAGGCCATACCGATTTTTTTAACCGCCTCAAGTGTTGAGTCAACAAGAATATACGGCTTTGTCGGGTTCTGCGGCGCTTTTTCGCAAACAGCGCAGACAGCGCCGTCAGCATAGCATTTTTCAATAAAATCGTGTCCGTCAACACGCTCTCCTTTAATGGCAAGGAAAAGAGAATTTTCCTTAATGCATCTGCTGTCACGCTCAACCGATGAAATTGCGGTTGATTTTAAGCTTTCGTCGCCGACATATTTACCGCCGCAGGCAGCGGCTATTTCTTCGAGAGTAAATTTTTTCATATTAATCACACCCTGTAAAATTTTATTTGTTTTATATACTCTAAATATACCAAAAATACCTTGCTTTTGCAATAGCGGTAATATTCGGCGGTTATATAATTATATTCAATCGGTTATGCAAGTTTTGCATAACCGATTGATTTATTAATAAAATAAGAATAGCTTTATTTATTGACTAATCAGTCTATTTTTGCTATTATTTTATTTGTAATAAATTTAGTTTTATTCTGAAAGGCGAGATAGTATGCAGTTGTACAAACAGTTTTGCAATGAAGAATTTAATAGTGATAATACGCTGAAAAGTTTTAAATTAAAATTTGAGGATAATTATAATTTCGGATACGATGTGCTTGATAAAATGGCAGAGAAAGCACCGAATGATATTGCACTTGTGTGGACAAATCCCGAGGGTGAAGAACGAATTTTTACTTTTGCCGACTTAAGCAGACTAAGCAATAAAGCCGCAAATGTTTTCTTGAAATACGGTATAAAAAAGGGCGACAGAGTTTTGCTGATGCTCAAGCGCAACTATGAATATTGGTACATTGTTACGGCTCTGCACAAACTCGGAGTTGTTGCAATTCCCGCTACAAATATGCTTACTGCCGAGGACATAAGCTACAGAGTAAATGTTGCAAATATTAAAATGGCTGTATGTACTCCCGACAGCGAAACGATTGAACATCTGCTAACAGCGGCAAACCGAGAAAATTCATTAAAAACCGTATTTGTTGCGAGAGAAGATTTTGACGGTACGGTAAATATTACAAAAGAAATTGAAGATGCAAGCGACGAGCTTGAACGGGTAGAAACCAAAGCTGACGAGCCAATGCTTATCTACTTTACATCAGGCACAACAGGCTATCCGAAGGCGGTTGTGCATAATCATATTTATTCTTTGTGCCATATAATTTCCGCAAAATATTGGCAGAATGTAAAAGAGGGCGGACTGCATTTTTCAATTGCCGAAACAGGCTGGGCAAAGGCGTCATACGGAAAAATCTACGGTCAGTGGCTTTGCGGTTGTGCGGTTATGGCTTTTGATTTCGATAAATTTTCTCCGTCAAAAATTTTGAAAGTAATTGAAAAATTTAAGGTTACATCATTCTGCGCACCTCCGACCGCTTACAGATATTTTGTGAAAAAAGGTATGCAGAAGTATGATTTGAGTTCACTCGAATACTTGACAACTGCAGGTGAGGCGCTCAATCCGATTGTTGCCGAGGCTGTATATCAACAAACAGGACTTCATCCGATGGAGGGTTACGGTCAGAGTGAAACCACATTGCTCATTGCAAATCTCAACGGTACTCACGGCAAAACGGGTTCAATCGGAAAACCAAGCCCTATGTATAATATAAAACTTGTTGACAGCAACGGTGATGAAGTAAAGCAGGGCGAAACAGGCGAAATAGTAGTTATTCCGCCAAAAGACAGAAAGCAGTACGGTATATTTACAGGCTACATAGGTGACGAGCAGATGTACCAATATGCGTGGAGAAACGGAATGTACCACACAAACGATACCGCATATATGGACGAGGACGGCTATTTTTGGTATGTCGGCAGAGCCGATGACCTTATAAAAACAAGAGGATACAGAGTAGGCCCGTTTGAAATTGAAAATGTGCTTATGAAACACCCCGCCGTGCTTGAGTGTGCGGTAATCGGTGTTCCCGATGATAGCCGTGGACAGGCAATCAAGGCAATTATTAAAACCGTTGACGGCTGCGAAGCGGACAAAAATCTTGTAAATGAAATTAAAGGATTTTCAAACAAGCGTCTTGCATCATATAAGTGGATTCAGTACATTGAATTTACCGATGAAATGCCAAAGACTGTAAGCGGAAAAATTAAGCGTGTTGCCCTTAAGGCAAGAGCCTGAAAGTTTTGAAATTAACATAATATATGCGTTTCTGTGCGCAGAAAAAATCACCGTAAAGTTTTTGCTTTGCGGTGATTTTGCTATATAGCATTTATATCAAATGATTCAGAGTTTACAAAATTAATTAAATATTTGATGTATAAATTCCTGTAACACTTTGCACCGAAAGAGATACAGCGGTTATTGATACCCAACAGCATAAGCCGAGCAAAATCGGTTTACCGCCGTTTTTTATGAGGTCAACAATATTATTGTTAAGTCCTATGCCTGCCATTGCCATTGCAATAAAAAACTTTGCCAGCCATTTTGTGATTTCTATGAAATTATTGTTGTAAAATACAGTAAAAGCGCTTTCGGGAATAAGTCCTACAAGAGTTGTGATTATTGACGCACCGATAAAGTAAAGAATAAACCAAGGAAAAATCTTTTTAAAAGAAAACTGACCGTTATCTGTATTTGATTTTTTAGCTTTTCTTGTCCTGTAAAAAGCAAGGCAAAGTGTGATAGGAATAATTGCAAGTGTGCGTGTCAGTTTTACTGTTACGGCGGCAGAAAGAATACCGCTTGTATTATAAATGCTTTCGGCAGTTGATGCAGCGGCTGTAACAGAAGATGTATCGTTAACCGCAGTTCCGGCAAATACGGCAAAACCTTCGGTACCAAGACCTATTGAATAACCGAACACGGGAAAAATCAAAGCGGCAAGTATATTGAAAAAGAAAATTACAGAAACAGATCTTGCCACATCAGAATCCTCTGCCTCAATAACGGGCGCTGTTGCGGCAATGGCAGAGCCGCCGCAAATTGACGAACCGACTCCGATAAGACAGGCGGTTTTTGAATTTACTTTTAAAATTTTCATCATAATAAAAGCGACAATGAGCGAAGCGGAAACGGTACATATAATGACAGGCAAACTTTTTGCTCCTACAACGGCAATTGTATTTAAGTTAAGTGAAAATCCGAGAATAATTACCGCCCACTGCAAAATCTTTTTGGAAGTGAATTTAATACCTCCGACAAGTATAGGGGTTTGTGTGAATTTTGGTGATATGAGCGAGATTATCATACCGATTAAAATTGAAATTACAGGTACACCTACAAGCTCGAGAGAAAATCTGCCTATGCTTAGTGTACACAAAAATTCGGCAAGTGCCGCAATTACGGCACATAACAGTATGCCTCCGCAATTTTTCTTAATAAATGTCATAAATATTCCTCCAAAAATCTCATTACCTATTGATTGTAGCACAAGTTAGTGATAATATAAAATTATTGTTTGATATGATATGATAATAAAAATTTATGAGGCGAATATGATAGATTACAGAATAAAAACATTCCTTGTGCTTTGCGATACTATGAATTATCGCAAAACTGCCGAAATCCTTAATATGACTCAACCGGCGGTTACTCAGCACATACATTTTCTTGAGAACGAATACAAATGCAAATTGTTTATTTATGACAGGCATACATTAAAGGTAACAAGCGAGGGAGAACTGCTGAAAAACTATGCTGAAAATGTACTTTTTCAGGAACAAAAACTTTTGGAAAAAATGCAGACAGCTAAAAATCCTGTTGTGAGAATCGGAGCAACCAAAACAATCGGTGAATTTGTTATTGACGAAAAACTTGGCGAGTATCTTAAAAATCCGCATAACAATTTACTGATTGATATAGACAACACGGTAAGATTACTAAAAAGATTAAAAAGAGGAGAAATTGATTTTGCGTTGATTGAGGGATTTTTTGACGGTAAGGAGTTTGCAAGCAAAATTTATAAGGAAGAAGATTTTATCGGCGTTTGCAGTAAAGAACACCCATTTGCAAATAAAACCGTACCGCTTGAAGAAACATTTTCTCAAACTTTATTTATTCGTGAGAAAGGCTCGGGAACACGCACAATTCTTGAACAGCTTTTGTCCGAACACAACTATACTACGGAACATTTTAAACGCAGTGTATGTGTCAGTAATTTCGGATTGATGTCAAAAATGATTTCGCAGAATATCGGCATTACATTTGCCTATAAAGCCTTTCTTAAAAGCAATGATAATCTTTCACCTTTTTATATAAACGGTTACAAGGTAGTCAGAAATTTTAAATTTGTATATCTTGACACTCCCGATTCCGCAAATACAATTAAACAGTTTGAAAAAATACTTGAATGATACATTTTTTAGATGGTATAATTACATTGTATATTTTAAATTAAATTATGATATTAGGCGATTATATGTCAAATGCAATTCCTACAGAACTTTCGGTAAACGGTAAAAATTACTCCGTAATAAAATTGCTTGGCAAAGGCAAGGGCGGTTATTCTTACCTTGCTTCCAACGGTACAAATCAGTATGTTTTAAAGCAGATTCATCACGAGCCGTGCAGCTATTATCAGTTTGGCGACAAAATTCAATCCGAATTAAATGATTATAACCGCCTTAAAAAAATCGGAATAACTATGCCGAAAATGCTCGACATAGATATTGAAAACGAAAGGATATTAAAGGAGTACATAGAGGGCGACACAATATTTGATATGGTAAAGGCAGACAGAGTAAAGTCAGAATATGCGGAGCAGGTAAAAGCAATGTGCAAACTGCTTTACGCAAATAACACGAATATAGATTATTTCCCGACAAATTTTGTAGTGCAAAACGAAACCCTTTATTACATAGACTACGAATGTAATGATTATATGGAAGAGTGGAATTTTGAAAATTGGGGTATAAAATATTGGTCAAAAACTCCTGAATTTATTGAATATGTAAATACACATTAATTTTAAAATCGGTACGCTCTGTACCGATTTTTTAAATGCAGATTGGTTATACTGTTAATGTAAATCTTTTCAGAGGTGCTTTAATGGTAAAGATAATAACAGATTCTGCATCGGATTTTGAACCGAACGAACTGAAAAAATTAATGATTGATTGTATTCCTCTTTCCGTAAATTTCGGCGATGAGGAGTACAAGGATAATGTTACTATTTCAAAAGATGAGTTTTTCGATAAACTAAAAAATACAACGGAAACCGTCAAAACTTCGCAACCGTCATTGCATGATATAGTAGAAGAATTTGAGGTTGCCGAGCATAGCAAAGACGGAGGTGTGGCAATTTTTATGTCGTCAAAAATCAGCGGAACGGCAAATACCGCACAAATTGCCTGCGATATGATCGGCTGCAAAAATGTGTATGTTATTGATTCACTGACCGCTTCGGCAGGTCAAAAACTGCTTGTTGAATATGCGGTAAAACTGCGCAGACAAGGGAAAAACTCAAAAGAAATTTATGAAGAAATCGAGCACATAAAAACAAAAATATCGTTGCTTGCCTGCCTCGATACCCTTGAATATCTGCATAACGGCGGCAGAGTAAGTCAGACAAAAGCAATGCTTACGACTGTTGCCCGTATAAAGCCTGTAATAAGACTCAGCGGCGGCAATGTCGAGTTGCTTGCAAAAAGTTTTAACATTAAGCGTGGCATAAAAAGCCTTGCCGAAAGGCTTGAAAGGGAAGAGCTTAATCCTCATTTCCCTGTATATGTAATGTACTCCGACAACGAAAGCCTTGCAAATGATTTGACAAGCGACATAAAAAGGCTGCTACCGAATGTGCATGGCGTTGAAACTGTAAAAGTCGGTGCGGTTATAGGCAGTCACATAGGCACAAATGCGTGTGGAATTGCATTTGTAAAATTATGATTTTAAAGATTACGGTTTAATAAAAAAGTTTGAATAAGTGTTTTAGAATTGCTAAAGATGCACTCAATTTCGGAGTGCGTCTTTATTGTGTATTGAGATGTTTTTATATTTGACTCTTTTTATGTTGTTAAATTATCCCCGATATGCTATAATCAGAAAAAACTAAGCGAGGGATAAATATGGTAAGAGAAGTTGTAAGAGATCCGATGTTTTTACAGAGAAAATCGGTTGAAGCAAATATGTCGGATATGCCGATAGCCGTTGATTTGCTTGATACTTTAAAAGCAAATTTTGAGGGCTGTGTAGGTATGGCCGCAAATATGATTGGCGTTTCAAAAAGAATTATTGCAATAAGCGATAACGGAAAGTATATTCTTATGTTTAATCCTGAAATTGTTAAGGCTTACGGTGAATACGAAACCGAAGAGGGCTGTCTGTCACTTGACGGGGAGCGCAAAACAAAGCGTTATAAAACTGTAACCGTAAAATATGCCAACGATAAATTCAAAACGGTTACACGCACTTTCACAAATTTTACGGCACAGATAATTCAGCACGAAATAGACCATTGCAACGGAATTTTAATATAAAGCAGTCTATAAAATGTATATTTACAGTTATATTTTAATTTTATGATTATTAAGCATTAAAATATCTATATACCGTTTAATTGTTATAAAATTGTGCATTATTGTAAAGAATAATTGACATTTAAGTGCAAATATTCATTGACAAAATTCACCTTTTATAGTACAATTTGGGAAAGATATAATAAAGGAGAATGGACAATGAAAAAAAGAATTCTTTCAGCGTTGCTTTCCGCAACATTGGTTGTGGCAAGCGTTTCTTCAATCACTGCTATGGCGGCAGGTGATACTGTAAACGGTACTACTTATGAGTATAATACTTTTACCGCTAACAAAATCACACATCCGGAAAACGGTTTAAAAGCTCCGGACGGTATTGTTGATTACATTGGCAACAGCACAGTTACCGATGAGATTACAGGCGTGGGTGACCGTGCACAGAACTATGCGTGGTCTGCTATCGGTCACGGTGATTGGGTATATATCGGTACTTGCCCGAATGCTATGACACAGACACTTAACTTTATGGGTACAGTGCTCGGAAATAAATTTGATAAAGAAGTTATGATAGCTACTCTTAACGCTATGTTTAACGGCGCTTTCTTTACATCGGAAGAGGACGGCGGAGATCCTAAGGGTATTCTTGTTAAGGTAAATACAAAGACAGGCGAAGTAAAACTCCTTATGTCAAAGGCTACAACAAACACAAATGTACAGTTCAGAAATGTTGTAGAGTTAAACGGCAAGTTCTACTTCTGCGGTTCTGTAAACGGTTTGCCGACTGTTTATCAGGTAGATCCTGAAACCGATGAATACAAGAAAGTTTATCAGAGTATCAGTCAGGCAGATTATTATAAGGCTTATCAGATGGGTATAAGCGTTGGTATCAGAGGTATCAGCACTTACGAGAACAAACTTATAATCAGCCTTGTAGGTCTTGAGGGTGCATATATCTGCGAAAGCGACAACCCTGAAGATCCCGATTCATTTAAAGTAATTGCTACTATGGACGATATGTTCAATTATCCTGCTTATCGTTATCAAGACAGCATCTACGGCGGTTCAATTTGGGATATGGCTGCATATAATGATTCTTTGTATGTTTCAATCTGCACAGGCAGACCTGAAAACAAGCCTGATGACAATACAATGCAGTCATTTGCTATCATCAAGGGCGACAGAGATGACAACGGCAAGTGGACATGGACATCTGTTGTAGGCGATCAGGAAAAGGATAACGCAAAATATACTTACGGTATTGACCCTGAAAGAACACGCTCGGGTGCGGCAAACTTTTGCATATACGACGGTTACCTCTATATCGGTGAGTACAATGACGAAGAAATTGCTCTTGAAAGAGTTTTGTTTGACCGGAGCTGCGATTTTGTAAACGCTAACCTTGAGCAGTCCGTAAACCTTTACAGAATGGATACAGACGAAAACATTGACCTTGTTGTAGGCGATGCGGACAAGATGTTCCCTGACGGCAGTATTACAGATTTAGGTTCGGGCTTTGACCGCAACGAAAACCAGTATATCTGGAGAATGCAGGTTTATGATGATAAACTTTATGTAGGCACATTTGATACAAGCTCACTCCTTGAGCCTATCGGTCAGCTTACAAACGGCGACCTTCTTAAAATGACAGATGAAGAGTGGCAGTCACAGATTGAGTATATAAAGGTGCTTGCAGAACTTATTCTCAATAAATACAAAAAACCGCATCTGCCTGTAACTGCTCCGGCAGCATTTTCTGTTTCAAGAAACGATGCAAGAGATATGGCAAAGAGTGTAAATAACGCAGGCAGAATCAGCAAAGCAACTGCTGCAAGGGCAGAAGATGTTATTGAGCTTGCCAATGAAGTGGAAAACGCTGTTGACGAAAAAGCAAGCAAAGAGTTTATTGCTACTTACAAAGAATTTGCAGATGCTTCTGATGATATTTCAAGTGTAATCGGCGACTTAAGTGATAAAATCTTTACAGAAGAAAACATTGCGAAAATGATTTCTTTTGTTGAGTGTGCGGCTTACTTAAGCACATCTGAAAGAGGCTTTGACCTTTACACACTTGACAGCGACCTTAATGTAGAAACTGTTACAACAAACGGTTTTGGTGATCCGTATAACCACGGCTGCCGTACTTTTGCCGTAACAGATGACAGCCTTGTTGTAGGTACAGCAAACCCATTCTACGGTACACAGGTTTGGACTCTTGCAGAGAGTAAGTCGGATGTTGATTACGATATTAACAGCGACGGCAAAGTTGATGTAAACGATGCAACATATATACAGCAGGTTCTGGCAGGTTCTGCAGAAAAGTCCGATAACTTTGATTCAAAGGCCGACTTCAATAAAGACGGCAAGGTTGATGTAGCAGATATTACAGCACATCAGATTTACCTTGCAGAAAACAATAATTAAGACTGAATTTAACTGTCGGTTATAACAATTTACCGCTCTGCAATTTTTTTGTAGGGCGGTTTTCTTATGCTTTTTGCTGTGATATAATAAAAATGGAATTTACTTAGTGTTGGGCAATATTTAGAGGTTCTTTATAGGAAATTGGGGTAAATTATGGTTTAGCAAACCTTTTGTGCCAAGCAATTATAAAAGTTAGTCAACCTTTTCAAAGGCTTGACCTAAATTTTAAAATTATTTAGCTCACATTTAAAACAAAAGATAAAGGAGCGTGATTTTTATGTCAGATTGGAATTCAAATCAATATATGAAATTTAAAAACGAGCGTACACAACCGTCTGTTGATCTGATAAACAGAATATCTTACCTTGACCCGCAGAATATTCTTGACATCGGCTGCGGCCCGGGAAACAGCACCTTTGCGCTTAAAAATCACTTTAAAAACGCAGATATTATCGGTGTGGATTATTCGGAAAATATGCTTGAAAAGGCAAAAACAAGTTATCCCGATATGACTTTTGAAAAATGCAATGTTCCGAGTGGGCTTGAAAATGAGCCGACCTCCAAAAGTTAGACTCTATGAATTTATCAATTTTTGTATAAGCGTTATCCTGGCTTTTATGGGTATTATGAAAGTTTTATAAAATTTCTTGCAAAATTGAATATCCATATACTTTGTGCTTGAATTTGGCTATGATAAGAAAATTTTAAATTTCAGCTGATTTTTTTGCAAAAATCTATTGACAAAGGGTAAAAATAACGCTATAATTCAAGTTGTAAAGTAAAGTTTCCGGAAAACTTCTTATTTTAATTTAATTTGAAAATGAATAATCAAGAACAAAGAGGTTCACTTTATCTTTGAAGAATTTGCAATTTAAATTTATTTTCCTGCAAATTTCAAAGATACGGTGAACCTTGTTTTTATTCAGTCGGTTTATGTGGAGGTTTTAAAATGGATGCAGGAAATATAGCTTTTATGCTTATCTGCTCGGCTTTGGTGTTCCTTATGACTCCCGGCCTTGCAATGTTTTACGGCGGACTTGTTCGCAAAAAGAATGTAGTAAACACAATGATGACTTCAATTTTCATCATCGGTACAGGCATTGTAATGTGGGTGCTTTTCGGTTACTCACTTTCGTTCGCACCAAGCTCAAACGGCATTATAGGCGACCTTAGTTGGATAGGACTTGAGGGCGTATCTCTTACCGAGAGTTACATAGACGGTGCGGCTATTCCTAATATGGTATTCTGCGGATTTCAGATGATGTTTGCAATTATTACTCCTGCTCTTATTACAGGTGCTGTTGCGGGCAGAATGAAGTTTAAATCACTTTTCGTATTTATCATTCTTTGGTCTTTAATTGTTTATTATCCTCTTGCTCATATGGTATGGGCAGACGGCGGACTTCTCGGTCTTGACGGTATCGGTGCTCTTGATTTTGCCGGCGGTGATGTTGTTCACATCAGTTCGGGTGTATCAGCTCTTGTCCTTTGCATTATCCTCGGCAAACGCCACGATTACGAACACGCTAACTACAGAATCCACAATATTCCTACAGTAGTTTTAGGTGCTTCACTTCTTATGTTCGGTTGGTTCGGCTTTAATGCAGGTTCTGCACTTGAGGCAAACGGACTTTCTGCACACGCATTTATGACAACAGCCGTTTCTGCGGCAGCCGCAATCCTTTCTTGGATGCTTTGCGATGTAATTAAAAACAAAAAGCCTACACTTATCGGTGCAAGCACAGGTATGGTTGCAGGTCTTGTAGGCATTACTCCGGGCGCAGGTTTTGTTCCGATTTGGGCGGCAGTAATTATAGGCCTTACAACAAGCCCTGTTTGCTACCTTATGATTTCATTCGGTAAAAAGAAATTCGGCTTTGACGACGCACTCGACGCATTCAGCTGTCACGGTACAGGCGGTATCTGGGGCGGACTTCTTACAGGTGTATTCTCAAGCACAGCTATTAACGCAGACGCAGGCAACGGACTTATCTACGGTGAGTTTGCTCAGTTCGGCGCACAGGCTTTAGGTATTGTAATTACACTTGTAATTGCAGTTGCAGGTACACTTATCTGTTACGGCTTAACAAGAATTATTACAGGTAAAATCAGAGTAAGCAAGCGTGACGAAATGCTCGGACTTGATATTACGCAGCACGGTGAATCTGCTTACCCGTCATTTAACGGTCTTGATAATTAACGGAGGATTAACATATGGATAACAATAACGAAGTTCAGCTTATTAAAATAGAGGCTGTTGTAAGAGAGGAAATGTTCCTCGATGTAAAAAAAGCGTTAATGGATATAGGCGTAAACGGAATCACAGCCTATCAGGTTGTAGGCTGCGGTATTCAAAGAGGTATGTCCGAATATGTAAGAGGTCAAAAAGTAGATGTGCAGGTATTGCCTAAAATTAAGTTTGAAATAGTTGTTTCATCAGAAGAATGGGAAGCAAAAACCATAGAAGCTATTAAAAAGACTGCGTTTACAGGCAATCCGGGTGACGGTAAAATCTTTACTTACTACTTAAAGCAGGCGGTAAAAATCCGTACAGGCGAAACCGGCTACGATGCAATTCAAACTCCTAATTTTGACGATTAATAAAAGTAAGTTATGTTGGTTTAAAAATCTTTCTAATTTATATTTTCAAAATAAAAGTGCGGTAACTGCGGTTATTGCGCTTTTGTTTTTGTAAAAATTTTAAAATTTAGGTCAAGCCTCAAGGTTGAACAAACTTTTATAATCGTTAAATACACCGAAAAAATATTATTGAAAAATCGGCAAACATCATAGCAAAGTCCTGTTTATTACCCAGCCGGTACTGTATAATTTAATTATAACAAACCTAAATTGCCAAAGTGAAGTTCGGATTTTTGAGAAAAAAACGAGAAATACCACGGGTTCACCTTGACAAAAGAGTATGGTAAAATGAAAACGGTTACTGTCTGCGGAAAGCAGGAAAATATGAGTCGTTTATCATTGTCTGAAAGGATAGTTATTGAATGTGGAATTTACCAAAAATTAAGTTTAGGAACTTCACTTTGTCATTTAAGCTAATTATAACAAAGCCCCAAATAAACTTAAGGAGTTGTACAAATGCCTGACGCTGATTTATATGTTAATGTCTGCATTTTCGTAATTATAAGCTACGCTATGCGTTATCCCGTAAAGTCAATATTGTTCAAAAAGCCCCAATCTCAACAAAAAATAAGAAACGAAATGCGGCAACAAGGCATACATCACGCAGAAAAGCTGCGTAAAAAATAACAAGACAGCTTAGTATATAGGCTGTCTTGTTTGTGCTTATTCAGTTGTTTTTTGCTTACGGGCAACTGCCTCGCAAAGTGCAATAAAAATAATAAAAAGCGGTGTTGTAATAGGTTGAGCAAGGTTTACCACAGCCTGTACGGCATAGCTGATAACAGATACCGCAAAAGCAATTGCAATCGGATTTTTACTTGCGGATTTAATCGCACCTTTCAGTGTTCCGAAAATTATCGAAAGGTAAGAAGCAAGTCCGAAAATTCCCGTAGTAATAAGGTAATTTATGTATTCGTTGTGGGCACAGTTTGTGGAGCTGTCACCGTAATGTTTAAGCCCCTCAAAATACGGTTCAAACACTGTGGCAAAGGTGTCAGGTCCGCATCCGAAAAGTTTGTTGTAAAGAGAAAAATCTCCGAATATATAGAAAGACCTTATCCACATATAGCCACGGTGAGTACCCCAGCTGTCATTAAATCTCAAAAAACTTTTCAAAAAGCCGATATTTGTTTTTGTGTCAATTACGCTGAAATAATATACGGCAAAAAGCATTGCAATAATGCAGGCAACAAATATACTGCCGATTATAATAGGAACGGCAAGCGGCAAAGTCTTGTCGGGAGTTTTGCTGTCTGCAAAAAATAAAATTGCGGTAATTATTGCGAACAATGCAATTGCCGCCCATATGATTTTTGAGTAAACAAGCAGACTTTGAAATTCCGAGATACCTTTTGATTTGTCACCCATAAAAAAGGAAAACAAACGAAGAATTTTGCCGCTTAACAGCATAATTGTTGTTGCGAGGAAAAATCTTTTAAGTCTTGCAATGCTGCGTGAAAACCATATTAAAAGCACGGCAAAAACAGTGCCAAGACCAAGTATACCCGAGTAGCTGTCGGCTGTCATAAGAGCCATATAACCGAATGCGGACGAAATATGATAAACGATACGGTGATTACGATTTTTGCTTATAACCGAAAAAGCGACGGTTACGGGCATAACAATGCAGATAAAACTTGACATAAGGTTTTTGTTGCCAATTGTGGAGGTAAAGTTTGTGATTGTCTGCTCGTCTGTAAGGCTTGCAAACATTCCAAGCGGATCTATGTAAAAACAGTTGAGAATATCAAGCAGATATATTGCAATTGAACAACCTGCAAGGGCAACAAAGACATAGTTTTTAAAACAAAAAAATCTGGTAATTAAAAAATAAACCACCGCATAAAAAATCATCAGCAATAAACCGTTGTTTCTTCCGCTAAGACCCAAGAAAGCATCGGCAGGATCTTGAGAAAAAACAGTGGATACGGTGCATACCAAAATGAATGCACCAAATGCATAGTCCGTAAACGATAACTTTTTGTACCAAGGCACGGATTCGGCTTTGTCTTTTGTTCCGCTTTGCGAATCGGAATTAGTGATTGCAACAGCGCCAATCATCAAAACAAGCACCGCAGTGACAACAAGAAAAAAATAATATTTGTCGTGTCTTATATTATAGTAGTAATCCGTGTAAAATAGGGGAAAGAGCGTAAACATCGCAAGCAAAAAGAAGTTGACAAACTTGCTTTTTACAGAATATTTATCCTCGTTCAACCCGTTTGAGATTTTTAGTTTTGTATTGTCAGACATATAAAACCGCCCTTCAAAGTAATATATTTAATCAGTGTAATCATATTTTATACCCCATAACAGCGTATGTCAATTAAAGAAAAATAAAAATCACGAAAGTTTCAAAAAAATTAAAAATAATTGTTGACAAATCAAATTTTATGTTATATAATAATGAAGCTGACTTGTTGAGGCGACAAAAATTAAATAATTTCGAGGTGTAGCTCAGTTTGGTAGAGTGCTTGGTTTGGGACCAAGATGCCGCAGGTTCAAGTCCTGTCACCTCGACCATTCAATCCACAGTTTTATGCAAAATTGCTGAAAAACTGTGGATTTTTCTTTTGAATATAGGATTTAAAACCCTCATCACGGAAAAATGTGGGATAATCAAAAATAAATATTGAAAAAGAGCATAGGAAGCTCCAAAATTGTAGTTGACAAGACAAACAATGGAGGAGAGAAACCTATGCTCTATTTATATGATATCAAAGTCGAATTTGAAAGTCAAGGATTTAAAGGAACACATATAGGAATCAGCAGTCAGAAGATCTTTTCGATGATGATTTTGACCGGCACGGCCTGGGTTCTGCCGCTGAGATATCCTGCGTCATATTGCAGCAGCAGCGGTCTACGATATAATTCATCAGATCGTTTTTGCAGACCAGCGTGACCTTTTTGGTTTCACCGTCGTACATATCGAACACACGGCGGGTAAATTCCGGCAGGTTGAAATCGGTGGGCTTCACTGCGGCGTCGGCGGAAAGGATATTGACTTCCTTCATACGATCTACGCGGAAGGTGCCGATTTTTTGATACTTCTCGCTGTAACCGATGGCATAGTAATGATCCTCGCTCCATACCAAACAGTAGGGGGGAGAAGAAATATCGCTTTCCATCGTTATTGGGGACTTCTTTTCAATGTTGGTCGTAGTGAAAGTACCGGAATGAAATCTGCTTCCCATGGTTGATTGCCGTATTGATATTATCTACCAAATAGTAACGCCGTTGCCCTTCAGAAAGGTGAGGATGTCCGCCGTTGTTGCATAATGCTTGGCATCCGTGTTTTGCCAAAGGTATTTCAATATGTATAACAGTCTGCTCTTGGATTCTGCCATAGCGTCACTTCTGTTGTTTTTTGCGGAAGCCCTTATTTCTTTGATCTTCTTTTCAGCTCGTATGTCCCGCCGACCGTGCCCTCGCCACCGATCAAGGTAAGGGTATTTCCGTCAACGGTAAATTCATATTCGGAATCCCGCACCGACTCGTTGGCGTAATCGATCATGAGCTTGTTGCCGTCGATGGTATAGGTGAAATCGTAGGATATGGAGGGCAGCTCCATTGCGCCGTTTCCGCTGCCGTCAAAGGAATAGGTGGTCGTTCCGTCGAACTCCCATGTGCCTGCAAGTGTGTCCGTGCCGCCGGAGCAGCCTTTTGCCAGCAGTATAATGACAACGATGATTACCGCCAGTGCGGCGATCGCACCGCAAAGTACCATACGGCGCTGCGTCTGTTTTTTCTTCCTTCTTCTGATTTTCTCTGCCGTTCGATCTGACTCGTTCGGGAATCGTCCCGGCGGTTGCTGCCTGACGTGGCGGTTCGATTGATAATCCTGTATCATGTGGTTCTTCTCCAGTCCAAGCGAAAGGGCGATGACGGCAATGTCCGTCACCGCCCTTTGCTTAAAGGTTCGTAGCTGATTTATTCAGCGTTTTCTTTCTTCTTTTTGCTGTAAACTGTGCTGCCGATCACTGCGCCGCCGCTGATAAACAGCAGTGCGATCCAGAGGATCATATTGCTTTTGTCACCGGTTTTCGAGCTTTCTGCGCCGGTGTTCGGGTTGGTTTGCGTAGGATCGGACGGTTTTGTTGTGGAGCCGGTAGCCGGAATCTCAACTGCCGCCTTCTTGTAGCCGCAAACCTTGCACTCCTCATGTTTGGAACCCTTTTGCGTTGCGGTCGCTTCCTTGTCAACAACCCACTTGAAGTCGTGCGCCGCCTTGCTGTCCTCGATGATCACGCCGCAGCCGACAACGGTGCACTCTTTCCAGTGATCGGTATTATCGGACTTCCAGTCGGAAACGCTATGACCTGTTGCCGCAAGGATTACGCTTGTCTTGTCGGTAATTTCGGATGCACCAGCTGCATCCTCAAACCACTTGTCACAGCCGTCGCAGGTGTAATATGCCGTGTTGCCTTTCTCCGTGCAAGTAGGAGCCTTTGCGGGAACGAGGGTCAGATTGTGCGTATGCGGTACGGTCTTGTCATATCCGCAGGTGTCGCAGATGTTATCACTGCCGTAATCGTGAGCCGCCTCGTCCTTCTTTTCGTGGCAGCGAGAGCATTCTTTCCAATGATTGTCTGTGTCATTGCTCCAATCGCTTGCCCATGCGTGCCCGAGCTGTGTACCTGCTGCTGTAAAGGTTTCTGTTGTGCTGATCTCTCCGCAGGAGCAGCTCTTGAAATATACTGCATCGTTGGTGCAGTCGGCAGCCGACTTGAGGGTTTCCGGCTTCTGAATTTCCTGATCGTAGGTATGGGTATGGGGAATTGCCTTGTATGTTACAATAACGGTTTTGTTTGCGTCCATCGTAACATTCAGGATATTGGAAAGTACGTCTGTTGCAACGCCGTTCACAGTAACAATGCCGATTTCATAGCCGTCATCAGGGGTAAAGATAATCGTTTCTGTGGAGCCTTCGGTCAGTCCGGTTTTGCTTGCGGAAATTGTTCCGTGACCGCCGTTTACCTGTGTTGTGAGGCTATAGGTGGTGACAGGTGCCTTCTTGTAGCCGCAAACCCTGCACTCCTCATGTTTGGAGCCCTTTTGCGTTGCGGTTGCTTCCTTGTCAACAACCCACTTGAAGTCGTGCGCCGCCTTATCGGCCTTATCGCCGCAGGAGCACTCATGCCAGTGGTTGTCGGCATTGTACTTCCAGTCGGAGCCGTAGCTGTGAGTATGCTTGCGCGGAATCGTCAGCGTGTAGGTTTTAGCACCGATTCCCACGACAATGTCGGTTGTGCCGCTGTTGGGGATGGCAACGGTTGCGCTGCCGCCGGTGGACAGAGCCTGTCCGTTGATGCTCACGGGCTCGCCGTTTCCGGACACCGCTGTGACTAGCGTAGATGTTGCTCCGCTATCATTTTGCAGCGTATAGGTATAGTTCGTTCCGTTGGCGGTAAAATCGCCGAGTCCCACTGCCAGACCTTCAAAGGTCAGAAGGTCATCACCGGGCACTGCGGCTCGCACCACTACGCGGGTGCCAAGCTGGGAGAAGGTGACGGTTTCCGTCCGGAAGGTTTCCCCGGAGATGGCACCGCCAATACCGGTCTTTTTCGTTTCCAGAACGGTCCCGGCAGCATCCAGCAGCGTGGCTACCAGCGTTGCGCTAGTCTGAGACTGCAGGGAGTTGTTGCGCAGGGTAATGGCTGCGGTGCTGTGACCGTTGCCGTCGTTCCCCTGTGTCACATCCATCGTCATCCGCTCTCCGGTGCGGGCCAGTGCGCCGGTCATATGGACGCTGGCCTCGCTGTCACTGCCGTCATACTCCGGCAGGCGCTGATTGCTTCCCGTTCCACCGATCTGACCTTCCGCCCACGCCTCGGCGTACAGATAGGTACCCACATTGGGGATCTCGGTTTTGCCAATGGAGTTCATATACTTGCCCAGATCATAGGTCAGGTCCAGTGTAAAGGTTCCCTGATCGATGCGGGCGAGGGCGCTGTCTTCGGAAATGGTGATTTCATTACCGCTAACCGATACGCCGTTTGTGGTGCAGGCTACATCTGCATGTTTGGTATGTAGATCATCCGCATAGAACGCAAGCTTCACCTTGCGGTTCTTTCCGCCGGCCAGAGTGGCGGCAGAGGAATTATAGAGAGTCATGCGCATCGTGCGCTTGCCGGCACTCTCCGCAATCACTTCCATTTGCGAGATGCCAATGTCGGGATAATCCAGATACACTGTGCCTTTTTCGTTGATGCCGCCGGCGGCGGTGATGGTATAGCTCGGGTTGGTCACGAGGTTCCCCACATTGTGCCAGACGGTAAGGGTGGTGCTTTCATTGGGCAGCAGTGTTTCCGTAAGGGTGGCGGTTTCTCCGCTTCCAATGCTGACCTTTAGGTTTGTCACATCGTTCAGCCCGGTGTTGCGGATGGTAAAGCGAATGGGTGTCAGGCTGTTCAACGCCAGCGTTGCATAATCCACACCGATCTGTTCCACTGCCACCGCATCGGTGACAAAATCAGAGGTAGCGGTACAGAGGTTCGTTTTCTCACCCGGAACGGTCACTCCGCCGATTACCTCCTGGTTTTCATCGTCATAGAAGGTGGCCTGAATGACAGCCTGCACCTGATTGCTGCCGCTGACATAGGCATCAAAGTGGTCAGCAAGCGTGCGATCCGGCAACTCTGCCAGTTCCAATGGTGCGGAGAGAGTGTAGGTATTTGTGGCATAACGCAGCTTGGCCGCCTTCAAAATGCCGTGATCTACCGCGCCGTTGGCGTCATTGACAGTCTCATTCCAGACAATGGTAAGATCATTGAGACTGCGATGATCCCCACTGAGGGAAGCAAAGCGGAAGTCTCCGCCGACGTCGGCGTTGCCGCTGCTGGTCAGGGCAGACAGAGAGCCGGGGAAACTGTTGGACATGGTGCCGCTGCCGTCCACAGCCAACAGCTGAATATCGCTGCTGCCGTCTCGGACACTGTGCCAACCGATGACAAATCGGTCATCCCCGCTGCCGAAGTTTGCTGCAACGACCTGGGGGTTTTCGTCAAGATTGCTGTCACAGGTCGCCAGCATGGCTGTACCAGGAGTTCCGTCAGCAGCCACGGTACAATAGGCGATCTCGTAGGCGGAGGTATCTCCGGTTCCGCTGCGGTCCAGCGAGTAAACCGCCATAGCGGTTCCGTCGGGCAGCATGGCCGCCTGCAACGCCTTCACGCTGCCGGTAGCACCGTTATAAAGCATTTTGGCATTGCTCCAGTCGCCGTTACTGCTGTCATAGCAACTGTACATGATACAATCTCTGGTCGTGAAGTTCAGCAGGTTGCTGCCCTGCGTACCGGGATCGGGGGTGTAGACGCTGCGCCAGAACACGATGGCCTTGCCGTCGCCGCCCACTGCCGTGGCTGGGGCCAGATCCGGCGTGCCGTCGTTGGTTAGGCGGGTGGAAGTCCAGGTTATGCCGTTATAGACGGACACTACGATCTCCGTGCTGTTCATCAGCAGGTTTTGTTCTTCCAATGTCACGGGATCACCGGCATTTTTACCCGGCAGGTCGGTGCCCATGCGAACCCAAGCCGCCGCCGCGAAGCGGTCAGTACCGGACAAAGAAACGCTCGTGTCGCCGTAGCCGGAGAACCCTGTGGGATCGTCAATTTGGCGGGAGACAGTATAGCCGCCGACATTGAGGGTGGAGAAATGCGCCCGGCTGTCGTAAATACTGCTGCTGTTGCCGTCGTTGATGTAGGCCAATACCTTCCCGTCATCGCTGAGCTGCGGATAGGATGTGGGGTTGGCATTGGTCTGGATGCTTTCCAGCCCACTGGGGGAGTTCAGAGAGAACAGCATCATCCGCTGCTGGGGCTGGCCCCAAGTACGGGCATATTGCTCCAGATAGTCACGGCTTTGGAGCGTTGCACTGCCGGAAGCCACCTGCATTCCGCTCTGGGCCGCCGCCATCCGCAGCGAGGCAAGGCTCAGCCCACTGGTGGCGTTATTCCAGTAGTCGTCGATTGTTTTCCAGTCATTAAAAGTCTTGGTGGCTCCAAGGGTTCCGGAGGCGATCACCGCCTCGTAGGAGATAAACAGGAAGCTGGCCACGAATTTGATTCCCACTTCGCTTTGGATACCCAGGGCCTGACCGTTGAGCTGGCGCTTTGCCTCGTCGGCAAGATAGGTGCGGGAAAGGAACTTATTCTGACTGTCCACATCCAAATTGCCGAATAGGCCGATCTTCAGCGCCACGACCGAATAGTCAAAGCCAATGCCGCCAAACGCGTGGACATAGGCGTTGATACGCAGCGTGGTCAAAAAGTCATTCACTGCCGTGGCTGTGGGATCGCTCCAGGCAAGTTCTGTACCCTCGCCCTGCTGGCCGTAGCGAACTGCGGTACGGAAATCCAGCTGAATAGCACCGCCCAGCTCAAAAGTTGCTGTCAACGGCACGGGGCCGGCCATGGCGTTCACGCTGAAGTTGAAGCCCACACCAACGCCGGCGGTAAAGCCGCCGCCTACGGTGAAAACCTCCCACTCCTTTTTTTCGGCGTTATAGCGGATTTCCGCTTCGTAAAAGCCCTCCAACTGCAAGTTGAGATCTGTGTTGGTGACCTTGCCGGCCATGGAGTTGGCTTTGTACTCCTCCTTGGGATTATAGGTACCTTGGGCCATCTGGCTCAGATCCCCGGTCCCGGGCACGCCCACTTCCAGGTTCTGCGTCAGCACATTCGCACCCAAGGCCACGCCGTCCTCGGAATAGTCCATGTCCTCCATCTCTAGCGTATTGTACCCGGTCCAAATCATGGCACGGAACACGGAGGGATCTTCGCTAGGGGTGATAATCATTTTGAACACGGATGTGTCCACCGGACCGCTCAGATCATCCAGCCGTCCGGTCAGCACCTTGAGAATGTTACTATCGCCCACTCCGCCAAAGTCAACGTCATTCACTCCACTGGAGTCCTTCATCGTTGCCAGAATACCGGTGACGCGGTCATCCTCTGTCACCTTGGGCACTCGGGTCAGATCAACGACCCGGAAGGGCATTATTTTCTCTTGCAGCAGGCTGCCGTTCAGGCTCAGCTGCGTTTTCATACCTACATCCTTGCCATCGGCGATCCATCCGGAGGTGGTCATGGTGGCCTCGGTGAGGGTCAGATCGTTTTCCGCTACAGGGATGGATGAGAATGGATACTGTTTGGTACTGCTGCTCTGGGCGGCAGGAAGAACGCCGTATTCGTCCGCCAGCTTGAGACTGTAATTCTTCGCGTTGGCAATCTTCTCGCCCCAGAGGAACATGGTGGTGTGCAGGGTTGCTGTTTTAAAGCTACTGTTAGGTCCAATCTTCCCGGTCGAGTTGCGGACATCCACCTTCTGACCGTTGGCAAGACCGTAATCAACGCTTTGCGCCACAATGAAGGGTTTGTTTTCCTCCCCCTTCGGCACGCGCTCCAGAGAAACAACGCCCTCTGCGGTGCGCATTACTTCGTCCACGCCCAGCTTGCCGTTGACGGTCAGCAGCAGCGGATAGTACTTGTCGCCGTCAATTGCGCTGATCTCCAGAATGTACTCCATCTGATCCAGAGCGGAAAGCACCGTGGTGTTGCGCTCGCCCTTTTCGGCCGACCAGAACTGGGTGGAATCCAGATAGACGGTTATATTTCCCGCCGCATCCGTGGTATAGGTGTCACCGGTGATGCCGCTGACAAGTGCTCCTGCCTTGGAGCCCAACAGAGCTGTCTCGCAGTAGCCTCCGTTTTTATAAACGCCGCCGCGAACGGTCACCGTTTTGTTCGCCAGAGGATCGCCGCCCGGCGTGATGAGCGTCACAGATGCCCGGGCAACTCGACGAAGGCTGAAGGTATTCAAGGGATAAAGCTGCAGTTTTGTGGCATCCCGCTCGCCGGAACGCAGATTTTCTTTATAGATGGTGCCCAGATAAATATCCGCGCCGGAGCCGGACCTCAGAGACACATCACTGGCGATTCCGTTGGGTTCATAAAGCGCCAGCACGCCTTCACTGTTGGTCGTGACCTTTTTGGGCACACCTTTGCCGTCGGTGTATTGCAGCGTAGTTTCCGCTGCAGGCGTCAGCTGGAAGAGATAGAACTTATTTTGCAGCGTTTTCGCTGTCACCTGTACGTCGGCACTCATGCCTGTGGCGGCATGGGTAGCCGTGACGGTTGCACTGCCGTTGGCTCGGCCGGACAGCGCCATTTTGGTTTCGGGAAGGTAGGAATCAAAGGAGAAGTTCCTGATGTCCTCATACAGTCCGCCCTGCTTGTAGTTGACGGAAATGGCATTGTTGTTGCTGGAGAGCCACCGGATGCCGTCTTTAAAGGAGTTCCATCCGTACTCGTCATAGTTGATGCCTATGTACTCGATCAGCCCCAACTCCTGGCGCAGCTGCAAAATTTTAGCTGTATCGGTGGGCAGGGTGCCGCTGACCTTGGAGGTATTGTCCATGGTCAGTGCAGAAATTGTCTTTCCTTTGTCGTTCTGCACCTTCAGTGCGTCGGCATCGTAGACATACAGTGGGAAGGAGTCGGTGCTGGGAGATTCCTCACCGGGATTCTCCACGCTCAAAACCACTTGATAGGTGTCCTTTAGATTGCCGGCTGTCACACTCCGTAGTGATAGGGAGTAACTTCCGGAGGTACCGGATAGGCGCTCACTGGCCACCACTTGGGTGTTTTTGTCCTCTGTGACCCGGGTAATGGTTAGCGTAGGCAGTTGAGAGGCCCCGTCAGTGGCGTTTTCCACCGACCAGTCAATATTGACGGCGCCGTCGGTATCCTTGAGGTAAATGCTCCGGGGCGGAGTCAGCTTGGCCGTGGCAGGTGGTGCCTGCACGATGATCCAGGAAAGTGCCGACAGGCGGACGTTCTCACCCTTGGCGTTGGGGTGCGGCATGGAAACCAATACCGTGTAGGCAGGGGTATTGCCGTTGGAGAGCTTGGAGAGCACATTCTCCGGGATCCGCACGCTGTTTTTATCCTTGCCGGCGGTATAAGTCGCAACGGGATCGCGGCCGCTCAGCGCCGCCTTATTCGCGTAGTTGCCCTCATACAGGTCAATCCTGTAATTGAACTCTTTGTTCGGTGCCATCAGCGCGGCGTTGGAGCTCCACAGCACGGTGGCGGGCTGATTTACCCGCGTCACGATGGACGAGCCGCCGGGAATCACCAGTGCTAAGGAATCGCCTGCCGTTACGGTATAGGGCTTTGACTGGCCCGTCACATCATCGGCAGTGTCCTCAGTCCCGTTGTCCGCCGTAAAGGTAAAGGTGACGGTTCCCACCTTGGTTCCTGTGGTGGCAACAACGCCGGTATCCTCGTTGATGGTGGCAATGAGCGTGTCACTGCTGCTCCATTTGCCGGTGGTGCAGCTTGCCTGCACACCGCCTGCCCCCAAAACCTCTGCCTTAAGCGTGGGGCGGGCGGTTTCGGCGAGGGAAATCGTATAGTCGGCGTCATTCGCTTCCGGGACGATGTTCACCGTGCTCACGGAAACTTTCTTTGGCACCGTGAACTGCCGGGTCAGGGGAAGAACATTCACCCACTTAGGAGCGTCTTTCGTGCCCTCGTTGGCCTGCAGCGTCACCGTATAGGTGTGGGTGTAAACTGCGGGTGCGATTGCATAGTCGCTAATGGTGAAGGCTTCCTTCTCTGTGTCCAGATAGACCTGCAGATGGATTGGTTCAACCTCGGAGTCGTACCTCAGTTCGAGGCGGAAAGGGGCTTGCTTCGGCTCTGAGCCTGCCGGGGTGTGATAATCGCTGTATACGGTCTTGTAGGCCTGCTCCATGTTGGCGTTCATCGTGAACGATGCCTTGCCGCTGTCGTAGTCGGCGGTCAGTGCGGTGGGGGCGTTGCGCATCAAGACGCTCTTCAGCGTAACGCCGGTAATCGGCTCGCTTGGATATTGCGTGGTATCCAGCGTATGACCGAAAACATCTTTCACACCGGTCATACCATTGACGGTGACCGTGGTGTCATCCACATCCTGCACTGGGTACCAGAGCATTGCCGTGACGCCGTAGTCGTTCATGGAAAGCTCAGCGGCGGTATACTCTTTACCATTGATGGCCACGCGGGCGTTTCTAAGATCCACGAACTCATTAAAGGTAACTGTGATGGGCACGTGCTGTCCGCTGGCATAGGTTCCCTCCGGGGCTGTGACGCTTTGAATGGTGGGGGCGTCCGTGTCCAACAGCTTGGCGGTGACGTTGCTGTTCTGGGTGGTGGCGTAGGAATTTGGGATGTCGCCCTGTACATTTTTCGTATACAGACGGAAGGGCAGATAGTACCGCTGATCTCCTCTGTTTTGCGTGGTAGACTGCAGGGAGATGCTGACCGTTTCGCCCTTTTTAATCGTACAGTCCAGTGCTCTCGTTCTGTCGCCGCTGAGATTCAGAGATGTTCCATTGAACTTGTACTCCGTCAGATAGAACGGGGCATAGGGTTGTGTGGCACTATTATAGCCATACGGCGCATTGCCGGTATAGGCAGCTACGCTGGTACTCCAGTTAAACTTGATGCTGGCGTCGATTTGGTATGGCTGATAAAATTGGGAGGAGCCGCTGGGAAGCACCGAGTTGCGGGCACCCTCCAAAATTCCGATGGTATCGCTTAGCGCAACGAAGTCCTGATTGTTGGCACCGTCGCGGACATTGTATTTATCTGCCAGCAAAGGAATAAACATATCCCCCTGTATTGTGCTTGTACTTTCGTATCTTTCCTCATAGTTCGGCGCGGTCATTGATGTTTTTATTGCGGGGGCGCCAACCGTCTTTTTCAGCTTGAGCTGACAGTGGTCGGCATAACCGGTGCCGTCATAGAACACCAGATTTTCCGCATCGTAAAATTCAATCATCCCCAGCAGGTCGCCATAGGAATAAGAATTCGCGAGCCAGTCCGGGTTCCCTCCTCTGGTTGTAACCTTGACAGTGATTTTACAACCACCTAAACTGGAATACGGGACGTCATACTTATAGGTCAGCCTGTAGGACCCGTCGCTTTGCTCGACCCCTTTCGTCTCGCCTATCGAGACCTCCACACCGGTGATATACTCGCTGAGCCGGCCTTTTTTAATGCGGTAGGAAAAGCCGACCGGTTTTCCGCAGTATACAGTAAAAGTCCCGGAGCTCCATTCCTTGTTTGCGAGATTATCCAGCGTTTGGCTCATCATGCCGCTCATATCCACCGTCTCAACGCCCACAGGCGCTGTGGCAGAGGCGGAATACTGCAAACTGATGCCCTGCAGCTCCAGCTGCTCCATCAGGCTATTGAGATTCTCCAGAGCTTCCCCGGTAAACTCCTTGCCGGAGAAATAGGTGTTCTTGATCCGCTGCAGTTCCTGTTCGATTTGGATCATGGTCTTCAAATCGCCCAGCGCCACCGGAGTCCCATCCACGTCGGCTATACGGGTGAGATCCGTGTCGGGTTTTTCCAGCAGCTCCATGACAGCCGCCAGTGTCAACACCTGGCCGTCCAGCGTGATGGTTTGATCCACCTTGAAATTGCCGGCTTCATCCAGCAGCCCCAAAGCTTTCAGCATGGAAAGCACTTGGTCACTGCTACCGCCGGTCAAGGCGGAGAGCTGCTCCAAAATCGCCTGATTTTCCTCAGGTGTGTTGCCCAGCGAATCGCTCACCGATGCAAACGCAGTTGTCGGCAGCATGGTCAGCACCATGCTGCATAGAAGCAAGATACTGAGTATTCGTTTTTTCATTGGTTTTTCTCCTCCTTTTCGTATCGGGCGGGCTTATCCGCTCCGCCTTTTTTCTGTTTTTCTCTGTTTCTGAGCCGAAAGCACAGCGCAGTGATCGCTGCCGCCGCAGCAAAGGAGACGACGCCCACCAGCACATAGCCGCCTGCGTCCTCCCGCAGCAGCATCGCGCCGAAGCTGCCCCATGCGGCGGTCTGTCCATGCACTGCAAATGCGTCCACCGCCTGCGTCAGCGCTACGCACAGCAGCATACACGCTGCGGAGAGGCTTATTGCCTCGCGCCGCTGCCTTCGGCGGGTGTTTTTCCGCACCCGCTGCTTGACGAGTGCGACCCGTCTTGCGGTATCGTACATTTCGTTTGAACCTCCTCTCTGGATTCTTTGAAATGCGGCTTAAAAACCCCTTCACTTATATAGGTACAAAAAGTCGAAAAAACTCTCACCCAAAACGCAAAATTTTACAAAAAAATTTGAGAGCCGCCAAAAAGCAGCTCTCAAGGAGTGAATATTCGGTTATTGCTTCCGTGATAATCGGAAAACGGATAGCCTTCCTGCCGCCACCAGCAGCACCGGCAGGGCGTAGGCGATGTACTGCGCCGCACCGCCGTGAGCGATGAGCAGATTATAGATGGCGTGGAGGGTGATGGCCGTGCCCAGCAGTCCGCAGGTGCCCGCGACTTTCAGCCATGTCCGCCGCCATGTGTAGGCAAGTCCGCCGCCCACAATCAGACCGCAGAGGACGTGCATGGCTCCCGTGCCGAAGCCACGGAAGAAGATGAAGAAGAAGCGGTCAGCGCCGTTCTGGATGAGATAGCACACATTTTCAAAGGTGGCAAAGGCGAGGGCAACCGTGATGGCGGCAGCCTTGATTTTATCCCCCTCCGGCTCAAACACCAGCAGATAGAACACCAGCGGCAGCAGCTTCATCATTTCCTCCACCACCGGCGCGATCTCCGCCGTGGCGGCAAGGGCATCCGCCTGACACACCGCCGCGAGGAAAGTGTTGATATAGGCCGAGAGCAGGCACACCCCCATTCCGGCAATGCAGAACAGGAATAAGCGGAGCTGCCGCCTGCCCATGCACAGAGCGGCCACCAGCAGGGGAGATACCATGCAGAGGAAGATGTTTTCAATATAGGTCATGCTTCCACCGCCCTTCTCGTGGCGTGCAGCAGCCCCAGAATCGCAAACGTCAGCAGCATATCGCACCAGAAGGTTGGGCTGGCCGGTGAGGTATCCGGCCAAAAGCAGCCCACCGTCCAAAGCAGATACTCCGCGAACGCAAAGCACAGCACGCCGATGTGAAACCACCGCATATTCCGCGCCGCGCCCATCTGCGTTTTCGCATAGGCAAGCCCTCGAATGGCGCAGAAGGAGAGCCATATCATCATGCCGCACCAGATCAGGTTGGAGAGAATGTCCCCGAAAGTGCAGTAGAACGCCAGCAGCGGCACGCCGAACGCAGGCGCAAGCCATGCCCTGCGGCAGCGGAAACTGCGCTCATTTGTTCCGGTCAGCGTGGCCTGCAAAATGCGCAGGAAAATTACGCTGGCCACCCAGCCGAACTCCGACACATAAAAGACCCTCGGCGTGGTATCGAACAGCAGCAGATACAGCGTCCAGTAGAGCGCACCGAGGGCAAAGCAGCCGTAGAAGCACAGCAGCAGAAAATACGCCTGACTGCGGTTTTTCCGGTAGGATATGCCAGAAAGCAGCGCACCCACGAACGTGACCAGCAGTTGCAGCAGGTTCTCAATCAGCTCCATGCGCATCCTCGCTTTCCTTGTCCTGCTCGTCCTCACGGCTCATCTGCCGCAGCCGGAAGCACAGAACGGTCACGCACACGCCGAGAAGAAAGGCCAGTAGCCCGATAACAATGTATCCCAAAGCCGCGCCGCCGCCGTACATACTGGCCGCCGTTTCAAAGCCCGCATAGTCGCCTGCCTGGATGCTTGCGGCAATGCCGGGCATGGCGAGGGACGCGCCTATGAGCAGCACAAGGCACGCCGCCACAGCGGAAGCCATGGCGATCGTATTGCGCCGCAGCCGTTTCTCCTGTTCAATTTTAGCTATGCGCCGCTTGGTCTCCGTGACCCGTTCCTCATGACTCCGCATTTGTGATTCCCTCCCGTTCTAAGAGCTTTCGCAGGCTCTCTTTTCCGCGATACACCATGTTGGTGATCTGTTTTACCGTTTTTCCCGTGACCTCCGCCGCCTGTGTGTAGCTCATATCCTCAAAATAGGTGAGATACAGGACTTCCCGATAGTCCGGGTTCATTTCGCTCATGCAGAAATGCAGAATGCGGTTTCGCTCTTCCGTCCGGATGACCTCCTCCGTCAGCAGCTGTCCGTCCGGCTCGTCGGTCAGCGCATCAAGGCTGAACAGCGGCTTTCGTTTGCTCTTATGGCGCAGCGCCATGTGCCGCGCCGCCTTATAGAGATACGCCTTGAGGCCGCCGTCCCGGATGCGGGGCTTTTTTGTGAACAGATAGGCGAAAACGTCCAGCATCAGCTCTTCGGACTCGTGAACATCGTGCAGATAGCCGTCGATATATAGGGTCAGGGGGTCGCCGTATTTTTTCATCAGGGCCTCCAGCCCCGCATCGTCGCCGCTAAGATATTGGCGGTATAGGGTTTCATCGCAGACCATCGCACTCACTTCCTTTTTGCGGATGCTTCCAATTCCAATGCGGAGGGGATCCGTCAGGTGCTTGTCCTGCCGCTCCGATACGCCCCAACGGTAGGACGCCTCCCGAATGGAGATATAGCCCTTGATCCCGTTCATACCGCACCTCCGTATGGATAATACTAAACACAATATATTATATATTAATATCCGAATAAAAGCAATCCCACATGGACGATTTTGCACGAAGTTTTTTCGGGGCAGGAAGAAAAAGCAACGGTCGATTTGCTTTCAAGCCGCTTGGACGGTTCATTGCTTCGCCCCCGTTTCACATTTCTCTTTTTGGCGAGGCAGATAGGAGCATTTCCGTTCCCTCTTCACCTTTCGTATGACAAGATTCTATGCGGCTTATATGTGGCGATGTATCACTCAACCTTTTTATTATTCATATACCTTTTTATTTTAACTGCGGATGGGTTCAAACCGCCATTTTCGAATAATCCACCGCATAGGTTTTTACAGTAATGTGTTGTAATATTTTATACTCGATTATATCAACAAAAATAATCGGTAATCACTGATTAAAAAAATTTATTAATTATAAGAAAGAAAACCAAATACTTTGACAACAAAACGGTAAAATCAACGCAATATTGTAAAACAAAATTAATTATGCCTACACAATTCGACATACCATTTTTTGGTAATGTGATATTATAATGTCACAGGGACAAACCCTGATGCTTAAAAGACACGGGATGGTAAGGTTGACTTTTTTATTTAACAATGATAACAAAATCACTGAAATACCAATAATAAGAATACGACCTAACAAGGCTCAGCCTCGAAAACAATTTGACGAAGCCTCTCTTACATCATTATCGCAGTCCATAACAGAAAACGGTATCTTGCAGCCGCTGACTGTCAGAAGGGCAAGTCAAAGTGAATATGAGCTGATTGCCGGTGAACGCCGTCTTCGTGCGTCGGTTATGGCAGGACTTAAAAAAGTGCCGTGCATAATCGTTAAGTGTTCTGACAAAGAGTCTGCGATCTTTGCTCTCCTTGAAAATCTACAGCGCAGCGACCTCGGCGTGTTCGAGGAAGCTCGCGGGATTTCAAGACTTATACGAAGATTCGGACTTACTCAGGAAGAGGCGGCTCAAAGGCTTGGCAAAACTCAATCTACCATAGCCAACAAACTCCGACTTTTGAGGCTTACATACGAAGAACAGGAGCTTATTATTTCGGCAGGTCTTACGGAGCGCCATGCCAGGGCATTACTCCGAATAGAAGACGAGGGCAAAAGGCGAGAAGTCCTAAGCAAGGTAATAGCTCTTAATCTTAACACTCAACAGACCGACAATCTTGTAGGCGAAGTTTTGAATGACTGCCCAAAGCATATTAAAAGTATGGGAAGCAGTAAAGCGGTGATAAAAGATGTGCGTATTTTTGTAAACACCATCAACAAAGCGGTAGATACAATGCGCCTTGCAGGTATTGATGCCAAAGCAGTCAAAAGTGAAAACAACAACTATATCGAATACACAATTAAAATTCCCAAAAAAACCGCAAGCGATAATAAATCCGCTTAAACTTACTAACAAGAGGGTGCGAAAGCATCCGTTCCACTCATACCCATTTCCTTATCTAAACCCCTTGCAAACAGCCGTACAGTGTAAAAAACTGTACGGCTGTTTGCGTTCGCAATTAATAATTTTTTGCCGTTTCGTTCAAGCCGCCGAACAGCAGGCTGTTCGGCTACAGAAAAATTTTGTTAGCAGACAGTATCGTTGGCTTTGCGCACACCCACAACTTTTGAAAGGGGCGAGCAAACTTTTTATAATCGTAACGGACAAGGTATGAAAATTTTGACATTATTATAAGTCGGTGTTAAAATAAAATTACATTATAATGAAAAGGAATGATTTGTATGTCTAAGGGAGATATTGCAAAGCAAAATTTTATGAACGGTTACAATTGTTCTCAAGCGGTTTTGCTTGCATTTTGCGAGGATTTTGGACTTGAAAAAGAAACAGCATTAAAAATTTCCGAACCGTTCGGCGGCGGTATGGGCAGAATGAGAGAAGTTTGTGGTACTGTTACAGGTATGTTTATGGTGATAGGTCTTGCAATGGGTAATGACAATTCTAAAGACAATACCACAAAGAAAAATGTTTATAAATCGGTTCAGGAGCTTGCCGCAAAGTTTAAAGAAGACAACGGCTCTATTATTTGCAGAGAACTTTTAGGTTTTCAGAAAAACAATAAGGAAAGTTATGTGCCGTCAGAACGCACCAACGAATACTATAAAAAGCGTCCTTGTCCAGAGCTTTGCAAGTATGCGGCAGATATTCTTGAAGAATATCTTAAGAAAGAAAACCTCATTTAAACAACTGTTATTATATAAAATATATGATTTTGTGAATTGTCAACCAAAATTCAATTGCAGGTTGACAATTCGGTAAAACCGAGTTATAATATTGTCAACTTAATAAACCAAATAGGTTGACGATAAGGAGAAAGAACAATGTTAGAGGTAAAATCAAAGGCAACATCAAAAAGCAAAGCCGCTTTGCTTGATTTAGTATTTGTGGCACTCTTTGCCGCTGTAATGACAGTTTGTGCGCAAATTCAGATTCCGTTCGGAGAAGTTCCGTTTACACTTCAAACTCTCGGTGTATTTATTGCAGCGTCATTACTCGGTTGGAAAAGAGGTACACTCAGTGTTATAGTTTATGTACTTCTCGGTCTTGCCGGTGTTCCTGTGTTTGCAGGTTTCAGCGGAGGTATAGGTGTACTTTTCGGACCGACAGGCGGATATATTATCGGCTTTATTTTTACAGCTTTAATTGTAGGTCTTATGACAGAAAAACTCGGCAAAAAACTTTGGGTTGAAATTGTTTCTATGATTTTGGGCCTTGCTGTTTGTTATGCATTCGGCACAGTATGGTTTATGTTCCAAATGAAAATGGGACTTGTTGAGTCACTTTTACTGTGCGTAGTTCCTTATCTTATTGCTGACGCACTCAAAATTGCATTTTCAGCTGTATTGGTAAATCGTCTTGACAAAGTTATCAAGCTTTAATCTGCGACCGCACCACAGCCTTTGCATACAATTTTTCGTAGGAAAAGGCTACAGCAGTGATTTTGTGCAGAATATGACAAATGTAATTGAATATCTGAATAAAGAAAATCCGCTGATTACCTTAACGGGCAGTTGTAATGATGTTCTTTGCAGTAAATGCCCGAATAATAAATCACAGCTTTGTGCCGATAATGATAAAGTGGCAAGTTTTGACAATGCTTGTCTGAAAGAATATAATTTAAAAATCGGTGACGAAATCGAGTGGCTTGCGCTTAAAGATATGGCAAAAAGCAGGATAATTTCACAAGGAAAACTTAGTGAAGTCTGCAAAAATTGTCAGTGGAAATGTTACGATATTTAATAAGCTTACAACATCCCCATATAAAAAATCCCTGTTCAGCGCTGAACAGGGATTTTTGCTGTCTGTTAATTTTTGTTGAGTTGAGAGTAAAAGATTATTGTTTAGAAGAATGCTTCGCCAATCAATTATAAAAGTTTGGTCAACATTTTCAAAAATAAATAATTCTGTTTTAATGGCTGTCGCCTGTTTTTTTCAAACTAAGTGCAAGCACGCAAACAGCGTGGCTGTTTGCGCCTGATAAATTGCAATATCGGAAGATATTATGGGCACTGCCCAAACCCGAAAGCCTTTAAAAAGGCTTGACCTAAATTTTATTAAACCGTCTTTTTATTAGCTTTTGCGGTAAGTTTTTCAATTTCTATCACAAAAACATCTGTGCGTTCAAATGCGCCTTTTATATGGTTTTCACCGTCTTCCGTAAATTCGGGAGAGTATTTTTGCACCAGAAGCCGCAGTGCTTTTTCTTTTTCGGTAACCGTTTTTGACGCATAACCAAAGGCAATGGCACTTTCATAACCTGTTGTGAATTTTTCGGAAATAACATCTGATTTTGTAACGACAGTAAACGAAACTTTGCCCGAAAATCTTAGGTTATCCTGTTTGTGACCGATATTTTTGGCACAGTGAAAGTAGATTTTGCCGTCATCGTAAGCGTAGTTTACGGGTACGCCGTACGGATAGCCGTCTGCGCCGATGGTAGAAAGCACACCGAAGCTGCCCGATTTCAGAATTTCTAAGGCGGCATTTTCGTCAACTGCTCTGTCTTTTCTGCGGATTTCATAGTCTTTCATATTAATCAACTCCAAGATTGTTCATTACCATACCTGTAATCATTTTTGGATAGAAATATGTGGATTTCTGCGGCATTTTTTCTCCTGCGGCGGCAACATCACGAATTTCGGTAACTCTTGTAGGGTTGAGTACAAATGAGCATTGGAACTCGCCTTTGTCAACTCCGTCAATTGCCTCTGTAAAGAATTTTGTGTATGTAAGGTTAATCTGTTTTGCCATATTTTCCTTGTCAATTCCAAAGATTTTTTCAAGAATAAGTGTATGGAGAACAGAAACATCAAGCGACTGTGACGCCTTGCTTACATTGGGGAGCATTTGGCTCATAAAGTCGATATTTTTGAGTGTCAGCAAGAACCATTCGCCCTTGCCGCAATAGAAACCGAATGCTTTTTTGCCCTCGTCATAGAGTTTTTTCAAATCTTCCTCCATGGTGTCCGTGCCTTCTTTTTCGTCTATGTAGAAGAATTCGGAGCACTTTTCGAGTACCGCTTCTTTGTCAAAGTTCGGTAAATCTCTCACAAGGCGGTGGGTAGGAAATACCACAAGTCCCGGATGCTCCATATCTACGAGGTAAATCATCTGGAAGTCCTGCGGATCGCCCGGCTTTGAAATGCCGTTTTCTCTGCAATAATTTCTGTAATTGAGAGCGGTTTCGTATCTGTGGTGACCGTCGGCAATATATAGTTTTCTGTCTGCAAAATCGGCAACAAGCTTCGCAATGATTTCTTCGTCGGTTTCAATCCAAAGGCGATGTGTAACACCTGTTTCGTCTGTAAATTCAAGGTCGGCTTTTGCCTTTGACTGCTCATCAATGGTAGCGAGAGTTGTATGTTTTTCGTCCATATAGAGAGCGTAAATCTGACTGAAATTGCAGTTTGTTGCTTTCATAAGATTTAAACGGTCTTCTTTAGCCTTTGAAAGGGTAAATTCGTGCGGTAAGATAATGCCTTTTGAAAATTCTTCAAGCTGAACTCTCGCAATAATGCCCTTTATGCTTTTGCGTGTGTTTCCAACGGAAAATTCTTCCTCGTAAATATAGATAGCAGGCTTATCTTCAATTTTCAAAATGCCTTTATCCTGCCACATTTTTAAAATATCGCTTGCGCAAGCGTAAGGATTTTCACCCTCTTTTGGCAATTCAAGACGAATAATGTTGTATTCGTTTTCTTTAATAAAAGCAAGTCTTTCTTGCTCGCTGATTATGTCGTACGGAGGACAGCAAAGAGAGGAAATTTCGCCTGCCTTTGCGGTGTTGTATCTCATACCTTTGAATGCTTTAATAACTGCCATAGCCGTTACCTCCAATTGAATTAATAAAATTCCCGAACAAGGAATATAAAATTATAAGAATTATAAGTAAAAATAATACTATCATATATATTGTACCACGAATATGTAGGAATTTCAATAAATTTGTTGTAAAAAGCAGTGCTTTTATATACTTTTTGAATAATACAGAAACAAAAATTCTTATAAAATTAAATGAAAAGATTGACAATACAGATATAATATGATATAATATCACTTGCGTAAAATAAATACGCGCCAATAGCTCAGTTGGTTAGAGCTACCGGCTCATAACCGGTCGGTCCGGGGTTCGAGTCCCTGTTGGCGCACCAAGCAAAAACCGCATTAGAAAACTGTTTTTCAGCTTTTTAATGCGGTTGTTTTTATATCGTTATACACAGAAATACAAGGAAAAACAGTGTACTACAGAAAAAATGCATTGCAATAAATTTAAAAATTTAAAAAAGCGCTTGACTTTTGAGTTCTGAAAGAACATGATATAATTACACTCAATAGAGGTGAACAAAGACGAATAGACTGCAAGCGTCAGAAAGGAGATTAAAATGAAAGAAGATATGACAAGACTTGAGATACTTACTTTATTGCTATCTATCAAAGCGTTGCTTGACAGTGATAATATTGATAAAGCAAAAGAGTTAATTGATGAAGTAATTGCCGAGGCAAAAAGAACAAGCTCTGACGATTAAATCAGAGCCTTATATTTAATATCAAGAGAAAGGAAGTTATATTTACGGCTTATATTAAAAAAACAGATAACCCCAAAATGGGTAGACCGAGTGAAAATCTTACTCATGATATAAAAGTTAGGGTTGATGATGAATTAAATTCTCAAATTAAAAAATACGCAGTCAAATGCACTCTTTCAAAAGCGGCTGCAATAAGAGAGATTTTATCATCATTTTTTGCACAAAATTAAAAGGTACTATTCTGAATATCTGGGTAACAATAATAAATTATGGTTTAGCAAATTGATTTGCCAATCAATTATAAAAGTTTGGTCGACC
>ENA-OPRK01000272-OPRK01000272.1-human-gut-metagenome-genome-assembly--contig:-NODE-272-length-42563-cov-44.055072_pt1 | contig 42563 bp, 41 predicted proteins | sample MGYA00241793_ERZ501877 | MGnify/ENA primary metagenome ERZ501877 (study PRJEB25962, sample SAMEA1966253) | human gut metagenome | biome: human gut; feature: human-associated habitat; material: faeces... | reverse complement strand
AGAACTGTAAAATATAAAAGAGGTTGTGCCAACGTTTTGACACAACCTCTTTTTTATTGCAAAATAATTTCTTTCCCTCGAATTTGATAACTGATCCCACACGATCCAAAGACTTTTTCCAGTGTGGCGTTCAGGTCTTTCGTTAAGACCGTCCCGTTGTAGGTCAGCCCCTCGCATTTCTCATGTCCGACGACTGTTACTTCAAATATATGCTCAATATCTGCCACTACATTTATTAGCGGATCGTCTTCATACCCCAACACCTCGGGGAACTCCGATTCTTCTGCCTTTTTCTCTACCGGCACAATCTTGTTCTCATCGCAATGAACGCTTTCCCCGGCAAGCAATGTACGCTTACCTACAGCAGTCTCGACTTGCACACTTCCTTCCTCACAGTTGACGGTCATCTTCTTTCCTTGCTGATCGATGAGGAATTTCGTTCCCAGTACGGTTACGTCGCCGGCTTCTGTACGGACCGTGAATGTCTTGCCTTTGGTTACGTTAAAAGAGGCTTTACCCAATAGTTGCAATTTGCGCTCCCAAAGCCATGTGATATGATTGTAAGTCAGGCGGGAATTTTCCATCACCTGCACAGTACTGCCATCCGGCAATTCATAGTTCATAGCAGTGTTATCAGTCACCACCTTTTCTTCTGCCAGGAAGTAACCGCCTATCCCCAAAAGAAGGACAACTGCCGCTGCCACTCCCCATGAGAAAGAGAAACTTCTCCCCGCACCTTGCTTTCTTCTCCGGCTTAAGGCGATCTTATGGCTCTCCTCACGTTGCAACTTCAGCTTATCACCTATTTCTTTTTTACGAGAAAAGATTTCGCCAACCAGAGGAAGTTTTCCTTCTTCTAAGTATTTATCTAAAGATTCTGTCCACTTTTCCATATCTCACACCTCAATTAAAAATCCACAAATTAGCTGCTACCAACAACAAGAAAGATTTGCTCATACGCTCCCGCAAACTGGAGATAGCCATATGAGTAGTATTGTAAACCGTACGTGAAGTGAGTCCCATCACCTGGGCTATTTCTTCCGGACTCATCTTCTTATAGTACTTAAGATACAATACCTCCCGCTGTTGCTTTGTCAAATTGTTCAGCTCTTTCTGTAAAACTTCCAGCTGTTCTTTTTCCAACTCTGAATGGATAATAGCAGTTTCAATATCGATCTCCAGATCAAACTGATATTCGTTTGTGCCTACTTCATCCAGTGATTTTAATGAGCCACTATTCTCCTTTTTCAGTTCGTTCACTATCATGTGTCTCAACGAAACACATAAGTAAGCGGGTATGGATTGAGGAGCCGTGCAAGTTTCTCTTTTCTCAAAGATGTAAACAAACAACGACTGTATCGCCTCGGTTACCAGAGTCTCATCACCGGCTATCTTCATGCCATATCCATACAGTAAATCTGCATATTGCTCATAAAGCTGCCGGAATGCCTCTTCATCCCCTTGCTGAATTTTATCCCAGGATAGTGTCTTCATTTCTATTCACTCATTTATATGAGATATGTTTTTCCTTTTTTTACCTGATTTTTTAGTTAAAATCAACGGAATATGTTTTAAAACTCACTTGTAAAGTGGAATTTGATGTGTTTAAAGTCTACAAACGCACATAAACCATTGATTTTCAAAAGAAAGCCCACTGCGTTAAAAGTAGCGGGTAACAAACTAGTAACAAAGTAACATTTTTATGATACTTCAGTGAGCTTTCATTTGTCAAAGGTACATATTCTTTTTAAATATACAACACTCGCCTTTTCAACTCTTCAAATCATATCTTAAACAAACGAAAAACCAATAAACGAATCTATGAGTTTACATCGGGAATCCCCCCATGTTATAATATTCTTCATAAAGTCACGAAAATGCATATAAAAAGCCTCGATCCGTCACGGGTGGAGGCTTACCATATACTAAACAAGCATATAAAAACAACTAAACAGGGGAATTTCCCCCAGTGTTGAAATCTGAATGCCGACTACCTTACACAAGCCACCGGCATTATTAACTTAACGTATATGTTTAATAACTGAAAGGATATTGCATCATCACGACGATATATCCCACAACAAACACAATACTAAACTAAATATTTCCAGTCAGCCCCATAGGGAAAAAATCGGGGCTTAACCTTGTGATTACTCCTGTCGTCACGACGGTGTTATAAGTAAGTTATAAACGGATCATGTCATTAATTCATCAAATTCAATCATTTCATTAATATATTCAATAAGTCTTTCATTTGCACCACCATCCCGGGCAATGTCAGCAGCTTCTATAAAAGGCCTTTCCGGGGTCTCTCTAGCAACTTTCCAACAGTTAGGGCGTGAAACGGTTTCGAGCTCGGCAAAACTCATACTTCCGTATTTTGTAATGCAATCCTTCAGTATTTCCATATCGGATATAGAAAGGTAGTCTGTATTAGCTTGACGCTTTGGTAGCAAATAGTACTGGGAGATATAAACACTATCTTTTAAACCAGACAAAACAGTTTTATCCCCTTTGATTGCCTTGTACAATTCTATCGGTGCGGGACCATGCGGAAAAGCATAAAATTTATCATCTATCATTGGGAATCCCCATTCCAGAAGGTTTCGTTGATTGCCAAAGTATAGTATAATAAACAGGCGTTGATAATCAATTCCTCCTGTTCGGTTGATTATGTATAAGACTATCTCAATTAATGCTTGTATTCGATCCTGTCTCATAAGAATACAGATATTGCATGTTTATGATATAGTAGCCAAAAAATTAGAAAGGCTTTTGAAATCGCTAAATTCTTTCATCTCGGCATTGTCGGTTTTCCTTATTCGTTTATTCTTTCTGCTTTCAGATACAATAGACAGCATATTTTTTACAATGCCTTTTGCATTATAAATTTTGATATTCTCGCTTTCAGACAAATTGCAAAGCTCATCCGCAAAAGACCTAGAAATAAATGTTATTTGCGATAGGTCAATAATAGAAATATTACAATTCAAGATTTTTTCACGCAATACATCGGCATTAGAGCGTGAACGTATTTCTGTTCCAAACAAATCGTAAAGTTTAATCATTTCGTTCATAATACTACCTCCTACCTTATATATTTCATGTAATCAAAAGAATTATTTACTGTTAACGGTATTCTCATAAGTATTACTGTACCATCCCAACTAATGGATTCTGGAAGCCTAACATACGAACTTCCGTTAATATCATGTCGATGAAATGCACCTCCGGATAGCATAAAAAATGCGCCTCCAAGCCCTTCTACAATCATGCTTTTTGTGGAAGATATGCCAAACCCTCTATTTTCTGCTTCTGGAAGATTCTTTGTAGAATACCCTTCGTTGGCAAATTTAAGTGCTTCTGCTTCATTATCACCTATTTCTTCTATCATTTTCTGTGTTTTTACATAACTTCCGTATATAGTGATCCCGTCATCGGCAATACAAATGTCTAAACTATTCTCCTTGCCTAAATACTGTGTATAGATGTAACCAAATTCACTGTCTGAATGCTGGTCTATATTGCAAACTAATTCACTAATTAAATATGAAATTGGAGTTTTCAGCCTTGCATCTAACTGCTTTTGTTTTTCTACTACAGATTGAATTATTGTCTGCATCGAATCAATATTCTTATTTAATCTACTGAATCTGCATATAGGAATATAGCTTTTAACCAAATACTCTTTTAATGCCTCTTTCAGTCCCTCATCATCTTCTATCGTAAGCATGTCAAAGAAACGCACACAACTCAAATAACTTCTCATATATGAGGGAAGATTTTTGCAATCAATGTTGGTTTTACATTTGCTTCTATATATGGCAAAAGGGAATAAAAAGAACGGATGAAAAAATGACGTATTCGAGAAATCCCAAATAATATTATCCCCCTCTCCGTATATTTCATTCTGCAATATAACAGAAAAAAGATGATTGAATACACTTCCTATCCTTTCGTCTCTGTCCGCATTTGGTATTTTAATTGCAATATTCATAATGCAAATATAGTATGTTTCTACTGTTTTCTTTATCTCATTTTATCTTATTTTATTCTATTTGCTTATATTTTCTCCATTTTAAGGTTTAAAACATGCCGTAAAACATAAAAGCAATAGTACTATAATGTGAGATTTTTTCACGTTATCCTATACTCCTTTGCTCGTTTTTTGCTCGTTTTCTCATCCTGTTTGCATCTAAGCGACTTTCTAACACCGGACAAAGAAACTATCATCAGCGAAGAGAAAGCCTTAAAATCGCAAACCCTGAAAGGAATACGGGGAGATAATAAATGCCGCCTCATCTCACGACGAAACAGCATAAGCACACAAACACAAAACAAACACAAAATATCAATAAATGAATCTATTTAGTTTTCATCAATAAAAAATAGTTCATGATTTCGAATACAAAGATATAAGAAAATATTGATTGTACAAAGTAGAACGACTATCATACAACAATACGAAAACCTTTTGTGTAACGTTCTCCTTGCATTGCGTTGACAGCCGTCCCTATTTTCATAGGTTGCAAATATACAATTTTTTATCAATACAGTTCCGACTCTTCCACCCAGTTTATTAAAGCTATTGTTTTATATTCAACCAGCTTAAATTTTAGCCCGTTGATTTTCTTTTGCTCCTTTCGCATTGAGTACCGGACATACACAGCCGACACCATGATGTTTTTAAATGATAGCTTTTGCCGTTCCGGAACACCGTGCGATCATAGAAGCGATGAATAGGAAGAACCTTTCCGCAATGTGTGCATCTCTTCCGCTCTATTCCTTCCACTGTAACCCGGTTCTTTGGCTTCCGTTTAACTAGCTGGCACGAAAGGCACTCATGTGCGCCATATCTCCGGCAATAAGCAATAGAGCGCTCTCCGCACTTGGCAAAATGGGTGCAATCAGATCTGGGTGATGTTTGATGTATATTCATAATCGGATTCTTTTAAATGTAATCCCGGCAACCGTATTGTTACCGGGACGTCTTTGTTGATGGCGTCAACTAATGTGCCGGTCCGAAAACCCCTAACACAAACTTATCTTATCAAATTCTTATTAAGCGTTTTCAGGTTGAATTTCGAAGGTTTAGACTTTCCTGTACACTTTGTTGCCTTCATGTCGTACTCCTTTAAAATAAGCCTTCTTATTTCTCTGTTCTGCCGTCTCATTACTGGCAGAACAACCCTTTAATATATCCTGATTGATAGAACGCAAATCAAAATTACCGGCTGTAGGAAGAAGATTTCCTCCTAATCCTTTGATTATTTCTCTTTGTATGCGGACTACATCATTTAATTTGCTGATTGTATCAAGTAAATTGTCTATTGTGTTCATCTTTGATTCTATTAAAATTATCATTAATCGACTTTAAATAACTCACAACCGGTTTTCTCCTTTGCACGTTCCAGAAGTTTAACCGTATTTTCATTGTTTACGACAAGCCGTATCCCGGAGCATCCTACCGTTTGCGGCTTCTGAAACAACAAGTCGCAGGGCTGGCCGTAGTACACCCATAAGAAAGTAAATTCTGATAGGTACATATTGTCTATCTTGACAATGTATTTAGATGGTATATCCATAACATTAACCCTTATTCGACCTCTTTTCGATCCTCATAGGGATAATCTTACACGGCTTGCTTCCGGCAGCTATTTTGGGACCTGATGTATTCTGTTCCTCTAAGACCTGAACCCTTTCAATTAACATAGCGACGGCTTCTGTAATACGTTCTATATGTTTTAATAATTCTTTCTCGTTCATAACTAATTCTATTTATGGTTCATTTCAGGTTTACATACGCAAGATTCTACGTATGTAAAACCGCAACTATAGGTTATAAGAACGGTTTTCCGTTCTTATCGTTAAACATCTCATCCCAGATACAGAAAGCAAGAAGGATGATACAGAAAGTTAATGTAGTACTCATAATCTGATGTTTTATGTTGAGGCTGGAACATTAATCATCGTAAAAGAAACGTTCGTCCCCTTTACGGAGCATCCTATATCCTGCATACAGGACGCCCAATATAATAAATAGCTCTATCATGATAACGGGGTTTGTTTTCGCTTGATTAGCGGATGAGACGCTAACAGTGAGCGGTTATACAAGCGTTTCAAAAATAAGATGCTCGTTTCGTGAGCTGACGCAATTTGTACGGTACTATTATTCCCGTTCAAATAACTTTCATTTGGTTTTCGCATGAAATGAAATTATCTGAATAAAAAAAAGGAAGGAGAAGCATACCCCAGTCTGCGAAAACCTCTTTACTGCTATGTGGCAAATAAAGACACGGGTATAACTTCTCCTATATGTATTTAAAATATATGCCGTATGGACATAAAAAAACACATAGCCATTTTGTAAAAAAGATTTTCGCACCACAAAAGTACGTACATTTTTCAAAATTGCAAGCGTGAAAGCCAAATTTTCCATTTTATTTCGGTTTAAATAATTGTAATCTGTTGATATATTGATGAGGCTCTTATTATCTCTAATGGTGTGCCGGTCACTTCTATTGCTGTGTACTCTTCGTATTCGAATACATTATGCTTTATTCCTTCTATCTTTAGCAAGGTAGTAATATCCTCTACTTGCCTGCTCTCGTGGAGCTTATAAACCTTTGTCTCTGTCATATAGTATATAATTTATGATAGGGGTAATTACCCCTATGGTTAATATTCTAATCTCCTACGTAGTTTCCCCAACCGCTAAAGGCCGAGTAATGATAACCCACTCCGTAACCGTATGCGCCACCGGAAGCCTCAACACATGAAGATCTTTCTACCCGGTTCTTTCTTCTCTCACTTGCAGCGGCCAACATTGCAGCACGTTCGGCCTCTATACGTGCGGTACGCTCTTTGCGTTCCTGGGCTTCTTGCTTCTTTGCCTCATGGTAAGCAATCGTTTCTTCTCTACGGTCTGCTATTTCTTTATTGAACTTAGCAACCTTCCAAGCTCTTTTCAATGCATCCGAAAAGGTAGGGTACTTTTCAGGACGGAACTTTCTCATTGTGTGAGCTGATTTCATTATTGAGCTTAAATCGTAACGTGTCATAATTTCGTTTCTCCTTAATTTTTACTTTGCAAATTTAGTCTTTTCTAAATTGTTCTCCAAATATTTTGTAGTAAAAATTTAGCCTCAACGAAATTTTCACTCCTTTTATTTCGTTATATCGAAAACGCGAATTATATTTGCATCAGTTAAGTAATTTAATTGTAACTAAATTATGAGAGTAAAAGAATTATTAAAGCAAAAAGGAATGACTGCTAAAGAACTGGCAGCTAAAATCGGTATTAGTGAAGGAGCTTTATCTCAATCTATAAAGGAGGGAGCAAACCCAAACTTACAAACACTTACAAAAATAGCTTCATCACTCGAAGTTTCAGTAAGTGAGTTATTCGATAGCCCCAAAGGGGGGATAATCACTTGCCCCCACTGTGGAAAGAGCATCAATATTAAAGTAGAATAAGCATGAACCAGCTAGAGTTAATCCAGAGTAAGATATACGAAATAAGAGGGCAAAGGGTGATGCTTGATTTCGATCTGGCGGTATTGTACCAAGTAGAAACCCGTGTACTTAACCAGGCAGTAAAACGAAATATAGATCGCTTCCCAACGGATTTTATGTTTCAGTTGTCCCCTAACGAATGGGCGGATATCTCATCACAATTTGTGATGACATCCCGTAGCAAAAGACCTAAAACAGCTCTACCACTGGCTTTTACAGAGCACGGTGTAGTAATGCTATCAAGCGTATTAAGAAGTGATATTGCGATACAAATAAGCGTGTTAGTCGTACGTGCCTTTGTCGCTATCCGGCAAATGCTGGCGAATCCACCCGTAGACCGGATAGGCAACATTGAAAAAGAAGTCAAAGAGCTAAAGGAATACATAGAGGAGGTCTTTGCAGACTACAACGACATCAACGACGATACCCGGATGCAGCTGGAACTAATCAACCAGACATTAGCCGAGCTTCAGGCACAAAAGAGGATGGAGAACAAGCCACGTAACCCGATAGGGTTCATTAAGCCGGAGAAGAAATAGTATAATTCCGCTCTTTGGAGTTGAGGCAACACACATTTTGATACAATCCACTAATTCCATATCTTTGTCGTATCAAATAGTGTTTTATTCGTCGGGATGACGAAAGCAATCAAAAGTATTGCCCTTTGTTTTTGAAGGGCCAATCATTCATACAATATTTGTATTATTTGGCCGTTTCGTCGTGAGATGAGGCGAGTAATAAGGGAGCAATGCTTTATGTGTTGTTCCCTTTTCTATACTATTTTAAATACCCCCAAATAGGGTATTTTTTCGTGATGAGGCCACCAACTAAAAAGGCTCCTAGTTATCACAACCCGGAACCTTACTTGATATACTTAAAACTGAACTATAGCATATTTAATAACAGCTACAAAGATAAGAACATTTTCAGATTTTGAACCCCTGGACTATTAGAAAATTACCCCGCTACAGGCTGAAACGACGAAGTACCCCCACATGATTTCTATTTTCACCCCTCCCATAACAGGGCGTTTCTTATTTGCCATTTCCGTATAATAATGGGTACCCCTATACACACCCCTTTATCATCCTATCAGATCATACATGTTTGATACGATCGTATAGATACGTGGCAATAATCCGTTTCGCTCCGCTATATCCAGATTGTTCTCTTCCGGATATTTCTTCTTATAGGATCGTATTGATACGTGATAACGATAATACAGGTGATTGTATACTTTATGCCATATATCACTTTGGTTCGTGCTTGTTGCTCTGGCTATTTTATTGACAAGCGACCGGATGCAATCACGTTGAGACATTTTCGGAAGTTCTTCCGTTGGGGATGGAAGCCCCTCAAGACTGGTTCTTCTTTCCTCTATCACTTTAATACGCTGATCCATATCAGACAATACGCGGGCATATTCTTCCTTTATCACCTTTTCCATTGCGTTAAAGGCAGCGATATAATCTTCTTTAAATTTCATTGCCTTCTCACCTGTGTAACTCATAACCAAAAGAGTAAACCCGTCTTTTGTCATTACATACATAGGCGTCTCTTTGTTTTGACGGCTAAGATATGAGGACAGCACGAAATTGTGCTCCCTAAATAATGCACTACAACCCATTTCCCGAATATCCTGCATTACTCTTTTATGTTCTTTCCCGAACTTTTTGGCGACTAACAAACTGTTTGTTAACGCCTGGTTGTCGGCACCGCGGAAAACTAGATTATTCATAAATTGTTCTATTTTATATTTATTCTTATAACTAATTGATTATCAATTTTAGGGGAATTTTCCCCTAAACCATTTTCAAAGAATAAAACCAGCTTTGTTTTGTATCATTTTTTCCTTTCCCGTAATTTCACCCCCACGGGCATTTTCCAAAAATCAAAAAATGTCTCTCCTTAGGGGCAGTGGATTTGAGTGTTTGAGGGGTCAGAAAAAAACACCTCCCCCTATCGTTAAAATTTTCTTATTTTAACACCTTGCAACATTTCGACATTTTATCCGGCTGGATGCATATTGGCAGCACTTTCCGCCACTCTTCGGCATCCTTCGGGTAGTCAGCTCCGGTTTTCCTCTTCCGACCTTCGGTGCATCTCCCAACTACCCGCAGGATGCTTCATTGAGAGATGCTTTCTATGAAAGATACCGCCTCTATAGGATGCACTCTATAGAACACACCTGTTTTCAGGCTTATTTACGTTCCGTATGTTTATTCTTATTACTCTTCCGGTTCTTCTTCATAATCCGTATTATACACCTCTTCCGCCTGTACCTCCTCTTCTTCATCGTACCGACCGGCTCCATCTTCCGGAAACATGCCGTCTATCGTTGCCTCCCGTGCTCTTTTGGGGACATCTCCGTAGTTTGTTTCCTGATATGATGCATTCCTTGCAAACTCCCGCCTTATTTCCCCTGCAATGCTATCCTTTATTTGTAGTCCGGCTTCATGTAGCAGATATTCCAGTATGTAATCAATACGTGTACATCCTATATTCTCCCCGATCCGGTGCAACGCTGTGTATATAGTCGGGAAAAGGGCGCACATTATCGACTTCAGTATATCGTTATTGTTGGAAGTGATGTGTGTATCTTCCCCTTTGAATGTCATATACCTGCAACAATATCCTTTGCTGCCTTCCTGATTAAACAGCATGACGGAACCGGCCAGCCTCAACGCCCTTCCCTTATTACTGGGACATACGGTAATCACCCGGTTCTTTTTATTCTCCACCCCTTCCCAAATCTTATGCAGGTCGTATATCTCCGAAAGGCTGGCATCCTTTCCTCCGGTATATCCCGGATCCGTGTATCTAAGAAAGGCTTCCAGCAAACATTGCATTATCTCGTACCGGCTTTTAAAACCGTACTTTTCCACTATACTTTCCAGCCTTGCGGCAGCTTCAGGAGATATTTTTGCCTGTATGCTTATAAATTTTCTTTCGTTTATATCTTTCATATTAGCATATTTATAAATTCATAATAAGGCTATTTATTTGCCCGTCACGGGATTTTCACCATACAGACGGACATATAAACCATGTGATAAAAACTCATCTTACATATTCCGTATGCCATTATCCCGCATTATTACGTCGTACATATCCAAGATGGCGGCATAAACACGTATCAACAGCCCGTATCGTTCCGCCAAATCCAATACTTTTTCTCTGGGACGTCTTTCACAGGAAGAGAACGATATATGATAACGGTTATGCAGATGAAGAAACACCTCATACCATAGATTCTTTTTCGGAACTTTCAGCCTTCCCGCGCAATCGTCGATCAAGTATTGTATGTTATCACGCAGGGACATTCCGGGCGTGAGCCTCAACAGGAAAGAAAACTCATTGTCAGAAGAATATTTTTCTTCCAGCACTTTAATACGCTGATTCATGCTGGAAAATACGCGGGCATATTCTTCCTTTATCACCTTCTCCATTGCATTAAAGGCAGCGATATAAGCCAGTTTAAACTGAAAAGCCCTTTTCCCGGTAAATCCCATCACAAGCAAGGTGAAGCCGTCACGGTTCATAACAACAACACGGGAATGACGTATACCGCCATTCGGTTGCGGAATCTCTATCGATGTGTCGGAAGAATATCCTTTACATTGATTTTCAGGCACTTTTGCAAATATGGCATCAATTGCCTTTAATACATCACCATGTTCTTTCCCGAACTTTTCAGCGACTAGCAAACTATTTGTTAACGCCTGGTTGTCGGCACCGCGAAAAACTAGATTATTCATGAATTGTTCTATTTTTCGTATTTCAAAATTATAACCCCTGTAATTTTTGAGACAACAAACAGAAATATTGTCCTATTTTTCGCATTATCCTATATTCTGATTATATGCAGCCTCATCCGTTATTTATTCCGGAAGTATTTTATATCCTGTTTTCTTTGATTTAAGACGCTTTTATGTTTTGAACGATAAAATGTGCATCTGAATAACAAAATAACCATAGAGGCAAAAAGAATCATATCTACGTATTTGTTTTGCCGTTCATTATCTCCTTGAACTTGTTCACAAAATAAATCTGCCCCTTTCCGGTAACTTTGCAGGTGTATCTCATGCAGTTCAACCCCTTTATGTGCTCCGCATGGAGATGAAACAGCCGCAAACGTGCGCTTTCCTGTGACGGGGTGTAATCATTAACCAGCTTCCGCCCGATTCTCCGCGGCTTCTTCAGCAAATAGCCGTTCCTTACCATCCAAGCAAACAACTCATTGCGGTTTATTATATAGCCGTTTTGCGTTATCAGTTTTGCCAGATCATCCATACGGATAGTATCGTTACTACTTGCCACGCTCTCCGCGAAAATTACTGCCGGTTGCTGGGCTGTTATCTGATTGTGAAGCTCCATGTTATTGGCCGTAATGCTTTCTATCTGTTTTTGTTGTTCTCTTGTCTTTTGCTCCAAAAGGGTTCTGACCATGTTTTCACAGGCTATAAAATATTGCCGAGCTTGTTTGCCCCGTTCGTTACCTTCCAGCATTGAAAGCTCCTTTGCCATATCAACAGAAAGTATATATTCTATTCGTGTTGTGGCTCCTACTTCTCGCTCCACGATTTCGGTGAATGATTGAAAATCAACTCCTTCTATAAAATCATAAGATTTAATTCTGTCCTTAATCCATGTCGAAAAATCTCTTTTATTGCCTAAAAAAGCGTGCAAGTCACGTGCATTAACTTCCTTTCCATTGGCAGACAAAGGAATAAGACTGCCAAAATCGTTCGTATTGATTAATTCGCTCATAATTGTATAGATTAAATTTTACTTTGCTTATTAATTCATGATTACCGGGCTGACGGTCGGTTTTCCGTTTACAACCTCCTGAAACAACCGATAGACACAGAACATGTCTTTTATGAACCGTAATACATCATGCCGGCTTACAGGACTTACACGCCCGTCCGGATCAACCTTCACAAACTTTCTTTCAAATTCCCTATAGGAAATATCACCGTTTATGTAGGCCAGCAACATACGGGCGTATATTTGGTAATGCGTATCACATTCCGATTTAAAGCGTGCCAGTTCTTCCGGGCATGAGTGATCCAGCCGTTTATAAAACCTCATAATATCATCCGGGCTATAACCGAACACCCCGATTCCCTTACTAAAAAACATCATGCACCCGTAATGCCTTATACTTTGATTTGCCAGATAATCTCTATCTGATAGATTATCCTCCCGCAGGCACTTTCCTTCAAGTATGGCGTCAAATTTCTGCATCTTTATATCAGCCTCATCGCATACGGGTTTATCCATGCAGGATAATTTACGGTATGCAAAGGACATATTGTAACTGTAATAACCCACCGTGAGAAATACAACCACCAACATACGACGCTTTTTATGAAGCATACATAAAGTCTTTCCGGGATTCAGTCTGCACTCCTGATAATCTATCACATATTTTTCCAATGTTTTCTTCATTTTCATTTCTATATTTTGGCTAATGCCGTTTTCTTTGTTTTTTAAGCGTTTTATCCTATGAGGTATTATTTTCTACATGAATCCCGCAAAAACTTCGTAGAGCCAAAGAAAAACGGCATTTTCGTTTATTTTATTGCTATGTACCATGCCCGGCCTCAACTATGGCACACTCCAACTTTTGCGACAAGGTTTCAGCGGCTTTTTTTACCGCACCGTCCGCGGAGGCGAAAAAGTTTAGTGATCTCAATGAACCACGGTTGGCGGTCTTTCCGTTCTTGCTTCGGGTTCTCGTAAATGCTACACGCGGTTTCGTTCCCTGATTATGCATCCGCAAGATAAACGCCCGATCACGTCCGTAGTATGAATTAACCTGTATTGTCCGCTCACTTCTTTTTCTGTTACGTAAAATTCCGCTTGTTCCGCCTCTTATCGGCTCGTAGGAGCTTCTTTTTCCCGTCGAACGCTGATTATAAAGGGATATGTTACCGCCCAGTGTCTTTTTATAGATGCCGACCTTAACACCCAGATAGGATTTACGCGGATCGTTGGGTAATGCACTCTTTGCGGCTGTCTGTACCTCCTTTCTGGCTTCGTTGAGGCTTTGGCGGAGATACTTCTTAATATCCTTCTTTTTCAGGATCTCATCATAACTCAACCGCTTTAACAGACCTAACGCCCCTCTGGCATCCGTTATTACAACAGGAGTCTTAATTATGTAACCTGCTTCTTTTCCTGCCATACCATCAACCCTTTAAAATTACCCCTTTGCCGGTTCTCTTACCGTAGTTGTTGATTACGGTCACGATCTGTTCACCGGTTACTACCGTTTTACTGCCACCACCTCCCAGATTTCCGGAATGAATGGCATTATAGAGTTTTTTCTGATCCGCTTCATTCATAATCATTTCTCCGCTACTTACACGGGCGGTTATACCGTCCATGTAATTATTACCTCCAATTACACCGCCTTCCGCAAAACTTGGGACGCTCATAATAGCGGCAATGACGGTAGCGACGGCAGCTGCGGCCATCATAGCACCAACAAAGGGAATAGAAGCAACGGACGAAGCCGCACCGGAGGCGGCTGCTTTCGTATTGGCGTTAGCTTCTTGGTTTTTAGCATTTATCATTGCGTCTATGGCTGGAATAGCCGCCCCCACTGCAACGGTAACACCTCCCAGATAGTTAAGCATAGCCCCAAATGTACTATCGGAAATATTGCCTATTTTTTCTAATGAGGTTCCGACGTCGTTAAAATCTTGCTCCAATTTTTTTATCTTTTTTTTTCTTAGCGAAACACCGTCCAGCTCATCTGCGTATTTTCTCCAAATGGCTATCTGTTCATTCAGGTATTTTTTCTCTTCCTCGTTTGCGACAGATAACATGCCGGTAAGCTCCTGAATCTTATTTTGTGCAAGCGTGTACATATCCATCTTAGAACGGATGGCCTCTATAGGATCTTCACCCTCTACCTTTTCATCCTCACTTTTTATCATTGTGGCCTGAACCGGTTGCGTCAGGACGGGGAGAGTTTTGCCGGTACTGATTGCATCCAATACCGTTTGACTAAGTGCATCCTTACCGGAGATGGCTGTTTTTATTTCTTCGTTTAGCTGTTCATAATTGAAGATCGGAGCTATCTCTTTCTTTCCTTTACCGGTTCCACCTCCGGAGCTAATACCGTGTTGCTTGTTGTATGAGCCTTCTATTTTTGCCAGTGTATTACCAACCTCCAATTCACGTGCGGAAATGGCCGCTTTCAATTCTGCGGAAGATGCTTTCAAATCCAGTGCTTTTGCTACCGCACTATTAGTATCGTCCGCTATCTGGGTAAACGTGTAATACATATTACCCATCAAACCGGCTGTAGATTTTTTGTAATCATCCAGTTCTTTTTGTAGAGCTTTGGATTCTTCAGTATCTAAAGCGGCTCCGGTGAAGGTGTCGGTTACTTTTGCGGCAAAAATACGGTTTTCGTAATCGGTAATCGTTTTTTGATATTTCTCGGCAGCCTCATCTATCATCGGACGATTGTTCGAGTTAAGAAGGAAATTCCATGTCTTTTCTCCGATGCCTACTCCAAAACCTTGCTGCGCCATTTCCGCATTCAGCATCTTATAGGAAACTTTTTCTTTTGTTCCTCCCAAAGCAATATCTTTTTTGTTCATCTGAATAAGAATATCCCTTGCCTTTTTAAGATGCTCCGCACGCTCTTTGTCGCTCTTGCTTCTGTCCTTTGCCGCGTTTAGTTCGATTTGGTATTGCGCGTTTAACTCACGCATATTAGCACGGTTGTACAGCTCCATTGTCCCCAGATTATCCAGTTCTATAGACAACTCTCTTGCTTTGTCTATAACCGTCTGCAAATTGTCCGTAAAACGGCTCATGTCTCCCATAGATGCGGCAGCAAAGAAACTATCAATACTCGCCTTTGCCTGATCCATCATTCTAGTATAAGCGTCTCCCGTTTTCTGGCTTCCCTGTATTACGCGGTTTAACGATTCAAGCCCTCCCATTGCTAAACCAGCAGCCCCCGCTACTTTGGTTATATTCCCTACAAATCCATTCACGATATTACTGCCTGACAAGGTTTTATCGAGAAACTTATCCAAACTCTTTTGCGCCTTCTGTAACCCTCCATCATACCGGGTTGCGTCCATGATTAAACGTGATATCAAATTCGCCATAGCATTTAAATTTTTAAATTAGAAATTCCTGTTTCTGTTATCGGGTGGGAAACGATCGTTTCACCCGTATTCTTTTCGCTTTATTTTCCCATGCCATAAAGGACAATATTTTCAAAGCCCGATAAATAAGGCTTTTTGGTGCATTTTAAACCGTCCCGGTTGCCTCTCGGCACTCTAAGACAAGTATCCTTATATATAAAGGCATATATATAGCGCCATATTTGCTTAATGACTGTTAAAATCAAGCATCCCAAATTCATAATATATTGATTATTAAAATATTAGCTTTTTAAATAAACATGCCCTTTTAGACTTTTCGTAATTATCTATAAATTAAACGTTTATCTTTTTAATTACAATTTTGTGTTAAAATTTTAACTGATTTATTTTTACTCACATTTTTATTCTATCATCCTGAAAAACAGCTTTTTAAACCGCTTTTTATATTCAGTTTCTTCTATAGACGGAACGATTTTAAATCGCTTTTTATGTTCATCCCACATCTGGGCATATTCGCGGTTAACCCGGTACTGTTTCGGGGTTATTCTTCCCTCCCGGAGATTATTACGGTTTTCTTCCATATACTTGTCACGTCCGACCGTCATAATCCTTTGCGCACGTTCTATCTGGCTGCTTTTAGTGCCGCTCTCACAAACAATCGTTTGCGGAAATGATACGTTGTACCAATCCCGAAAAAACTGATTTGTGAGGCGGGAAATATAAGCCTCATCGAAAAAGTCCGGCAACGGAACCTTTTGCCGACGGTAAACCGTTTCAAGGCGAAGGATATTATCATCCACCGCCTTTCCCTTTTGCCTGTACTCAAAGCTTTTATCGTATATCTTCAGAACCTTTCTTTTGTCCTTGTCCTTTTCGGTCGTTTTCTGGCGGTCCTTCTTATAATCGGCATCGGAGTACATTTCGCGGGCGTCATCCGTAGACATCACCCGTTTGATGTATTCCGACGGATCACGGCTCATCTTCATGTTAAGCCCGATCTCAAAATAAGTAACCGTAACATGGGAAACGTCAATCCCTATTGAATCAAACAGAAGGTTTAAAGCCGCCCGCCCCTCGGAGACGGTAAACGATCCGGAATTATCCAGCCTGTTACCGCGGGCATACTTGGAGAAGATCTTCTGCACGCTGCATACGACTTTCAATGTCCTTCCCTCAATTTTAAGGTGAATACCATCAAATTTGCCATACTCGGAACTCTCGTAATAAGATTTGTTTCCTTTGGTGCAAGGTTGCAGATGAAAAGCGGAAACAATGCGCCCTATGTCCTCCTCACCGCAAAAGACCGTCTTAAAATCCATCCTGTCAAACATACGCCATTTCATAAGCTAAACAATACACGGGTTACATCTGGTTAAAGGACGGTTCAATACGTTTCCATTTGTTGAGGCTGTCCTTCTCTTCAAAGTAGAACCGGATAACAGTTCCTTCTACGGTGTTGCTTTCACGGAATAACTGCATGATAGAGGTATATTCTTCGTCGTTGAAATCCTCTTCCAGCTCATAGAGGCGGGAAATGGATTTATAGTCAAGATCCCCGGACTCGTTACGCTGCAATAATGACATAGCCAGTTTATAAATAGGGTTTCTTTCACCTTCCCGCTTCTTGGCTATCCATTTTTTCAGGTAATCAATAAGGCGTTTTTCGGCAACGTCCGCCCGTTCGTCAAAGCGTTTAACACGGTTTCCCTTCACCTGGACGCGAAAGGTATCGTTGTTCACCGTGAAGCCCAGCTGTTCATCACGTTTCAACTCCCCATACTCTTTCAGGGCATTATAATAGGATTCTGATTCCTGCCTCAACCATTCCTTTAACTCCTGCCCGTCCTTTACATACTTGCGGACACGCTTTTCAACGGAGGTTAGGAACCTGGTACGGAGCTTTTGGTAGTTTTTACGCTTGGCGGTGGCTTTCCGCTTCTTCTCGGCTGATATTTTAGCAAGCAAGTCGGAAAGCTCTTTTTCGGATAGGTTGTCTATGTTCATGGCTACCGGATTTAAGATTTAGTAACCATGTAATTAGAGGCCTTTTGGTTTATCTCTTGATCTGTAGCCACTCGATTTTGTTTCATCCAATCTTCAATTTCTGCACGATCAAAATATATATGCTTTCCATTAGGCTTATAATAAGGGATTCGATGCTCACACGTTAATTTATACAAGTGGCTTTTACTTAACCCTGTCAATAATGCCACATCTGAAAAATTGAGTACTTTTTTGGCTGCTAACAAACAATAGTGCTCTATCCTGTTTAATTGATTGAAGATTTCTATATCCATATTTTTTCTAAGTTTTATAATCATGAGATTGCGCGCTATCTTATGATTTGTTTTACATACGCCAAAGGTCGAAAATATATGTAAGAGTTTCGGGTTACACTGTATTACTGTAACCCAAACTGTAACCCATGCGCACATATAACACATTAGAAATCAACAACATGCAAAAGAAAACATCCTAATATCTTTTATTATAAGACATTAGGATGTTCAATTATATACAATTATGTATAGTTTTATAAAGTTTACCTCCTTATTACTCCTTATTGTTGCCTATTACCACCTATCAAATATTTTATAATCTCAATATATTATCCAATTTTGAAAAACTTTTAGGATAATCCTTGTGATCTACCCTTATTTTAGAAATAGCATTTTTCATCGAGTTAATATTTAGTTCTTTTCCCTTTATTGTAAATGTACTCTTGGCAATACTCCATAAATTAGATCTATCAGAATCACCAAATAACATATCTATAAGATGAGCTAATAACTGCTGATCCTGCACCCAATTAATAACTCCAACACTCTCCGTATTTTGTCCACAAATATAAAGCCATACCGACAAGCTACTATCAGCATCTAAATATTTATTTGTTTTCAATCTATTAAATATTGTTGTTAAACCGGTTTTAGATTCTACAGAATGAAAAGTTACATTATCCTCCTTAACATCAACACCTTTCGACAAAGTTAAATGAGAATAAGATTTATCGCTACCCAATAAAACCGAAACAATATTATTTTCTTTTCCCCGATTTTTCCATTCTGCCACAAATTTATCGCTATATCTTATTCTTAGTCCCCAACCCAACATTATAATTTGAAGTAAAATCTCATCATATAATAGCATTAAAGAACGATTTATATCATGAGGATCTCTACTATCTATTTTATTCCTTACAGCAAAATAAGCATATAAAAGCTCCTCTGTAATATTCTCTAAAATAATACCCCTATCTTCTCTATCTATATCCAACAAATAAGACCTTAAACGAGCCATTTCCCTACCTACGTAACAACTATTACCTACTATGTTCTTATCTTCATACTTTTTTATCTTATCAACTGTCAAATCTTCATGCTGCAATCTTAATACATCACAAAAATAATCATTTAAAAACTCTACGTTTTCTTGATCGGCATTATCACTGATTATTCTATTTTCGGCAAACTTTAGATATTCTTCTACATAACCTCTTAATAAGATAACATCATTATCACTAAGATACTTATAAATACCTAATGAGGATTCTATTAATGATTTCTCCTCATCCACATGAAATCTACAAAATTCTTGCTCTAAGTCACGTCTCCATGCATCAGGATCCGAATTATGCTCTATACAATAGTCTTGTTTACATGAAACAAAATAATCCGCAAATATACGGATAGTGCTATAATTGGGCACTCTCCATACTATACGAGCGGTAATACCGTAAGCTTCTATATGTTTATTTTCATCATTAGACTTATCTATAAGCTCAAATATCCGGCATTCCTGCCCTGATACATGTTCTTCAGAAACAGCTATCGCAATGTTTTTCTCTTTTACCCGCTTCCACTTTTTTACGATCTCAACTCCCGGTTCTTTAATAAATTCCATATTCAAAGTATTTTATTACACCTCAATTTAATACACAATTAACCGGTCTACTCTTTTATATCAGGTATTAAATTTACTGCCTTACGCTTACTTTCATCCACAATTTTAGCATAAACCTGCGTAGTTCTCACATTGGTATGTCCTAACAATTTTGAAACCGTATAAATGTCCGCTCCAAAATAGATCATTAATGTAGCATTAGTATGCCTTGCAACGTGAAAGGTAACATGTTTCTTTATTCCGGCATCAGCCGCCCATACTCCCAAATATTTTTCGATTGTTGTTGTACTATTTGGCAACGAAAAGACATTATCACTTTCTAATGACGATCCCCTATCCGGCAACCATCTCATAGCGTTATCCGATAGCGGTAAATATAGTGTTTCTCCTGTTTTTTGCTGCTTGATCTCTACTTGATAAGCCTTATTTCCTATCTTAAACACTTTCTCCCATGTAAGCCCCTTCACATCGCTATATCTTAACCCGCAAAAACAAGCGAACAAAAATGCTCTCTTTATATTCTCATTCTTACAGGGAGTATTTATCAATAATTTCACCTCATCAAAAGTCAAATATTGTTTTGTCGCCTCTCTTTGCCGTGGCCTGTCTTCACAAGATATTTTAGAAGCTGGATTAAACGATATTATCTCTTCTTTTACCGCCTTATTTAAAGCTATCGAAACAACATCGTAATATAACCCCTTAGAAGCGTCTGAAAGAGGTTTTCCGCATCCGCTTTTTATTTTATTCAAATAATCTATAAATCCCATCAAATAAGACTTATCGACCTGTTTAAAAGTAATATTCTCACCTCTATATCCCCTCAAATGTTTTATCGTAGCCCTTATTATATCACTATAAGCAAAACTCTCACGCCCTTTATAGCTTTCTACCTGCATCTTCATGTATTCTATAAAATTGGCTCCGGATTTATTATTTACAGTAAAACCGTACTCTTCATTCTGAAGAGATACAATTCTTTGAGATTTAATTGCTGTAGCTGTTCTTAAAGTTTCTTCATTCAACAATTTATCACCCCGGTTTCTTTCTGGAATAAGATATAATTTCAAAAACTCATATTCCCGGTGTCCATCTCTGTAAATATCAAGATAAAGAGAAAAATTTCCATTAGATAACTTCTTTCTTCTTAATCTAACAGGCTCTTTTATTTTTGTAGATGCTTTTTTTGCCATTGTTACTCTATTATTAATTTATTACCCGCCACAAATATAGTCATATTTTCATAACGAGTAACAAACTAGTAACAAAAATAACATAAATAACAACCAAAGAAGAGAAAATAACCGTTCAATAATGAGCAAATTCATAAAGAAGAAAAACCACTGAATTTCAGCGGTTTTTCTTCTCTTTTTTGGTTCTTATTTAGCTCTTATTTTAAAATTCAGAAGTAAAGTGAAATTTAATGTGTTTAAAGTCCATCTGCGCCATCTGAAGTACATAACCGGAGTCTGCCAGGAACACATCGCGCCCTTCTCTATCCTTTGCCATATACTGGTATTTACGTTTCTTGAAGGCTTCCAGTTCTGCGGGATCATCGCTTTCTACCCAACAGGCTTTATAAAGACTTACCGGTTCCCAGCGACAGGACGCATTGTATTCATTCAACAAACGGTACTGAATGACCTCAAACTGCAACTGTCCCACCGTACCGATAATCTTACGGCCATTGAACTGATTGACAAACAACTGTGCCACACCTTCATCCATCAACTGGTCAATGCCTTTTGCCAACTGTTTCTGTTTCATCGGGTCGGCATTCTCAATATACTTGAACATCTCCGGTGAGAAACTCGGCAATCCACGGAAATGGAGCATTTCACCTTCTGTCAGCGTATCGCCAATCTTAAAAGTACCATTATCCGGTAAACCAATAATATCTCCTGCATAAGCTTCATCAATCGTTGTTTTACGCTGTGCCATAAACTGGGTAGGCGACGAAAAACGCATGGTCTTTCCATGACGGACGTGTGTATATGGAGCATTGCGAACAAACTTACCGGAACAAATCTTACAGAATGCCACACAAGAACGATGGTTGGGATCAATGTTGGCGGTTATCTTAAAGATGAATCCGGTAAATTTCGGTTCGTCAGGTTTCACTTCACGCTCTTCTGCCTGTACAGGACGAGGGCTGGGAGCTATCTCTACGAAACAGTTCAGCAACTCTTGCACACCGAAGTTGTTCAGCGCTGATCCAAAGAATACAGGCGCACAGTCTCCTGCCAAATAGGATTCAGAATCAAATTCCGGATAAACACCCTCAATCAGTTCCAAATCGCCACGCAGTTTGTCTGCCAACGACTTGCCAATCTGCTGATCCAGTTCTTCCGAATGAATATCGACTGCCACTTTCTCTGTTACCATCTGTTTGGATGGCTGATACAAGTCCAGTTTCTGTTCATAGATATTGTATACCCCTTTAAAACGTGCTCCCTGCTCTATCGGCCAGGACAAGGGACGAACCTGAATCATCAGTTCTTCTTCAAGTTCATCAAGCAAATCGAACGGATCTTTTCCTTCACGGTCCATTTTGTTGACGAAGATTATTACCGGAGTCTTTCTCATACGGCACACCTCCATCAGTTTACGTGTCTGCGTTTCCACACCTTTCGCACCGTCTACAACGATGATAACACTGTCTACAGCTGTCAGTGTGCGATATGTATCTTCGGCAAAGTCCTGGTGACCGGGAGTATCGAGAATGTTAATCTTATAGTCCCGATAGTCGAATTCCATCACGGAAGTCGTTACCGAAATACCACGTTGTTTCTCGATTTCCATCCAGTCGGACGTAGCCGTCTTTTTAATCTTATTACTCTTTACAGCACCTGCTACCTGTATCTGACCACCGAAAAGCAATAGCTTTTCCGTCAATGATGTCTTACCGGCATCCGGATGCGCAATAATGGCGAACGTTCGCCGTCTCAAAATTTCTGTATTATCTGCCATAGTTATTAAATTGAGAATTGAAAATTGGAAATTAAAAAATGATACTCAAAGTGGTTTCTTTTTTATTTCTCAACTCTCAATTTTTAATTTCCAATTTCTCCAGGCATCGTTGGAGACTTTCCTCCCAATGGGGGATTTCGATGCCAAATGTTGTTTTTATTTTTGTTTTATCAAGTACAGAGTATGCCGGACGGTTGGCCTTTGCAGGATATTCGGCTGTATGCAGAGGTTTCACTTTGCAGGAGGTTATTCCTGCCAAGCGATGAATAGCCACTGTGAAATCATACCAGGAACAAACGCCTTCATTGCTGAAATGGTAGATGCCGCGGACTATACCTTTATTTATAATGGTATAGATGGCACGTGCCAGGTCATTAGCATAAGTCGGGGTTCCGATCTGGTCGAAAACAACTCCCAGACTGTCACGCTCTTTTCCAAGACGGATCATTGTCTTCACAAAATTATTGCCGAAAGTGGAATAAAGCCATGCAGTACGGATTACGACTGCTTTCTCGCAATAATTCATCACGTCATATTCTCCTTCCAGTTTGGTGGTGCCGTATACGGAGTCCGGACAAGGGTCGCAATCCTCCGTATACGGAGTGTGTGCAGTACCGTCAAAGACATAATCGGTAGATACCTGTATCATGGCGGCTCCGTTGAATTGTGCCGCACTTGCCAATTGTTTCGGTGCTTCGCAATTCAATTGATAGGCTAGTTCCGAATTATCTTCCGCTTTATCTACGGCCGTATATGCGGCACAGTTCACGACAAGCTCAATCCGCTTCTCTGCGATATAAGCCCAAACGGCTTGCTTGTCACAGATGTTAAGCTCCTCTACATCCGTGAAATAATACGTATGTTGCGGGTTCTCTTTTGCAAGCACCTGCATCTCATTGCCAAGCTGACCGTTGGCACCCGTTACCAAAATTCTCATTTATTCATCCAGTTTTAATTCACCTTTACGGTCTTTATCATAATAGTTTGCCAACATAGAAAGGAAACTAGTGATAGCTTCCACTGCCTTAGCAGTTCCTTCGCTGATAGGCTTCTTTTGAAGACGAAGCAGGAGTACTCCATACAACGCTTCAAAACAGGTTTCCAGTTCGGGTTCATCTTTCTTGCCGTTTTTATTCCGTAATTCTACGATAAACGGTAATGCCTTGAAATAAGCAGCACTGTAAAAAGGAAATTTAGGAGAAGAGGACAATGCGTTGTGCAACTCTGTCAGATTGATAATTACATTTTTATTAATCTGCAGATGACCCTTTTCCCGTACTCCTTCCTCGCCCATCATCGTAATCAGGTTGGTATACCATTCTCGCATGGCAGGCCGCTGTTCTTCCGGATAGCGGGCAATCACATTTGCCTCCATCTCTTCCGGTTCACAATGATTGGCACGGATCAAGTCTTCCTCTTGCCACATATATATAAGGTATTCGGCAATATTCTTCTCTTTCAGTTGTTGTGCTATCTGATTCATTATGTTATCTCTTAATAAAGTGACTCTCCCAACAAAGTATAAATCAATCCGGCAACAGATACCAGCATTACGATACTTCCTACAACACGATTCAGTATCCAGATACCACGTAAATTGAATTTAGTGCGCACCTTATTCACAAAATAAGTGATACCCAACCACCAAGTCAATGCTCCTATAGCAATTGCAAGATATCCCGTGATCTCTTCAAACACCAAGACTCCCGGCTGCACAAAGGCAAAGCGGGCAAAAAGTCCGATAAACAGGAAGATTATCAAGGGGTTGGATAGAGTGACGAAAAAGGCGGTAATAAAATTATGGAAATAAGAACCTTTGCTGGACGAAGCCGGACGAATGGATTGCACCGGATTGCTACGAAAGGTATATATACCAAAAAGGAGTAGCATGACACTCCCCAATAACTGCAAATAGAAAATATTCTTATTGATATAATCGAACACAAAACTCATCCCATAACCGGTGAGCAAAGCGTATGCTATATCGCTCAACGAAGCTCCCAGACCTGTTACAAATCCGTACCAACGCCCTTTATTCAGAGTCCTCTGGATGCATAATACGCCCACCGGACCGAGGGGTGCGGACACAACAACGCCAATAATAAAGCCTTTCACTAATATATCGAATATTGTCTCTATCTGAATCATGTCGCAAATATCGCACTTTTTTGTGATATGGGGATAGTATATTAACGTTTTTTCCACACAAGAATCACTATATATAGCGATAATAAGTAAAACGTACATCAAAAATAAACATATTAAATAAGGTATAGGAATTTATTCTCTATTTTTTTCCTACCACCAACGAAATTGATTATCTTTGCGCCACAGAAAAAGAGAAGAGTTTCTCCTGCAGGAACTTCAATCGTAAAATCGTAAATCGTAAAATCGTAAATATACAACATGATTCTTTTTTTCAGAACCCCTTCCAAGAGCGTGATTGCCGTAGAGAGCAACCATCAGCTCACCCCTGACGAAAGTAATAAACTCTGCTGGCTTTTTGGCGAAGCCGTGATGGAAAGTGAAGAAAACCTGAAAGGCTGTTTCGTTGGCCCACGCCGCGAAATGATCACTCCCTGGAGTACAAACGCAGTAGAAATCACCCAAAACATGGGGCTCGAAGGCATCAGCCGCATCGAGGAGTACTTCCCTGTTAAGGACGAAAACGCAGACTACGACCCGATGCTCCAACGCATGTACAAAGGACTCGACCAAAACGTATTCACGACAAACCGTCAGCCGGAACCGATCATCTACATCGAAGATCTCGAAGTGTACAACGAACAAGAAGGTCTGGCTCTTTCTAAAGAAGAAATGGACTATCTGAAGAAAGTAGAAAATGATCTCGGACGAAAACTGACTGACTCCGAAGTATTTGGTTTCGCACAGATCAACTCCGAACACTGCCGCCACAAAATCTTCGGCGGAACGTTCATCATTGACGGTGTAGAACAGGAGTCTTCTCTGTTTCAGATGATTAAAAAGACGACACAGGAAAATCCGAATAAAATCATCTCTGCTTATAAAGATAATGTAGCCTTTGCCGAAGGTCCAGTTGTTGAACAGTTTGCTCCGGCAGATCATTCAAAACCTGATTTCTTCCAGATAAAGGACATCAAGAGTGTAATCTCACTGAAAGCGGAAACACATAATTTCCCTACTACTGTAGAACCGTTCAACGGTGCTTCTACCGGTACCGGTGGTGAAATCCGCGACCGTATGGGTGGTGGTAAAGGTTCATGGCCGATTGCAGGTACTGCTGTCTACATGACTTCTTATCCGCGCACCGATGAAGGACGCGAGTGGGAAGAAATTCTTCCGGTACGCAAATGGTTGTACCAGACTCCGGAACAGATTCTTATCAAAGCATCCAACGGTGCTTCCGACTTCGGTAACAAGTTCGGCCAGCCGCTGATCTGCGGTTCGGTAGTGACTTTCGAACATACGGAAAACAAAGAAGTTTATGGTTACGACAAAGTAATCATGCTTGCCGGCGGTGTGGGTTACGGCACACAACGTGACTGCCTGAAAGGTACACCGGAAGCAGGAAACAAAGTGGTGGTAATCGGTGGTGACAACTATCGTATCGGACTGGGTGGCGGTTCCGTATCTTCTGTAGACACCGGTCGTTACAGCAGTGGTATCGAGTTGAATGCTGTGCAACGTGCTAATGCTGAAATGCAGAAACGTGCCAACAACGTAGTACGTGCTCTTTGTGAAGAAGAGGTGAATCCGGTGGTTTCTATCCACGACCACGGCTCTGCCGGACACGTAAACTGTCTGTCCGAACTAGTGGAAGAATGTGGTGGTTTAATCGATATGAGCAAATTGCCTATCGGCGACAAGACTTTGTCGGCAAAAGAAATCATCGCTAACGAGAGCCAGGAACGTATGGGGCTATTGATTAAAGAAGAAGCCATCGAACATGTACGTAAGATTGCCGAACGCGAACGCGCTCCGATGTACGTAGTCGGTGAAACAACCGGTGATCATCGTTTCGCCTTCCAACAGGCTGACGGTGTACGTCCGTTTGATCTTGCTGTAGAGCAGATGTTCGGTTCTTCTCCCAAGACATATATGGTAGACAAAACCGTGGAACGTCATTACGAAATGCCGAAATACGAATTGTCTAAATTACATGAATATCTGACGAATGTATTGCAGCTTGAAGCTGTTGCCTGCAAAGACTGGTTGACAAATAAGGTAGACCGCTCGGTAACAGGTAAAGTGGCACGCCAGCAATGTCAGGGCGAACTTCAGTTGCCGTTGAGTGACTGCGGTGTCGTTGCACTTGACTACCGTGGCGAAAAAGGAATCGCTACTTCTATCGGACATGCTCCGCAAGCAGCATTGGCTGATCCGGCTGCCGGTTCTATCCTTTCCGTATCTGAAGCACTAACCAATCTTGTTTGGGCTCCGATGGCGGAAGGTATGGACAGTATTTCTCTGTCTGCCAACTGGATGTGGCCTTGCCGTTCTCAAGAAGGTGAAGATGCCCGTCTGTACACCGCTGTAAAAGCATTGAGCGACTTCTGCTGCGCACTGCAAATCAATGTGCCTACCGGAAAAGACTCTTTGTCTATGACACAGAAGTATCCGAACGGTGAGAAAGTGATTTCTCCGGGAACGGTGATTGTTTCTGCCGGCGGTGAAGTTTCCGACGTGAAGAAAGTAGTATCTCCAGTATTGGTTAACAATGAAAAGACTACGCTTTATCATATTGACTTCAGCTTCGACGAACTGAAATTAGGTGGTTCGGCTTTCGCACAATCTCTGGGTAAAGTGGGCGACGAAGTACCTTGCGTACAGGATGCCGAATATTTCCGTGACGCTTTCCTTGCCGTACAAGAACTTGTAAACAAAGGATTGATCCTTGCAGGACACGATATATCTGCCGGTGGTTTAATCACTACATTGCTCGAAATGTGCTTCTCTAATGTAGAAGGCGGTTTGGAAATCAGCCTCGACAAGATGAAGGAAGAAGATATCGTCAAGATTCTGTTCGCGGAAAACCCGGGTATTGTTATCCAGATCAGCGACAAGCATAAGGATGAAGTGAAGAAGATTCTGGAAGATGCAGGCGTAGGCTATATAAAGCTGGGTAAACCGACTGACGAACGCCACATTTTGGTATCTAAAGATGGTGCTACTTACCAGTTTGGTATCGATTATATGCGTGACGTATGGTATTCTTCTTCTTACCTGCTCGACCGCAAACAATCTATGAACGGTTGCGCAAAAGCACGTTTCGAAAACTATAAGATGCAACCTGTTGAATTCGCTTTCATGCCGGAATTCAAAGGTAAGCTTTCTCAATATGGTATCACTCCGGATCGTCGTACCCCAAGCGGCATCCGTGCAGCTATCATCCGCGAGAAGGGTACAAACGGTGAGCGCGAAATGGCTTACTCACTCTATTTGGCAGGTTTCGACGTAAAAGACGTTACAATGACCGACCTCATCAGCGGACGCGAAACACTGGAAGACGTAAACATGATTGTTTACTGCGGTGGTTTCTCTAATTCCGATGTTTTGGGTTCTGCTAAAGGATGGGCAGGCGCATTCTTGTTCAACCCGAAAGCTAAGGAAGCATTGGATAAATATTATGCACGCGAAGATACATTGTCATTAGGTGTCTGCAACGGTTGCCAGTTGATGATGGAACTCGACCTTATCAACCCGGAACTGAAGAAGAAAGGCAAGATGTTGCATAACAATTCGCACAAGTTCGAATCACGCTTCCTCGGCCTTACTATCCCGACCAACCGCAGTGTGATGTTCGGCTCTTTGAGCGGAAGCAAACTGGGTATCTGGGTAGCTCACGGAGAAGGAAAATTCTCTTTGCCGTATGACGAAGACAAATACAATGTAGTAGCGAAGTATAGCTATGATGAATATCCGGGCAACCCGAACGGTTCCGATTATTCTATCGCAGCATTGGCTAGTGCAGACGGACGCCATCTGGCTATCATGCCTCACTTGGAACGTTCTATCTTCCCATGGCAAAACGGTTGTTATCCGGCAGACCGCAAGAACAACGATCAGGTTACTCCATGGATAGAAGCGTTTGTCAACGCTCGCAAATGGGTGGAAGCAAAAATGAAATAAATCATTTCTATATTTACAGAGGCTGGTACATTTTAAAGTGCCAGCCTCTTGTTTCACACAACTTTTCGCTCTACTGAAAGCCCCTTTACAGATACCAAAATTCCGAAAACAAACAATATGTATAAATACCTATAAAATAGTCTGTTTTCTTTCATTTTAAGAACGCTGTTATCTTTCTTCAAAATTTTGTAATATCGGAAAATCTTCTTAATTTTGTCAAACTTTCTCCCTCATTAAAGATTCAATAACCCTTAAAAGTCCTATTTGTATGAAAAAATGGCTTTTTCTAATCTTATTGTTTCCTCTAACTTGTGTCGCACAGACGTATCGATATATTGGAGTGGAGGATGGGTTAAGTAACCGGCGGGTTTACTGCATTCAAAAAGATAAAACCGGCTACATGTGGTTCCTTACACACGAAGGTATTGATCGATACAACGGAAAAGACTTTAAACGATATAAGTTAATGGATGGTGACGTAGAAGTGAACTCTCTGTTAAATCTGAATTGGCTTTATATCGACCAAGAAGGAGTTTTATGGGAAATCGGAAAGAAAGGTAAAGTATTCCGGTATGACCAGATTCACGACTGTTTCAATCTTGTATATAAGTTACCGATGGAAAGCTTCAGTGAACAACCGGATCCGATCACCTATGCCTGGCTTGACGAAAACAAACATATCTGGCTATGTAATAAGGATACAATCTTCCTCTACAACACGGAGACCCAACTGGTTACCCATATAAAGAACGATATCAGTGAAGAGATCACAGATATTGAACAGATAGACGAGTCGCATTTCTTCATCGGCACAGAAATGGGTATTCATTACGCCAAGTTGGAAAATAACGCATTGGAACTTATCAATTGCGATAAGCTGGAGAGCCTGAAAGCCCAGATTATCGATTTATATTTCGACAAAAAGATTCGTAAACTATTCATCGGAACTTTTCTACGGGGAATCATGATTTACGATATGAATACCAAATCTGTTATACGTCCGGAACAGAATTTGAAAGATATTAGTATCACACGATTCAGACCATTAAATGATAAGGAATTACTGATAGCAACCGACGGTGGAGGAGTACACAAAATAGATGTAGACACTTATCAGATAACACCTGAAATTGTGGCTGATTACAACAGTAACAATGGCATGAACGGTAACAGTATCAATGACATCTTTGTAGATGATGAAGAACGGGTATGGCTGGCTAATTATCCCATCGGAATCACCATACAAAACAACCGTTATACCGGCTACAAATGGATCAAACACTCCATTGGCAATAAACAGTCTTTAATCAACGATCAGGTGAACGCCATTATCGAAGACAGAGACGGAGATTTATGGTTCGCAACGAACAATGGTATCAGTTTCCTCAATTCAAAGACCGGACAATGGCGTTCGGTGCTTAGCTCTTTTGAAGAATCGCAAGGTAATAAAAGCCATATCTTTCTTACCGTATGCGAAGTAGCTCCCGGAATAATCTGGGCAGGTGGGTACTCTTCCGGTGCTTACCAGATAGATAAAAAGACGTTCAGTGTCAGCTATTTCATGCCGCCCTTGTACACTCACAGTAACAAGCGGCCGGATAAATATATACGTGATATCCGTACAGATATGCAGGGCTATATCTGGTCCGGAGGGTTCTATAACCTCAAGCGCATCAATCTAAAAACGCAGGACGTACGGTTTTATGACGGATTAAATTCCATTACCGCCATTGTTGAGAAGGATGAAAAAAGCATGTGGATCGGTAGTGCTGCCGGCCTGTGCCTTTTAGATAAAGAATCCGGGAAATTTGAACGTATCAAACTTCCGGTAGAATCGAGCTATATTTACTCTTTATATCAAGCAAAAAATGGTTCATTATATATAGGTACCAGCGGGTCGGGACTATTGATTTACGATGTCAACAAAAAACTGTTCACTCATTACCACTCTGAAAACTGTGCTTTAATATCCAATAATATCTACACTATATTATCGGATGCGGACAAAGACATCATAATGAGTACAGAAAGCGGACTGACAAGTTTCTATCCCGAAGAAAAGAAATTCCATAACTGGACCAAAGATATGGGACTAATGCCCCCCCATTTCAATGCGCTGTCGGGTGTGTTACGAAAAAATAAAAAATTCATTTTTGGTAGTTCGGACGGAGCCGTAGAGTTTGACAAGGACATGAAATTACCCAGAGGTTATTCCTCTAAAATGATTTTCAGCGATTTCAAGCTTTTCTATCAGACAATCTATCCGGATGATGAAGATTCTCCGTTAAGAACAAGCATCAATGAAACAAAGGAACTGAAGTTAAAATACAATCAGAATATTTTCTCTTTGCAGGTTTCTTCCATCAATTATGACTATCCTTCCAACATCATTTATTCTTGGAGGCTAGAAGGTTTTTATGATGAATGGAGCAAACCCGGAACCGAAAATACGATTCGTTACACCAATCTTGCGCCGGGCAAATATACGTTAAGAGTACGCGCCATCTCCAACGAAGACAAACGCATCGTACTTGAAGAAAGAAGTATGGACATTGTTATCGCCCAACCTTTTTGGCTGACAATCTGGGCTATGCTGCTTTATGCGGCTTTCCTTTGTCTCATTGCCATCATTCTATTACGTATCTTGATTTTAAGAAAGCAGCGTAAAGTCTCCGATGAGAAAATACACTTCTTTATCAATACGGCACATGATATCCGTACCCCATTGACGCTTATCAAAGCACCTTTGGAAGAACTACGCGAGAAAGAGGAGTTGAGTAAAGAAGGTATTTCGAACATGAATACGGCATTACGAAACGTAAATGCCCTATTACGTCTTACCACCAATCTTATCAACTTTGAAAGAGCGGACGTATATTCTTCCGAATTATATATTTCAGAGCATGAGCTAAACACGTTTATGAATGAAATATTCAACGCGTTCCAGCAGTACGCCAACATCAAACATATCAACTTCACTTATGAAAGTAATTTCAGGTATATGAACGTATGGCTTGATAAAGAAAAGATGGAATCTATCTTTAAGAACATCATTTCGAACGCACTGAAATATACTCCGGAAAATGGAAATGTACAGGTTTTCGTTTCAGAAACATCTGACTCATGGAGCGTGGAAGTCAGAGACACAGGAATCGGCATCCCGGCCAATGAACAAAAGAAATTGTTCAAACTTCATTTCCGTGGCAGCAATGCTATTAATTCCAAAGTAACAGGAAGTGGTATCGGACTGATGCTTGTATGGAAGCTAGTCCGCCTGCATAAAGGAAAGATTAATCTGTCAAGCATCGAAAACCAGGGATCGGTTATCAAAATAACATTCCCTAAAGACAGCAAGCGCTTCCGGAAAGCACATCTGGCAACTCCGAGCAAACAGCGTATAGAAAATACGATTGATAACGTTCCGCCTCCATCACCTGAAATTTACGAAAATGCACAAAAGAAAGAGAACATTAATCATCGTCGCATCTTGATTGTGGAAGATAATGATGAGTTGCGCAACTATCTGTCGCAAACGTTATCCGAGGAGTATTTCGTACAGGTTTGCTCCAATGGAAAAGAAGCATTGACGATTATTCCCGAGTACAAACCAGAGCTGGTTATTTCAGACATTATGATGCCTGAAATGCGGGGGGATGAATTATGCCAAGCTATCAAGAATAATATCGAAACCTCCCACATTCCTGTTATCCTGCTGACTGCTTTGAATAATGAGAAAGATATTCTCTCGGGACTTCAGATTGGTGCGGATGAATACGTTGTGAAGCCATTCAATATTGGTATATTGAAAGCTAATGTTGCCAATCTGCTGGCTAACCGTGCACTATTGCGCAGCAAATTCGCAAATTTAGATCTGAATGATGAGGAAAATGATGAAGACTGCATCAACTGTTCGCAAGACATTGACTGGAAATTCATAGCAAACGTCAAAAAGAACGTGGAAGATAACATTGACAATCCTGCTCTCACGGTAGATGTATTATGCAGCCTGATGGGAATGAGTCGCACAAGTTTTTACAATAAATTAAGGGCATTAACCGATCAGGCACCGGGAGATTATATCCGGCTGATTCGTCTGAAACGTGCCGTACAATTACTAAAAGAAGACACACATAGCATAACAGAAATTGCAGAAATGACGGGATTCAGTGACGCCAAGTACTTCCGCGAAGTATTTAAGAAGCATTATAATGTAAGTCCCAGTCAATATGGCAAAGAGAAAAAAGCAGTTAGTAAGGAAGGAGGAGAAAAGAAAGAATGAACATTTATCTCGAAGCATTTGGAATCTTTTTTAAAATAGGCGCCTTTACTATTGGAGGAGGATATGCAATGGTGCCACTGATTGAAAATGAAATTGTCACCAAACGGAAATGGATTGCGCAGGAAGATTTTATCGATCTGCTGGCTATCTCCCAATCCGCACCGGGAATTTTGGCAGTCAATATTTCTATCTTTATAGGATATAAGCTGCGTGGAATCCGGGGAAGTATTATCACAGCATTGGGAACAATTTTGCCGTCTTTCATTATTATATTGGCTATCGCCCTGTTCTTTCATAGTTTCAAAGACAATCCGATAGTGGAACGTATTTTTAAAGGAATTCGCCCGGCAGTGGTGGCACTCATCGCGGCGCCGACCTTTACCATGGGACGATCCGCAAAAATCAACCGCTACAATCTGTGGATTCCTGTTGTCTCGGCAATATTAATCTGGCTGTTGGGCTTCTCCCCTATCTGGATTATTATTGCGGCCGGTGTAGGAGGTTTCCTGTGGGGGAAATTTAGAAAAGTTGAGAGTTGAGAATGGAGAATGGAGAGTTGAGAAGGCGCGGATTAACGCTGTTGTTTTACAGATTCATAATTCTAAAAGCCGGTAAATCCGTGTAATCCATGCCTAAAATTATTATATAATAAATTATTAATCACATGATTTACCTACAGTTATTCTATACATTTTTCAAGATCGGGCTCTTTGGCTTCGGTGGCGGTTATGCCATGCTTTCCATGATTCAAGGCGAAGTGGTAACCCGCTATGGATGGGTGAGTTCGCAGGAGTTCACGGATATTGTCGCAATCAGCCAAATGACTCCAGGACCTATTGGTATCAACGCAGCTACTTATGTAGGGTTTACTTCTACGGGTAGCGTATGGGGTTCCATCATTGCTACCTTTGCCGTAGTCCTTCCCTCTTTCATCTTGATGTTGACCATCAGTAAATTCTTCCTAAAATACCAGAAACATCCGATAGTAGAATCTATTTTTAATGGATTACGCCCGGCAGTAGTCGGATTACTCGCCTCCGCTGCGTTGGTATTAATGAACGCAGAAAACTTCGGTTCGCCTACGGAAGATACTTATTCATTCGTTATCAGTATCATTATCTTTCTGATTGCATTCATCGGAACAAGAAAATATAAAGCCAATCCGATATTAATGATTATCGCCTGTGGTATTGCAGGTTTGCTGCTCTATTAATAACGAGCGGCTGAACAGTAAACAAAAAAACAGTAAACAAAAAACGGTGAATAAACTGCGTTATCATTCTGCAGAGTGTTCACCGTTTTATCGTTGTTTATTCTATACCTTTACAGTTTTAACTTCTTACTTACGGATTTCGATTCATTATGTAAACGATCTAAAGCTGTCACTACATAACGGCATTTTGTTTTTCCTGTTTCATAAGGAAGTCTATAGAATGGATTGCGCGTGATAGCTACAATATGAGAAGGATCGTCCAAATTCACCTTTTCTTTACTGTCAAAACGATAGACTACATATTGAACTGCCTTATCCATCTCTGTATCAGCTTTCGGAGCTGTCCAAAAAAGGATATAGCCATCTTCCGTCCATACCTTTTTCATTTTACGTACCTTGCCCGGAGCTTTATCATCCATAAAATCAAAGACTGGAATCAAAGCAGGATATTTATGATATTCACTGATTAAAGCATCACGATATCTACCCTGATTCTCAACAACAGCTGCTGCATACCATTGACAGCTTCCTCCGATTGTTTGGTAAGCACGTTGCAAAGCCATCTTACGGGGAAGCTGATTGATAGAAGGATTCTGCGGATCGGCAAACTGAACAGTCTTTGGCACTGACTGGCCGATAAATAACGGCCGGTTTTCCGAATGAGTAGCCCACCATTTCACCAATGTCTCATAGTCGGCAGCCTTGTGACCAATCTCCCAATAAATTTGCGGAATATTATAATCAATCCATCCTTCACGTGCCCAAAGAAGCACATCGGCATAAAGATCATCATAGTTCTGCAAACCATTGGTGTTACTTCCCAACGGATCGCTTTTCTGATTACGATAAATACCGAACGGACTAATACCGAACTTCACCCATGGCTTGATGCCACGAATCGTTTCATGAAGCTTCTTTATCAACACATTCACATTACTACGACGCCAATCTGCCTTATTGGTGAAACCTCCACCGTAACGGGCGAAACTTGCATCATCCGGAAAATCCAACCCATTAACCGGATAAGGATAGAAATAATCATCCATGTGAATAGCATCTACATCATAACGAGACACAATATCGGTCACAATTTTGCAGATATGTTCACGGCTTTCGGGAAGTGCCGGATCGAAATATAGCTGATCGCCATAAGTAACAAACCATTCCGGATGCTGGTGATAAATATGTTCCGGTGCCAACTTGTTCTTTAATGAGGTCTTCACGCGGTAAGGATTGATCCAGGCATGAAATTCCATATTCCGTTTCTGACATTCTTCAATCATAAACTGCATCGGATCCCACATAGGAGAAGGCATCTGACCTTGCGTTCCTGTCAGAAAACGACTCCACGGTTCATGCTGGGAAGCATATAATGCATCCGCTTCAGGGCGTACCTGAAAGATGATTGCGTTAATACCAGCTTCCTGAAGAGAGTTCAACTGACTAATCAATATTTGTTTCAGCCTCTCTGTGGGAATGCCACGAAACTGACCGTTAACAGCTTGTATCCACGCTCCACGGAATTCACGTTTAGGATATTTATTGCCTGATGGCACCTGTGCCCTCACTCCTACCACCAGAAGAAGAGCTAAAAGTAAAAGATAGTTTTTCAGCTTCATAATATTCTTAAATCGTAATAATGTGACGCAAAGATAATACAAACTCCCGATAAATTCGCTAACTTTGCCGACTACCATAAAAAAGGAGTATTTTATGTCAGAAAACAACTATATTTCGATCAAAGGCGCACGCGTCAACAACCTAAAAAACATCGATGTAGATATTCCCCGCAACAAGCTTGTTGTCATCACCGGATTATCGGGTTCGGGAAAATCATCTCTTGCTTTTGATACGCTCTACGCAGAAGGACAACGCCGCTACGTGGAAAGTTTAAGCAGCTATGCGCGCCAGTTCCTGGGGCGAATGAGCAAACCGGAATGTGACTTTATCAAAGGGATTCCTCCCGCCATTGCTATCGAACAAAAAGTGAACAGCCGCAATCCCCGTTCTACTGTGGGCACCTCGACTGAAATTTACGAATATCTACGCCTGTTATATTCACGGGTAGGGAAAACGTATAGCCCCATCAGCGGACAAGAAGTAAAGAAGCACTCTACAGAAGACATTGTCAACTGCATGCTCTCATACCCGGAAGGTACAAGATATACGGTACTGACACCCATCCGCCTGCGTGAAGACCGCACCTTGCAACAGCAACTGGAGATAGACCTGAAACAAGGGTTCAACCGTATCGAAGTGAACGGTGAGATGAAGCGTATTGATGAATATACGCCTGTGGCAGGTGATGAAGTATATCTACTGGTGGACCGTATGGCTGTTGCCAACAGCAAAGACGCCATCAGCCGGCTGACTGATTCTGCCGAAACAGCCATGTATGAAGGCGACGGAACCTGTATGCTGCGTTTTTTTCTATCGGATGGAACTACGAAACTTCATACTTTCAGCACTAAATTCGAAGCGGACGGCATCATCTTTGAAGAACCGAACGACCAGATGTTTTCATTCAACTCGCCTATCGGCGCTTGTCCGGCGTGCGAAGGATTCGGCAAAGTAATCGGCATCGACGAGCACTTAGTCGTTCCGGATCGTTCATTATCGGTGCATGAAGGAGCTATCGTATGCTGGCGTGGCGAAAAGATGGGTGAATGGAAAGAAGAATTAATTCATAATGCGGAGAAATTCGACTTCCCCATTTTCACTCCTTATTATGAGTTGACAGACGCGCAACGCAGGTTACTTTGGGAGGGCAACCAATATTTCCACGGCATCAATGATTTTTTCAAGATGCTGGAAGAGAATCAATATAAGATACAATACCGGGTGATGCTGGCGCGTTACCGGGGAAAGACGCTTTGCCCGAAATGCCACGGCACCCGCCTGAAACCGGAAGCCGGATATGTACGAGTGGGTGGAAAAAACATTTCCGAACTGGTAGATTTGCCTATCACAGAGCTGAAGGAATTCTTCGATCATTTGGAACTGGACGAACACGACAACAACGTATCCCGACGTATCCTGGTTGAAATAAATAGCCGGATTCGTTTTCTAATTGATGTAGGTTTGGGCTATCTGACTTTGAACCGGCTTAGTAATTCCTTATCGGGTGGAGAGAGCCAGCGTATCAATCTGGCAACCTCGCTGGGAAGTAGCCTTGTAGGTAGTCTTTATATTCTCGATGAACCAAGTATCGGACTGCATAGCCGTGACACAGACCGTCTGCTCCATGTGTTGCGTCAACTGCAACAATTAGGAAATACGGTAGTGGTGGTAGAGCACGATGAAGAAATTATCCGTGCAGCCGATTACATTATCGACATAGGTCCCAATGCCGGACGCCTAGGTGGAGAAGTTGTCTACCAGGGAGATATGAAGGATTTAAAGAAGGGAAGCAACAGTTATACGGTACGTTATCTTTTAGGAGAAGATGAAATACCCGTTCCGAAGCATCGCCGGCCATGGAATAACTATATAGAATTGAAAGGCGCACGTGAGAATAATCTGAAAGGAGTAAACGTACGTATCCCTCTCAATGTAATGACAGTTGTTACGGGTGTTTCCGGTTCCGGGAAGAGTACATTGGTAAGAGATATTTTCTTCCGGGCATTGAAACGTGAATTAGACGAATATAGTGACCGACCGGGAGAATTCACTTCAATCGGAGGAAGTTTGCGTGACCTGCGGAATGTAGAATTTGTAGACCAGAACCCGATTGGCAAATCATCGCGCTCAAATCCGGTGACTTACATCAAGGCTTACGACGAAATCCGCAAACTATGGTCCGAACAGCCTTTGGCGAAACAAATGGGATATACCCCCGGATTCTTCAGTTTCAATAGCGAAGGCGGACGTTGCGAAGAGTGTAAAGGAGAAGGAACCATTACTGTAGAAATGCAATTTATGGCAGACTTGGTGTTGGAGTGTGAATCTTGTCACGGAAAACGTTTCAAATCCGACACGCTGGAAGTGAAATTCAACGATAAAAGCATCTACGATGTATTGGAGATGACCGTCAACCAAGCGATTGAGTTCTTCAACGAACATGGACAGAAGAAAATTGTGAAGAAGTTACTTCCTTTGCAGGACGTAGGACTGGGATATATCAAATTAGGACAGGCTTCTTCTACCCTTTCCGGTGGTGAAAACCAACGTGTCAAACTCGCATTTTATTTAAGTCAGGAGAAAGCTGACCCAACGATGTTTATCTTTGACGAACCGACTACAGGATTACACTTTCATGATATCCGCAAACTGCTGGATGCTTTCGACGCATTGATTCGCCGGGGACACAGCATCGTTATCATCGAGCATAACATGGACGTCATCAAATGTGCCGATTATGTAATCGATCTCGGACCGGAAGGTGGAGATAAGGGTGGAAATATCGTAGCAGTGGGTACCCCGGAAGAAGTTGCTGCCTGCGGAGCAAGCTATACAGGGCAGTTTCTGAAAGAAAAACTAGGATAAGCAATCGTCAAAACTATAATAATACATCTATGTAATTAAGCCCTTGCAGAAGTTCTATATCTGCAGGGCTTAATATATGAAAAAAATCAATCTCTCTTACAAGTAGAAACCGAATCCAATCTTCACACCGAAACGCGACATATCTCCATCATTGAAACGCCATTTATAATAAACGGCAGGTTCAATGGTCACCGTACGCGAAAGGAAGTAAGCGTATCCGGCTTCGATGCCCAGTCCCCAGTCTGTCTGATGTTTTCCACCACTCCAACGGAAGCGGTTCCAGTCGAGTCCGCCACCCAGATAGATACCAGTTTTATTGAAGTAGAAACGTACTCCTGTACCCAGTGTATACTCATCTACTGGTTTCGACCAGTCGGCTCCAGCATTTACCATCAAGGCAATACCCTCGGCAAAAAATGTACCGACCTGTGCACCAACTCCAAACTTTGCTTTATCGTTTTTACTATACGAAAAGTCCAACCCCGACAATGAAGGATTAATAATCGTAGTTCCTTTCTCAAATTGCGCTTGTGCAGTAAAAGAGACTGCCAATAAGCAAAGAGCCAAAGCTAATTTCTTCATAAACTTACTTTTTTAAGTGAATATATTGTTCGTCTTTTTTGCGGCGTTCACGCATTTGTTCCTTTTTCCGAAGCACCAGCCAAAGAAGGAGGACGATGACATAAGAAACTGCCACCGTAATTATTTTCTCTGTCAGGCTGACTTCCGTATTACGAGGCAACAAATAAGCCGCTGTTACAGATACATAAATAAGGAATGCAAGCGCCACTCCTGTTGATTTTCTTATTTTCTTCATTCTGATAATTTTCTTGTTTTTTGCTTATTTATCCAGATATAGAACCAAACAGTCGCAACCATTACACACGCTATACCAACGCCATAGGAGACTGTATGCGAGAGTCCTAATCCTTCAGGAGCAATACATATATAAGTAGAACATACACATGTCATAAACAGTGCCGGTACCAAAGTAATGATATAAGGTTTCTTGGATACCGCCAGAAAAACTGTTATAGCCCACAAGGTAAACACAGCCAATGTCTGATTTGCCCAGGCAAAATAACGCCATATCATATTAAATCCGTTTGCATCACGCAAACTATACAAAAGCAAACCAATAGCTAGTACAAACATCGGAATACAAATGTACAAACGACGGCGCATACTTTTTTGTTCCATCCCCAGGAAGTCTGCCACAATCAGACGTGCCGAACGGAAAGCCGTATCACCCGAAGTTATCGGAGCGGCAATCACCCCCAAAATAGCGAGTACTCCGCCGATTGCCCCTAACCATTCTTTTGTGATGGCATCAACGATAACAGAAGCATTGCTTTCTTCCATTCCGTTTTCATGGAAAAAATAAGTAGCGGCAGCAGCCCAAATAAGAGCAACAATGCCCTCGGTAATCATTGCACCGTAAAATACCGGACGTCCATGCCGTTCCGAAGTCATACAACGGGCCATCAATGGGCTTTGCGTAGCATGGAAACCTGAAATGGCACCACAAGCAATACTCACAAACATAATCGGGAAGATAGGAAGTTCGCTCGCTTCCGGGTTCGTATTTTGCAATCCGTCCCATAACTCCGGCAAAGCCGGATGGTTAACATAGAGCATCACCAAAATGCCTACTGCCATAAACAACAAGGCAACCGCAAACAATGGGTAGATTTTACCTATTATTTTATCAACAGGCAGCAAAGTAGCCAGAATATAATATGCAAATACAACGATAATCCAAAACGTAGCATCCAAACTTTCCGGAGTGAGTTTTGCCAACAATCCGGCAGGACCTGCAACGAAAACTGACCCCACCAGAATCATTAAAATGACAGTAAATCCTCTCATCACCTGCTTGGTAGTCAGTCCCAAATAACGACCTATAATTTCCGGCAGGCTTTCACCTCCATTACGCAAAGAAAGCATTCCGGCAAAATAATCATGCACTGCCCCCGCAAAAATACTTCCCAGCACAATCCACAAGTATGAAGAGCTACCAAATTTCGCTCCCATGATTGCTCCGAAAATAGGACCTAATCCGGCAATATTGAGAAATTGAATCATGAAAATCTTCCAGGTGGGCAATGGAATATAGTCCACTCCATCCGCCTTGGTAAGAGCCGGTGTTTTACGGTCGTCAGGACCAAAGACGCGTTCCATCAGGCGTCCATACGTAAAATAGCCTACTATCAACGCCAGCAGGCATAGAGTAAATGTAATCATAGCGTGTCGTTTTTTTAACTTGGCAAATGTAACATAATCTCACGAAACAGCCCAACAATACCGACACTTTTACTAACTTTGCAGGGATTTAAAACAAAAAATAAAGAATATGCACTATACTATTTTCATTCTTTCACTTTTGTATCCTTTCCTCTCAATTGTTGCGCAACCCAAGCACGAAGTTCGTGCCGCATGGGTGACAGCGGTGTACGGACTGGATTGGCCTCGCACACGTGCGACAAACCCTCAAACAATCCGCAAGCAGAAAGAAGAGTTAATAGATATTCTTGATAAGTTAAAGGCTGCCAACTTCAACACTGTCCTATTTCAAACCCGTACTCGTGGAGATGTATTATATCCTTCGGCAATCGAACCTTTCAATTCGATCCTGACCGGAAAGCCAGGAGGAAATCCGGGATATGATCCACTGGCTTTTGCCGTTGAAGAATGTCATAAGCGAGGGATGGAATGTCATGCCTGGATGGTAACTATCCCACTAGGGAATAAGAAGCATGTTGCTTCGCTCGGCAGTCAGTCTGTCACCAAGCGGATGAAAGAAATATGCGTTCCTTACAAGTGCGAATATTTCCTCAATCCGGGACATCCGGCAACGAAGGAGTATTTGATGAAACTGGTGCGGGAAGTCGTTAGCGGTTATGATGTGGACGGAGTGCATTTCGACTATCTGCGTTATCCGGAGAATGCTCCTCTTTTTCCTGATAAATATGATTTCCGACGATACAATAAAGGACGCACACTGAATCAGTGGCGCCGGGATAATATCTCCGAAATTGTACGTTATATATATAAAGGTATAAAAGCTATGAAACCTTGGGTGAAAGTTAGTACCTGCCCGGTAGGTAAATACCGTGATACTTCTCGTTACCCCTCCCGGGGATGGAATGCTTTCTTTACCGTTTATCAGGACCCGCAAGGTTGGATGGGAGAAGGTATTATGGATCAAATTTATCCGATGATGTATTTCCAGGGAAACAATTTCTACCCTTTCGCCCTCGACTGGCAGGAACAGAGCAACGGACGGCAGGTGATTCCGGGACTCGGCATTTATTTTCTCCATCCCGATGAAGGTAAATGGACACGCGACGAAATAGATCGTCAGATGAACTTTATCCGCAAGCAGAAAATGGCGGGTGAAGGGCATTACCGGGTGAAATACCTGATGGAGAACACGCAGGGGATTTATGATGAATTATCCGAGAATTTTTATGCATACCCTGCTTTACAGCCTCCGATGCCATGGTTAGATAATGTTGCGCCAACTGCTCCTTCTGTACTGAAAGTTACTCACATTGATAATGGATATACGGAATTAACCTGGCAGGCTGCTACTGATAACGATCAGCGCAACAAGCCCATGTATGTTATTTATGCTTCTAATGATTATCCGGTAGATATCAACCGACCAGAAAATATCGTTGCACAAAATATTCGAGAGACGAGTTACGTATATGCCCCTATCCTGCCTTGGAATGCAAAAAAGCACTTCGCAGTGACGGCTATTGACCGCTATGGAAATGAAAGTACAGCGACACAGGAGCAAACGGTCCAGCAGTAAACCAAGTATTTAGAATCGACTTATTTGTTTCAAAACAGTATAAAAAAGAATGAAACGGTGCAGAAATGAACGAAAGTTTTTCCTACTATAAAGTTGAAAAACATAAAAACATCTGCCACCTGCAAC